>Ga0265338_10008439_pt1 | contig 12508 bp, 13 predicted proteins | sample 42126metaG_FD_193579 | JGI IMG/M metagenome (GOLD analysis project Ga0265338, IMG submission 193579) | Rhizosphere microbial communities from Carex aquatilis grown in University of Washington, Seatle, WA, United States - 4-21-26 metaG | ecosystem: Host-associated > Plants > Roots > Rhizosphere... | reverse complement strand
GCGCGAAGGCGCACTCGACCTGGTCGCCGCCGGCGCGGATGCGGTCAAGGTGGGTATCGGTCCCGGATCGATCTGCACTACCCGCGTCGTGGCTGGAGTCGGCGTCCCGCAGATCACCGCCGTGTCGAATGTGGCCGCGGCGCTCGAGGGCAAGGGCGTGCCGCTGATTGCCGATGGCGGCATCCGCTATTCGGGCGATCTGGCCAAGGCCATCGTCGCCGGTGCGCATGCTGTCATGATCGGCGGCATGTTCGCGGGCACCGAGGAGTCACCCGGCGACGTCGAGCTCTACCAGGGCGCCTCGTACAAGGCCTATCGCGGCATGGGCTCACTGGGTGCCATGTCGGATCGTCACGGTTCGGCGGACCGCTATTTCCAGGACACGGCCACCGAGCTCGAGAAGCTGGTGCCAGAGGGGATCGAAGGCCGGGTGCCCTACAAGGGCAGCCTGGTCTCGATCCTGTATCAGCTCGCCGGCGGGCTGCGGGCCGCCATGGGCTACACGGGCAGCGGCAGCATCGAGCAGATGCGCACGCGGCCCACGTTCGTGCGCGTCACCACGGCCGGCGTGCGCGAGAGCCATGTGCACGATGTGACCATCACCAAGGAGGCGCCGAATTACCGCGTCTCCTGAGCGGCTGGCCATGACTTCGAGCGCCGGGGCAGCGCCGAGCCCCGATATCCATGCGCACAAGATCCTGATCCTGGACTTTGGCGCGCAATACACGCAGCTGATCGCGCGCCGGGTTCGGGAACTGGGCGTGTACTGCGAAATTCATCCCTGGGACATGAGCGACGCGGACGTGCGGGCCTTCCGCGCACGCGGCATCATTCTTTCGGGCGGACCCGAATCGGTCACCGATGAGACCCCGCCGAAGGCACCCGAGGCCGTGTTCGCGCTGGCAGTACCGGTGCTCGGCATCTGCTACGGCATGCAGACCATGGCACAGCAGCTCGGAGGCCGCGTGGCCGGCGGCCATGCGCGCGAATTCGGTTATGCCGAAGTGGCCGTCGGGGCGCCGTGCCGACTGCTCGAAGGCCTCGCCGATCACGTGCGCGACGGCCGCCGGTTGCTTGATGTCTGGATGAGTCACGGCGATCGCGTGGAAGCATTGCCGCCTGGCTTCAGTGCTGCCGCCAGCACCCCCAACGCGCCGCTGGCTGCCATGGTCGATGAGCACCGTCGCTTCTACGGCGTGCAGTTCCATCCGGAAGTGACCCACACTCGCCAGGGAGCCGCGATCCTGGAGCGATTCGTGCGCGAGATCTGCGGTTGCGAGGCGCGCTGGACGGCCGGCAGCATCATCGAGGATCAGATCGCGCGGGTGCGCGAACAGGTCGGCACCTGGCATGTGTTGCTGGGGCTATCCGGCGGCGTGGATTCCTCGGTGGTGGCCGCGCTGCTGCATCGGGCCATCGGGCAGCAGCTCACGTGCGTATTCGTCGATCACGGCCTGCTGCGCCAGGGCGAGGGCGATCAGGTCATGAAACTGTTCGCGGGGCATCTCAACGTCAAGGTGATCCGCGTCAATGCGGCCGCGCGCTTCTTCGGAGCGTTGCGCGGTGAACGCAATCCGGAAGCCAAGCGCAAGATCATCGGGCGCGAGTTCGTCGAGGTATTCAACCAGGAGGCGCGCAAGCACCCGGACGTCAAGTTCCTCGCGCAAGGCACCATCTACCCGGATGTCATCGAGTCTGCCGGCGCGCGCACGGGCAAGGCCCACGTCATCAAATCGCATCACAATGTCGGCGGCCTGCCGGCCGACATGACACTGAAGCTGGTCGAACCGCTGCGCGAGCTCTTCAAGGACGAAGTGCGGCGCATCGGCGTCGAGCTCGGGCTGCCGCCCGAGCTGGTCTATCGCCATCCATTTCCGGGACCCGGTCTGGGTGTACGGATCCTGGGAGACGTGCGGCCCGAGTACGCGGAGGTTTTGCGGCGTGCCGATCACATCTTCATCGAGGAGTTGCGCCAGCATGGTCTCTACGAGCGCACCAGCCAGGCGTTCGCCGTCTTTCTGCCCGTGCGTTCGGTCGGTGTCATGGGGGATGCCCGTCGTTACGAGCACGTGATCGCATTGCGCGCGGTCGAGACCGTCGATTTCATGACCGCGCACTGGGCGCACCTGCCGTATGAGTTCCTGGACCTGGTTTCGCGCCGCATCGTCAATGAAGTGCCCGGTGTCTCGCGCGTGGTCTATGACATTTCCGGCAAGCCGCCCGCGACCATTGAGTGGGAGTGAAAAGGGCCTTTCGGCACCTTTCACGATCTATCGCCTACACGCGCAAGTCCTTGAAGAAAAAGAGTTGTTGCTACGCCATAATTTTGACCTCTCGCTCCCAAGCGAAACTTTTTGACGGTATTTCTGACGGTAAAAATTTTCCCGCGATTCCGGCGCCAGGAAATACCGTCACTTGATTTTCCAGGTAGCGAAATACGCTACAAATACAGGCATCGCAGGCATTGTGCATTGCCGGGCTTCGGGATTTTTGGAGATCTTTACCCTCCGCGCTGACAGAAGACTGATGTGGCTTCATGGCGGTCAGGGTCCCACAACTTCCTCGTCATCGCACTGGGGTATCTAGGGGCAAAACTGGCAAAAACTCGGCTCCTCAGGAGATTGGATCGACTCAGCGTGTGCGTGGGCGCTGACGTTTGGGCGGGAATGTCGAATGTCCTGCGAGCCCAAAGTTGGAAGAACTATTAGAATCAGTCGCTTGCAGTCGCTCGAATCGACGTAAGGTCCGCCCCAGATTTGAAGTGTTTTCTCATATCGTAGTCGTACTACGATTTCGCCAATTTTCCTAAGTCGCCAGTCATTTTAAAAAGTGCTATAAATCGTAGCGTGGCTACGATACCGAAAAACAAACTAAATGACCTATATAGGCGATGGCCGCCGGGGAAACCCATGGCGTCCCAAGACCTGGCTGAGCGGGGCATCTCTGCCGATCTAGCCGTGCACTATGCCAAGGCGGGCTGGCTAGTCCGCCTCGCTCACGGCGTCTACAGCCGACCAGGTGACTCCCTGGCACTACATCCCTGCCTACGATTCTTGGAGCGCAAGGCATTGGGGCTGCATGTCGGTGGAAAGACCGCGCTGGATTGGTATGGCATACGGCAATACGTTTCGCAGCGACCGATCACCCATCTCTATGGCTGGAATGCGTCGAAACTTCCGGAGTGGTTCACGGAACAATTTCCCGCCGACTACCACCGAAAACGCCTCTTCAAGGAAGAACCCAGCGCACCCCTGTACACGACATCGTTCGAAAGGACGTCCGATGCGCCCCAGGTATCGGAGCCAGAAAGGGCGCTCCTCGAAGTGCTGAGCGATGTGGGCGTGCGCCAGCCACTGCTAGAAGCGCGGGAGCTAACGCAGGGTACCCATACTCTCCGCGCCAATGTCCTGATGGAGCTTTTGCGCTTATGCGTGAGTATCAAGACAGTGCGTTTGTGCCTGAATCTAGGCAAAGAACTCAGGTTACCTTGGTCATCGAAACTCGATCCAACCGAGTTGCCGCTGGGTAGCGAGCGTCCCTGGGTGTCTCGTTCGTCCGATGGCTTGCTTGTTCTGAAGCGATGAACCGCGAGTACCTTGAAACCGCGCGTTTACTGATCCAGGTAGCACCACTGGTCTTCGTTGACGATCAGTTTGGGCTCAAGGGCGGTACGGCGATCAATTTGTTTCTTCGGGACATGCCCCGATTGTCAGTCGATTTGGATTTAGTCTTTACCGATCACACTATCGGACGGAACGAAGCGATTGCCCGAATCAACGCTGCTGTCAGAGACGCGGCAGATCGCTTGCGAGCGCGGCGACTCGAGGTTTATGTGCCGGGGGCCGGAAGTGACGGCGAAACGAGGCTGATGGTTCGAAGTGGCGCTGCCGAAGTGAAGGTCGAGATCAACACGGTTATGCGCGGTACGGTTCATCGCGTGCGTCGCGCCAGCTTGACGCCCTTGGCCCGCGATACGTTGCTCGCCGACATTGAGATTCCAGTTCTCGCATCCGAGGACGTGTACGGAGGAAAGCTCGTTGCTGCTCTGGATCGGCAACACCCGCGCGATCTCTTCGACGTCATGGAACTCTTCAAGCATGAGGGTATTACGCCGGGCATTCGGCGGTCATTCGTCGTTTACCTTGTAAGTCACAACCGACCGGTTCATGAAGTTCTCTTTCCTGAGTTGCGCGATATCCAAATGGACTACGAGCGGAATTTCATAGGCATGACCTCGCAACCGACTGAGCTGGCCGAGCTCCTCGAAACGCGCGATCGAATGATTAATGAGTTGCACGCTGGTCTCGACGCAAACGAACGCCGGTTCTTGCTATCGTTGGTCACGGCGCAGCCTGAATGGGAGTTGTTGGGCATTCCGCACGTGAGTGAACTCCCGGCAGTCCGCTGGAAGCTTCAGAACCTGGCGCGACTTCAACGCGAGCGGGCCGAACAATTCGAGCTGCAGTACACGGCGCTTGCCGGTCGGCTCCACCGGTAGGCCTACCAGTGACTGAGCGCGCCGGACCACTTGCCTCATGACTTCGTGACGCATGCCGATGTCTGATCAGGAATTACTCGCCAAGCTGCAAGCTGAGAACGCCAGGCTCATCTCGCTGCTTGATGCCCGCGGAATCGAATGGCGCCCGCCGGCGTCGTCGCCACCGGCTTTCGAACCATCCAAGCTATCTACAGGCGACAAGGTCGCGCTGTTTCGCCACCTATTTCGCGGGCGGACGGATATCTACCCAATCCGCTGGGAGAGCAAGACCACCGGCAAGTCCGGGTACAGTCCGGCCTGTGCCAACGAGTGGCGCCCGGGCGTTTGCGAAAAACCGCGCATCAAGTGTGGCGACTGCGGAAATCGTCTGTTGATTCCGCTATCCGATGCGGTCATATACGGCCATCTGGCTGGGGAGCACACGGTAGGCGTTTACCCCTTGCTGGAAGATGACAGCTGCTACTTTGTCGCGGTCGACTTCGATGAAGCGGAATGGCGGGAGGATGCCCGAGCATTCATGGGGTCGTGCGAGGCGCTTGGCGTGCCTGCGGCGCTTGAGATTTCGCGCTCCGGGAGTGGCGCTCACGCCTGGGTATTTTTCGCCGGCAGGGTCTCGGCCCGTGACGCGCGACGCTTGGGCACGGCCATCATCAGCCACACGTGCACACGCACACGGCAGCTCAAGCTGAACTCATACGACCGGCTGTTCCCCAACCAGGACACGATGCCCAAAGGCGGATTCGGGAACCTGATTGCGTTGCCGATGCAGAAGGGGCCACGCGAGAGAGGCTGCAGTGTCTTTGTCGATTCCGAGCTGCAGCCGTACCCGGATCAGTGGGCGTTCCTGACGGGTATCCGCCCGATGGACGCGCACGACATCGAGCCAACCATATTGCGGGCCACTGGTGGCGTCCATCCGCTGGACGTCACATTCATCGACGACGAAGACCTCGCTACACCCTGGAAGGGCGCGAGCAGTTTGAGCAAGAAACTTTCTGGGTCTATGCCGAAGTCGCTGAACGTCACGCTTGCCAATCTGATCTACTTCGAAAAGGCGCAGCTACCGCAAGCATTGGCTAATCGCCTCATCAGGTTGGCCGCTTTCCAAAACCCCGAATTCTACAAGGCGCAAGCGATGCGGATGTCGGTGTGGGACAAGCCGCGGGTAATTGGCTGCGCCGAAAATTTCCCACAGCACATCGCATTGCCACGCGGCTGCCTGGATGCTGCGTTGTCCTTGCTGCGCGACAACGGCATTGCCTACGATCTGAAAGATGAGCGTATCCACGGCCAGCCGCTGGAAGTGAGTTTCGCTGGTACTCTGCGTATGGACCAAGAGGCTGCTGTCTCGGCGATGCTACATCACGATGCCGGTGTACTGTGCGCGCCGACTGCCTTCGGCAAGACGGTCTCCGCTGCCGCGATGATCGCTCGTCGAGGCGTAAATACACTGGTGCTGGTGCACAGAACCGAGTTGTTGAAGCAGTGGCAGGAGCGGCTCCTGGCTTTTCTCGCCGTCGACAAGGGCATGATCGGCGTCATCGGCGGCGGCAAGTCCAGACCCAGCGGTAATATCGACATCGCGGTGATGCAGTCGCTATCGCGACAAGGTGAAGTGAATCCGCTGGTCGAGAGTTATGGTCAGGTGATTGTTGACGAATGTCACCACGTCGGTGCCGTCTCTTTCGATGCGATCTTGAGGCGGACGAAGGCGAGGTTCGTGCTCGGGCTGACGGCGACACCAATCCGCCGCGACGGACAGCAGCCGATCATCTTCATGCAGTGTGGACCGATACGCTACACGGCAGCCGAGTCCGCCAGGGCTCCCCGCGATCTGGAAGTAGCGCCCCGGTTATGGGACGCCCGCATCGATCTGCCCCGGGAGGCTGGCATTCAGGAGGTGTTCCGTCACCTCGCCAACGACCAGGAACGGACCGACGCCATCGCGGCCGAAATCAGCGGGGCGTTCGGGCAAGGTCGCAAGGTACTGGTGCTCAGCGAGCGTACTGAGCATCTCGACGCCATCAAGGCCTCCCTGGGCAGCCAGGTTCCTGCGCCGTTGGTGCTGCACGGTCGGATGTCGAAGAAGCAGCGCGCGGCCGTCATCACGGAATTGGACTCACTTCCGACAGATGCCCCACGCATACTGTTGGCTAGCGGGAAACTCGTCGGAGAAGGCTTCGATCATCCTCCGCTGGACACCTTGATACTGGCGATGCCGGTCTCCTGGAAAGGCACACTGCAGCAGTACGCGGGGCGCCTCCATCGGGAGCACGCGGGCAAGGTCGATGTGCGGATCATCGATTTCGTGGACAGCGGTCACCCGGCGTTGCTGCGGATGTGGGTGAAGCGGCAGCGCGGCTACCGGGCAATGGGATATCGGCTGTCAGTTGGAAACTCGGGCGCGGGTCTGGGTGTTTGATCTCCCCCGCAGCGGCTCGCCCAAGATGGCGAAACTGAAACTCCTGATCAATGAAGCCTCAGTCGCATGGCATGGCTGCCAAAGAGCCTTGACCCTTTCGGCATCTATCGGAGTCTATCGCGCTCAAGCGGAAGTTTTTGGCGGTAGATCTGACGGTAAGTTCGGCGTGCTCGGACAAGAAGTGGCGTATTTTCAGTTGCTTATACGTGCTGGAGACAATTGAGTGGGAGTGACCAGAAAGGCCCTCCCGCTAGTTTGGCACGGTCGGCAGAGACTGGGAACCCCGAATTTCGGGGCAAAAGTGGCAGAAACCCGTCCGCTTCGGGCGACGGCCCTAAACGGCACATCTCTGGCGGCGCGAAATTGCACACTCGCTGACGGCGCCCCGCCCCGACACCGATTCGACTACGATTTTTGGACGGAAGAAATCCAGGATCGAAGTGCCGAACGTTGATCAAATTAGTTCACGGTGGTCTTTGCCGATCAGTTACGTCGTTTCGGCGCTGCTGTTGGCAACGCCGGCGATCAATCCTGCACGCGCTCAAGTCACATCAAATGTTGTGCCCGACGCAGCGACGACCTTCACGACGCTTTGTGCGTCCTGTCATGGTTCGGAGTTGCAAGGAGGTCAGGGCGCAGCGCTAATAGGCCCAAACTACCTGCACGGTATTGATGATGAGTCTGTGGCGCGCAGTATCCGGGAGGGTTTCCCGGGGAAAGGGATGCCCGCTTGGAGTGCGAGCCTCAGCGAAGCCCAGATTCTTGGGCTCGTAAGCTTTCTCCGAGACCAGCGAATAGTGGTGTCACCGGATCACCTTGCGCAGCTTGACGCTGAGTTAAAAAGCAAACTGCATTCGTTACGTATCACGAGCGAGCTAGAGTCGTTTCGCGTGGACATTGTTGCGGAGACAGGCAAGCCGTGGGGAATCGCTGCGCTCCCGGATGGACGCCTCCTGGTCACGGAGGAAGCGGGGGAACTGCGGGTCATCGACCACGGTCACTTGCTCCCCAATCCTGTGGAGGGAACACCGCGCGGAGTTCGCCCGACGGATCATTTTCAACGCGCCTTGCTCGACGTTGCGGTCCACCCTGACTATCAACGTAATTGTTGGATTTATCTTACTTCGGCACAACAAATCGACATCGGAGGCGGTGCATCAAAGACGCAGGTTTCGTTGCTACGGGGGCGCTTGCAGGGCAGCGCCTGGGTCGACTCGAAGGTCTTGGCGACACTCGATGTCGAGACCGGTACTGCGCGTATTGCATTTGACGACAGCCATCACGTTTATGTCTCAACCTCGAGCGGGCCCGGAGTCGATGGGGTGGCCGGCGCGGCGCCGCTGACGCCAGAGCAGCTCTGGCGGACACCCGCGCAAGATCTGACGAATCCACGCGGCAAGATCATGCGCTGGAATGACGATGGAACCGTGCCGACTGACAATCCGTTCGTGCAATCGTCCAGCGCCTTACCCACGATTTGGAGCTATGGGCACCGGAATCCGCAGGGGCTCAGCTTTGATCGAAAGAAGCAAGAGCTATGGTCAACAGAGCACGGCCCGCGGGGAGGCGATGAGCTCAATTGGATACGGGGTGGTCACAACTATGGGTGGCCCGTCATCAGCTACGGTGCCCGCTACGACGGGCTGCCGGTCAGCAGCGAGGTCGAACATGAGGGCATGGATCAACCCGTCATCAACTGGACTCCCGCAATTGCCGTATCCGCAATTTCATTTTACGAAGGGAATGCATTTCCTCGGTGGAAGCATAGCCTCTTGATTGGATCGCTCTTGAAGCAGGAGCTGCTGCGGGTTGTAATTCGAGAACAGCAGGCGGTGGTTCAAGAGCTGCTCCTAAGGGATATGGGCCGAATTCGAGCCATCACTACCGGCTCCAACGGCGATATTTATCTTGCATTGGAACTGAAGCAACAGGGTCTGGTCGTTCGGTTGTCACCCAGCAAGTGACTTGCAGGTTGAATTAATGATGGACGGCAACTGCGGAGCTAATTAACCGGTTGAAGCCTTCGGGAAAGGTCGCGTCCCCGAGCGTGGTGTTCGAGTCATGAATCCTGGCCGGCAAGCTTACGCAGCTATTCTGTTGCGCGCTCGACCCCGTGGAACAAGCAAATCCGCTGAGATGTGAAAGCGCTCGCGGAGCCGGCGCACCATTGTCATGCTCAAGTCGCGCTTTCCGCTGAGGACCTCGCTCACGCGGCTGGCTGTCCCCAGTAACGGCACGAGATCAGCGCGCGAAAGGCCATGCTGATCCATTATGTAGGCGAGAAGCACCGGAAGTGTCGGCGCTGTACGTGGCCACTCCGAGCGCTCGTAAGCCTCGACCAAGCGGGCCTGCGCCACCATCCGTGCACGGTCGTTGGGATCGCTCGACCCCATCAGCTTCTCGACAAGCTTCTTGGCGTCAACGTGGTCCGCTTCATCTTGAATCACAATCAGGGTCGTCTTCATCACACTATCTCCGCGTCAATGCCGTCATATTCCTCATGCGATCCGAAAAACCGGATCATCAGAACGCCTTCGACGTACTGCACCAACGCTATTAACCGGTAATCGTTCGCTTTGATATTAAAAACCACACGACCGCCCTTCAAGACGCTCGCCTTCGGATGCGCCTTCTTTACATCCTCCGGCGTCTTCCAGTCCGCTGCGCCCGCGATCGCCAGCCAGGCGTCATATTGGGATCGCGCAGCCTTGATTCCCCTATGGCCCGCCCGTGACCGGAAATAAGCCTCTACGATATCTGTGCCGATAACGATCACGGGAACAAAGCATAACTCCGGATTCCCAAAAATGGAACTTCGAATTCCATTTTATGGAATACATATCGGCAGCTTTACTGCGCTATCCGGTGAGATCCGTCGACTTGAGGCAAATGCTTTCGGCATCTATCGCCCTCAAGCGGAAATTCTAGGCGGTAGATCTGACGGTAAGCTTGGCGCACCATGAGAATACGTCGAGTATATTCAAATGCTTATAGGTGCCGGAGACAATTGAGTGGGAGTGAAAAGGGCCTTTCGGCATCAATCGCTATCTATCGCCTGGACGCACAAGTCCTTGAAGAATCAGGGTTGGTGCAATGCCGTATTTTTGGCCTCCGACCCCTAAGCGAAACTTTTTGACGGTATTTCTGACGGTAAAAATTATCCCGGGGATTGCAGCGCCAGGAAATACCGTCAATTGATCTGCCGGATAGCGAAACACGCTGCAAACAAAGGCATCGTAGAAATTGCGCATCGCCGGGCTTCGGGAATTGTGGAGCTTTTCACCAACGGACCTCAGCCGTCGGGGCGTAACGTGAGCTGACCCTTGAGAAGGGCGAACGGCTGAAATCGGGGAGGGCTCCACCGCAGCTTACGGCCAGAAGCGGTCTATGGCGGCCATATGTTGGTTGACGAATAGCTGTCATTCCTGAGCGGTAATATGTGCGCGATGGCAAATCTGAAAGCCGCAGTTGCTACCGCGCTTATTGGGCTCGCGTCATGCTCCGGGGACCGCACGGAAATTGACGCTAGAGTCCAGCATTGGAAATCGGTCCTTCAAACCGTAGCTCCCGTCGGTGCAACCCGCTCGGATTTAGAAGCCTGGAGTAAGGCAAATGGATTCAACTTCCACTACCTACCGCAGCAGCAAGAACTCTATGCCAACGTGGAACAGGTGCCGGTGCGCGGCCTGAAATTCCCCTGCTCGCAGTGGAATATTATCGCTGAGATAAAGTTGGACGTTGACGGTCACGCGACAGGCAACAAGGTTAGTGCCGTTGGCACATGCATATAGCGGTCGTTTGGTGGCGACCGCATAGGGTCACACTTGGCCCTTACCGCGATGGATCCTGTTCGCGTCTACGCCCTAAAAGTAGGTGTAACGTATGAAGCCCTTCGTCCACACTATCCGACCCGTCGAATCAACTCGCCAGTACACCTCTGCCGTCACCGAAGGTAAGCCTGTGCCTTTCTCGTCGTACCCTAAATACTTTATGCTCCGTTCCGCTTCACAGCTTCCCGCACGTTTGAATCCCTGTGACGTCAAAGCATTGATCAGGTCTCCTTCCGAGGATCCAGGAGGAAATCTGCCGACGAGGCGGTCGTTTAACTCTGGCGATAGTGCCAAGGGATGATTTTGCTCATCCTCGCGCCGGGGGCAAGCACCCCACCAGCCACCCCCTGCCGTTACTCCACGCAAAATCTCTGGGAAATTCGCCGACCCGCAACCCGGCAATAGCACTAGAGACAAAGCGATTGCAGATACCACAAAGAGTAGTATCGACGTGCGTCGGCGGCCCATAGTGCAAAGCACTATAGCTGCCTGTCATGAATGTCTCCAATGGGTCAACAGTGTTCTTACGCAGGAAAACTTGCAGATGTTGAAGCCTTCTTGGAGAGGGGCATTGTTAGCAGCGTGGGCGCTGGTAGCCGTCCCTGCATTTTTCTTTGCAATGCTTGCTGACACGGATAGGTTAGATGCTCGACGTTATCCCTGGGCCAGCATGGTGTTGCCTCCGTGGTTCTGGCTCGCAGCCTATTTCGTATTGCTCGGTAGCGGAGCCCTCGCCATTGCAGGTTTGCCACTGCGTCGCAGGTGGCTGCGTCTTTGCCTCGCTATTGTCTATATTGCGGCTATAGGCTTTGCCCTTCTATTTCTTGGCTCGTCGGTGGGAATTAGCGGCTACCACCATTCAGGGTGAATATCCCGCAGCCTGTGCGAGCAATCGAGATTGCGAGTGCGTTTTGGTTACACAAAGCGGACGCTGACGACTGGCAGCTACGGGTCAACATCCGCCGTCCAGTTTGATTACCGATCATTTACCGCACCTCACGACCCACGTGCGGTCACTGGGTAGGCAAGAACGATCAGTCGAAAGCGGTCAGAGTGGCCGAGCGCGCTTTGCGCGATAATGGCTGACATGGGGTACTGCAATGATGCGCCATAAATACGGTTAGTCGGCAATGAGGACAGCAGTCGCAATTGTCGCAGTAGTCCTTGGCGGTGCTCTGCTGTACTTCATCTCATCGGGTTTGGCGATTGTTCTTATGTACAAGATCGGCGCGAAGTTCCCCAGTCGCGCGGCAACCACGGCTTATGCACCGATGGAGTGGCTAGCCAGGCGTTCTGCACTGTTCCGGGGATGCTACAGCGGCTTGCACAAATTCATGTACCGTCTCTTTGTGGGTGAGCTTGTCGGTGGCTGGCTACCGCCCCCGCCCTCGCTTGGGCCAATAGCCCGCGACTCCGATAGTGCTCGCGGGCAGTAATGTGGGTTGCCGTTAACCGGCTGCTCGGAAGCGGACATTGACGACTGGCAACTACGGGTCAAGGGGAGACGGCCCCGCTACCCGGCTTTCGATTGCCCAGAATGGAAAGGCCAAGGCGACAGCCTGCCCCTAAGCACGAAGTACAGGCCACCCAGAGGAACATACCGTGAATGTGCGATTCTCTGCCCTGCTGATGATTTTCGGTTGCATTGGCACTTGCGCAGCATCAACGCCAAAAGTCCCTACGGATATCGTCCGAGCGCAGCGCGCGGAGTACAACGCCGCGATTGCCGCCCACGATGCCGTACGCCTTCGTATTTTC
>Ga0265338_10008436_pt1 | contig 12511 bp, 14 predicted proteins | sample 42126metaG_FD_193579 | JGI IMG/M metagenome (GOLD analysis project Ga0265338, IMG submission 193579) | Rhizosphere microbial communities from Carex aquatilis grown in University of Washington, Seatle, WA, United States - 4-21-26 metaG | ecosystem: Host-associated > Plants > Roots > Rhizosphere... | reverse complement strand
GCAACACAGCTCTTTCTGCACAGTCACCCCATGATGGATGATCCATTGCATCCTCTCGCTCCGTGAACAGTACCTGGGACAGCATCCTGATAACAGCTCAGACCCTGTATGGCCTCGCCCACACGAGATTCAGAAAGGGCTGTGAAGTAGTTCATTGAACGCTGGCAGGGGATTTTGCTATGATCGTAGCGAAAGAAGGAAAAAAGCAATGGTGACAACATCTACTTCCTCTTCGCGAGGGAGATCGAAACGACTGATTGTGAGCCTGCTGCCTGGATTGGTGCTGATGCTCTCCCTGGGATTGACCCATGCACCGATAGCCCATGCCGATGGGTATATCGGGGCATTCACCGCGACCACAGCGAATAGCGCTGGTGATTATATGAATCTTCCTCCTGTGCTCAACGATCCGACTGCAATCGTCATGGCGACGCCGAATTGGAATCCCAATGGGAAGGCGGGGGTGTTTGACAATCATCAGATCGGGGTCTGGTTTAATAAGGGCGTTGGTGTCTGGTCCATTTTGAATGAAGATGGAAGCGCGATGCCTGTTGGAGCCTCTTTTAATGTGCGCTACGTAAGTGGTAGTACCGTCAGCGGGTCCTATTTCAACGATTTTACGGTGACAGCAACCAGCACTAATACGCATAGTGACGTGACCTATATCAACAACTCCTTTACCAATGGCCAGCCTGGCCTGAACATCATTCTTACGCAGAACTGGAATCCTGGTGGGGTATTGATCGGAACGTCGAACAATCACGCTGTTGGCCTCTGGTATGATACCAGCGTTCAGGAGTGGGCCATCTTTAACGAGGACTCTGCGACCATGCCTCTCGGTGCCTCTTTTAATGTGGCAGCGACTCTCCCCTCAGCTTTACCACAGGAAGCCTTTGTGCAGACGGCAACCACGAACAACACGTCTTACAATTCGACCTGCATCAATAATCCCTATCTGGATGGGAGCAATGTCCAGGTCGCCTGGACCACGCCCGTCTGGAATCCTGTTGGTGTTGCATCTCAGGGGCCAATCATCACCGATCCTCTGGGTGTCTGGTATGATAAAGCACTGGCGCAATGGTGCATTTTTGATGAGACGAGCAACCCAATGCCTGTCGGAGCATCATTTAACGTCTTTGTCTTCGAGGGATAAGTGAAAGGCAAGCATGAGAGAGGTACGGGACTTTACAATGACCCTGTATTGCCGGGATTCGCTCTTGACAAAAACCCAATCAATCCCGTATACTCCCTTTAGAGAGATTGCTAAACAGCAATCTTCTCATTATCTTCCAGAGGTCTCTGGTGAGTTACCAGAGAACCATCTTGCGACCCGAATCTCATGAAAGGAGAGGGCAACGGTATGATAAGCTGTTCCAGCGCTAGCGCGCTGCGCCTTACGCGCATGCGTCACGCCAACACTAATGATCTTAACGGGATCATTGTGTCCGCACGTCTGCGTGCACAGCTTTTTGTCGGCGCTAACACACTCATCGCGCCCATCACCGCCGGTGCCCATGGCCGCATTGTGTCCATTTCGAGGGGATCTCCGCCTCTTAAGCAGAGGTAAGAACTGAAATTGAGACTCTCAACCGTGGGCACTGATGAAAACGAAATTCAGTACCACGGTTTTTTCTTGCTCTTTTTCGCTGGCATGGAGCATACCATGACCAGCAACGCACATTGAAGAACACCTGTTCCTTTCCTGACAGAAGGTGTCAGGAAGTCCAGGGTACAGTTAAAGAGATCGCGTCTGACTGCTCGCAGAGCACCAGGAGCGAAGTGGAGAACCACTCAGGGGAGGCTGTCGCGTGTAGGAAGAATATTGTCCCGCCGTACGGGTGTCAGCCTGTACTGACGAACGGTGTATTTCGTGCCACGTAGAGCTATGCTTGCATGTGTCAAAGAAGTTTGTCGGTTGAGATAGAGAAGAAGGGAAAACAGCTATGGCCATTCCAGAGATAGAAATCACAGACCTGACCCAGGATATCGAGATAGATACCACCAAAGACGCAGTCATCATTGAGAATGTCTCAAAAGTATTTAAGAAACATCGCCCACTCTTCGGTTGGGGGAAGAAGAAGAAAGATGAAAAAGCAGAGAAGCGCGAGGTACGGGCGGTTGATACTATCAACATGGCTATCAAGCACCGTGAGATCATGGGTATTCTGGGGGCCAACGGCTCAGGAAAATCGACCCTGATTCGTATTCTCTCGACCCTGTTGATCCCAGATACCGGGCATGTCTCGATCTTTGGCTATGATGTCGAGAAAGACGAGCGGACCGTCCAGCGTTTGATTAACCGGGTGAGCGTCGAGGCTTCCTTCTTCAAGAAGCTCTCGCCTATGGAGAATCTGATCTATGCTGCCCGGCTCTATAACATGCCGGGAGACGAGGCGCGGGCCAAGATCCAGCAGATTCTGATCCGTCTGGGTATTCCCAAAGATCGCATCGGTCAGCCGCTGGAAAATATGTCGCGCGGTATGCAGCAGAAGGTCGCGATCGCCCGCGCCTTTCTGACCTCGCCCATTGTGCTGCTGCTAGACGAGCCAACCACCGGGCTTGATCCGCGTTCCAAGGTGGATGTGCAGCTCTTTGTGCGCCAGCTCCGCGAGGAGCACAATGCCACCATTCTGATTACCACCCACGATATGGACGAAGCCGAGGCGCTGTGTGACCGCGTGGCGATCATTGACCAGGGCAAGATTGTCGCTCAGGGCACCGTCGAGGAACTGAAACAGGCTGTCACCGCCCGTCTGGAGCGGACCAGCCTGGTGACCATGAATGAAGTCTTTATGCATTATACCGTTGCCCACCTGATCTCCGAGGCCGATGTCGAACGCTTTGGCAGTTGGGAAAAAGCCTTTGAAGCCTTTGAGGCTCAGAAGGAAGAAGAATAAGTATCCAGGAAACATTTCCTGTAAGGAGTAGCAACGTTTATGGCCTCAATCATTCATCAGGGACGAGCAAGTTACGCCTTTTTTGAACGGAACTGGAACCTGACCAAACGCTACATGGGCTGGGAAATTGTCTGGCTTTTTTACAATGTGATTAACGCCTTGAGCGTAACCTTAATCAGTAAAAATACCCAGGTCCTGGGAACAGTCAGCCAGGCTCAGGTGGACTCTCTGACGCTGTACCTCTTAATCGGTACATCTGTCTGGTCCTATTTGAGTATTACCTTTGAGGGCGTGACAGACATTATCAATATTGAGCGCTGGGAGGGCACGATCGAGCATACGTTCATGGCCCCTATCTCGCGCTTTACGCATATGATGGGCAGTTGTTGGTTCGCGGTTGTACATGGTATCCTGTTTACTTTTGTCCAGTTAATCATTGTGGCGTCGTTCTTTCACCTGGACCTGAGCCACGCTGACTATCTGACCGCCATCTTTATGCTTCTACTGGGGAGCGTCTCGTTTATTGGCTTTGGAATTGGTGCCTCTGTGCTCCCGCTGCTCTATACCGAGCGTGGCTCCCAGATGTCCTTTATTGTACGTTCTATTCTGCTCCTGGTCTCAGGTGTCTACTATCCGGTCAGCGTCTTGCCGGGCTGGATGCAACCGGCAGCCAGTATTTCACCTGCGACCTATGTCTTAAATGGCTTGCGGGCGGGTTTGCAGCAGAACGCGCCGATCTGGTCGCCAGTCATCTGGAATAACACCTGGCCATTGTTGATCAGCGGAGTCGTCAGTATTCCTCTGGGTCTGTGGATCTTCCGCCTGGCGGAGCGCTATGCCAAGCGGACCGGAAAATTGAAACGCAACGGGTAGTTTTTTTGTTACATGGTAGCTCTGACGGCAACGGGAAAGCGTTGCCGTCAGGAAAAAAAGGGAACGTTCATGAGCAACATTTTACTGGAGGGCCTGACTGTGCGCCCGGCAACTATAGAAGATCTGGAAACCGTTTTTGAACTCTCGTATGCCTATGACATGGTGCAGTATGGCGAAGAGGATCTGACGCTTGAGGATCTGCGTACGTTCTGGTCTCTGCCAGATGTCAATCTGGCGGAGGATGAGCGCCTGGTCTTTGACCCGTCCGGGCAACTGGTGGCGGCCCTGCATATGGACCAGCGTTTCTTTACCAAATTTTTTGCGCATCTGCTGATTCGTCCAGGTTACGACGATCAACGCCTGGGCCTGGCCCTGCTTGAAGTGGCGGAAACCTGGGCCAGAGAGCGCATGGCGAAAGCTGACCCAGAGGCGCGTATCACACTCAACGCCTGGATTCCCTCCACTGATCGCGAGGGCTTTGCTCTCTATCAGCAGGCAGGGTTTGCGGATGTTCGTCGTCACTGGCGCATGAGGATCGATCTGACCGAGGAGCCTGCCGCGCCGGTCTGGCCGGAGGGTCTGGCCCTGCGTCCCTTTGTGCCGGAGCGCGATGCCCGCGCGGTTTTCGAGATGGTTGATGTGGCCTTCAGGGACCACTGGGGCTCTCTGCCGCATGATTTTGAGCAGTGGAAGCATTTGACGATTGAGCGGGCTGACTTTGATCCCTCGCTCTGGTTTATCGCCTGTGAGGGGGAGCAGGTTGCTGGTGGAGCGCTGTGCGCGACTGGCGCGATCGGCTGGGTGGATACGCTGGGTATCTTACGTCCCTGGCGGCGCAGAGGTCTGGGCCTGGCGCTTCTACAGCATACCTTTCGAGAATTTTATCGCCGGGGCCAGCGCACGATTGGCCTTGGAGTTGACTCACAAAATTTAACCGGCGCTGTACGGCTATACAAGCGGGCCGGTATGTATATTGCGCGAGAAAGTATCAGTTTAGAGAAAGAGCTGCGTGCGGGGGTAGAGATAAGCACGCAGACATTGGAGGTTTGAGGTTCTGACCTCACGCCGACTCCTTCTCTGACTGAAGTAAAGAACGGAGTTACGGCTATGGCTGTATTGCTCAAAAACCTTGTGGCGCGCGCGCCACAGGCACAGGACCTTGCCGCGATTACCACACTGATTATCTCAGGGGAGCGCGCCGAGGATGGCATCGCGGATAGCTTCCTGGAGGATCTGTTGTCCTTCTGGCACCGACCAGATTCCCATCTGGCCACGGATGCCTGGGTGATCGTCACCACCAGGGGACAGATCGTGGGCTTCGCTGGTGTCTGGCACGAGGACTATCGGGAGATCTCGACAGTGCTCTGTGTGCATCCTGACTATCGTGATCGCGGCATCGGGACGCTTTTGCTCAGGATGATTGAGGTGCGGGCGCGGGAATATATTCGCCTGGCTCAACCGGGCGCGCGTGTTGTATTGCATGGCCTGGTCAGCAAAGGCAACACAGGGGCGCAACGCCTTTTTGAACGCGAGGGCTATCAGTCCGGTCACCAGTTTCTCCGTATTTCTTTCAGGCAGGCTGAGGATACAGGGGAATTGTCGGTGCCTGGTGCCCAGAGCACGCTCAGAGCCGATGTCAGCCTTGAGCAAGGACGGCTCCTGGGAGCCACCCCGCTCTATGACCGGGATGGTCTCTGTACGGTCTGTCTGTATCGCACCTACGAGAAAGAGCTGCGCGCCGCGACTGTACCAGAAGCCAGCGTGGCAGCTTGTTGTGATGCCCCGGTAGCGATGCATTAAATGGAAAGCAGGAGGTACAGGAGGACTGCCGTCCTCCTGGCTGGGGTCCGGGGCTGTGCCCCGGCTCTCCCCCTTTTTCTTTGCCCGCGAAGCGGGCCTGCTTTCAAATGAATGAAAGAGAGAGGCACTATTTATGGCCAGTCTTTTACCCGCGTCCCTTACGGTTCGTGTGCCGCGCGAGTCCGATCTGGAAGCCGTCAGTGAGCTGTTTATCGCCTGTGACCTGGTTGATTGCGGTCAGCCAGATAGCTCCCTGGAGATGTTCCGCTCCGACTGGAATGACCCAAAATTCCACCCGGAAACAGACGCCTGGATGGTTGTAACGTCTGAAGGGCGGACTGTAGGCTACGCGTCCCTCGACCAGCAGCAGTATGTTCGCGTGCGTTGTGAGATCCGCGTTCACCCTGACTACCGGAAACAGGGTATTGAAGATCATCTACTTGAACTGGTCGAACGCCGCGCCGCTGAGTTTGTGCCCCTGGCTCCTCCAGAAGCGCGCGTGTTTGTGCAAAGCTGGATGCACCACGGCAACCACCCGCTGCAAGAGGTGCTGAAGCAGCATGGGTATAGCTGTAACCGCCAGACCTGGGCCATGACCATTGTCTTGCCAGAGGCGCCGGTCGCGCCTGTGTGGCCAGCCAGCATTACCCTGCGTCCCTTTGTGGTGGAACGCGATGCCCGCGCCGTTTTTGCGGCCAATGATGAATCTTTTCAGGATCACTGGGGACATTTGCCTGGCGTCTTTGAGGATTGGTATCAGAGACATATTCTTGCTCCTGCACATTTTGATCCCTCGCTCTGGTTCATTGCCATGGCTGGCGAGGAAGTCGCTGGCATCGCGCTCTGCGATTATTACCTGCAAGATGGGATCGTGAATATTCTGGGGGTGCGGCGTCCGTGGAGACGTAGCGGCCTTGGCCTGGCTCTGTTGCATCACGCTTTTGGCGAATTCTATCGGCGTGGTACCTACAAAGTCGATTTAGGGGTTGACTCACAGAATTTGACCGGAGCCACGCGGCTCTACGAGCGGGCCGGTATGCATATCGAGTTGCAGTACGACACCTACTCCAAAGATCTCCGTCCCGGTATCGATTTGAGCACACAAACGCTAGAAGCGTGATATTAAGAAAGAAGTATGGTTATCATGGGATCTATTCTTCCTGCGAACTTTAGCGTCAGGCGGCCAACCTTCGCTGACCTGCCCGCTGTTGTCGAACTGGTGAGAGTCGGTGAACTGGCTGAAAGCGGGCACGCGCGCTTTACAGAGAGCGAACTGCGTAATCGCTGGGAGGTTGCTGGCTTTGATCTGGCATCAGATGGCTGGCTGGTTATCGCGCCCGATGGCAGGGTTGCGGCATCCGTCACCATCGGGCATCGTCCGCCTGAACGTATGTACGCCGGGCCAAGGGTGCATCCTGACTTCGCTGGCCTGGGATTGTATGCGTATTTGCTGGAACTGGTGGCGGAGCGTGCTCGCGAGTTCCTTCCCGAAACTCAGGAAGGCACGCGTGTCACCCTGAATGCCAACTATTCAGACAAAAATGACGAGGCTCGCCAGGCATTACTGGCAGCGGGTTTTACTCAGGTGCGCTCCGAGTGGTTGATGGAGATTATCATGGATGCGCCGCCACCTGAGCCAGTCTGGGCGGAGGGCCTGGAACTGCGCCCTTATACCCCCGACATGTTGACCGCTGTATACAAGGCCGATGATGATGCTTTTCGGGATCACTGGGGACGCATGCCCATCCCCTTCGATCTGTGGGAGACCTGGAACAATAAACACGAGAGCTTTGATCCCAGCCTCTGGTTTCTGGTGTTCGCTGGCCAGGAAATCGCGGCCATCGGACTTTGTATGTACGAAGGCGATGAAGCCTGGGTCGGCGAATTGGGCGTGCGGCGTCCCTGGCGGCGCAAGGGCCTGGGACTGGCGCTCCTCTACCAGGCTTTCGGCGAATTCTATCGTCGTGGGTCGCGCCGGGTGGTTCTAAACGTGGACTCGCAGAGCCTGACCGGAGCCACGCGCCTCTACACCCGCGCAGGCATGCATCCCTTTGAGCAGCACAACAACTACCAGTTGGAGCTGCGTTCCGGTCGAGAACTGGCCACCGAAGCCCTGGCAGACTGATAATACGCTACTTTTCATGGAAGAGAAAGAGAGATACATTGTATGGGACAGTATATGCTCCCGGCGGGTTTTAGCGTGCGTCGCCCTACGCTGGACGACCTTGGCGCGCTCCTGGCACTGAACGAAACGGTTGACCTGGTCGAGCTTGGGAAAATCCGCATTACGGAGAACGAATTACGCGATCTCTGGAGCTTTCCGGGCCATGATCCCGCGCAGGATATGTGGCTTGTTTTTGCTCCAGACAGTCAGTTAATCGCTTTTACATTTGTCGCCCATTTTTCACCACTGAGCCGGATCTTCGCGGATATACGGGTGCATCCTGACTATACCGGTCTGGGCCTGGCCGACTATCTCCTGGAACTGGCCCAGGAACGCGCCAGGGCGGTCCTGGTAGACGCGCAGGATGGTGTCCGCGTCAGCCTCTCAGCCGGCTTCCCTCAGAACAATCGCGAAGTGCGCCAGGCTGCTGAAAAGGCCGGGCTACAGTATGTGCGTTCCAACTGGCTGATGCAGATCGAGATGGACCAGCCGCCGCCAGAGCCGGTCTGGCCCGCAGGTCTGGAACTGCGTCCCTACACTCCTGATCTCCTGTACGCCGTGTACGAGGCCGACCAGGAGGTGTTTCGCGATCACTGGGGACATGTCAGGCAGGAGTTTGAGCTCTGGCAGCATTGGACAGTCAAACGCGACGGCTATGATCCTGACATCTGGTATATCGCGTTTGCCGGCGAAGAGATTGCTGCCTACTCGCTCTGTGCATACGAGCATGGCGAAGCCTGGGTAGGTGAACTGGGGGTCAAGCGTGCCTGGCGGCAAAAGGGGGTTGGCCTGGCCTTACTTCACCATTCCTTTGGTGAATTTTACCGGCGTGGCTATCGTAAAGTCACCTTGAACGTCGATGCGCAAAGCCTGACCGGGGCCACCCGCCTCTACACCCGCGCGGGTATGCACCAGATCTTTCAGATAGACTTCTACGAGCAGGAGTTGCGTGCTGGCGTCGAGTTGAGCACCCAGGCCCTGAATAGTTAGCAGTCAGGCAGGGTCATGCAGAAAAGCAGAACACCGCTTGCATGGGCACGAGAACCATGCGAGCGGTGATGCCCAAAAGCCGGAGGGCTACATCCACAGACGGTTTTCACGCGTAAGACGTGCTTGCCCGCGCCCTATTGGTATACACCCCTGTTGCTCGTCTTACGACATAACCAGAGTATACCTATCACTCCCTGGGTGGAATTTGTTGTAGTCGGTGCCCGCTTGCCTGGCGTTGCCAGCATCTTCTCTCCGGACCACAAGGAAATAGCGACAAAGATCAGACCAACTAAGACCGCACCAGCTCCAGCACTTGCAAGAAAATAATTGCCCAACCCAACCGAGCTTGCGCTCTATGGTATGCTGGTGGGGCCACAGGTGCCGTCTGGTTGATGATCGTAGGTAGCAGAAGCTGATCCGCCTTGTGGCGGGAGCAGTCCTCGTTTCAGATGAACTTCTTCTCCTCGGTCAAGGGAGGAAGCACCCTCATCTCAAAGAGATGACAGAAAGAGCAGACAACATGGAGCAAAAGATTCGGGATCAGAATATTGCCGTGGTGCTTGTCAGAGATCAGCAGAACCAGCTGTTGATGCAGCACCGCGATGGCGCTGCAAATCCGTGGCCGTACAAATGGGGCCTGCCGGGAGGCGGGATTGAGCCGGGCGAAACCCCGGAAGAAGCGGCCCGCAGGGAGCTGGAAGAGGAGACCGGCCTCAAGGTGCATGGCACCCTCACGCTGTTCTGGGAGAGCATCCTTCCTGCTAGCCCACTGCCAGGAGTGTCTCGTCAATGGCATGTCTACTCTGTCCAGACCCAGGCCCGCCAGGAAGATATTGTCCTGGGTGAAGGGCAGGCTATGGTTTTTACGCCGCTCGCAAGCGTGCTTGACCTGGATTTGATTCCCACGATAAGGCTGATTATCGAGCGCTTTCTGGAGCAAGCAAACCAGTAGGGAGCCAGGAAATCTCTTCTTCACCTCTGGCCAGCAGGATCATTTCAGATGTCTTTGCTCCGTGCTCATGTGTTATCTTTTCTCATGAGTCTCTTCTTCAGCCAGGGAACGAAGGAGATCAAGCCGGGTATCCCAGGAGGTTGAGTATTGTTTTCAGAGATCATCTCCTTCCGGTAGCGTGTTGATCAATGTGATAAGCACACGGCGAAAAGTGGCAATCTCATCAGGATGATAATGGGGCAAAAGCTCCTGATCCACATTATTCTAATTAGAAACATATTTTTTGTCAGGAGCAAAGCAGGTTGCTCTCAAAAAGGACTGATTGTCTGTGGCTGGAACATCGCCTGTAACCATAGATATATTTTTGCGTATATAGTACATAAAAGCGAGAAGGATATATTTCATGGGACAGTCTACGCTTCCAGCAGGTTTTAGCGTGCGCCGCCCTACGCTGGACGATCTTGGTGCGCTCCTGGTACTGAACGAAACTGCTGACATGACCGAGTTTGGCAAAATCAGAATCACAGAGAGCAATGTGCGCTCTATGTGGAATCTCCCTGGCCATGATCCCGCGCAGGATATGTGGCTTGTTTTTGCTCCTGATAGTCAACTCGTCGCTTTTGCCCTGGTGGTCCATTTTCTGCCACTGAGCAGAATCTTCGCGGAAATGCGGGTGCATCCTGACTATACCGGCCTGGGCCTGGCTGACTATCTCCTGGAACTGGAACTGGAACGCGCCAGGGCACTCCTTGCGGATGCGCAGGATGGTATCCGCGTCTGTCTCTCCGTTGGTTTTTCTCAGAACAATAGCGAAGTGCGTCAGGCTGCTGAAAAGGCCGGGCTGCAGTATGTGCGTTCCAACTGGCTGATGCAGATTGAGATGGACCAGCCGCCGCCAGAGCCTGTCTGGCCAGCGGGCCTGGAACTGCGTCCCTACACTCCTGAGCTCCTGTACGCTGTGTATGAAGCCGACCAGGAGGTTTTTCGCGATCACTGGGGTCATGTCAGGCAGGAGTTTGATCTCTGGCAGCACTGGACGGTCCAGCGCGAAGGCTTTGACCCTCAACTCTGGTTTCTGCTTTTTGCTGGCGAAGAGATTGCCGCCTATGAGCTTTGTGAATACCAGCATGGCGGAGCCTGGGTTGGTGAACTGGGGGTCAGGCGTGCCTGGCGGCAAAAAGGTCTGGGTCTGGCCTTGCTCCACCATGCGTTCGGTGCATTTTACCGGCGCGGCACTCGCGAAGTCACGTTAAACGTAGACTCGCAAAGCCTGACCGGTGCCACCCGCCTCTACTTGCGCGCAGGCATGCACCAGGTTTCTCAGATAGATTTCTACGAACAGGAGCTACGTCCCGGCGTAGAGTTGAGCACCCAGGAACTGGGCAACGAATGACACTTCCTGCTTCGTAGGGCATGTACCAGGGCCTTCCTCGCGGTTTACTTGAGGTGCATCCCACAATCACAATCGACGATGACACCGGTCAAAAACGTGTTCGAAATGAACATCGTGATGACTTGCGCTACGTCTTCAGGACGACCAACCCGCTTGACAGGCGTCGTGGTCGCCAGGTGTGAGAAGCGTTCTTCATGTTTACCTTCCAGGACGGGGCGCCCGAACGCTTTGCGCTCGGGCGCCTGCGTTCGCCGGGCGAAAGTTCGGCCCGTTAGAGGTAACAATGCGCTACGCCGGGCACTCCTCAAAAAATGGAGCAAGTATTTCACCCTCGGTATCTGGTGCGGGCGAGGAATTTTTAAACGAGAACGCGCGCGTTGTGTCCCCATACATGCGCAGATATTCCAGGCGTTCCCTGGCCTCTTCTATAGTCGGGATATGGCCTTGAGGAATCCACCAGAGGGCCAGGTAGGGACCGTCGAAGCGCTCAAACCAGCGACGGCGCTGTTTCATGACATGGCGATGCTCGCTCTCTATGGCATAGACATACTGCGAAAGAGACTCCAATGAGGTCCAGACGGACATATTGAGAAGAATCAGCTCATCCTCGTATGGTTGAAGGGCTGTCGCATTACCTTCAGGTGTTTGCAGCCGCCAGATAAAACCAGGACTGGCGTCCGCCAGGGCGTTGACTTCCTCCAGTTTTGCCACAAATCCAGCCATACGTTCGTCGCTCAGAGGGGCTATCATGCGGCCAATATTTACTTGCGCAAGGTGGTACATGCTCTCTCTCCTTTTGCTGTATCGCAGAAACGGTTCTTCAGGGAAAGTATAGCAGCTTTTTCTTGTGCGTCAAAGGTATGTTTGTGTGCTCAGATTGGATCTTTACTTCTCATGACCCACCAGAAATTTTTCTGGCTCCCGCTCGAATTCGCGTTTGCAGGCAGGACAGCAGAAATAGAAGTCGCGCCCTATATAGCTACTCCTGTGACGCGCTCCCGCGATCTCGACGGTCATGCCGCATACAGGATCGATAGCGCTGGCTTCTGTGTCTGGCGTTTTCTCTCCCGTGGCAGGATCTGGCGCCGCCTCGATCAGGTTTTGCGCGCTTGCCTCTGGCTGGATGGGATGACGCTGGACCTGTACCAGTTCGGCGAGGATACTGGCCGCGATCTCTTCGGGGGTGTGCGCGCCGATGTCCAGACCGGCAGGTGCTTTGAGGCGCGCGATATATTGCTCGCTCATGCCAGCCTCGCGCAGGTAGGCACAGCAGGCTTCAGCCCGTCGTTTGCTGCTGACCATCCCGATATAGGAAGCGGGACTGACAAGCACCTGTTCGAGCACGTTTTCATCGTATTGTCCATGGGTCGCGATGACAATCAGCGTGCGCTCGCTGATCGATGCCGGCTGGAGATTTGTATCATCGGCCACGGTCACAGTAA
>Ga0265338_10008435_pt1 | contig 12511 bp, 10 predicted proteins | sample 42126metaG_FD_193579 | JGI IMG/M metagenome (GOLD analysis project Ga0265338, IMG submission 193579) | Rhizosphere microbial communities from Carex aquatilis grown in University of Washington, Seatle, WA, United States - 4-21-26 metaG | ecosystem: Host-associated > Plants > Roots > Rhizosphere... | reverse complement strand
TGATCAATCGATCCAGCGCATCTGGCAAGCCCGCGAGCGACTGCTGGTGTGTGTGGGCCCAGGCGATGGCGCCGAATCGCTGGTGCGCTCGGCGGCCCGCCTTGCTGCCAACCTGAAGGCGGACTGGATCGCCGTCTATGTGGAAACCGCTGCGTTACAGCGACGCTCGGACGCGCAGCGCGAAGTGACGTTCGCCGCGCTCAAGCTTGCGCAAGAGTTGGGCGCAGAGGCCGTGACGCTCGATGGCTCGGACGCGGTGCCGACTTTGCTCGGCTATGCGCGTGTGCGCAACGTGTCCAAGCTGGTGGTGGGCGCGTCGCGCCGCCAGGGGCTGTCGCGCAGCCTGAAGCGTTCGTTGGGCGACCGCCTGATCGAGCATGCCGGAGATATCGACGTCACCTTGGTGCACATCCAGCCGCAGGCGGGCGCGGGCGTGCCGGAGGGACAGGCCCTTGCCGACGATATCCGCAATGCGCTGGCCGGCGAAGGCGAAGAGCGCTCGCCGGCGCGCAGCTATGGTTGGGCGGCCTTGTCAGTGGCGCTCATCACCGGGGTCGCGAGTTTTTTGACCGGGCACCTCGATCTGACCAACCTGGTGATGCTATACCTGCTGGGCGTGATCTTCGCCGCGGCCCGGCTCGGGCGCGGTCCGGGCGCGCTGGCGTCGGTGCTCAGCGTGGCTGCGTTCGACTTTTTCTTCGTGCCGCCGCGCATGTCGTTCAGCGTGAGCGACACGCAATACGTATTGACGTTTGCCGGCATGCTGGTGACCTCGCTGGTGATCAGCCATCTGACGGCGACCCTGCGTCAGCAGGCGCGCATAGCCAGTTATCGCGAGCGGCGCACCGGCGCGATGTATGCGATGGCGCGCGAGCTGGCGGCGGCGCTCACGACCGAGCAGATCATCGAGATCGGCAGCCGGCATGTGAGCGAAGTGTTTCGCGCGAAGGTGGCGATACTGCTGCCCGACAGCGCCGACAAGGTACGCCAGCCGGTGGAAGAATTGCTCCAGCCGATCTGGTTGACCGGCCCGCAGTTGGACGTCGATGTCGCGCAGTGGGTGTACGACCAACAGAAGCCGGCGGGGGCAGGTACCGATACGTTGCCCGCCAGTGCGGCAAAATATCTGCCGCTGAAAGCGCCGATGCGCACACGCGGCGTGTTGGCGCTCACCAGCGACAATGCGCAATCGTTCAGCGGCCCCGAGCAGGCTCAGATGCTCGATACCTTTGCCGCGCAAATTGCGCTGGCGGTGGAGCGCGTGCATTACGTCGATATTGCGCGCGACGCCGTGGTCAGCATGGAGTCGGAGCGTTTGCGCAATTCGCTGCTGTCGGCGATCTCGCACGATTTGCGCACGCCGCTGACGACCATTGTCGGCTTCTCCTCGATGCTCGCGCAAAGCCAAGGCATCGAGTCGGGGCAGAATGGCTTGGCCATGTCGAATGCCGAGCTGGTCGAGGCGATCCACGAAGAAGCGTTGCGCATGACCGGACTGGTCACCAACTTGCTCGATATGGCCCGGCTCCAAGCCGGCGGCGTGCAGCTCAGCCGGCAATGGCTGATGCTGGAGGAGGTGGTCGGGGCGGCATTGCGCGCGAGCCGGCGGCGCCTGGCGCAACATCCGGTGCATGTGCACTTGCCGCCCGATTTACCCTTGTTGCAACTGGACGCCGTGTTGATGGAGCGCTTGTTCACGAATCTGTTCGAGAATGCCGCCAAATACGCGGGCGCCAATAGCAGCCTGGATATCAGCGCGAATAGGGTGACCGTGGACGGCAAACCGTTTGTGCGGGTGAACGTCGACGACCAAGGTCCTGGTTTGCCCGCGGGCATGGAGAAGCGCATTTTCGAGAAATTTACGCGTGGCGAAAAGGAGTCGGCCAAGCCCGGCATTGGACTGGGGCTGGCGATCTGCCGCGCGATCGTGAACGCGCACGGCGGCGAGATCGGTGCGGAAAATCGTCTGGAGTCGGGCGGTGCAACCGGGACCGTCGTGCACGGTGCGCGTTTCTGGTTCACCTTGCCGGCCGGCGAGGCGCCGCCGGGGCCGGAGGCGCTTGCAGACGAGAGCGGCAGCGAAAGCGATGGGGAAAATGGTCACAAAAGCGGTCGCCTGATCGGCCAAGACCGCGGTCAAGCGAGCGATCGCCAGCACACCGGCAATCCGACCGATGGCGACCCTACAACTGAGGAACACTCGGCATGAATGATCCGGGCGTGAATGTCGTATTGATTGAAGATGAGAAGCAGATCCGCCGCTTTGTAAAAGCGGCGCTCGAGGCCGAAGGCATTACCGTGCACGAGGCCGATACCGGCCAGCGCGGTCTGATCGAGGCCGCAACGCGTAAACCGGATTTGATTATCGTCGACTTGGGATTGCCCGATACGGACGGGTTGGAAGTGATACGCGAGTTGCGCGGCTGGACCGAGTTACCGGTGATCGTGCTGTCGGCGCGTAGTCAGGAGAGCGAGAAGGTTGCCGCGCTGGATGCCGGCGCCGACGACTACTTGTCCAAGCCGTTCGGCGTGTCGGAGCTGATGGCTCGCATCCGTGCGCATTTGCGCCGGCGCAACCAAGGTGGCGCCGCGGAGACGCCGGTCGTGCGGTTTGGCGCGGTCGAAGTGGATCTGGCGTTGCGCCAGGTGCGCCGCGATGGCGAAGCGGTTCACTTGACGCCGCTTGAATACCGGCTGCTCGCGACGCTGGTGCGCCACGCGGGACGCGTGCTGACGCACCGCCAGTTGCTGCGGGACGTATGGGGGCCGTCGCATGTCGAAAGCAATCACTATCTGCGCATCTATATGGGGCATTTGCGGCAAAAGCTTGAGCGCGATGCGACCCAGCCCGAACATATCGTGACTGAAACCGGTGTGGGCTATCGGCTCGTCGGACTGCTATAAGCGCCGGGACGAAACATCGACAGCGGGGGCGCGGCACCAAACAACGGCGCAAAGAGGCATAAGCGGCCGGGACTGCAACTTATGCCGACTCGCCCTGCCTAAAAGCTTAGTGTGAGCTCTTCATCCGGTCCGAGTCGAGGCGCCGTATCGCGCCATATCAGACATATTCCGAGGGCCATGGGACGTATCGCGGCGGCTGAACCACTGTGCGCGCTGTCTGGAAAACCACAAATCATGGCGTTTTTTTGATTTTGTACAGGAATACATCGCGATGCTATGCGACACCCCCTGTGCAGCGTGGTTATAATTAAATCGAAATAAGACGGATGCCGTTGTCTTGCGACGCGAGATCCGGTCCCGCTTCCTGACTGAGTCAGCCGGGTATTTCAGATCCGGTCGTTGCATGGCGTCCGGGGTTTCGTAAAGAGGGAACAGTCATGCTTGAAGCGATCTCTTTAGCTGCTGGGCTGGCATGGGCTGCGGGCTTGCGCCTTTACCTCACCGTTTTGTTCACCGGGTTGTTCGCCAATCTGGGCCTGATTCATCTGCCGCCCGCGTTGCAGACGCTCGCCTCGCCATGGCTGCTCTGTGCGGCTGTGGTGTTCTCGCTGATCGAGTTTTTCGCCGACAAGATTCGCGCGTTCGATTCGCTCTGGGATGCGGTGCATACGTTGATACGCATCCCCGCGGGCGCTTTGCTCGCGGCCGGCGCGCTCGGTTATGCGCCGCCGCTGACCGTGCTGCTGATGGCGCTGGCAGGCGGCGTTCTGGCTGGGGCCGCGCATTTGACCAAGGCGGGCACGCGCGCCGTCATCAATTTTTCGGGCGAGCAGCCGTCGGGAAAAATCGCTTCGCTGGCCGAAGACGTGCTGGTGATCGTCGGTCTATCTTTGGCTTTCTTCCTGCCGCTGGTCTTTTTGGCCTTGATCGCCGCTTTCCTGCTGGCCGCCGCATGGGCTTTGCCGCGTCTATGGCGCGGTGTGCAGGGCGGCTGGCGCGGCATGGCGTTGCATATGGTGCATTCCGCAGTCCGGCCGGTTGCCGGCAAGCATGACTGATGCTGCCAGCGACTCCGCCTAAACTCTCGCTTCGATCCCACCCTCCACTGCTGCGCCAGGGCTGGCGCATGACGGTACGCGACTGGCGCGCCGGCGAACTCACCATGCTGTTGCTCGCGCTGATTCTGGCCGTTGCCGCGCTCAGCAGTGTCGGTTTTTTGGCCGACCGCTTGGCGCGTGGGCTGGAGCGCGATGCGCGCCAGATGATAGGCGCCGATCTGGTCGTGCGCGCCGATCATCCGGTCGACCCCCAATTCGTCGAGCAGGCGCGTAACTGGGGTCTGCGAACTGCTAGCACCACGGTGTTTCCAAGCATGGTTGCGGCGATTGCTGCTCCGGCATCGGCTGCTCCGGCATCGTCGGCATCGGCTGCTGCAGCATCGGCAGCATCGGCAGCATCGGCAGCATCGGCAGCATCGGCGGTGGCTTTGACCGCGGCCGCGACGGTAGTTTCCACGACATCGATCGCATCGTCGGGCGTCCCGTCGCCCGATTCCGTCGTCGATGTCCCTACGCGGCTGGCCGCCGTCAAGGCCGTTTCCGCAGGTTACCCCTTGCGCGGCTCGGTCTCGATAGCTGCGGCGGCGAACGAGACGGGCGCCGCAACCCACAGTGTTCCCGCGCCTGGCACAGTCTGGATCGATCCGCAGTTACTCGATAGCCTGCATGTGAAAGTCGGTGGCACGCTAAAGGTCGGCACCCGTCAATTCACGGTTGCTGCACTCATTACGCGCGAGCTGGACCGCGGCTTTGCGTTCGTCAACTTCTCGCCGCGTGTGATGCTGCGGGCCGACGATTTACCATCGACCGGCCTGCTCACCTTCGGTAGCCGTGCAACCTACCGATTGCTGGTTGCCGGTTCGCCCGCCGCAGTAGCTCGGTACACAGCGTGGGCGCATGAGCAGGTCGACGGCAATCGCTTGCGCGGCGTGGCGCTTGAAAGCATCGACGATGGCCAGCCTCAGGTGCGCGACACGCTGGCTCGGGCGCGGCATTTTCTGACCCTGGTGGCGATGCTGACCGCGCTGCTGGCGGCCGTGGCGATTGCAATGGCGGCACATCGTTATGCGCGGCGTCATCTCGACGGCGGCGCCGTCATGCGGTGCCTGGGTGCGAGCGAGCGCACGCTGCGCGGTTTGTTTCTCGTCGAATTCGTGTTGGTCGGTTTGGCCGGCAGCGCGCTAGGGGTGGTGCTCGGTTTTGCTGGCCATTACGCACTGCTGCAATGGCTGGGCGGACTCATAGGCGTGAGCTTGCCGCAGGCCGGCATATTGCCGGCGGTCGAAGGGATTGCCAGCGGGCTGGTGCTGCTGCTCGGTTTTGCGTTGCCGCCGCTTGCTCCGCTCACGAGCGTGCCGCCGGGCCGGGTATTGCGTCGTGAACTGGAGGGCGATACCCGCATGATGTGGTTGGGCTACGCGGTGGGCATCGCGTGCTTTGGCGCACTGTTGATGGTGGCGGCCGGCGAGATCGAACTCGGCGCGATTGTGGCGGGAGGTTTCGCGGCTGGAATGCTGGGCTTCGGTTTGCTCTCGCGCGTCGCGTTATGGGCGCTGGCGCGGCTCGCGCGCTCACGCAACGGGATCATTGGCTTCGGCGGCTTCGGTGGCCGCGCCGCGCTGGGTTGGCGTTATGCGCTGGCCTCGCTGGAACGCCGTTCCGGTGCGAGCGCGCTGCAGATCACGGCGTTGGGCATCGGCCTGATGTGTTTGCTGCTGTTGGCGATTACGCGCAACGATCTGGTCGCGGGCTGGCGCGCCTCGACGCCGCCCGATGCGCCGAACCAGTTTGTCATCGATATCCAGCCCGATCAGACGGCGGCCTTCAAGGCGTTTCTCGCGCAGCACGGTGAATCGGGCATTACCTTATCGCCGATGATACGCGGCCGTCTGATCGCCTTGAACGGTCGGCCGATCGGCGCCGACGACTACAAGGACGACAACACCAAGCGCTTGATCGAGCGGGAATTCAACCTTTCCTACACCTCCGAGTTGCCTTCGGACAACCGAGTGATTGCCGGCGACTGGTACGGCGCCAGCACGCGGCCCGAGATTTCGATGGAGGAGGGCATTGCCAAGGCCCTCAAGATCAAGGTGGGCGACATGACGCGCTTCGACGTTGCCGGCCAGCAAATCGACGCGCCGGTGACCAGCTTGCGTAAGCTCGACTGGGGAAGTTTCAGGGTCAATTTCTTTGTCGTGATGCCGCCTGCAGCGCTGGCGGATTTCCCTGCGACGTTCATCACGAGCTTTCATGTGGCGGGCGACCAGCATGGTGTCATCGACGCGTTGGTCGCGCGCTTTCCAAACCTCACGGTCATCGACACCGGTGCGTTAATCGCGCAATTGCAACGGGTGCTCGATCAGGTGATCGGGGCGGTCCAATTCTTGTTCTTGTTCACGCTCGCGGCGGGCGTGCTGGTGCTCTATGCTGCACTTGCGGGGACGCGCGACGAACGGGTGCGAGAAGCCGCCTTGTTGCGAGCGCTGGGTGCCTCGAGCCGACAGGTGCGTGGGGTGCAGATCGCCGAGTTCGTAGTGGTTGGCGGTTTGGCTGGCCTGATGGCGGCGCTGGGCGCCGAGATATTAGGCGCGGTGCTCGCGCAGCGCGTGTTTTCGTTCCATCTCACGTTCAATCCGTGGCTGCCTTTGCTGGGCACGGCGGCCGGTATCGTGTGTGCGACCGCGGGCGGCTGGGCCAGTTTGCGCGCGGTGCTGGCGCGGCCTGCGCTGCAATCGCTGCGTGAAGGAGTGTAGTTAAAGGGCGGGGAAGGAAAAGGCGCGTGTAAGCACAAGCGGGCGCCAAGCAAAAACGCGGGCGCGGCAAGTCGGCGATAATGCACCTCCACGTCGCCCAGCGGCGCTCTTTACACAATAAAGCTCGATGACAGAAACCCTTGATGACGCGCCTAGCGTTTTCGAACTGGTCGGAGGCGAAGCGCGCGTGCGCGAGCTGATCGACCGCTTCTATGATTTGATGGATCTGGAGCCTGAGTTTGCCGGGATCCGGGCTCTGCACCCGCCCACTCTGGAAAACTCGCGCGATAAATTCTTCTGGTTCTTATGCGGTTGGATGGGGGGGCCGGACCATTATGTCAGCCGCTTCGGTCACCCGCGGCTGCGCGCCCGCCACTTGCCCTACGCGATTGGTGGCAGCGAGCGCGACCAGTGGTTGCGCTGCATGGCCTGGGCCATGGAGGATGTCGGCCTGGATGCCGCCTTGCGCGAACGGCTGCTGACCTCCTTTTTCCAAACTGCGGATTGGATGCGGAATCGGCCCGACTGAAATCGGAGTCGTTGTGGAATGCCTGCCATGAATCACGATTCGAGACCGAACGCTTTGGATATGCCGCCGTCGTTGCCCGATGCCCGCGCGCAAGCTGTGCTCGATTTCTGGTTCGGTGCGCCGGGATCGGCTGAGTACGGGCAGGAACGTCGCCTCTGGTTCAAGAAGTCGGCCGCGACCGACCGGCGCATCCGCGAGCTATTCGGCTCGCTCCATGCACAGGCCGTGGCCGGACAGTGCGATGCCTGGGTCGCAGCCCCACTGGGCGCATGCGCATTGATCATCGTGCTCGACCAGTTTTCACGTAATTTGTTTCGGGATCATCCATCGGCGTTTGCGGCCGACGCGCAGGCCGTTGGAATCGCGGCGAGCCTCGTGCATGCCGGGATCGATCGGCAACTGCCTACGCCGATGCATCGTTCCTTTGTGTATTTGCCGTTCGAGCATGACGAAAACGAGGCGAGCCAGCATTTGTCGCTGAAGTTGTTCGGTGCTCTGGAGCAGGAAACCGGTTGGGCGGACCCACGGGTGTGGGCGGAGAAACATGCCGCGGTGGTCGCGCGGTTTGGCCGGTTTCCACATCGCAACGCCGTGCTCGGGCGTATATCCAGCCCCGACGAGATGGCGTTTTTGCAGGAGCGCGGTGCGCGATTTTAACGCGTGCCTCAGCCTGTCAAACGCTCCAGCAAGGCCAGTGGTTCGGTCGAGACCTGCAGCAAATCCAGATAGGCCGACCGCATGAACCCTTCATCCACCGTGTGTTGCAGCATCGTCAACAGCGGATCGAAATAACTGTCGGTATTGAGCAGCGCGAGCGGTTTGGCGTGGTAATTAAGCTGGGCCCACGTGAATACCTCGAACAATTCCTCGAGCGTGCCGGCGCCTCCCGGCAACGTAACGAACGCATCCGATAAATCCGCCATCATCTTCTTGCGCTGGTGCATGTCGTCGACCACATGCAGATCATGCAGGCCGTGATGTCCGACTTCGCGATCGAGCAGCAACTCGGGGATCACGCCGATGACCCGCCCGCCCGCCGCTAGCGCCGCATCGGCCACTGCGCCCATCATCCCGAGTTTGCCGCCGCCATAGACCAGAGTAAGCCCCGCCTGCGCGACGGCGGTTCCGAACTGTTGTGCAGCCTCGATGAAAACAGGCCGCGCGCCGGGGCTGGAGCCGCAATAAACACACACCGAACGGATCATAACGACTGGCGCCCCCCGTTGTCCTCGACAACGTCGACGACACCCATAGCGTCGCTCTCGCGCGCCGGGTCTTTGAGAAACTCGCTGAACTCGCGCGGCGGCAGCTTGCCGCTGACCAAGTCATCGAATAGCTGACGCGAACGCCCGCGCAGGTAAGGCGCCATCATCGAAATAATGTGCCGGCTCGATGCATGCAATTCCTTGCGTATCGCTTCCTGGTCGTTGTACTGGCGCGGATTCATGACGAACTGATAAGACAGCCAATAGGTGGCGATAACGCCGATATTGGTGGAGATCACACCGATTTCCTCGGCGGTGGCTAGCATTTCGCCGTCTGCTACCAGGATCTCGCAGAGATCGCGAGCAAACCGCACCTTATGCCCGATGATTTGCTTGAAATGGGTTTCCAGTGTGCGGTTGCGGGCGAGCAGATCGTTCAGGTCGCGGTAAAGGAATCGGTAATGCCAGAGAAAGTCGGCCATATAGGACAGATAAGCCCAGACCTCGTCGATGCTCGGCTTGCGATCCTCCTGGAAGCGCAGGCGCCGTTCGACTTGCTGCTCGAATTGCGCAAAAATGCTGTTGATGATGTCGTCTTTGTTGCGGAAATGGTAATAAAGATTGCCTGGGCTAATCTTCATTTCCTCGGCGATGGTGGTGGTCGTGACGTTGGGTTCGCCGAACTGGTTGAATAGTTTGAGCGACAGTTCAAGGATGCGTTCGCGAGTGCGGCGAGGCGGTTTTGCGTCCATAGAGGTTGCCGGGTGCGTCCAGGGTTGGGAACCCCGGATCGTTATAATCGGAACAAGAATTTCAATTATAAACCTCGCCTACTGGCTCCGAGCAGGGTATTTACCTCATCCAGGCGATGACGACCGGGCCAGCCAGCAAACCCCAGGTCAGCGTGCAAATCACCAGTGCCACGGTGACCGCGGCGCTGCCAAAATCCTTCGCACGCTTGGACAGTTCGTGACGCTCCAGCGAAATCCGGTCGATGGCGGCTTCGACGCTGGAATTGAGCAGTTCGACGATCAGCACCATGAGTACGGAACCCAACAGCAGCACGCGTTCAACCGGAGGTACCGGGATCAGGATCCCGCACGGCACCAGGATAGCGGCGAGCGTGAGCTCCTGACGGAATGCGCTCTCCTCACGAAACGCGACCCGAAAGCCGTTGATCGAATTCTTCAGCGCATGCCAGGCACGCGTGATGCCGCGGTTGCCTTTATACGGATTGAACGGCAGCGGCGCCATCGCTTCTGGGTCGGGCACATCTGCGGCGGGCGGATCTGCAGCGCGCGCGGTCGGCACAACGGGAGCTTGTGTCGAGATCGTGTCGCTGATCTTTTCGCTGATGGGATGAGGCGTTGAGTGGGGCACTGTAAGGGGTCGCCAGAATGATTACCGTTTCAGATTAGCACACCCCAAATGGATGCCGGGCAACGGGTATGGTGGGTAGGACTGAACGAAGTCCGGCAGGGTGTGGAGGGGCGCGTGGCCCGGCTAGCCGGCGAACTCGCCGTGAAGACCGGGCCGCGCAAATACATCAGGCCGTGGCTTGCTCGGCGCCGACCGCAACATGCGGTAACGGTTTCAAGTGCGACGCAAATTGCTCCGATGCGGCGCGCCACGAAAACCGTTCGGCCCAGGCCCGTGCATGACCGCGGTCGATTTTCAGCGCGTCCAGGCAAGCTTCGCGCAGATCCTCGTTCATCGCACCGGCACCACCGTCGGCCAGCACGTCGACCGGACCCGTCACCGGATAAGCGGCCACCGGCAACCCGCATGCCAGCGCTTCCAGCAGCACCAGGCCGAACGTGTCGGTGCGGCTCGGGAATACGAACACATCCGCCGCCGCGTAGACCTTGGCGAGTTCGGCCTGCGTCAGCACGCCCAGGTAATTGACTTCCGGATAGCGCGATTTAAGCTCCGCCAACTGCGGACCTTCGCCAGCCACCCATTTCGAACCAGGCAGGTCGAGCTTCAGGAACGCTTCGACGTTCTTTTCGATGGCGACCCGGCCGACATACAAAAAGATCGGGCGCGCAGTGTTGAGCACCTTGGATTCCTGCGGCCGGAAAATTTCGAGATCGACACCGCGCGTCCACAACACCACGTTGGTGAAGCCGAATTTCTCGAGATCCTGCTTGACCACCGGCGTGGGCGCCATGACAGCGCGCGATGGGCCGTGGAACCAGTGCAGGAATTTGTAGGTCAGCGCGAGCGGAATGCCGAAGCGCGCCTGCACGTATTCCGGAAAACGGGTGTGATAGGCCGATGTATGCGGCAGTTTGTGCCGTCGTGCGTAGCTGCGGGCAGCCATGCCCAGCGGGCCTTCGGTTGCGATATGCAGCGCGTCTGGCGCGAATTCGGAGATGCGTCTGCGTACCTGTTGCCCGGGCATGAGGGACAAGCGAATTTCCGGATAAGTCGGGCACGGGATGGTGCGAAACTCCAGCGGCGTGAGCAACTCGACGCGATGACCGAGCTCGATCAACTCGCGTGTCGTGTTCTTCAAGGTCCGGACCACCCCGTTGACTTGAGGTTCCCACGCATCGGTAACGATCATGATTTTCATAAGATTTCAGCCATCGCGCAGTGGCGCAGTGCGGGGTGTAGGGGAGACTGGGAAGGTTATTGGCCGAGCAGGCCGGTTCAAGCGATTGCCCCGGCCTTGCTGCGAACCTGCGGCTTGGACGACGATTCGGGCGGCGACTGCATGACGGTCCAATAGACGATCTTGAGTTCTCCCTCAGTGGTTTCGACCAGGGCCGACAGGCTTTCCACCCAGTCTCCGTCGTTGCAATAGAGCACGCCGTCGATGTCGCGGACTTCGGCTTTATGAATGTGGCCGCAGACTACGCCATCGCAGCCGCGGCGCAGCGCCTCGTCGGTCATGACACGCTCGAACTGGGAGATGAAGTTGACGGCGTTCTTGACCTGGTGTTTCAGGTATTGCGACAGCGACCAGTACTGGAACCCAAAGCGAATCCGGATCCGGTTGAACCAGCGGTTGAGCACGAGGATCAGCGAGTACAAAGAGTCGCCGACATAGGCGAGCCACTTTGCATGCTGGATCACGCCGTCGAACAAGTCGCCATGCACCACCCACAAGCGCTTGCCGGCCAGCGTGGTGTGGAAGGCTTCCTCGCGGATGTGAATATCGCCGAAGGCGTGATCGCAGAACTGGCGGGCCGACTCGTCGTGGTTACCGGGGATATAGATGACCTGGACGCCTTTGCGTGCCTTGCGCAGCACTTTCTGCACCACGTCGTTGTGAGCCTGCGGCCAAAACCAGCCCTTTTTCAGTTGCCAGCCGTCGATGATGTCGCCGACCAGGTACAGATATTCAGAGTCGTTGTGACGCAGGAAATCGAGCAGGTAATCGGCCTGGCAACCGCTGGTGCCGAGATGGATATCGGAAATCCAGATGGTCCGATAGCGATGGGTGGCGCTCTCGTCGTCGAGAAGCGGGCCACTGGTGTTGATCTGGGGAGGGACGAAAGAGGGGGGTAAGGCGGTGGTGCGCGCACCGGGCTGCTCAGATGCGAGTCCCGCCTGTCGGAACAGGGGCGGCACAGGTATCGACTTGGACTCCATGAGATCCCTTGATAGATGCAATGCCTGCATTCAGCCATGTGTATATGACTGCTGCGTGACATTCATGGGAAGTTCTTATTACGGAGTGCTGTGCGTCGATGCGCGGCTGCTTATTGTTCGACGTGCTCGCCCCACAAGGGGCTGGCCGAGGACATCGAATGCGGGACCGGCCGTGCCGCATGCGGATCGAGCGCCGCCGGCGCCGAAGCGGGTGCCGCTGTGGCCGCGGCGGGCTTGCCCGCAGCAGGCGCTGCGCCGAGCGGAGCCGTGGGCCCCTTGGGGGGCTCGGGCGGACGGTGCTGCGGCGTGATGTCCTTGATTTCTTTTTTGCCGGTCAGTGGCGTGCTGACAACAGTCTGGCGGTGACTCTTGCGCTCAGTGGCCGCCAGTTTCTTTTTTTGATCTTCCGGCAATCGTTGGTAATCCGCCCACGCTTTTTCCCGCTGCTGCACCGGCACC
>Ga0265338_10008434_pt1 | contig 12513 bp, 9 predicted proteins | sample 42126metaG_FD_193579 | JGI IMG/M metagenome (GOLD analysis project Ga0265338, IMG submission 193579) | Rhizosphere microbial communities from Carex aquatilis grown in University of Washington, Seatle, WA, United States - 4-21-26 metaG | ecosystem: Host-associated > Plants > Roots > Rhizosphere >... | reverse complement strand
AGTATATATACATAAGCAATTGTATTAATTTATAACAATCGCTTTCCAGCCCCTTTACAACCAACCCCCGCCCTCCCCCAACTCCCCATTCGCACGAATTTCGTGCACCCCGAACCTCTACCCCCCCTTACGCAGCCCTCCCCCTTTCTTCGGAAAGGGTTTTTGCATTTTTAGGACCTGTGCTTTGATTTCCAAAAGGATTATACTTCGCGGGATGGCTAATCAATCATCCGCTCCAGTTATAGATATTCAATCGTTTGCGATGCGTTTCGGCTCGAAGGAGGTCGTGAAAAACCTGTCTTTTACCGTGAACCAAGGTGAGGTTTTCGGTTTGCTGGGCTCGAACGGAGCCGGCAAGACAACGACCATTCGCACGTTACTTTCTTTGCTCGAGCCGACGAGCGGCGCGCTGCTCGTAAACGGAAAACGCTACACTCCGGAAATGGCGCCCATGGTGGGCTATCTGCCGGAAGAGCGGGGATTGTATCGCAACGAACCGGTGCTCGACACGATGGTGTATTTCGCCGTTATGCACGGGCTTGGCAGGAGCGATGCGAAGAAGCGCGTGTTGGCGTATTTGGAGCGCGTAGGGCTCGGCGACAAGGCGCACGAGCGGCTTATCGGCCTTTCGAACGGCCAACAGCAAAAGATCCAGCTTGGTGTCACGATATTGCACGAGCCATCGCTCATGATTCTTGACGAGCCGACGGAAGCGCTCGATCCCGTCAATCGGGATTTGCTCATGAGCATCATCAACGAGCAGCGTACGAACGGGGCGACAGTTATCCTCGTCACGCATCGTATGGAAGAGGTCGAACAACTTTGCGATCGTATCGTGCTCCTCAAGGATGGCGTTCGTGCCTTATACGGAACGGTTGATGAGGTAAAGAACAAATTTGGTTCTACGGTGATCGCGCTCGTGTATAGCGGCACCTTGCCACCAAATGACAAACTGTACGCGATCACCAAACAACTGCCGCACTATGCAGAGCTCGCGTGGCGCGAAGGGGTGACGCCGGACGAGATACTCCGATTTTTTGCTGGCAGTCCCGATCTGCACCTTACAACATTCGATGTTCGCCGTCCGACGCTCAACGAGATTTTCTTAACCCTCTATAAATAACATGTGGAACATCATCAATTTCGAAGTACTCCGGGCGCTCAAGAAGAAAAGTTTCTGGATCGCTTCCATTGCGCCGCTCGTTATTATTCTCGTCATCGGAGGCATCGAGTATTTTTCCACCAAAAGCGCGGCGACAAATGCGGCGCAGCAGGCGCAAACGTTTTCCGCAACCGCGAAGATCGGGGAGTTCGATGATTCGGGATTGCTGAGTCAACAATTACTTACGAAGCAACATATCGCCATTGAGCCGAGCAAAGATGCGGGTATCGAGGCGGTAAAGAACGGACAACTCGATGCGTTTTTCTATTACCCCAATAATCCGGGTAAGTCGAATATCGAGGTGTATGCTCAGGATAAAGGTATCAGTTTCGCGCCGCCTTATAACGCGGCTGCCTCACAATTACTCACGCAAAGTGCGATTAATGACGTGAGTGCAACAATAAAAAATAGCCAGGTTATCCAGATTTTACAGATATCTCCGGCGGTTACCGCGACGACCTACAAGAATGGCGTGGAGACAGAAGGCTTTATGAGTGTCATTGCTCCCGGGATATTCGCGATAGCGTTCTTTCTGTTATACGTCCTCTTGGCATCTTTTATGATCTCGAGCACCGCCGGGGAAAAAGAGAATAGGACCGCCGAGATGCTCCTGACCTCCGTCAAGGCGCGAACGCTTATTGCGGGCAAGATCATATCCATTTTTATTCTTGGTCTTGTACAACTTGCGACCATCTCCGTCCCACTTCTTATAGCGCTTCTTTATTTCCCAAGCCAGATCGGACTGCCGACCGGCGTAACGCTTGCCAGTATCCCGCTTCATCCCACTGCTATCATCTTCGCTGCGCTATTCTTTATTGCCGGTCTATTGTTATTCACCGCGCTCCTTGTTGGATTTGGTGCAATGTTTCCGAGTGCCACTGAGGCCAGCAGATTCCTCGGAGTCGCCATGATTTTGGCGATTCTTCCTGTCTACGCAATTCAAAACATCATTGATGCGCCACATACCCTTATTGTCACTATTTTTACCTATTTCCCATTGACGGCTCCGTTGACCGCGCTCCTTCGCAACGCCGTGGGCAGTTTCTCGACGTGGGAAGCGCTTGGGTCGCTTGCGGTGATCATAGCGAGCGCGATCGTCGCGGTGTGGTTCGCCGTGCGGGCATTCCGCTACGGCTCAATGGAATACGGCCGCCGCGTCGGTATCAAAGAATTGCTGCGGTAGTTTTTCTCTTATCAAAATAAAAATGGCCATACCTTTTTTGGGCGGCCATTGGAGTAGCGCTGGGTCAATTCACGAGCTGTTTTTGAGGAATACTAAAATGTGTTGGGGTCTCGAGAAGAGATGCCAGCACCTCTTCGGGCGATGAATCTTTGGGGGTGATTTCCACTTGGACAATGACAAGGCAGTGAGGATAGAGCATCTGTAGTTTAATATCCAACTCGGTGGTAAGCGTGTCTATCGCTTCGGCCCACGCGGAGTCGCTATAGTCGAGCGCCTCCGTGATGATCGGAATCCAAATGATATTCATGGATATCACCGCACCCTTGTATGCGATCCAGGCCGCTCCCAAACAACGTTTCTCTAAGAATACGCGAAGGTTTTTATTATCGTCAGACATGGTGGCCTCCAAGACGCCGCTTCGACCTACTATGAAAAACATATACCACCGCGTTGGCGCTGTCAAAATACGGTCGCGCAACGGGGAATGCAGTATAATGGAGCGATGGATAAAATATATGAAGATTCGCTGCGGTTCCATAAGGAGCATCATGGCAAATTGGAAGTGGCCAGCAAGGTGCCGCTTGTGACAAGGAATGATCTCTCTCTTGCGTACACGCCGGGCGTGGGGCAGGTGAGCGTGGAGATCGGCAAGGACCCGTCACTCGCGCGGGAATACACACTGAAGAGGAACACGATCGCGATCGTCTCCGACGGCTCGGCCATCCTTGGGCTCGGCAACCTCGGCCCGGAGGCGGCCATCCCGGTGATGGAGGGCAAGGCGATCCTCTTTAAAAAATTCGGCAACGTGGATGCGTTTCCCATCTGCCTCGCGACACAGGACGTGGAAGAGATCATCGAGACGGTCAAGCGTATCGCGCCGGTGTTCGGTGGCATCAATTTGGAAGACATTTCCGCGCCGCGTTGCTTTGAGATCGAGGAGCGGTTACGAAAAGAACTTTCAATCCCGGTGATGCACGACGATCAGCATGGCACTGCGATCGTTGTCCTTGCCGCGCTTATCAACGCGCTGGCGTTAAAAAAAGAAAAGAAGGAGAACGTTTCCATTTTGGTGAACGGAGCGGGTGCTGCCGGCACCGCGATAGCGCGATTGTTGTTGAAGTACGGATTCGGTGATGTCGTTGTGTGCGACAGCAAGGGCGCGATCCATTCCGACCGGCCCGATTTGAATCCCGAAAAAAAGGCACTCGCGGATATCACAAGTCGTTCCGAGCGGAAAGGGGAGCTCGCGCAGGTAATCGCCGGCACGGACATTTTTATCGGCGTGAGCAAGGCACATGTGCTTACGGAAGAGATGGTGCGATCCATGAATCCCCAGCCGGTCATTCTCGCGCTCGCGAACCCAGTTCCCGAGATCATGCCGGACGCGGCGAAGGCTGCAGGGGCGTTCATCATCGCGACGGGACGTTCCGATTTCCCAAACCAGGTAAATAACGTGCTCGCATTCCCGGGGATCTTCCGCGGGGCGCTTGATAACGGCGTGCGGCAGTTCACGGACCAAATGTTCATTGATGCTGCCGAACGGCTTGCCTCAAGCGTCAAAGACCCGAGTCCGGAAAAGATACTTCCCAACGTTTTTGATGAAGGCGTGGCGGCGGCCGTTGCACAGGCCATGAAGGAATAGCCGTCGCGGACGGGTGTATCATATTTCCATGCGTATCATCGGACATTTGGATATGGATGCTTTTTTTGCCTCTATTGAGGAGCGGGATAACCCGCGTCTTGCAGGAAGACCGATCGTCGTCGGTTCGGATCCGGAAGGCGGTAAGGGACGCGGCGTGGTCTCTACGGCCAATTATGCGGCGCGCGCGTATGGCATCCGTTCCGCCCTGCCGATCTCGACCGCCTGGAGGCTTTCCGAGGCCGCGCGAAAAAAAGGATTGCTGGCGGCGGCGTTTCTGGAGGTGAATATGGAAAAATATTCCGAGGTTTCGCATCGCATCATGGAGATCGTGAGAAATCATGTCCCGCCCGGTCCCGACGGCGTGGTGTTGATTCAGCAGGCGAGCGTGGATGAGGCGTATTTCGACCTTTCATTTTCCGGTTCTTATGAGGCTGCGGAAAAGATCGTTCGCGCCATGAAGGACGACATACATCTGCGCGAGCGACTGACCGCGTCCGTCGGCGTTGGGCCGAACAAGCTCATCGCCAAGATCGCGAGCGACCGGCAAAAACCGGACGGACTTACGATCGTTCAGGAAAAGGACGCAGAGACATTTCTGGCGCCGCTCGGCCTGCGCGTCATTCCGGGCATCGGTCCGAAGAGCGAGGAGCAGTTCAAGAAACTCGGGGTGTATACGGTTGGCGATGCCAGGCATCTCTCCGCTGCGGAACTTACCGGAATGATGGGAAAGTGGGGGACCGAGCTCTATGAAAAGCTGCGGGGCCGTAGCGATTCGCCGATCGTGATGGATTCCGTGCAAAAATCCATCAGTTCCGCTACGACATTTGCGCATGATGTCGCGGTCAAAGGAGCGCTGAAGGATCGCAAACTTTTGGAATCCACACTGGCGGATCTCGCGCTTGATGTGTATCGCGCGTTTCAGCGCGAGAGATCCGAAGGCGCGCCATTCACTTCTTTTAGGACGGTGGGTATCACCGTCCGCTTCGCCGATTTTAGTACGAAGACGCGCGCCGTGACCTTGCCGGATCCCGTTATGGCAAACGATGACGCGTTACAAAAGATCCAGTTTCAGGCGCTGCGGTTATTCATGCCATTTCTTGATGGACGGGAAAATCCGGATCACAAAGCTATCCGATTACTGGCGGTGAAGATCGAGAAATTTATATAAAAACACGCAGGAGGAATGTTTCCACGCGCGGTTGTTTTTTGTTATAGTGAATCCACTATGCGTACCAAGATCATCGCTACCATCGGCCCGGCCTCGGATTCTGCCGAAATGATCCAGCGCTTTGTGGACGGGGGAATGGACGTCGCGCGCGTCAATTTTTCCCATTGCGCGGACGATAATTTTTTGAAGTATAAAAAATGGCTCGCGGCCGCCGGGCGAAAATCCGGACGGAAGATCCCGATTATGCAGGATCTTCAGGGTCCGCGTATTCGCGTGGGGGAGTTGCCCGCAGAAGGATATCGGCTTGTTGAAGGCGAGACGGCCATCTTCTCCACCAAAAAAGATGACGTGGACGGACGCGGTAACGGCGGCGCGCGCATTATTTTCATAGACAGTCCGAAATTGCACGCCGACATGCGCGTCGGAGAATTGATCTATCTTGCGAATGGCGATATGGAGCTGGTCGTCACAAAGATCGCCGGCAACCGCATCACCGCGCGTGTCGCACGGGGCGGGGTCCTGTACTCGCGCAAAGGAGTGAATCTTCCGAACACCAAACTTTCCAATTCCGGTCTCACAAAAAAGGATATCCGTGACGTGAAGTTTGGATTGGCCCACGGCGTGGATCTTTTCGCGATCTCGTTCGTTCAATCGGCACGCGATGTCGAAACGTTACGGAAGATCGTCGGACCGAACGCGACGATCATCGCAAAGATAGAGACCGCGCTCGGTGTCAAAAACATCGACGCCATCATCCGCGTGTCCGACGCCATCATGATCGCGCGTGGCGATCTTGGCATCGAGATCGCGCCGGAAAAGATCCCGTTCATCCAGAAAAATTTGATCCGCCATGCGGGATGGTACGGCAAGGGAAGCATCACCGCCACGCAAATGCTCATGTCCATGATCGATCACCAGCGTCCCACGCGCGCCGAGGTATCGGATATCGCGAACGCGGTCTGGGACGGCACCGATGCCGTGATGCTTTCCGACGAAACGGCGAGCGGCAATTATCCGCTTGAATCGCTCAAGATGATGGCGCGCGTGGTCGCCCAGGCGGAATCATCGGAATTCGAACGGCCGAACCCGCTAAAGGAGTGGTAGTCTGACCTGGTATATAAAAAAAGACCCGCCAAACCTTTTTTTGCAAGGTTAGGCGGGTTGCTGCTTCGATGGAACACTACTCGTGAGCTCGTTGGCTCAAGCAATACACGGTCACTGGAACCGCGATTGCCAGTGCGCCGACTGTCGCCGCAAGCGCCATCAGCAAGAATATCTCTCTCTCGCTGAGGGGTGATGGAGCCTGGAGCGATTGTGGACGCTCTTCTTCGTGAAGGTGCTGCTCTTCGCCTTGAGGTTGCTCGTCGCCAGTGGCCTCTTCGCGGCCATTGGCGAGCGGTGTCTCATCTTCAAGAAGAAACGTTGGTTTTGCCTGGCGTGGCTTCTGATTCTGATTCTCTCCGAACCGTGCCGACGCCGCACTCAATAATGCGGACATAGGACCCCCCCTTTCGCCGTTAGGCGTTCCCTTTCTCTATTTTTTACGTTCGCTGTTTTCAGCGAATCGTGTTGTTTTTATACACTACATAGCGCTTATTTGTCAAGTATTATTTCCGATTCACGCATTTTTCATAGAGATTTTTCAATTTTTTTTGCGGATCATATTTTTGCTTAAGGGCGTCGTAGGCGTGCTTATCGTAGATATCCCAAAATTTTTCCTCGGTGTAGTAGGAGTCCGAATAGAGTCCTTTTTTGCCGTGCAGTTCGGCGACCTTGGCTTCCACCAATCGGTTATAATATCCCGTCTCTTTGTTGGTCGGGACGGAATCCCAGAAGCCGAAGTTCACATACAGCTTGTCGGGATTGAAAGGATAAAGATCGAATCGTGCGGTCCGATCGTACGCGCGAAAAGGACAGATCCATATGGGCCGTATATCGACCTCGTCAAAGAAGAATTTTTGATATGCCGGAGCGTTCTCGATCGGAATATCCACGTCCTGGATCACCGATTCTGTCCGGCGGAACGATCCCGCCGCTTTTGCGATAAACGGATGGCGCTGGGCTAACCGCATGATCCTTCCGTAAGTGGCCGAGTTGAGCCGCCGTTTACCGAACATTCTTCGGATGAGCGGGCGTTGGACGCCGAACGCTTTTGAGCACCAGAACCAGTCGGTGTCCCATCGCCAGATGTAGTCGCGGACGGAGAGATGATCCTCCTTCTTGTCGCGGATGGAACGGTAATAGATATCCATATAGGTGTAATCGCTGACGGAGGGAGCGCTGTCAGCGAATGTTCCGGTCGTGATATACATTTCCGTCGGGCCGAACATCGTTCCATCCACAAAGTCGGGACTGGCGTCCGTGTCCTGCGCGCATATTTTTTGGAGCGCCTGGAAATATTCTGCGACGTCACGGTATTGCGTGTGCGTGACGCGCACAAACGGTTTTACGGGAATCAGTTTTACTTTGAGCCGTAGCGCGTAACCGAACGTCCCATACGAATTTGGAAAACCATAGAAAAGATCGGCACTCCTATTTTTATCGCAAATAATGGTTTCTCCACTCGGGAGCAATATTTCCATCTCAAGCACAGTCTCATGCACGAGGCCGTAACGGAACGAGGTTGCCTCGATGCCCACGCCCGCAACCGCTCCGCCGATCGTGATGGTCTTGAGCTGGGGAACGACCGCAGGCATGAGGCCGTGCTTCAGCGTTTCGTTCACGAATTCCTCGTATGTGGTCATTCCTTCCACATCCGCCCAGCATTCGGCAGCGTTGACGGAAAGGACGTGATTGAAGTCTCGCACGCTCAAGCGGCTCTGGGGCGCCGCTTTGCGGCTGCGGAAGAGATTGGAGGTATCTTTTTCCAGCCGGACATCGCCTGCCCGACGCATCTGTTCCGACAGCCTGCTCTTCCGTGTTTCGTAATCCGACATTAACGGATCGATTTATATCCGCCCAGCACTCCCTTCTTTGAAAGCACCACTTGCCATAGCTCTATCCTCCGCGCGCGGAATGCGCCGGCGCAAGAGAGCAGGTAATAGGTCCACGTTCGGTAGAAGCGGTCATCGTAATCTTTTTTTATATCGTCCCAGCTGGCGACGAAGTTCTTATGCCATGCCATCAGCGTCTTATCGTAATCGGCGCCGAAGTTGTGCCAGTCCTCCATGACGAACAAACGTTCCATGGCGCTTCCGAGCTGCGAAACAGAAGGCAGGTGGCCGTTCGGGAAGATATATTTATTCGTCCACGGGTCCGTGGCGGTCTCGGAAAAGTTCGAACCGATGGTGTGAAGAAGAAATAGCCCGTCATCCTTAAGGCAGCTGCTTGCCACCTCAAGGAACGTCCGGTAATTTTTGTGCCCGATATGTTCCGTGAGTCCGATGGAAACGACGCGGTCGAACACTCCTTCGGCATCGCGATAATCCATCAGTTTGAATTCCAGTGGCAGGCCCGCGCAGGATTCTTCCGCATACTTTATCTGTTCCTTTGAAATATTCACCCCCACGCCGGTGATCTTGTAGTGCTCTGCGGCGTATTTGAGGAAGCTGCCAAAGCCGCATCCAAGGTCCAGGACCCGCATGCCCGGCTTGAGGCCGATCTTTTTGCAGACCAGTTCGAACTTTGCCTCTTGCGCCTCATCCAGGTTCTTTGCGTTCTTCCAATAGCCGCACGTGTATGCCATGCTTTTGCCGAGCATCGGCACGTAAAGTTCATTGCCGATATCGTAGTGTTTGTGTGCCACTTTGAGCGCACGGTCTCTCGTCTGATAATTCATCACCGTAGCTTTAAGGTAGTGGACCGCCATGGTCCAATTTTTTACTTGTTGGTCGAGCTCGGCGCGGAGGATCCGGAAGAAGAATTCATCAAGCCGTTCGCACGTCCACCATCCGTCCATGTACGATTCTCCAAGGCCCAGATGTGGCCTCTGCATGACGCGGGTGTAAAAATCCTCGTTATATACCTGAATATCCCACGGATCCGTGCCGTTTACGACCACCCCCGCGTTTGCCACAAGATCAACGATGACTGCCTTTGCTTTCTTCATGGCTGATATATTCAATCATAATATATCAAATTGCCAAATCTGTTAAACTAATAACAATGGCTGACGAATTATCGCTGGATGCGCTCCTAAAAAAGGGACCGGATGAAATATTTCGGGATTTGAGGACCTCGGCAAAGGGTCTTTCGCAGCAGGAAGCTGCCGCGCGCCTGAAAACATACGGGTTGAACGAGTTTGCGGGAAAGAAAAAACTTCAGCCACTTCTCATCTTTCTCTCGAAATTTCGCAACCCCCTGCAGATCCTTTTGATCGTCGCGGCGATCGTGTCGGGCATTCTGGGGTCGCACATTGAGGCGATCATCATCTTGGCAATAGTGTTTGGCAGCGCATTCATCGATTTTTTCAATACGTATAAGTCCGCGCGGGCGGCGGAGGCGCTTCAGGAAAAAGTGACGATCACCGCGGCCGTGATGCGCGGCGGTGAGCTAAAGGAGCGGAATATGCGCGAGGTGGTGCCCGGCGACATTTTTTCGCTTGAAGCGGGGGATTTGGTGCCCGCGGATGCGATCGTCCTTGAGGCGAAGGATCTGTTCTTGAACGAGGGCGTGCTGACGGGGGAATCGTTGCCGGTGGAAAAAGAATCCGGTGTGCCTGCGGTGGGCGCTCCCGCTGCGAAGCTCGCCACGCGAACAGTGCTACTTGGCACGAGCGTCGTTTCCGGAAAAGGCCTGGCGGTGGCGGTGCTGACCGGCGAGCATACGACGGTGGGCAATATCGCGGACAAGCTCAAGCGCCCGGATGCGCCGACGGAGTTTGAAAAGAACTTAAAGGATTTCAGCCTGTTCATTTTCCGCACCACGCTGTTCCTGGTGCTCGCCGTCATCCTCCTTAATATCTTTGTGATTCGACGCGACCCGCTGCAGATATTCATCTTCGCCGTCGCGATCGCCGTCGGCCTCACGCCGGAGCTTTTGCCGCTCATCGTCACGAGCAATCTTGCCAAAGGCGCGATCGAGATGTCCAAAAACGGCGTGATCGTCAAAAAACTGGCGGCGATCCATAACTTCGGCGGCGTGGATGTGCTGTGTACGGATAAGACGGGCACGCTCACCGAAGACCGCATCACGCTCATCAAATGTGTGGACGCGTCCGGCGCGGAGAGTGACGCAACGAACCTGTGGGGATATCTGAGCAGTAAACACCTTACCGGTGTGCGCGGGGTGCTGGACGAGGCGATCGAGCGATTCAAGAAGATGGATATCGGTGGTTGGGAAAAAGTGGACGAAGTGCCGTTCGATGCGGAGCGCAAACTGGAATCGGTGATCGTCAAAAAAGGAAAGCAGACGGTACTCATCGCAAAAGGTGCGCCGGAAGAGATTTTGAAGATCGCGGACCATTACGGGTCCGTGGGGACCGGCGTCCGGGCGCTCAAGCCTAAAAAGCTCACGGCTGCGATGCGCACGAAGATCAATAAGGAATATGCGGCCTTGTCCGCGGACGGTTTTCGCGTGCTCGGGCTTGGAGTAAAAGAGGTCGCGCACAAAACGACGCCGTACGACAAAAAAGACGAGAGCGATATTTCATTCGTCGGATTCCTTGCGTTTCTTGATCCGCCAAAAAAGAGCGCGAAGGAAACGCTCGCCAAGATGGCAGCGTATAATGTGGCCGTCAAGATCATCACGGGCGACAATTATTTGGTGACCAAAAAAATCATGGACGAGATCGGCCTGCCGATCATTGGATGGTTCAATGGCGATGCTATCGCTGCGATGCATGAGCACGAGTTCAAGAAAAAAGTGGAGACGGCGAATGTTTTCACGCGCGTCAATCCCGAGCAGAAGGAGATGATCATCCGGCTCCTGCGCGAGAACGGGCACGTGGTGGCGTATATGGGTGACGGCGTAAACGATGTGCTCTCTATCAAGGAAGCTGACGTTGGCATCTCGGTGAACAACGCGGTGGATATCGCGAAGGAAACGGCGGATATCATTCTGCTCCGCAAAGGGCTCGGTGAGATCATCGACGGCATCGTGGAAGGCCGCAAGACGTTTGCCAACACCTTCAAATATCTGATGATGGCGCTCTCGTCCAACTTTGGCAACATGTTCAGTATGCCGATCGCGTCCGTGTTCCTGCCGTTTCTGCCGATGACGGCGCCGCAGATCCTGCTCAATAATTTCCTCTACGACTCGTCACAGCTCTCGATTCCGTTCGATAAAGTGGACCAGGATTTTCTCGCGCGCCCGAAAAAGTTCAATATCGTGTTCATGAAAAAGTTCATGTATATCTTCGGCCCGCTTTCGTCGCTGTTCGACTTCGCCACGTTCGGCGTTTTGCTCTATGTATTGCACGTGAACGGCGTGGCGTTCCAGACGGGCTGGTTCCTGGAATCCATCGCTACGCAGACGCTCGTGGTGAACATCATCCGGAGCAAGTTCAACTTCTGGTCCAATGGGGGACCGAGCAAGGCGCTCGTTCTTGCCACCTTCGGCGCGGTCGCCGTAGGTTGGGGCATCACGTACTCATTCCTCGGCCCGGCCTTCGGCTTCGCGCGGTTTGGGTTTTATCCGGTGCTGCTCATCTTGGCGATCGTCGTTGCGTATCTTTTGCTCGTGGAGGTTGCGAAGAAATTCTTTTATAAGAAGTACGAGTATTTGATAGAGAAGTAGCGGGGAATTGCTTTTTTTTCGGAAAATGATGTATATCTTAGTCAGCGTTGGTAATTCGCCGGAGGTGTAATTTGATAAAAAAAGACGCGCAGGTCGTGCATGCACAAAGGCGGGTTGCGGAAAGATTTTCTCTATCGTTGACCAAGCAGCAACTTTCAGAGTTAGCGAACAGCATACAGAAACAGCATCTTCCGAAAAACAAAAGGAAGGTTCATTTTGTGGATCGAGAGACGTTGCGCATAACCCGATGGTTCGTTTGGCATGAGACTCAATGGCTCCCGGTGGTATACGACAACAAACGAAAGACAATCGTTACTGTCTTGCCGGCTCGTGCGCTTGGCGAACCGCCAGCTCCATTTCTTGAATGACAACTTTGCGATGAAGTTGTCATTTTTATAAGAACGACAATTTTCTTTTGGATCTATTTTTTGATACTCCGTTCTTTCTCGAGTGTCTCGCTCACATTCAATTTGCGGAGCAGGTAGAGCAGAATCGCAAGCAGGACTGCCGATGCGAATGCAAACTGGGTGAGTCCGATACCAACGAGCACGCCGATCGCCGCCGCGGTCCAGATGAGCGCCGCGGTCGTCACGCCGTGCGGATGATTGTCCGTTTTGATGATGAGCCCCGCGCCGAGGAATCCGATGCCGACAACGATATTCGCGATCATCGTAAGATAGCCG
>Ga0265338_10008433_pt1 | contig 12514 bp, 10 predicted proteins | sample 42126metaG_FD_193579 | JGI IMG/M metagenome (GOLD analysis project Ga0265338, IMG submission 193579) | Rhizosphere microbial communities from Carex aquatilis grown in University of Washington, Seatle, WA, United States - 4-21-26 metaG | ecosystem: Host-associated > Plants > Roots > Rhizosphere... | reverse complement strand
ACTGAGCGCCGCTCCCGCGCCGAGCACCGCATCGACCTGCTCGCGCATCAGCTCGCCGAGCCCGCGTTGCAGCAGCGAGCGCAGCACGCCCCGCAGGAGCACCTCCGCGCGCCAGCTGGCCGCCGTGCCGGCATCGTCGGGCGCGAGATCGAGCGTGATCGTCAGCGCCACGAGGTTCTCCCCGGAGTTGCCCGAGCCGACGATGCGCACATGCTCATCCGGTCGCTGGTCGGCGATCTCGAACTCCAGCGCCACGCGCGTCTCGCCGAGCGCCGTGACCGGGTGCGCGACCGCGCTGAAATGGTTCGCGTCCCGGACGCTGACGTCGGTGACGCCGGGCAGCGTCTGCGCCAGCCGAGCCGGGTCGCTCAGGACGGCCCACAGCTCGCTCGGCGCCGCCGCCAACGTCTTCTCGCCGCTGACGATCATCTCGAGATCACCTCCACGCCCCGCGGGCCGGCGGCGGCGGCGCTCCGCAGCAGCTCGTGCACGCGCTCGGCGTTGTTGTGGCTGTCGTAGACGATGTGTGCGCCTTCGGGCAGCGCGTCCTCGATCGCGCTGGCGATCGTCGAGAGCGGCGCGCCGCCGCCCTCGCCCATGCCCTTCGCGCCGTTGGGCGTGAACGGCGAGGGACACTCGATCTCGCCGGTGCGGATGTGCGGCACGTCCAGCGACGTCGCCGCGTGGTAGTCCATGAACGTCGAGTTCAGCAGCTGCCCGTCCGAGTCGTATTCGAACGTCTCGTAAAGCGCCGCGCCGATCCCGTGCCCGGTCGCGCCCTGCACCTGCCCCTCGACGATCTTCGGATTCACCTTGCGCCCGCACTCATCGACGGCGGCGTAGTCGAGGATCGTCACCTGACCGGTCTCCTCGTCGAGCTCGATCACCGCGGCGTGCACCTGGCTCGCGTAGGTAAGCGTGAGCTTGCCGCGTTTGGTCTCGTGGTCGGGGACGGTGAACGGCGGGCGGTACACGTAGCGGCAGTTCAGCGTCACCGAGTCGGCCAGCTCGCCGGGCAGCTCGGCCACGTTTGCGAAGACGGTGGCGGCGATGCCGATGAACGGGATCGCGGCCTCGTGGTTGGCGGCCAGGCGGACGAACCCGTCGGCCAGCTCGATGTCCGACTCGTCGGCGCCGAGCATGCACGCCCCGACCTTGATGATCTCGCCCCGCAGCCGTTCGGCGGCGCCCATCACGGCGCCGAGACCGGTGACCGCGAACTGGCTCGCATATGTCCCGGAGAAGCCGACGTAGGTGTTCGCCGCCTTGTTGTATCCGGCCGCGACATGAACCTGGTCGGGGCTGCAGCCGAGGATGTCGGCGGTGACCTGCGCCGCCGTCGTCTCGTGTCCCTGCCCCTGTGGACTGGTTCCGATCGTCACCGTCACCTCGCCGTAGAGGTCGAGCCGCACGATCGCCGCCTCACCGTTGCCGGAGAACGGGAGCGCCGAGTTGATGATTCGCGACTGCCCGAAGTTGTTCGTGCCGGAATCGAGCGTCGAACCGATGCCGATGCCAATCCTCCTGCCGGTTCCGGCGCTACTGCGCTGGCGTTCGAGCGCTCCCTCGTAGTCGATCAGCTCGAGCGCCCGCTCGAGCATCGCCGGGTAGTCGCCGGAGTCGTAGACGCAGCCGTTTGGCGTCTCGTACGGAAACTCCTCGGGCTGGACGTAGTTCTGCTTGCGCAGCGCAACGCGATCGAAACCGAGCTCCTTTGCCACGATGTCCACGATGCGCTCGATCAGCCACAGGTGCTGCAACCGCGAGTAGCCGCGGTTGGGGCCGACCGGGCACTTGTTGGTCAGCGTCTCGGTGTAGTCGACGCGGACGTGCTTGAAGCGGTAGTTGCCGGGCACGACCTGCGACCAGATCACCGCCCCGAGCGGCTCGTAGCGCAGGTAGGCGCCGGCGTCGTCGAACGCCCGCACCTTGAAGCCGAGGATCGTGCCGTCGCTCATCACCGGCACCTCGATGTCGAGGAAGGTTCGCTCGTTGCCGTGCGCGGACGCCGCCAGGTGCTCCCAGCGCGACTCGCTCCACTTGACCGGGCGCCCGGCCTTGCGCGAGAGCAGCGCGAGCGCCGTCAGATACGTGTAGCTCGTGATCTTGATCCCGAAGCCACCGCCGATGTCCTGGCTCGAGAACTGCATGTGGTCGATCCCCAGGCCGATCGCCGGGCCGATGAACATGGCCGCGAACATCGGCATCTGGTTGTTGGAGCGGAACTCGACCACGCCCGTACCGGGATCCCAGTTGACCAGCGCCCCGGTCGTCTCCAGGGGCGTCGAGGAGAAGCGGTGGAAGTGCAGACGGTCGATCCGCACGACGTGGTCGGCGTGCTCGAGCGCCCAGTCGACGTCGCCATAGTCGTAGGTGCCGTGCCAGGCGACGTTGGAGCCGATCTCATCGTGGAGCACCGGGGCGTCGGGCTCGATCGTCGCGATCCCGTCGACGATCACCGCCAGCGGCTCGTAGACGACCTCGACGAGCTCCGCCGCGTCGCGCGCCAGCTCCGCCGACTCGGCGAGCACCGCGACAACAGGCTCGCCCATGTAGCGGGCCTTGCCGACCGCCATGCAGTAGTCCCGCATCAGTCCGGCCGGCTCGGGCGCCATCTGGAAGAACGGCTGCTGCAGCACGCCGACCTCCTCGCCGGTGAGCGTTGCGTAGACACCCGGCACGGCCTCGGCGCGCGAGACGTCGATCGAGACGATCCGCGCGTGGGCGTGGGGGGAACGCACGAAATGGACGTGCCCCTGGCGGTGCATCCACAGGTCGTCGACGAACTCGCCCTGCCCCTTCAGCAGCCGCTTGTCCTCCTTGCGCGGGACGCTCTTGCCGGACCACGCCCCGAGCCGCTCGCTCTGCTCGACCTCGGGGTAGAAGGTGGTCTCACCTGTTGGTGTGCTCATCGCGTCACGCTCCCCGGGGCGCCGGCGGCCGCGGCTTCGATTGACCGGATGATGTTCACGTAACCGGTGCAACGGCAGATGTTGCCCTTCAGTGCACGCCGGATCTCCGCTTCGCTGGGGTGGGGGTTCTCGGCGAGCAGCGTCTTGGCGTTCAGCACGATCCCGGGTGTGCAGTAGCCGCACTGCAACCCGTGGTGCTCCTTGAACGCCTCCTGGATCGGGTCGAGCCCGTCGACGCCCTCGCCGAGGCTCTCGATCGTCTCGATCTCGCAGCCGTCGGCCTGCACCGCGAGCATCATGCAGCTCTTGATCAGCTGGCCGTCGCAGATCACCGAGCAGGCGCCGCAGTTTCCCGTGTCGCAGCCGATATGGGTGCCGCGCAGGCCGAGCGTCTCGCGGATGAAGTGCACGAGCAGCCGCCGCGCCGGCACCGTCGTGGAGTGCGGTACGCCGTTGACCGTCAACTCGACCGCGTGCACCGCGCCTTCAGTCGCCATCAGCCACCTCCGCCTCTCGTCGTGTTCGAACCGCGTTGCCGTCGCTCATGCCGCGCCGCCGATCGCGTCAAGCAGGGCGCGCTTGGCCATGACGATCGCCATCTCACGCCGGTAGGAGCCGCTGGCATGCACGTCGCTGGGCGGATCGAGCCCCTCGCCGGCCGCAGCGGCGGCGGCGCTGACCGCGTCGGCGTCGGCGGGCCCGCCCGCCAGGAGCCACTCGGTGGCCGTCGCGCGGACGGGCGCGCCGGCAACGCAGCCGAGCACGACCCGTGCCGCCTCGATCGTCCGCGGCTTCGCGGCGCCCAGCCGCACCCAGGCGACCGCGCGTGCCAGAGCCCACGAGTCCGCGGCCAGCTGCAACGAGCGGTAGCCGACGCCCGCGCCGTCCAGTGGCGGCAGCGCGATCGCGCGCAGCAGCTCGCCTGGGCCCAGCGCGGTGCGGTAGAGGCCGAGGAAGAACTCGCCCGCCGGGACGCTGCGGCCTCCGTCCGGTCCGGCTATCTCCATCGAGGCGCCGAGCGCGACCAGCAGCGGCGGATAGTTGGACGCCGGGTCCGCGAAGCAGGCGTTGCCGCCGATCGTCCCGCGCGCGCGGACCTGGCGATCGACCGTGCCGGCCGCGACCTCGCCGATCACGGGCGCCGCAGCCCGCAGCTGCGTCGAGCGCTCCAGTTCCGCGTAGGTCGTGGCGGCGCCGATCCGCGCCGAACCGTCGGGGGCGACCTCGATGAAGCGCAGCTCCGTGAGGCGGCTGACGTCCACCAGCAGCTCGACCGAGGCCGCGCGGTGCTTGAGCACGTTGATCAGCGTCTGGCCGCCGGCCAGCACGCGGGCGCCTGCTCGCGAACCCAGCGCGGCGAGTGCCTCCTCGAGGCTTGCCGGGCGCACGTACTCGGTGGCAGCTAGCAGCATCGCTCAGGTCCCTTCTGTGAGGTGGTCGGCGTTCGGGCGCGGCTCATGGCCGTCAAAGATCGCGAGCGGCACGTTCGCCAGCGGCTCGCCGGTGCGCGCACCGATGGTCCAGGTGTCCTGCATGTAGAGGCAGGCGCGCGCCTCGGACGCGATCGCGTGCGGGTGCATCGAGAAGACCATGCCCTCCTGCAGCTCGATGTCGACCCCTTCGCCGATCTTGGGGTGCTCGATCATCGTCATCCCGATCGAGTGTCCCGTGACGTGCCCGAGCGGGTAGCCGCGCTCGGTGAAGGGCGCCGACACGGCGCGGTGGACGTCGTGTGCGGTGGCGCCGGCGCGCATCGTCGCCCGGGCGGCGGCGTAGTACTCCTGGTAGGCCTCGAGCATGCGCAGCGTGTCCGCCCCCGGCGCTCCCCGCGTCAGCGGGCGTGAGAACTCGACCCAATGCCCGCCGGGGCCCGCCACCTCGAGCGAGTAGAGCAGCATGTCGTCCGCGCCGATCGGCGTCTGCTGGTCGGGGATCCGGAACTCCGGTGTGGCGGACCCGGCGCGGCCCCAGAGCACCATGTCCATCGTCTGGCGGCCGGTGCCGCGCGTTGCGAACACTGCCTCGGCGGCGGCCATCAGCTGCGCCTGGGTGCGCCCCGGCTCGTAGGCCTCGTGCACCGCCCAGAAGCCGGCCACGTTGATCGCCATGCTCTCGCAGACCAGCTCCAGCTCCTCAGCGCTCTTGATCGCGCGCGAGAGGTCGAACGCGACATCGAAGTCGACCAGCTCGAACGGGCCCTGCGCGAGCGCGCGGTAGTCGCGCACCGCCATGACGTAGTCGAGACCGTAGACGGCGAGGCGCTTGACGTTCGTGGCGCGCAGGTGGTCGCGCAGCCAGGATCCCGGATGCTCCGCGAAGACCGGGTCGCCGATCCAGCCGTCGGCGTGATCGCCGACCCAGCGCGCCTCGCTCGGGAACACGCTGAGCGGCTCGCCCTCGGCCGGCAGCAGCACGTAGGCGTAGCGGTGGACGATCCGGAATCCCGACATGTAGCGCACCGCGCCCTCGAAGCCGCTGTACTCGCTGCCGCTGATCAGCAGCGCGTCGACGCCGTGCGCAGCCATCGCCGCCCGCGCGTTGGCGTAGCGGCGCGCCACCTCCGCGGCACTCGGCGTGCGCGCCGGATCGCCGGACGGGCTGATCGCCGCGACGGTCATTCGTGACCCTCAGGCTGTGCGGTCCAGGCGTGCTCCATGCCGCTGATCAGGGCGACGATCGTCTCGTTCAGCGGTGTCGGCACGCCGTGCTGGGAGCCGAGGCGCACGATGCCGCCGTTGAGGGCATCGATCTCGGTGCGCCGGTGAGCGAGTGCGTCCTGGAGCATCGATGCGCGGTGGTCGTAGGCGACCTGCGCGGCATGGTCGATCAGTGCGTCGGGATCGGAGTCGAGTGTGATGCCGAGCGAGTCGGCGACCGCGACGCCCTCCCGCACGAGGCCCGTGATCAGTTTTCGAGTCGCCGGCAGCTCGCACAGGCGGCCATGTGTCAGCCCGGTCAGCGCGCCGAGCGGGTTGCTCGCGGCGTTGAAGATCAGCTTGGTCCACTGGGCGCCGCGCGCGTCGGCGAGCGCGCGGGTCGGCATCCCGCCGCGGGTCAGGGCGTCGGCGAGCGCTTCGATCTCGGCCGCCGACGCCGGGCGGTCCTCGAACGGACCGATCCAAGTGTCCCCGCCGGTGTCCATCTGCACGACGCCTGGGGCAACGACGCGTCCGGCCGGGAACGTCGTGCCGCGGATCACCCGCGGCACGTGCTCGGCGATCAGCTCCTCGTTGCCCACTCCGTTCTGGACACTACAGACCGCTCCGTCGACGAAAACGTGGGCGCTCGCCGCGATCGCCTGCTCGGTGAACATCGCCTTGGTGGCGACGATCCCGAATTCGCACGGCGGTATCTCGTGGGCGTCGGTGCGCGCTCGAACGGGGGCGACGATGTCGGCGCGCCCGCTCACCCGGAGCCCGTCTCGGTTGATCGCGGCAACGTGCTCCTCGACCACGTCGTACGCCCACACCTCGACATCCTCGAGCGTCGCGAGGTGGGCGGCGAACAGGCTGCCGACGGCGCCGCAGCCGACGATGCACACGCGCATGCTCAGACCACCGCCGGCGCCGGGTTCCACGAGGCCTCGCGGCCGCGGATCAGCCTGTACATCGCGGTGCTGAGCGGAACCGCGACGCCGACGCGCGCGGCTTCGCGCACCAGCGCCCCGGTGATGAACTCGACCTCGGTTGGCCTGCGGGCCGCCACGTCCTCGAGCATCGACGGCCGGTGCGCGTAGTCGCTGTGGGCGGTCTCGCCGCGCGCGACTGCCAGCAGGTTCATCTCCCAGGGGTCGTCGTGGAGCTCCACGCCGGCGGCGGTGGCGACCGCGACTCCCTCGTCGATCAGCCCGTGCACCAGCTGCCCGAGATCGCCGAACTCGCGCTCGGCGGCGAACAGGCCGACGTGCGGCAGCCCGGTCAGCGCCGCGACCGTGTTGATCGCCGAGTTGAAGATCAGCTTCGACCATTGCGCCGGCAGCAGGTCCTCCATCGCTTCGGCCTCGAGCCCGGCGGAGCTCATCAGCTCAGCGAGATCGGCCACGACCGCGTACGGGGTCCGGGTCTGCGCCCATGGCCCCATCCAGGTCGCGGTGTCCAGCTCGTATTCGACGTGCACGTCGGAGTGGCGGATACCGCTCATGAAGGTGACCGCCGAGATGACCGGCCAGTCCCCATGCCGCGCGACGACAGCCTCGGCGCCGAGCCCGTTCTGGACGGTCATCATCGTGGCCGAGCCGGCGAGGCCGGCGAGCGCGGATGCCGTGCGCTCGAGGTCGAGCGCCTTGCAGGCGATGATGCCGACGTCGAACGCAGGGAGCTGCTCCGGCTCGGCGGTGGCGAACAGGGCGGCCCTGCGCTCATGCTTGCCACTGATCCGCAGGCCGTGTTCGCGCAGCTGCGCGGCATGCTCGGGACGCCGGGTCAGCACGCTCACGTCGCAGACGGCGGCCAGGTGCCCCGCGATCAGGCTGCCGATCGTTCCGGCGCCGATCACGCAGACGCGCGAGATCGCCATCAGCGCCCGTCCTCGCCGGGGGCCGCCATCAGCGCTGGTCCTCGCCGGAGGGCCACCATCAGCGCCCGTCCTCGCCGGGGGCCGCCATCAGCGCTGGTCCTCGCCGGAGGGCCGCCATCAGCGCCCGTCCTCGCCGGGGGGCCGCCATCAGCGCTGGTCCTCGCCGGAGGGCCACCATCAGCGCCCGTCCTCGCCGGCGCCCGCCAGCGCCGCGAACTCCTCGTCGCTGACCAGCCGCCGCTCGCGGCCGCCGATCTCCTTGACCGCTGCCAGCAGCGCCGGCCAGTCCTCGCGCGGGCGCTCCAGGCCGAGCTGCTCGAGCTTGATCCTGATCGAGTCCAGGCCGCTCTTCTTGCCCAGCACTATCCCGCGCTGCGCGCTCACCAGCTCGGCCGCATACGGCTCGATCGCCGGCGGGTCGTGGAACTGGCTCGCCACGGCTCCCGACTCACGCACGAACAGCGTCTCGCCGGTGAGCGGCCGCCACGGCTCCAGTGTGTAGCCCGAGCGTTCGCGTACGAGCTCGGAGGTCGCGCGCAGCCGCTCGAAGCGCAGGCCGCTCTCGATCCCATAGAGCGCGTCGAGCGCGAGCGCGACCTCGCCCAGACTGGCGTTTCCGGCTCGTTCGCCCATGCCGTTGATCGTGCCCTGAACCCACTGGGCGCCCGCACGGACGGCGGCGATCGCCGCCGCGGTGGCGAGGCCGAAATCGTTGTGGCCGTGCCAGTGGATCGCCACCTCGCCGCCGAGCCAGCTCCGCGTGCTCGCGACGAGCAGCGCCGCGCTCTCCGGCGCGAGCACGCCGATCGTGTCGACGACCGCGATCTCCGACGCCCCGGCTTCCACCGCGGCCGAGAAGACGCGCTCCAGGAACGCGAGGTCGGCACGCGAGCCGTCGACGCCGAAGAAGCAGACGCGCAGGCCGGCGCCGACGGCGTGTGAGACGGCCTCGACGACGCGCGCGGTCACCTTCTCCCGCGAAAGGCCGTAGGCGGCGAGCTTGCCGTCGCTGACGGGCGACTCGATCACCGTCTGGCGCACGCCTGCCTCCAGCAGCGCCTCGACATCGGCCGGCACCGCCCGCGAGAAGCCCCAGACCTCGGCCCGCAGGCCGGCGCTGACGATCAGCCGCAGGGCCTCGGCGTCGTCCGCGGACACGCGCGGAAAGCTCGCCTCGATCCGGTCGACGCCGAGATCGTCGAGCGCCCGTGCGATCTCCAGCTTGGCGGCCGGGTCGAGCACGACGCCAACCGTCTGCTCGCCGTCGCGCAGCGTGGTGTCGTAGAGGCCGACGCGGCTCGGAGCGTCGGGCGCCGGTCCGATCGCGGCGGCGTTCAGCTCGCCCAGCCATAGCTGCGAGCGTTCGATCATCGCGCGCGGAAGTCGTCGGGATATCCCGACAGCCGCTCGCTGCCGGTCGCCGTGATGACGAAGTTGTCCTCGAGGCGCAGGCCGCCGCCGCCCGCCCAGTAGGCGGCCGGCTCGACCGCGAGCACCATTCCCTCCTCGATCGTCACCGGAAGCGCGCGGTGCGCGAATGGCGGCTCGTGCGCCCGCGCACCGACGCCGTGGCAAACGGGGTGGCTGGGTTGGCCGGGGTATCCGAGCGCCGCGATCCCGTCACGGATCAGCGTGTCGAGCTCGGCGAGGCTGGCGCCCGGACGCAGGTGCGCGATGGCCGCCTCGTAGACCGCGAGCAGACCGTCCAGCAGCTCGTCGTAGCGCGGCGAGAGCGCGCCCGGGCAGGCGTTCTTTGTCAAATCGGACCAGTAGCCGTCGGCGCACACCCAGATCTCGAGCAGCGTCGGCTCGTCTTCGAGCACCGGCCGGTCGCCGGTGGCCGTGAACGTGCGAATCCCGGGACCGGCCCAGACGAGTGTGAACGCCCGCGCCAGCGCGACCCTGCCCTCATAGCCCGTCCCGACCGCGTGGACGTGACCCTCGAACATCGCGCCGACCTCGCTCTCGCGCATGCCGGGACGAATGTTGTCGCGAACGTGCTCCATGGCCAGCGTGGCCAGCTCGTTGGCCAGCCGCAGCCGCTCGAGCTCCTGGGCGGTCTTGATCATGCGGGCGCGCGCGAGCAGCGGCGCAGCGTCGGTCACCCCGGTCGCAACGGCGTCGAAGCCGGTGAACCAGCCGCTCCAGAACACGGTCGGCTCGCCCACCATCCGGTCGGCGGCCTGCGTCCCCTGCGAGTGCTCGAGCCCGACTCGCCCGGGGTCGCGTTCGCGCAGCAGCTCGATGCAGCGTTCCTGCGCGCGCAGAGCGGGCGGCCGGGGATCGTCGGGGTCATAGAACGGGAACGGCCGCACATCGGCGGTCCAGGCGGTTCGCTGAGCCTCCTCGTACTGGGGCTCCATCACCAGGAGCGTCGGCTCGCCCTCGAGCGGCACGACCGCAATGTCGTAGCCCTTCATCGGCCAGTAGTTGGTGAGGTAGCACACGTTGTCGGGCGAGCGTACGACGAGCGTGTCGACGCCCTCGGCGGCCATCATCGTTCGCACGCGGTCGAGCTTGACGGTGTCGATCGCCCAGCCCACACGCTCACCAGCGCTGCAGCGGCGGGGCCGGAACGCCGTACGCCTGCTCCCACGAGATGACTGGGTTGGACAGCGTGCCGATGTGCTCGATCTCGCACTCGACGACGTCGCCCGGTCGAAGGTAGAGCTCGGCGGCGTTCTCGCTGAAGCCTGCGACGCCGGAGACCGTGCCTGTGGAGATGATGTCGCCGGGGCTGTAGCCGAGCGGGGAGTAGTGGGCGATGATCTCCGGGATCGTCACCGACATGTTGCCCGAGTGGGATTCCTGGCGCAGCTCGCCGTTGACACGCAGGCTCATCCGCAGGTCGTGAGGGTCGCCGACCTCGTCAGGCGTGACGATCCAGGGTCCCAGCGGGCAGAACGTGTCGATCGCCTTGCAGAACGAGAAGACCCCCGAGCGCATCTCTCGGCGCTGGATGTCCCGCGCGGTGATGTCGTTGAAGATCGTGTAGCCGGCGATGTAGGACTCCGCCTCGCGCGCGTCGAAGTGCTTGCCCGCCCTGCCGATGATCACGGCGAGCTCGAGTTCGTGATCGAGCTCATCCGTTAGATGCTCGGGGTAGATGATCGACTCGCCGGGGCCGATGATCGCGTCGAGGTTCTGGAAGAACACGATCCAGGGCGCGATCTCGTGCGACCAGCCGACCACCTTCGACTCCTCCTCGTGCTCGCGGAAGTTGCCGGAGGTGTGAAAGAACTTCTTCGGCACGATCGGCGCGCAGAGCCGCACCTCCGCGAGCGGGAGCGGAGCGCCTTGCGCGGCAGCGCGCGCGTCCAGGCCGCTCTCGTAGAACGCGCGCATGTCGGGCACGTCGAACAGGCGGATCTCGTCGCCTTCGATCAGGCCCGGGTGGCGCGTGCCGTCGGCGATCTCGACAGTCGCGAGCCTCACGGCGCCAGCCCGCAGATCTCTGCGCTGACCAGCGCGTAGACCGTCGCCATGTCGCGCAGGCCGGCGATCTCGAGGTTCTCGCCGTCCTCGCTCGGCAGCCCGCTCGAGGTGCCGTAGTTGACCGTCTCGATTCCGTAGCGGGTGAGCGCCGAGGCGTCGGAGAACCAGCGGACGGTGTCGCGCTTCGGCGCTGTGCCGAACACGTGCTCGTGCCCGGCGTCGATCGCCGCGATCAGTGGATGGGACTCGTCGATCTCGGCCCCGGGCGCGGTGACGAAGACCTCCGAGCCGATCCCGGAATCGGGATGGCGCTCGCGCAGGTCGCGCACGAGGTCCGCGAACGCCTCGTGCGCCTCTGTCATCGCCATCGTCGGCGGCACGCGAATGTCGAGGAAGAGGTCGGCCCGGTGCGGCGTGCGGCTGACCCGCCACGGCGCACCGGCTGTGATCGCGCCGACGTTGACGACGCCGTCGTTCCCGCCGTAGGACGAGCGGCGCTCCCAGTCGGGGATCCAGGCCAGCACGTCGGCGAGCACGCTCTGCATGCGCACGATCGCGTTCTCGGCCAGACGGCCGTTCGAGAACGCCGTGTGGATGAACGGCCCGGTGGTCGAGATGCGCGCCCACATCGTGCCGTAGTGGCCGAGCACGATCCGCTGCTCGGTCGGCTCCCCGAGGATGCACATGTCGGCGATCCCGCCGTGTGTCGCGAGGTAACGGCTGCCGGCGGCGTAGCCGCGGTACTGGGCCCCGGCGAACTCCTCGCCCCACTGCGCCTTCTCGATCTCACCCACGACGGCGGCGATCACGACGTCTCCGCGCAGGCGCAGCCCGGCGTCGGCGATGGCGCGAACCGCTTCGACGTAGCACGCGAGTGCGCCCTTCATGTTCGAGATCCCCAGTCCCCAGATGTGCCCGTCGCGAAGGAAGGCCGCGGGTTGAAAGCCGGGCTTCGAACGCAGATGCGGCTCGCGCCCCGAGTAGGAGGTGTCCATGTGGCCGTTGAACATCAGGCTCGGACCGCCGCCACTGCCCTCCAACCGCCCGACCACGTTGGGCCGGCCATCCTCGACCTCCTGCCAGCTGACCGCGAGGCCGATCGACTCGAGGGTGTCGCGCATGCAGCGCGCCATCTCGAGTTCGCTTCCGGTCGGGCTCGAGATGTCGACGAACGCGCTGGCCGTCTCCACCAGACGGTCCTCGTCGACCGAGGCGACCAGCCGTTCGCGCTGCGCAACGCCGAGCGTCTCGCTCATCGATCCAGGCGGGGTAGGACCTGGCTTGCGAAAAGCTCGATCTGGCGCTCGCGGTCCGGGCCCCACAGCTCGAGCATCACATGGGTGCAACCCGCCTCGCGGTAGGACTCGATCGCCGCCACGCAGTCGTCGGGCGTGCCGGCGATCGGCCGGCACTTCTCGAGGATCTCGTCGCTGACCGCGGCCGCGGCGGCGCGTCGGCCGCCGCGTTCCATCGCGTCGGCGATCGGCAGGATCTCCTCCTGAGTCAGCCCGGCCAGTTCGAGCAGGACGTCGGCGGAGCCCTGGATGTTCTGGACCTTGTTTGCGAGATACATGCCGGCGATCTCGCGCGCGCCCTCGCGGCCGGCGGCGCGGTCCTCGTCGATCGAGGCGACGATCGTGCAGCCGATGTCG
>Ga0265338_10008432_pt1 | contig 12515 bp, 15 predicted proteins | sample 42126metaG_FD_193579 | JGI IMG/M metagenome (GOLD analysis project Ga0265338, IMG submission 193579) | Rhizosphere microbial communities from Carex aquatilis grown in University of Washington, Seatle, WA, United States - 4-21-26 metaG | ecosystem: Host-associated > Plants > Roots > Rhizosphere... | reverse complement strand
CTGTTCGTGGCGCAGGCGCTCACCAACCGGCTGCACGTCCTCTCGTTCTCGTGGACGTCGCTGGCCGTCACGCTCGTCTGGAAGATCGCGGCGGGCTTCCTGCTCGCGGCGGTGATCCACATGTTCCTGGAGCTGCAGGGGCTCAAGGGCAACGCCGTCTCGACCTTCATCCTCTTTGGCTTTGCCGACGTGTCGTGGGCGTTGGTCGTGCCCGCCGTGCTGATCGCGAAGTCGTTCTCGCACTCGAGCCTGCCGATCACGGTGATCTTCCTCGCCGTGGGCTTTCTGACGCTGTCGCTCAAGGCGAGAAGCCTGCAGGACGGCTACCAGATCTCCTCGGGGAGGGCGTGGTTCATGCTGGGCTTGCCCTTCTTCCTCGCCGCCGCGGCCGCCCTTCTGGCCTTATCCTTGCTCGTCTTGAAGGTCGTCCTCGCCGCCTCCGCCGCCCTGAGCTGATGCCCAAGCCGCCCCTGCCGACGGAGTTCCAAGGCCTGCCCGTCGTCACGGCCGCCCAGGCGCAGGCGCTCGACCATCAAGCGACGGAGAAGTTCCACATCCCCGCGAAAGATCTCATGGAAAGAGCGGGCAAGGGCGTCGCCGACGAGACCGAGGCCTACCTCGCCGAGGTCCTCCACAAGAACATCCACGACGCGCGCGTCGTCGTCGCCTGCGGCCGCGGCTCCAACGGCGGCGACGGACTGGTCGCCGCGCGCCACCTCAGGGAGCAGGGCGCGGACGTTAAGGCGTTCCTCTGCCCGCCCAAAAAGGACGGCGGCTACTCCGAGCTCGTCCAGCGCAACATCGACCTGGCCAAGGCCGCCGGCGTCCCCATCGTCGACGCCGGCGAAGGCTCCGGCATCGCCGACGCCCTCAAGTCCGCCGACGTCGTCGTCGACGCCCTGCTCGGCACGGGCTCGAGCGGCAAGCCCGCGGGCGCCGTCCACCACATGATCCAAGAGATCACCCGCTCCAAGAAGCCCGTCGTCGCCGTCGACCTCCCCTCCGGCCTCCACCCCGACACCGGCTACCACTCCGGCGTCTACATCACCGCCGCCCTAACGCTCACCTTCGGCTGGGCCAAGCGCGGCCTCGTCACGCCCCACGCGCAGAAGTACGTCGGCACGCTCAAGGTGCTCGACATCGGGTATCCCAAGGAGCTCAAGCCGTGAAGACGAGAAAAGGCCGCAAGCCGGCCCGGAGCGCAAAGGGCGGAGTCAGCGCCGCCTGCTTCTTCATCGAGAGCTGGCAGCTCGCGAGATCCGTCGAGGCGCTGGCGGCGCTCGGCATCCCTTTCGCGAAGGGCAAGCCCTTCGCCTCCATGTCCCGCTCGCGCACGACGACGATGATCGTCGTCCCTGAGAAGTTCCGGCGCAAGGCGGCGGCGGTCCTGGGAATGCCCAGCGCCAAGTCGTGAGCCGCGACGAAGAGATCGAGTCCGTCTACGTCGGCGGCGCCAAGCCCTCGTCCTACCCCATCAAGCTCGTCGACTACGATCCAGAGTGGCCGCAGCAGTACGCAAAGGAAGCGGACCGGGTCCGCGCCGCCCTCGGCGACAAGGTGATCCAGCTCGAGCACGTCGGCTCCACCTCCGTCCCCGGCCTTCCCGCCAAGCCCATCCTCGACATGCTCCTCGTCGTCGCCGACTCAGCAGATGAACCGTCCTACGTCCCCGCCATGCAGGCCGCCGGCTTCGTCCTGACGATCCGGGAGCCCAAGTGGTTCCAGCACCGCGTCTTCAAGGGCCCCGCCGCCGACCTCAACCTCCACGTCTTCTCCCGCGGCTGCGAAGAGATCCCCCGCATGCTCGCCTTCCGCGACCACCTCCGCCGCAACGCCGCGGATCGCGAGCTGTACGCCAACGCCAAGCGCGACCTCGCCAAAAAGACCTGGAAGTACGTCCAGCATTACGCGGACGCCAAGACCGAAGTCGTCCGCGAAATCCTCAAACGCGCTCTCGCCTAGGGCGTTTCCCGATTAATTTCAAATTGATCGGCTGAGCCGCGAAACACCGGTTTCTCGACGAGAAATCGCAGTTCTGTGCGTACGCGAACATGACGGCCGTCATGTTTAAAATGATCGTCAAATCATGGTCATCTCCTCGATAAGGCGTTACAATCCCGCAAAGGAATGCCAGAAAAGCTTGTTTCGTTGGAGTTGCCCGGCCCATGGCCCGGTGCGAACGCACGTCGAATTCTACATCCGGGGCAATGGATTGAACCCATTGCGCGGTTGAAGACATTTTCAGACGAGCAGTTTGAGGTTTTTGTCAGCCAATGGCTTGAAGGGTACCTCTCCACCTGCTACCACGAGATTCAGCGCCGCGGTGGGTCCGGCGATAAAGGTCGCGATATTGTCGCTTGGGTTGATGGGAAGGATGTTAAGCCGCGTACATGGGACTTGTACCAGTGTAAGCATTACAGTCAAAAACTTGCGCCTACCGAGTTCTACGAAGAGTTGGGCAAGCTCTGTTACTATACATTCCAAAAGCACTATACGGTTCCTCGAGCCTACTACGTAGCGGCGAGCGCGGGTATTGGCCCGAAACTTCAAGATCTGTTCGATGATGCGAATGAGTTGAAGAAACAGCTGATTTCTAATTGGGCTATCAGTTGCTCCAAGAAGATTGTTGCTTCCCAGAATATTCGTCTAGAGGGGAGATTTAAAAGATACGTCGAGTCCTTCGACTTCAGCATCGTGTCGGAAAAGACAATCGATCAGATTCTGGCTGAGCATAAGAGGACCAAATACCATGCATACGTGTTTGGTGTCGAGCTCGAAAAGCGTAAGCCTGCACAAATTCCCCCAAAGGCCATCGCAGAAATGGAATCTCGGTATGTTGAGCAGATATTTCAGGCATTCTCAGAACGTCTCGGCCGTTCAGTTTCCCACCTTGGAGATTTGTCATCTGAGAACGAGTTGAAGAAGTTCTTCGCGTACGCAAGAGAGTGCTTTTATAGCGCGGAGTCGCTTCGTGAATTCGCACGTGACAGTTGGTTGGACGAATCTCATTTTGACGATCTTCTGACACAGTTGGAGAAGGGACTGTTCCTAACAGTCTCGGCGGACCATCCGGACGGGTATAAGCGAATGCGCGAGACATGCAATAAGTCTCTCGATATACAGATCGATTCGAATATTCTTCGCGACGAGGTTAAGACGGCGGACCGGGTCGGCATTTGCCATCAGCTCGCAAACGAGGACAGGATTACGTGGGTAAAAGGGAAGTCCTAAAGAATCGTGGTCCGTTCAATTCGGCGCTCGAGAGCGGCATGCGCTGCCTTTTCCTACTTGAGGCGGCGGACCCGAGACCGTGTGATCTCCAACGATTAGTCTTTTACGACTACCTGCTCGTTCATTCCGGTGATGTCCATGGAGGCCCTGAAAGTCTTCACCCCGCACTTCCGCACCGGTCCGGTGAGTGGTTAGTAAGAAGAAGTTTGATTTCTCGGGGGCTGGACCTGATGTTCTCGCGCGAGCTGGTGACGAAGAATCTTTCTCCAGAAGGTATTCACTATCGGGCATCCGCGCTCACCCGCGGATTCTTAACCCATCTGGAATCGCCGTATTCTCAAGCAATGGCTGAGCGCGCGCGCTGGGTCGTCAAGGTCTTCGGCGCCCGAACAGATGGAGCACTTCGGAGGTTCATGGCCGGTCATTTGGGTGAGTGGGGGGCTGAATTCAAGGTGCTGCGTAGGGTGGGGATTGATGACTAAGCAAGGGTTTAGGCTTCGCAAGCTAGAGGTCTCGGGCCGGACGAAAAGCACGGCCGCTGTCGAGTTCACTTCCGGTTTAAACGTTATCACCGGAGCCTCAAATACGGGCAAGACCTACATATTTCAATGCCTCGACTTCATGTTTGGAGCTGAAAAAGCTCCGAAACCTCTCGAAGAGAGTGCAGGTTATGCGCGGGTCGCTCTGGAACTGTCAACGCCAGAGGGCCTCTGTACGCTGGAGCGCGCATTGGAAGGGGGGGATTTCGAGTTGATTCGGGCAGGAATCAGTTCTGTGGAGACAGATTCGCCCCAGGTATTGGTTCTTCGAGATCGCCACGACAAGAAGAACGCGGACAATATCTCAACATTCCTCCTGCGTGCGTCCGGATTCAGTGCCGCAAAGTTGCGCAAAAATGTGAATAACGAATTGGTTGATCTATCGTTTCGAACGATTAATCAGCTCTTCGTTGTGGATGAGACGACTATTATTCAGGAGCGCTCCCCGCTTCTAAAGCCACTCGGATACTCTGATACTCAGCAGAAGTCTGCCTTCAATTTTATCCTTACAGGTAAGGATGATAGTGCAGTGGTTTCGAAGGCACGCAATGAAGAAACTAAGCGGGAACTTAGGGTCAAAGAGGAGATTCTTTCATCCCTAATCAAGGAGTTGGAGACTCGGTTGGGGAGCCAAACACTTCCGGAGGGAACCCCGGGGGCTATTCGGGAAATAGAGGAGCGGTTTGTCGCGACTTCCTCTCAGATATCGCGTGCTCAAGTGGAAATCTCGCGGCTACAGAAGGAAATCTCTTCCGAACGGAGCGCATTTGCCGAGCATGAATCGGACCTGATAACAAAAAGAGGTCTGCTTCAGCGGTTCCACCTTCTTTTGCGGAACTATGAAACGGACTTGGCGAGACTCGAGGCAGTCTCGGAAGCCGAACACTATTTTAAGCAACTACAGCCAGTACTCTGTCCTCTCTGTAGTAATCCGATCGAGCGACACGGTAATGAAGGCCTGTGTGATGATCAAGATTGGGGAAACGTCGCCGCGGCGGCTTTGGCTGAAGCTCGAAAGATTGCAGTCCTTAAGAAGGACCTCGAAATGGCGATTGAGTCCCTGGCCGAAGAAGAGAAGGAGTTGCACTCCAAGATCGTCGAGCACAGGAGGTCTATCGTGGATCTCCAGCGTTCTCTTCGAGATCAGCAGGTACCTGTGTTGGCGGCGCATGAGGGTGAGATGCAACGTCTGATTTCGTTAAAGCACCGCCTAGATGAGTCGACCTCGCTCCGAGCCCAAATTAATGAGATGATAGTCCGGCGGGACGCGGTGATGGCCGACATAACTCTGGTGGAAAAGCAGTCAAAGCCCGCCGTACGGAGTGAAACGGCTGCGCAGGCTGCGCTTTGCGCGATCATCGGAGAGACCCTTCACGCTTGGCAGTTTAAGTTCGCCGGTGACATCCACTTCGATCAAAAGACCGCCGATTTTGTCATAGGCGGCAAGGCTCGGCAGAGCAACGGTAAAGGCATCCGTGCTCTTATGCATGCCGCATTCGTGGTTTCCTTAATGAAATATTGCCGAAAGAGAGGTCTTCCTCACCCTGGCGTTCTGGTGCTAGATTCTCCTCTTACTACGCTCAAAGAGGGCGTAAGCTCTGGAGAGGCCGAGGAAATCCCGCAACATGTGCAAGACGCCTTCTTTACGGACTTGGCGGATAACTATGGTTCCGAGCAGATCATCGTTATCGAGAACAAGGAACCACCTAAAGGAATAAGGTCGCGCATCAACTATTTGGCATTCACGGGCGGATCTCGCCCTGGTCGGCCGGGATTCTTCCCTGTGGCAAAGAAGCGGTCCTGATTTGCCGAAGGTCTTCGTATGAGGTGTAAGAATCTCGGGCCGGCGGGGAGCTCTGGAGATGATCGTAATTTCGTTTTTGGGATCTCGTTAGACTCCGGAGGACTCAAATGAAACCCAGCACCCAACTCACCTTCGACGGCAACTGCGAAGAAGCCTTCAAGTACTACGAAAAGACCCTCGGCGCCAAGATCACCTCCATCATGCGGTGGGGCGAGTCGCCGATGAAGGATCGGGTGCCGAAGGAGTACGGCAACCGGGTCATTCACGGCACCATCAACATCGCGGGGATGGACGTGGGGGGCGGGGATGCGCCGCCGCAGATGTATCGAAAGCCGCAGGGGATGATGGTCGGGCTCGATCCGCAGAGGCCGGAGGAGGCGGAGCGGGTCTTCGCGGCGTTGTCGGACGGTGGGTTGGTGACGATGAAGCTCGAGGAGACGTTTTGGGCCAAGCGCTTCGGGATGTGCGTGGACCGGTTCGGCATCCCGTGGATGATCAACTGCGGCAAGCAGCCGTGACGCGCGGGCTGGCGGCTCTGGCTCTTCTCTTCGCCTTGGGCGCCTGCATGCCGGAGGTGAAGGACCAGCCCCAGCCCCTCTCCGCGCAGCTGCATCCCTCGGACCTCGACGCCTGCGCGATGCTGCCGCCGGAGGGCGACGGGCAGTGGTACATGAGCCACGTCGTCCGCTCTCTTTCTTGGGCCGACGGCCGGCCGGCGTTCCACTCGCTGACGTTCGTCCGCGGCCAGGCCGAGGCGCGGGGACACTGCGACTTCATCTTCCAGTCGGAGACGACGCTCGAGGACATCAACGGCTTCGGCTCGACCTTCACGGCGCGGCTGGGCTTGTACTCCGCGCGCACCGGCCGGCTGCTGACCCGCTTGGCCCTCAACGTCAGCGGCGGCGACTCCGAGGTCTACCACGCCATGGTCCGGGCCGTGGAGAAGGGCACGCCCGTCTACGCCGCGCTGGTCGCCGAGCGAGGGCGCTAGTCCCGGCAGGGACGCGCGCCGCACTGCTTCATCGCGGCGACGAGGCGGGCGAACTCGCCGTACATCTTGCCCAGCGTCACGAAGTCGTAGGCGTCGACCCTGGCTTGAGGCAGCAGCCGGCGCGGATCGTACTTCCCGTAGGACAGCTCGCGGATGCGGTCCTGGACCTCGTGCAGGTAGAACACGTCCATGCCGCCGTGGGCGTACACCCGCACGATCGGCGACAGCGGCGAGCTGTGCGGCGAGATCACGATGCGCACGGAGGACGGGAAGTCCCCGGCCTGGTCGAAGCCCTTCTCGAGCCCCTCCACCACGCGCGGGTCGAGGCCGGGCTCGAGGATGACGGCCCGCCGGGACTGATCCTGAGAGCCGTCGTCGGCGACCTGGTGCGGCGGCGTCTGGATGTCGGCGGCGCGGCCGAGGACGGGGACGAGCAGCAGGGCGGCGGCGAGGCGGATCGCGAGGCGGCTCATGATTTTCTCAATTTGGCCACGGCGCGCGCGTAGTCGCCGAACATCTTGCCGTGCTTGGCGAAGTCGAGCGGAAACGTCTTGCGCGCGCCGAGGTAGCGGCGAGGGTCGAAGCGGCCGTACGACAGCTCGCGGATCAGGTCCGGCAGCTGGTGCAGGTAGAACATGTCCGAGCCCCCGTGCGCGTAGACGCGGACCAGCGGCATCTGCGGGTCCATGTGCTCCTCGATGACGATGCGCACGTCCTCGGGCATCGGCCCGGCCGCGAGCAGGCCGGCTTTGAGGCCGGCGGCGACGTCCGCGTCGACGCCGTCCTCGATCGTGACCGACTTGGGCAGGAACTGCATGCCGCGGCGGATCGGGGCCTCCTCGTCGAGCGCCCCGCTCATGGAGCCGACGGGGTCGGCGCGCAGCGCGATGAGGGCGCCGGGGATCGCGCCCAGGCCCGACAAGATCAGCACGCCCGCGCTCGACAAGCCGGGCACCTGGCCCAAGCTCATGGCGAGCAGCGTCAGCGCCAGCGCCGTCGCGACGCCGAGAGCGCCGCCGAGCAGGGAGTTGAGCGAGGCCCTCTGGGCGGCCTTGCGGCCGGACCACTCGAGATAGCCGCTCACGACGAAGCCGACGGCCGCGGCCCCGGCGGTCATCTTCATGGCGGAGGCCAGGGAGATCAGCCCGAGCGCGTCGGCGCCGACGTTCAGCGGCAGCAAGCCGAAGAGGAAGCCCAAGACCGCGCCCAGCCAGGCGGCCGCGGACATGCGGCGCAGGCGGTCGCCCCACTCGGTGTGGCTGTAGAAGCCGCCGAGGCCCGACACCGCGGCCATGGGCAGGGCGAAAGCCGCCATCCCGGCGAGCAGCGCCGGCCACGTGACCAGCGTCCCGGCCGACGCCAGGACCAAGCCCGCGGCGCCGGCGATAGAGCCGACGGTCAGGCCGAAAAAGACGCCGTTGGCGCCGTTCTTGACGCGCCGGCCGAGAGAGACTTCCGGCTGCGCCGCCGGGACGTCCTGGGCGGCGGCCCGGTCCCGGACCTGCGCCTTGGCGAGACGGCCGGCGGCGGACTCGGAGCCCGCCGCGGCCGCGGCGTCCTAGCCGCGCTGGCCGCTGTTGTCGAAATCCTTGTTGAGCTCGCCGGAGGCATCCTGGCCGGCGTCGAGCTTGGCTTCGGCCGCGCCCATCCGGCCGAGCATGAGCTCGGCGCGCCGCTCGGCGGCGGCCTGCCGCAGGCCGCTTCCGCCCCAGGAGTCCGCGCGAAAGCGGACCGCCTCGGCCGCGGCGGGCGCCTGGGCCGCGGCGGGCGACTCGGCCGCCGCGGGCCCGGAGAGCGCCCCGGTCAGCTCCCCGGAGCCGAGCCCCTCGACCGGAGCGATCGCCGTCGTCGGCACGGCGGCGGGAGCGACTTGGCCGGCCGCCGCTTCGCCGAGCGCCTTCGGCGCGTCCATGCCGCGTTCCGGACCCGCGAAAGCGGAGCCCGCCATTGCCAGGACCGAGACGACGAGGAGCGTTCTCATGCCGTGAGGATAAGGGGAAGGCGGGGCGGCCGGGAGGGGTATTGGACCCGTTCGGGCCTAGGCCCGTTGGCCGGGCTTACTTGCGGCTCTTGAGGTCTTGCTGCACCGCGGCGAGGTAGCCGCGGATCGTCTCTTCGGAGTGAGACTGCGTGAGGAGCTTGCGCAGCGGCTCCTTGCTGGCCAAGGCCTGGGAGACGGCGGACTCGAGGAGGGGCTTGGACCAAGGCGTGCCAGGCTGGAGCAGGGCGTCGAGGATGCGCCCGGTCTCGTCTTGCGGGCGCTCGGAGAACATCACGCCGTACATCAGAGCGCGGACGGGGCCCTTCCAATCGGGTTGCGCGCTCTCGCTCATGGCTCTCCTAGAAAAGGCGGCTCTCCAGCCGGAGCGCTGGGGCGCGGCGTCGGACGCCGCGGCGGCGGGCGAGGCCGAGGCGGCCGCCGCGTCCACGCGCGCGTCGAGCGCCGGGATCTCCGCCGCGGCCGGCGCCGTCGGCACCGAGGCCGAGCCGAGAGCGGCCGGCTCCTGCGGCAGCGCGATCGGCGGCGTGCGCCGCAGCTCGCCGGCGCGCGCCGAGCAGGCCCAGAGCAGCGTCAGGATCAGCCTCATGCGCCCAGGATAGCGCCGCCGGACGGACCGTCCCAGGGCCCTTTGGCCCGCGGAAGCTGGGCCCCCTCATCGTATCGTGCCCCACGTGGTCACCTCGGAGACGTCGACGCCCTCTTTGCGCAGCTGAGCCATGAACTGCTCGAGCATCGCGGCCGGGGGCGTGTAGTGGCCGCTCTGGTTGTTGACGTTCTTGAGCACGCCGTTCTCGACGACGAGCTCGCCGGCGGCGGCCACGCTACCGCCTCCCAGGAAGCTCGAATGATGGAACTCGCCGACGCGGTGCTCGAGCGAGGCGTAGATGTTGCCCTGCTTGTCCATGACGAAGATGGCGCTGTTCCGGGTGCCGTGGGCGGTCGAGCCGGTCGAGGTGTCGAAGAGCCTGCCCTCGGCGTCGAAGAGCTTGCCGTCCTTGATCGTGAGCCGGTACGCTTGGCGCTGCAGCGGGCCGAGATACTGCACCTGGCTGCCGAAGACCTTGCCGAGCTCCTCGCCGCGATAGTCCGAGTTGATCGGCTTGGTCTTGAGCGTCAGGCCCGCCTTGGCGAGCGCCGCCTCGAGGCCGCCGCGGACCGCCTCGGCGCTGCGCCGCGGCCCGCCCATGCCGACGATCGTGAGCGCCGCGGCGATCAAGAGCGCCCCTCCGGCCTTGCCGAGCGCGCGCAGCGCCGCCGTATGCTCGGGCGTGTTCTCCTTGGTCGCCTGCACCTGCTTCCAGGCCGCCCAGATCCCGGCGATCAAGGCGCCCAGGCCGGCGACGCCGGCCAGCGCGGCCGCGATCTTGAGGATGGTCCATATCCCGCCGCTCAAGAAGCTCAGCGCGGCGCCGATGAGGAGGCTGGCCGCCGCCTTCGCCGCGCCCTCGAGGGTGCCGAACTCCTCCTTGACCGCGTCCCAGACCCCGGCCGTGACGGAAGCGACCGCCGACGGCTGCTACTGCGCGCGCGCGTTGGGGTCGGGGCCGGGGACGCTGGCGTGGTCGAGCTTGGGATTGGCGCCCGCCGAGACGGTGGCCGGGCCCCCGTCGGCGACGACGTCCCGGCCGGGCGGGGCGGCCAGGCGCGCTTTGGAGGAGGCGGGAGGCGCCGCCGCGGCGCAGCCGGCGCCGTCGAAGGCGCGGTCGCAGGCGAGCACGCGACTGCCCGCGCCGAGCGAGGCGGCGGCGTCGACGCCGATGACGGGACGCTCCGCCCGCGGCGGCGCGAAGTCCGTGGGCCGCGCCGCGGAGACGCCCGTCGGGGCGCCCGCGCCGATCAGTTGCGAGAGGTCCTGGCGCAGCGCCTGCACGGTCGCGTCCATCGGCGCGGCGGCGGCGGCCGCGGAGCGCACCGCTTGCGCCTCCGCCTTCACCCGCGCCGACACCACCGACAGGTCCGGCGCGCCGGGCGGACGCGCGCGCAGGAACGCGTCGACCTCTTCGGGAAGCCGCCCGGCCAGCTCTAGCGCCGCCTCGACAGGCAGCTTCTCGGCGTGGAGCGTCAGCAGGCGCCGCTGCAGCTGCAGGCGGGATTCGTCGGGAGGCGCTGCGGGCGCGCCGGCGCGCGGCGCGGCGACGGCGAGGGCCGCCTGAGCCGCCAGGAAGGCGGCCGCCAGCGCTCTGCGGAGGGGGCGCATGGGCCCAGGATAGGCCGCGCCCGGAGCGCTTTCAAGGCCTATTGCGGCCTAGGCTCATCGACGGCGGCGGCCCGGGACCGACGACCCTCCCGCCGGCCGGGCGTCGCGGCGTATCCTGTCCCCATGAGACAGGGAGCGTGGGCGGTATTGTCGCTGCTGTGGGCGGCCGGGGCTTCGGCGCAGATGACGCCGGGGATGATGCTGCGGCCGGGCGTGATCGAGCGCGCCTCGTATTTCGACCAGCTCGCCGAGCGCGGGGCCAAGCGCGACGACGCCGCGCTCAAGGAAGCGGCGTCTTTGTGCTCCCGCGCCGCCTTCGACGACCAGAAGGCCTGCCTGGCGCGCGTGGAGGCCGCCCGCCATCTCGACCGCGGCGCCCTGGCCGTCTGCCGCGGCCTCGACCTGCCGCGCCACCTGGCCTCCTGCTTCGCCGCCGCCGCCGACAAGGACTACGCCCCGGCGGAGACCGGCGCCTGCGCCTCGCAGACGTTCGACGGCGGCAAGATCGCCTGCCTGGCGGCCGCCGGACGGCCCACCCACTAGGCTCCGCTCAGGCCTTGACGGGCGCCGCGGGCCTCGTCGCCGCCGCCGGCTCCCGCCGCGCGGACGCGGCGGGGCGCGGGGCCGGGGTCTCGCGCAGCTCGGCGCCGATCGAGCCCACGTTGTCGAGCGGCGTCTGGTGGCCCAGGCGGAAGACCTCCGCGCCCTGCTCGAGGGCGCGCTCGATGAGCTCGTCGGCCAGGTTGAAGACCGTCACCGTCGCGCCCGTGCACATCACGCACTTCGGGTCGTTGAGCGACAGGCGGTCGCAGTTGAGGCAGCGGCGGCCGAGCTTGGCGAAGCCGTCGCGCACGAGCAGCGTCTTTAAGCGGCGCTGCTCGGCGGCTTGAAGGGTGGCGCGCAGCCCCACCGCGGCCATTCCCTGGCCGGCGTCCATGAGGCGGTGCGCCAGAACGGTCTCGCGGACGCGGCGGGCTTGGTCCTCCGCCATGGCGATGCGTCCGCGGATCTCATCGGCCGATAGGTCAATGAGCAGGTTGTCGACGATGACGTTGTCCTGCAGCGTGCGGTGCAGCAGGTCGACCAAGCCCCGCTCGATGTTCGGCCGCGCGGCCACGATCAGGCGCTGCAGGGAGAGCTGGCGAGCGAGCTCGTCGGCGCGGGTGGCGGCGGCCTTCATGAGCGCGGCGGCGCCGCCGAAGTCCCCGGCGCGCAGCGTCTGCTCCGGAAGCTCCCGCAGGCGGCCCATGAAGTACTCGAAGTAGCGCGCCTCGGCGCCGTGGACGTGCAGCACGCCGTAGCGCAGGTGCTGGTCCGCTTGGTTGAGGAGGGGAAGCAGCGCGGGCTTGGCGTCGAGCGCCAAGCGCGAGCGCACCGGCTGCGGCAGCGCGCAGACGCGCAGCAGGCCGAACTTCTTGCTGGAGAAGATCGCCAGGCCCCGCTCGTCCAGGGCCTCGTGCTCGGCCGCGGCGCGTTCGATCGCCTTCCAGTCCTCGTCGACCTGGGCCAGGCGGTCCTCCGGCCACAGCTTGCGCGCGGCGCGCAGCGCGGCCGAGGCGGTGCGCCCTTGATCGACGTCGAGGTAGACCGAGAGGACAGCGGGCTGGGGCGTCTTGAAGGAGAGGAGCTCGTGAAGGTGGCGTGACAGTATCATGTCGCCAGGATAGTGGGACGAAACGGCCTCCAAAAGGGGCGGCCTGTCAGCGCTTGTCAGGGCGCGTCGCGGCGCGGACCTGGGCGGCGATGCCGGC
>Ga0265338_10008431_pt1 | contig 12518 bp, 9 predicted proteins | sample 42126metaG_FD_193579 | JGI IMG/M metagenome (GOLD analysis project Ga0265338, IMG submission 193579) | Rhizosphere microbial communities from Carex aquatilis grown in University of Washington, Seatle, WA, United States - 4-21-26 metaG | ecosystem: Host-associated > Plants > Roots > Rhizosphere >... | reverse complement strand
CCTCGGACAGAAGGTCCGGGAGCAGCGCGCGCTCGGGTCGCAGACCCCGGCGCCGACGGCGGCGCGGGCCGCCGCCATCGCGGCGGATTTGGCCCACGCGGAGGCCGACCTGCGGGCAGTGGGAGGCCGCCTGTGGGACCGCGACGCCCCGCCGCCCCGGCCGCCGGCGTCGCCGACCGACGCCTTTTTTGATCTCACCGGATCCGTCCGGGCCCTGGGAGAACAGGCAGCGCGCGCCGGCGTGGGCGTGAAAGACGGAGAACGTTTTGGCTTTGCGACCTACTCCCACGACGGACCTCCGCTTCGCCTCGTGCCCGCGATTGACCGGCAGCGGCGGATCGCGGCGGCGCTGCTGCAAGCCCTGCTTGCGGCCCGGCCGCATCGGATCGAATCCGTGCAACGCGAGAATCCGGAGCCGGGCGGCCGGACCCCGTCCCGCGCCGGGGGCGGGGATGGGACGGTTCCGAATGACTTCTTTGCGTTGGATCCGCGGATCTCCCTGCGGGCGCCGGACGCCGTCGCGACCACCCCCTTCCGCCTGGTTTTCACCGGCCCCAGCGCAGCGTTGCGCCGCCTGCTCAATCGGCTGGCCGCCGGCGACACGCCGGCCGTGGTGCGCAGTGTCATGGTCGAACCATCTGGGGCCGCGCCGCCGGCGCGGTCGGCCAAATCCGGCGCCCGCGAGCCGCTGGCCCTGGTCGTGCGGGCGGCCTCATCGCGGTTCGCTGTCACGGTGGAATTCTGCGATATTCTGGGGCCTCCGATTGCGCCCGGCGAAAGGTCCGGTCCGGCGCTGGAGGGGGTCGGAGGGAGCGGGCCGTGGCCGGAGCCCGCGTCACAGTTGCGCGGTCGCGAGTGGCTCTATGACCTCTTCACACCGCCGGCGGTCTACTTCAATCCACAGCGGCCGGAACTTCGCGCGGCATCCGCGGACCCGGTGATTGCGAACTCGGAGGAAACCCGGCCGGATCTCGAATTACTGCGGGTCCGCCGCCGACCTTTTCGCGTACAGCTGATCGGCTATGCCGGCCGACCGGATGATCTGCGGGGGATCTTTGCGGACTCGGCCTCGGGTGAAACCGTGGTGGCCCGGGCCGGGGATCATCTGGCCGGCCAACGCATCACGGTCAGGCAACTCGCCCTCGAACGCCTGAGCGACGGAGCGGAGGGCGGGTCCGCGCAGGAGCCGGCGGCGATCGCGACGGTAATGGAGGACGGGGCCGGCGGGGAGATCAGGCTGCACACCCGCGAGCCATGCCTGGCCGGCCCTCCGGTCGGGATATTCGGCAGTCGCCGCGTCGCCGGGCTGCGGCGGGAGGCGGAAGCCGGCGAATCATTTGTGCTGGAGGGGGCCAGCTACTGTGTAGAGCAAATCGACGTACAGCCCCCCGAGGCAACGGTCGCCTGCACGCCGCCCGACGGCGCCGGACCGCCGGTGAGGAGAATCCTGCACCCGCGCGATCCGCCGGAGATCGACGAGGCCCCGGGGCGATCCGCGGCCGGCCAGAGCGCCGCCACCTTCCAGAACACACCATGAAAACACTTCGGCTGCTTTGTATCGTCGGGTCGTTCGTCGTCGTCCCTGGGCTCGCATCCACGGGCAACGCGCCTGCCGCGCCCGCGGGCGGCGAGTCCGGAACCGTCGGGCCCGGGCGCCAGCAGGCGAGGATCGAGCTGCTGGACGAGGTTGCCCGATCCTGGGAGCGGCGCCGTGACCAGACGAGGCCGGCCGCGGAGGAGCCGGGCGAAGAGGATGGGGCCTGCCTGCGGCGAAAGCTGCGGGCGATCGTCATCCCCGCTGTCAACTTCACCAATGCGGATCTGCGACGGGTCATTGGGGCCCTGAATGCGCTGGCCGAGCAGTTCGATGCAACGAATGAATCGCCCAAGGGGGTGAACATCATTCTCCTCGACCCGGCGAACGCCAACCCGCCGCTCACCCTGACGCTGCGCAACCTCGGGCTGGACCGGGTGCTGGATTTCGTCACCGGCGCGATCGGGTATCAGTACGAGATCCAGCGCGACGCCGTCGTGGTGCGTCCGGGCGGGGAACAGAGCGTCCTGGCCACCGAGGTCTTCCCGATTGCGCGCGCCACGTTGATCCGCATGACCGGCCGGCCCGCCGCGGCCGGGCACGCCGCGGGTGAGACGGGTCCGCCTTCCCGCGGGCGGGACGGGGAGGGGCCGGGCGGGGGCCCGGCGGCCCTGCAGCGTTTCTTCCAGCAAGCGGGCGTGAATTTCGACGCGGTGCGGGGGAGCGGCCTCGCCTACGACGGATCGGCGGTCATCGTCACCCAGACCGCCCGCAATCTCGACCGCATCCGCGCGATCCTGGGGCGTTATCGCGAGGTGCGGCAGGTGGCCATCGAGGCGAAGTTCATGGAAGTGCAGGAGGGTGCGCTGGACGAGCTGGGGCTGCAGTGGGATTTCGGGCGGCGGTCGCGGCCCTTGATCGATCCCGCCACCGGCGCCGCGCTCTTGAATGCCGACGGCACCCCGCGCGTTGAATACCGGGAGCGCTACCGCACCGCCGACCCGGCCGGCGGCACGGCGGTCACCCGCACGCTGGCGGACGCCTTCCGGCAAGCCCAACGTTCGAGCGACATCCTCGTGGACGCCAGGGTCGTCGGGTCGCTGGCCCCGCCGACGCTGCCTGGCGCGAACAACCTCGGGCAGGGGGCGGGCGACATCGCCACGATCATGGGGACCATCGGCGAGTTTGACGTGAATGCGATCGTCCGGGCGCTCGCGCAAAAACACGGCTCGGATCTGCTCAGCGCGCCGCGGGTCACGGTGCTGTCGGGCAGCGAGGCGGTCATCACCATTGCGCAGGAGATGCGCTACCCGCAGTCGTTCGGCGGGATTCAGAGCCAGGTCGGCAACGGGCGCACCGCGGAGGACGGCGGCGGGAGTTCGGCGGGCGTGGCCATCACGGCGGGGACTCCGCAGGAGTTCGCGACCCGGAATGTCGGCGTGGAGCTGCGCGTGCTCCCCACGGTGGAGGAGGACGGCCACAGCATCAGCCTGGAGCTGAACCCGAAGGTCACCGAGTTCGAGGGATTCATCGAATACGGCGGGCCGAGCATCGCCATTTCCGGCGGGCGGACCGTCACCGTCCCGCCGGGTTTCTTCCAGCCCATCTTCTCGGTCCGCGAGGTGAACACGCGCGTGACCCTGTGGGATGGCGCGACGATCATCATGGGCGGACTGACCCGGGAAGAGGTGAAGAAGGTGGAGGACAAGGTGCCGATTCTTGGGGACGTCCCGCTGCTGGGGCGCCTGTTTCGGTCCCGGGGCGAGAGCTCGCAGAAACGCAACCTATTGATCTTTGTCACGGCCAGCCTCGTGAGTCCGGCGGGAACACCCGGGGCGGCGCACCCGACGGCGGTCCGTGAGCCCGTCGCGCCGCCGGCGCAACGGTGACGCCTCGCCGCCGGCCCGGTCATTGTTCGATGCAACAACCTGGCGTGATGGCGCGATCGAGGCGCGCCAGATTTACGATGTATTGCGGTTTACGCGGACCCGAGATCGGGTTTGGCTCCGCGTATGGCCAAATGGCTGCTCGTTGACGGCTTCAATCTCGCCTACCGCTGCTTTTTCGCAGTGCCGGAGCTCACCCGCAGCGATGGATTCCCGACGAACGCCGTGCACGGCTGGGTGAAGTCGCTCTGGCGGCTGGCCGACCAGGAGAAACCGGTGGCGACGCTGGTGTTCTTCGACCTGGGCGGGGCGCAGGACCGGCTCGCCCTGCATCCCGAATACAAGGCGCAGCGCGAAGAGATGCCGGCGGCGCTGGTGAAACAACTCCCGTACATCAAGACGGTGACGCGCGCCATGGGCCTGGTCGGGGTGGAGAAGTCCGGCGTGGAGTCCGACGACCTGCTGGCCTCGCAAGCGGTGCATCTGGCGGCCGGGGGCCACGACGTCGTGATCGTGAGCGCCGACAAGGATTTCGCGCAGATCGTGGGTGAGCGCATCACCATCATGCTGCCGCCGCCCTCGGCGAACCCCAAGCTCGGCTGGCGGCCCCTGGATGCGGCTGGCGTCCGCGAGAAATTCGGCGTCCCACCGACGAAGATTCCCGATTACCTCGCGCTGGTGGGCGACTCTTCGGACAACATCCCCGGCATCGAGGGCGTCGGGCCCAAGACGGCCGCCCGGTGGCTGGAGCTGTTTGGCGACGTGGAGGGCGTGATCGCCCATGCCGGCGAGTTGAAGCCCGAGCGGTTCCGGGATTCGATCCGTTCGCTGGCGGACCTGGTCCGGCGCAATCTCAAGCTGACCACGCTGAATCTGGGCCTGCCCACGCTGCCGGCGGAAAGGACCCCGGTGGATCCGGACGCGCTTTTCCAGCAGCTGGAGGAGTTGGAGATGAAATCCGCCCTGGCGGACGCCCGGCGGCGCTACGCGCAGGCGGAGCTGTTCTGAGTTACGATTCGCGGTTTACGATTTTGGATTTGTCCGGACCGCTCAAGCTCTGGCGCGGGGCGACTCAAGGTCCGTGCGAGGCCGGCCGCGGAATGTCTTCTGTCGGCCGCGCCCGCAACTGGTGGAGGGACGGCGTCTGATTTCAGCCCCACACCGCCGCGCACCGATTTCAACCGCTGTCCGGGGCGCGGGTCGGGCGCTCAAATCGGAAAGTCCGAATCGTAATTCGGGAATCCCTCAGAGGCCTTCCTGCGAAACGCCCTGGGGATCGAAGATATAGCCCACGCCGTGGACCGTGCGGAAGGGGAGGAGGTCGACGTTGTGCTTCTTGAACAGGTCGCGGACCTTGACGACGTACTGGTCGAGCGAGCGGCTGCGGACATCGGCGTGGAGCCCCCAGACGGAATGAATCAGCGCCTTGCGGGTGATGACGACCCCCTGATTGCCCTGGAGATAGGCGAGGATGCCGAGCTCCTTGCGCCCGATGGTCTCGACGCCGCCGTCGGGGAAGGCCGCCTCGAGGCGCACCGGATTGACCTTCACGCCGAGAAATACGAACGGCTCGTCGACGATCCGGACATTCTTGGTGATGTTGAAATCGCCTCGGGACTCGGCGCGGCGCAGGACGGCGTGGATGCGGGCAATGAGTTCCTGGTAGCTGAACGGCTTGGTGATGTAGTCGTCGCCGCCCATGTCCAGGCCCCGGACCTTGCTCACCTCGTGCGTGTCGCCGGTGAGGAAGATGGTCGGGACCGAGATGTCCTCTTTCTTGAGTTGCTCGACCAACGCAAAGCCCGACTGGTCCGGCAGCGTGAGGTCAAGCAGCATGAGGTTGGCGAAGTTGCGCTTGAGAAAACGGAAGGCATGCGCACAGCGGTTGTAGACCTGGGTCTGCATGCCCGATTCCTCGAGATGCAGCGCAATCAGATTGGCGAGCTCCGGCTCATCCTCGACGACGAGAATCAGCGGCTTGGGCTCGGAACGGACGGGATGCGGAGGCTGGGACGAACTCGCGGGTCGATCCGTCATAGGCGTCGGAACACTGTGGGGAACGTCTGGAATGCGTTTCTTTTTACAAATCCAAAGCCTTTTGTCAAAGAAATCTGAAAACCAGTTCAAAGGCGTCATTAATGGCATCCGGCGCCACGCCCCGAGCCGGGGAGGCGTCAGCCCGCCACCGGAACTCGGTCCGGGCGGGCGAATAACGCGGTCGGGCGCTTCGTTCACGGCCCAGTTTGTGCTTGAGTGTCCCCAACGCTCCGTGTCCTTTGGCCGCGTGGCTGACAAAACCCCATTATTGATGGTCGGTCTGCCCAAGGGCAGCCTCGAGGAATCCACCAAGAGCCTGTTTGCCAAGGCTGGGTTCAAGATCACGACCAGTTCGCGTTCCTATCGCCCGGCGATCGACGACCCCGAGCTCGACTGCCGCATGGTCCGCGCGCAGGAAATGAGCCGTTATGTGGAGCACGGGTTCTTCGACTGCGGGCTGACCGGCTACGATTGGATCCAGGAGAACGAGTCGAAGGTCGTCGAAGTGTGCGACCTCGTCTACAGCAAGGCGTCCACGCAGAAATCGCGCTGGGTGCTGGCGGTGACCGAGGACTCGCCGGTCCGGCGGGCCGAGGACCTGGCGGGCAAGCGCGTGGCCACGGAACTGGTCAACACGGTGCGCCGCTACTTCGCCGCCAAGCAGGTGAAGGTGGACGTGGAGTTCTCCTGGGGCGCGACCGAGGTCAAGGTGCCCGATCTGGTCGACGCGATCGTGGACATCACCGAGACCGGCGGGTCCCTCCGCGCGAACAAGCTGCGGATCGTGGACACGTTGATGTACACGAACACCAAGTTCATCGCCAACCGGGCCAGCTGGGACAACGCGGCCAAGCGCCGGAAGATCGAGACCATCGCCATGCTGCTGACCGGGGCGCTCGAGGCGGAGAGCAAGGTCGGACTCAAGCTCAACGCGCCGAAGGCGAGCCTCGACCAGCTGCTGAAATCGCTGCCCGCCCTGCGCAATCCCACGGTGTCGCCCCTGGCCTCGCCCGACTGGGTTGCGCTCGAGACGATCATCGACGAGAGCATCGTGCGCGAGATCATCCCCCAGCTGAAGGCGCTGGGCGCCGAGGGGATCATCGAGTATCCGCTGAACAAAGTCGTCTACTGACGCCGGACCCGCCCCGGGCCGAAGCGCCCGGCGGGCGCCATCGGCCATCGACAGCTGCGAATCGCCCATGTCCACGGTCACGCTCGGTCTCCTCCAGCACGCGTGCACGCCGGACCCGGCGGCCAATCTCGCCCGGGCGCTGGCCTTGGCCGAGACGGCGGCGCAGCGAGGCGCCCGGATCATCTGCACCCAGGAGCTGTTTCGCTCGCCGTATTTCTGCCAGAGCGAGGACCACGCGAACTTCGCGCTGGCCGAGCCGGTGCCGGGGCCGACCACGGCCGCCTTCCAGGAGCTGGCGCGCAAGCATGCGGTGGTGGTGATCGCCTCGGTGTTTGAGCGGCGCGCCGCGGGACTCTACCACAACGCGGCGGCGGTCATCGATGCCGACGGCTCCTTGCTGGGCGTCTACCGGAAGATGCACATTCCGGACGACCCGCTCTACTACGAGAAGTTCTACTTCACGCCGGGCGACACGGGCTTCCAGGCGTGGACTACCCGTTATGGGCGGATTGGCGTGCTCATCTGCTGGGATCAATGGTACCCGGAGGCGGCGCGCCTGACGGCCCTCGCGGGCGCCGAGATCATCTTTTATCCCACGGCGATCGGCTGGCATCCCCGGGAGAAGGCGCGCGACGGCGCCGCCCAGCAGTCGGCGTGGGAGACCGTCCAGCGCGCCCACGCCATCGCCAACGGCTGCTACGTGGCGGCGGTCAACCGCGTCGGGCTCGAGCGGCCGGCGGGGGGCGACGGCCTCGAATTCTGGGGCCAGAGCTTTGTGGCGGGGCCGGGCGGACAGGTCCTGGTCCGGGCGCCCGTCGATCGCGAGGAGGTGCTCCTGGCGACGGTCGACCTCGCGGAGGTCGACACCACCCGCACCCATTGGCCGTTCCTGCGCGACCGGCGCATCGACGCCTACGGCGATTTGACCAAGCGCTTCACCGGCTAGACGGGGGGCGGAGAACCGCCGGCCGCTCCCCGTGACGCGGCGGCTCACCCGGCGCGGCCGGACGGCCGAGCGCCCCACCAAATGTCCCACAACCGAATATCAAAACCGAGAACACCGGATCGCCCGGGGCGAACCCCCGCAGCGCTCGGCTTCCGAATGCCGGCCGAATGGGAGCCCCAGGCGGCGGTCTGGTTGTCGTGGCCGCACAACCGCACGACCTGGTCCGGCCATTTCGCCCCGATCCCCGCGAAATTCGCCGAGATCGCGGCCGTCATCAGCCGGATTGAGCCGGTGCGCATCAACGCGGCCGGCCCGCTGCAGGCCCCGGCGCGTCGGCTGATCAAGCGGGCCGGCGGCGACCTGGCCAACATCGCGTTCTTCCCCCATGCCACGGACGACTGCTGGTGCCGCGACCACGGGCCGATCTTCGTGAAGAACCCGCGCACCGGCGAAGTCGCGCTGACCGACTGGAAGTTCAACGCGTGGGGCCGGAAATACCCGCGCTACGCCCGCGACAACCGCGTTCCGTCCCGGGTCGGCCGGGCGCTCGGTCTACGGCGGTTCTCCGCCGGCCCGATCCTCGAGGGCGGCTCGATCGACGTGAATGGCGCGGGGCTGCTGCTGACCACCGAGTCCTGCCTGCTCAACCCCAACCGGAATCCCCGGATGACCCGCGCGGCGATCGAACAGACGCTCCGGCGGTACCTGGGCGTGGACCAGGTCTTCTGGCTGGGGGCGGGCATCGCCGGGGACGACACCGACGGCCACGTCGACGACCTCAGCCGGTTCTTCCGTGCCGACGGCATTGTCACCGCCATGGAGCGCGATCCGCGCGACGCCAACTACGGTCCGTTGCAGGACAACCGCCGGCGTCTCGCGGACCTGCGGACGCCGAACGGGCGCCGGTTCACCATCGCCGAGCTGCCCATGCCGCATCCCTGTTTCTGGCGCGGGAAGCGGCTGCCCGCCACGTACGCCAATTTTCTGATCATCAACGGCGCGGTGCTGATGCCGGCGTTCGGCCAGCCACGGCGCGACGCGGAGGCCGCGGCGGTGCTGGCCGGATGTTTCCCGGGACGGCAGATCATCCCGATCGACTGCCGGGATCTGGTGGTCGGACTCGGCACGCTGCACTGCATTTCCCAGCAGCAGCCCGCGTGAGGATCGCTGCCGCCGATCGCGCGCGAACGTGTCCGTCGATCCGACTTCGTAGCCTGCCCGCTCGCGGGCGCCAGCAAGCTGGCTGCCTACACGCGGGGCACCCGAAGCACAACAGGCACGGAACGGCGGTCGCCGCGGCGCCGGATTCGTTTTGACGCCGCGACCCGGGCGGCGCGATATGACCGAACACCATTCCATTCCCATGAGCGCCCCCGTCTTCCCTGGCTGCATCGTGCTCGCCGTCGCCGGAATCGTCCTGGCCGGCTGCACGCAGTTCGAATCGGTGAAGGACCGCTTCACCCCCGCGCCGCCGCAGAGCCGCGTCGTGCGTGGCGAGCCGCGGCAGGTGTATGACGCGGCGCGGCTGGCGATGGAGAAGATCGGTTACCAGTTCGCGAACGGCGGCCCCGCCCAGGGCCGGCTGGAAGGAATATCCGCAATCGCGCGAGGCGGCAGTTTCGGCGCGGCCGAGCAGCGGTCCATCACGATCAGCCTTCGGCCGGCTGAGGCCGGCCAGGTCGAGGTGCGCGTGTTGATCAAGGAGACCATCGAGCGCGACAGCGACCGGTCCACCGCGATGGCGACCGAAGAGTCATTGCGTGACCCGGCGCCGTACGAGCGCTTCTTTGGACTGCTGGAACAGCTGCTCAAGTCCGGGAAGCCCGGATGAACCCCCGGCCGGGCGCCGGCCCCAGGGCGGATCGCGAATGAACGGCTCTGCGCGGGACGTACGCACGCGGGCGTCCCAGACCAATTCAAGATGTTCGGTGGCGCGAGTTTGCGCGTCTATGCCCGAGTTGACTGGAGAGTCCCGCCACGGTGCCAAACCGGCGCGCGCAAGCCGGCTGGACGGAACCCCCACGCCGCTGCGGGCGGATTTTTTGAGCTTGCCGAATGGCCGGCTCACTGGGAATTTGCCCCTTTGCGGCAGTTACAGGCACCATCCGCGCACCGCCGCAACGCTTCCGCGGGTGGCAATTAGCACATCAAACTTCCAACCAACGGCCACAGGGCCGACGCGGAGGGTGAACGCCCCGGAGCAGGCGGGCGCACTTCGTTTTCTCAAATGAGTTCAGTCATGCAAGAACTGCTCGCGCAGAGCTCCTTCGACAAGTTGAAGGAAGGGGCGATTGTCCCGGGCACCATCACGGAAATCCGCCAGAACGAGGTCGTCGTCGATATCGGCGGCAAGGCGGAGGGCATCATCCCGGCGTCCGAATTCGGCGACCTGGGCGAACTGCAGATCGGATCGCAGATCGAAGTGATGCTCGAGAAGATCGAGGATCGCGACGGCAATCCCGTCATCTCCTACGATCTGGCGCAGCAGAAGAAGAACTGGGAGAACATCCTTCAGAAGTGCTCGGAGGGATCGGTCGTCTCCGGCCGGGTCAAGTCCAAGGTCAAGGGCGGCCTGATCGTCAGCATCGGCGTCGACTCCTTCCTGCCGGCTTCGCACATCGACATTCAGCCGCCCAAGAATCTGGACCAGTACCTGGGCCAGACCTACGATTTCAAGGTTCTCAAGATCAACCAGGACCGGAAGAACATCGTCCTGTCCCGCCGCGAGCTCATCGAGGAGCTGCGCCATCGGAAACGGCGCGACCTGCTGGACAGCATCCAGCCCGGCCAGATCCGCAAGGGCGTCGTCAAGAACATCACCGACTTCGGCGCGTTCATCGACCTCGACGGCATGGACGGCCTGCTCCACATCACCGACATGAGCTGGGGCCGGATCTCGCACCCGAGCGAAATGCTCCGGCAGGGCGAGGAGGTCCAGGTCATGATCATCGAGGTCAACCGCGAGAAGGAACGCGTCTCGCTCGGCCTCAAGCAGACCACCAAGAATCCCTGGGACGACATCGAGCACAAGTTCCCGGTCGGCTCCAAGGTCCGCGGCAAGGTGGTCAATCTCGTGCCCTACGGCGCCTTCGTCGAGATCGAGCCCGGCGTCGAGGGCCTGGTGCACATCACGGAGATGTCCTGGACCAAGCGCATCGCCAAGCCGTCCGAGCTGCTCAAGGTCGGCCAGGAGCTTGATGCGGTCGTCCTCGGCATCCAGAAGGAGGAGCAGAAGATCTCCCTCGGCCTCCGCCAGCTGGAGCCGAATCCGTGGGACATGGTCCGCCACAACTATCCCATCGGAGCCCGCGTGCGCGGCAAGGTGCGCAACATGACCACCTACGGCGCCTTCATCGAGCTCGAGGAGGGCATCGACGGCATGGTCCACGTCTCGGACATGTCATGGACGCGCAAGGTCAACCATCCGAGCGAGCTGCTCAAGAAGGGCGACGAAGTCGACGCCATCGTGCTCGACGCCGATCCGCAGCAGCAGCGCATTTCGCTCGGCATGAAGCAGCTCACGACCGATCCGTGGTCGGACATCGACAGCTTCTTCCGCATCGGCGACGTGGTGCAGGGCACCGTCACGAAGCTCACCTCGTTCGGCGCGTTCGTCGAGATGGCGAACGGCATCGACGGCCTCGTGCACATCTCGCAGATCAGCGAGGACCGCATCGACAAGGTGAAGGACGTGCTCAAGCCCGGCCAGCCGGTCACCGCGCGCGTCATCAAGATCGACCGCGACGAGCGGCGCCTGGGCCTGTCGATCAAGGCCGCCAACTACTCCGAGGAGCAACTCGCCGCCGAAACGGCGACCTACGACATGCTCAACCGGCAGAGCAGCGGCACCGACATGACCAACCTCGGCGACATCCTCGACGAGGCGGCCAACAAGGACAACCCGCCCCCGGCCGAACCGCAGCCGTAGGCATTCCCTCGTTTCCCTGCAAAGGCGCCCGGTTCTCCGGGCGCCTTTTTGTTGAGCCGCTATTTCACGCTAATTGCCGCTTTTGGTGCGGGCCGCCCAGCTTTGTAGGGCGGGGTCGCTGACCCCGCCGATCCGTCTCGGAAAGTTGTTTCCTCCGCTCCGGGATGGCGGACGGCCGCACCTTGCTTTTCTGCGCCGTAGTTTTCAGCGACGGCGGGGTGCATGCCACTCCGTCGTCGCCGTAGCCGCGAGTGCCAGCGAGCGGATCTCGAAGTGCTTTTTGCCGCGAAAAGGCACAAAAAGCGCAAGGCATCGCAATTCGTTCGGCTGTTCGGCCGGCTGTCTTTTACGCCATGATGGAGACGGCCGGGGCCGCCGTTCTCTGTTGGTAGGGCGCGACCGCCGGGCGCGCCGATTCTCGGCATTGAATGTGCAAGCCGCCGGGTGGCGCTCGTGATGGTCGATTCTAGAGTACAACACGGTGCCGGCAGTTCTTGCGGGTTTTGAAGCTCGCGCAATCCGCCGCCGTTCATGTTATCTTTTGGGTCTTAATATGGGCCACCACTTCTTTGTTCACGATGACAAGGCCTTGCCGATGGGGGATTGGGATGTTGCACTAGTGCGACATTTTCTTGTTGAAGGAGCGAGGCGACTCGGAGATCAGTCCGTCGCCAATGCCATTGCAGGTTGGGAGTATCAGGGTCCGGGCGTTTGGGTTGGCGTGGACGAGACAGTGCTGGTCAATCACAGACCAGTATTTGCGGCAGGCATTGAAATTGCGGAGAAGCTGGGCGACCAGGTTTCGCTCGATTATCTCCATGATAATGTGAGGTCGCCCGGTGGGCGATGGGTGAATGCCCAGCCTACTGCGGATATTGCCGCACGTATTCATGAGTTGGAGGTACATCTGCGTCGGCGCACCTAACCACGCGCTCCAGCGAATTCGGCCATCGCGCTTTGGCTGCGTTCCATGCGGCCCGCGCGGGGTCGCTGAGCTTGAGTCATTCGGCACAAGACTAACCGTACCTGATCTATCGTCCTAACCGATATGGATT
>Ga0265338_10008430_pt1 | contig 12518 bp, 3 predicted proteins | sample 42126metaG_FD_193579 | JGI IMG/M metagenome (GOLD analysis project Ga0265338, IMG submission 193579) | Rhizosphere microbial communities from Carex aquatilis grown in University of Washington, Seatle, WA, United States - 4-21-26 metaG | ecosystem: Host-associated > Plants > Roots > Rhizosphere >... | reverse complement strand
CGCTGACGCCGGTGAACGACGTCGGCGTCGTGCCGGTGTAGTTGCAGGTGCCGGTGATGCCGGTGCCGGTGAACGTCCCGTTCGTCTGCAGGAAGCCGAAGGTCGAGGCGACGTTCAGCGTCGTCGTGGACGAGAGATCCTGGCCCGCGCCCTTGACCGTCGTCGACGGAGCCTTCGTCAGTTGGAAGTAGTCGCCCGTCGCGGGAGTCGTCGGGAAGCCCGTCCCCGTCGGGATGCCGACGGTCTGGAAGAGCCACAGCTTCAAGGTGTCGTCCCACTTGTAGATCCCCGGCGCGAACGCGACTCGCGTGATCGCTGCGTTGTCCTTCAGCGAGCCGCTGCAGCCCGTGATCCCGGTGAACGTGTTGCCGCCCGAGGTGCCGGTGTACGTGCAGGTGCCGGTGATCCCGGTGCCGGTGAAGAAGCCGCTCGACGGATCGAAGCCGATGGTCGACAGAACCGTCAGCGACGACGTCCCGCCGACGCGGGTGACCGCGGTGCCGTTCTTCGGTGTTCCGGTGCAGCCGGTGACTCCGGTGAACGTGTTGCCGCCCGAGGTGCCCGTGTAGGTGCAGGTGCCGGTGATGCCGGCGATGGTGAACTGGCCGCTCGGGTCGAAGCCGACGAGCGAGACGACCTTCAGCGTGCCGCCGGTCAGATCCTGGTCGCCGTCGAGCGTCGTCGCCGCGGGCAGGCTCTGGGCGCCGACGACCTTCGTGCTCGTGTTCATCGTCACCGTCGCCTTGTCCTCCGGCGTTCCGGCGCAGACCGTGACCTGGAAGTTCGTCGCGTCGGTCACCTGATACGAGCAGGTGCCGGTGATCCCCGCGATCGTGAAGGTGCCGGTCGCGCCCGGCGCGCCGAACTGGAGCGTCGACTTGACCTTCAGGTTGCTCCCGGTGGCGACGAGGCTCTGGCTCGCCCCGTCGACGGCCGTCGTCCCCGGCACGCCCTGCGTCAGCTGGAAGAAGTCGCCGTCCTCGGGATCCTCCGGGAACGCCACGCCGGACTCGATCGTCTTCCACTCGCTCCCGTCGAACCGCTGGATGTGGTCGGTGCCGAGCACCCGCATCCCGGCCTCGACGTCGAGACCGTTCGACGAGACCGTCGCGTTGCCGGTCGTCGCGACGTTGGTGATGTGGACGCTGTTGACGGAGACGCCGGCGCCGATGCCGACCGTGCCGGCCTCGTCGGCCTTGCCGTTCGCCTTCGCGGTCGCGTCCGTGTTCGCCTGCGTCTTCAGGCTGACGGCGCCGCTCGTCGCGGTCACGTGTGCGGTGTCGGCAAGCGAGGCCTGCGAGATGGTGGTGACGATGTTGATCGCGACGGCGCCGGCGACCGTGACGGTGTTGCTGTCGCCGCTCGAGGTGCCGTTGCTGTCGGAGGTCTGCGCCTTCGCGCCGCTCGTGTCACTCGTCTTCGACGTCTTGCCGCCGGTGTTGGCGCTGCTCTCGCTGTTCGCGTTCGAGACCTGGTCGTCGGCCTTGCCGTTGACGTCCTTGCCGGAGCTGTCCTTCTTCGTGCCGCTGTCCTGACCCTTGGCGCCTGCGGCGCTTGCGTCCGCTTCGGTCTCGGTGTCGGACGAGCCGTTCGCAGCGAAGCTGACCTTCGTCGCGTTGATCGTCCGCGAGTCGGTCGCGGTGACCTCGTCGTCCGGGATCGCCAGCGCGAGAGCGAGGCCGATGGCCGCGTCGCCGCCGACCGCGTCGCCCTTCGCGGTCGTCGTCGCCGTCGCGGTCTGCGTCGCGCTGACGCTGACGGCGCCGCTGGTGGTGAGAGTCTGCGAGGCGTCGCCGGCGATGGTCGCGCTCGTCAGGACGGTCGGGAGCGCGATCGCGGCGTCCGCGGTGAGGACGAGGTCGGCGCTGCTGCCGCCGGACGCGCCGGCCTCTGCATAGGTGGTGCTCGCGTCGGTGTCCGTCGCGCTGAGGGTCACGTTCTTCGCCCCGGTCAGCGCAGCACCGTCGTCGATGGATGCGGTGGTCGTGTCGAAGACGATGTTGAGAGCAGCGCCTGCGCCGATACCGACCGTCCCCGCGTCCTTGTCGCTCGCCATCGCCTTGTCGGTGCTCGAGACCGACGAGGCGGCGGACAGGGTCACGTCACTGGAGTTCATGTTCGGCGGCGCGCGGGCGCCGTTCGACTTGATCTCGGCGTTCGTCGTGACGTCGGCGATGGTGAGCGCGAACGAGCCTGCGATGCCGACCTTGCCCTTGCCGGCGCCCGAGGTGGCCTCGGCATCGAAGCTGTGCTTCGTGTCGCCGGCGTTGTTGCGCATCGCGGCGGCGAGGGTCAGCCCGTGCGAATTGACGGTCGCGTCGCCGACGACGGCCGCGTTCGTGACCGTGGCGAGCACGATCCCGACCGCCGCGCCGATGTTCAGGGAGCTCGCGTCCACCGCGGAGCCGCTTCCCTTCGCGGTCCCGTCGGTGTTCGCGGAGGTCGAGAGCGTGACGAGGCCACCGCTCGTGACCGTGAGGCCGTCCGCGATCTGGGCGAGCGACTGCGAGGTGATCATCGTGATCGCCGCCGCCGCCGCGACCTCGACCGAGGTGCCGCCGCTTCCGCTGCTGTCGTCGCCGCTCTTTGCAGCCGGCGTGTTCGTCTTCCCCGAGTCCTTGCCGCTGGCGCCCGAGGACGTGCTGTTGGCGCCCTGGAGGTTCTTGTCGGCCTTGTCGTTGACGTTGCCGCCGGTGTTGTCGTCCTTGCCCTTGGCGCCCTTCGAGCTCGCGGTGGCCTCGCTGTCGGTCGCCGAGGAGCCGTCCGCGGTGAAGCTGACCGCTCCGGTGGCCGTGAGGTTCCGCTCGAGCTGCGAGTCGACGAGGTGGTTCGCCACCGTCAGCGCCAGCGAGAGGCCGATGCCCGCGTTGCCGCCCTTCGTCGCGCCGGTGGCGGTCGTCGTCACCTTCGCCGTCTGCGTCGCATGCGCGGTGACCGCGCCGCCGACCGAAAGGTCGGAGCCCGTGCCGATCGTCGCGCTCGTGGTCACGTTCGAAAGCGAGATGGCGACCTGGGCGGAGAGGGCGATGCTGCCGCTGCCGGCCGAGGCGCCGCCGTCGGCGGTGGTGGTCGTCGTATCGGTGTCGTTCGCGGTCAGCGTCAGGCTCTTGGCGCCCGTCAGCGTGGCGCCGTTGGCCAGACCCGCGCTCGTCGTCTCGTTGACGACGTTCAGGGCAAAGGAGGCGCCGACGCCGGACGTGCTGCCGTCGCTCGCCTGCTTCGCGTCCGCGATCGCGTTGTTCGTGTGGTTCGTCCGGGAGGTGAGCGAGACGTCGCCGTTGACCGTCACCGGATTCGTCGTCCCGACGTTCGACGTCGTGTTCGACGTGACGACGTTGACGGCGATCGAGCCGGCCACGCCCACGCTGCTCCCGCCCGCACCCGACGTGGCGTGCGCCGTGAAGGTCGAGCTCCCGGCGGTGACGGTCGCCGTGTCGTTCGGGGTGCCGGTGCAGCCGGTGATCCCGAAGAAATGCGTCCCGTCGGTGCTCGTGTAGGAGCAGGTGCCCGTGATCCCGGCGACCTGGAAGGTGCCGGACGAGGCGAAGCCCGTGGTCGACGCGACGGCGAGCGTGCCGCCGGCCAGGCTCTGGAGAGCGCCGTTGACCGTCGTCGTGGCCGCTCCGGGCGCGACGGTCTCGACCGTGACGGTGTTCGCCACGAGATTGAGGTTGCCGTCGAGGTACGCGTTCGTCGTGAGGACGACGACGTTGACGGCGACCGCGATGCCGATCCCGGAGTTCGGGTCGGTGGTGGGCGCCTTGTCGGTGTCGCTCGGCGTCACACCGCCGGTGTCGTTGTAGCTCGTGCCGGCGGCCGGGGCGAGGAACGTCTCGGAGCCGCTCGTGGTGGCGCGGTAGACCCGGTAGCCGGTCGCGTTCGCGACGGCGCCCCAGGTGAGCCCGATCGTCTTGTTGGTCGCGCCGCTCGCGATCTCGAGCTTCGACTCGGGGCTCGGCATGCTCTCGCGGACCTCGGTGACGGCCTCGCCGCCGCTGGTCGAGCCGGTGCAGCCCGAGACGCCGGTGAACTGCGTCCCGCCGCCGGCGATGCCCGTGTACGCGCAGGTGCCGGTGAGGCCCGTGACCGTGAACTTGCCGGTCGGGCCGAAGCCGGCCGCCGACGCGACGGTGAGCGTGTCGCCCGTGCCGCTCAGCGTCTGGGCGCCGGTCGCGGTCGTGCTCCCGCCCGCGAACGTCGCGGTCACGGTGTAGTAGTAGGTCGTCGAGTCGGCGAGCGAGCCGCCCACGGAGGCGGCGAGTGTCGGCGCGTCGGGCGAGAACTTGACGTTGCCGGCGTCGGCGATCGCCGAGGAACCGGCGGACGCTCCGGCGTGCACGAGGATCGTGCCGGTGCCGACGTCGATCGAGGTCGACCCGCTGCTCGGCGCGATGTAGGCCTGGGTCGTCGCCACGAGCACCGTCACGGCCAGCGCCGCGCTGAGGCTCTGGTTCCCGTCGCTCGTCTTCGACTGGCCGTCCGCCTTGTTGCCCGCGGCGTCCTTCTGAGCGGTGGAGCTGCCGTTTGCGGGATTGCTCGTCGGGTTGTTGGAGCTGGTGTCGTTCCCCTTCGAGCCGTTCGGGCTCGACTTGCCGGTGGTCGGCGTGTTGTCGTTCGTGTCGGCCGTCACGGTCAGGCCCTTGGCGGTGACGGGAGCGGCGTTCGTGCTGTCGATGAACGCCTCGGAGTCGGTGACGACGACGCCGACGGCGATTCCGGCGCCCGAGCCGGCCGCGGACGAGTCGGCGACCGTCGTGATCGTGCTGGTCATGCTCGAGCTGATCTTCACGTTGCCGTTCGTGGCCGAGATCGAGCTCGTGTCCGAGAGCTGGCTCTTGGCGTTGGCGACGAGCACCGTGGCGGCCACCGACGAGTCCTTCGAGTCCGCCTTCTCCCAGTGCGTCCCGCCGTCCGCTGACGGAGCCGTCGTGTTGTCGACGGCCGCGATGTTGTCCTTGGCGTCGTACCGGTTGCCGTCGGTGGCGTCGGTGACGACGTCGCCCTTGTTGTAGGCGATCCCCGCCGTCCAGTTGCCCTTGTCGGGCCCGCCCGCCGCGTTCGCGGTGGCCGTGACGCTGACGGTGCTCGAGATGGTGACGTTGCTGCCCGCGGTGATCGTCGAGGCGCCGTGGATGTTGACGGAGGCGTCGTAGATGAGCTGCACGGCGGCGTAGTTGATCCCCGCGCTGTTCCCCGTCTGGTCGATGTCCGTCTCGACCGTGGCGCCGTCGGCCGGAGTGCCGGTGCAGCCGGTGATCCCGGTGAACGACGTGTCGGTCGTCCCCGTGTAGGCGCACGTGCCGGTGACGCCGTCGACCGTGAACGTCCCGGTCGAGTCGAAGCCGTCGGTCGAGGCGACGTTGAGCGTGCCGCCTCCGGGAAGGGTCTGGCCCGCGCCGCTCACGGTCGTGGTCAACGTGCCCGAGAACGCCTCGAGGTCGACCGTGTTGCCGACGAGCGTCGCGCCGTCGAGCTCGATCGTCGCGTCGTCCGGGAGACCGGTGCTCGTGATGCCGAACTTGCTGATCGCGTTGTCCTTGAGCGTGGCATGGAAGGTGATGTTCCCGATGCCGACGTTGATCGTCTGGCCGGAGTCGACCTTGATCGTCTCCGCGTTGACGGTGAGGTTCGAGTCGGGGACGAGGTAGTCGCCGGTGAACTCGACCGTGTCGACGCCCTTGCCGCCGTTGATGGTGACGTCGGTCGCCCCCAAGATCGTGAAGCTCTGAGACTCGCCGAGGTTCGAGTGGAGAATCGGGTCCTCGTCGGTGACGAGGATCGTGCCGGCGGCGCCCGGCGCGACCTTCATCAGGTCCTTGTTCAGGTCGAGGGAGCTGTCCGCCCCGTTGATGATGACGGTCGCGGACGAGATCGTCACCGGCTCGAGGCCCGCGTACGCGATCGTCTGGCCGTCCACGATCAGCGTGCCCGAGTGGGCGTCGGTCGGATTCGACACGACCCTGGCTCCCGACACCTGGACGGTGTCGAAGCCGCCGGGTCCGCCGTCGACGACGCCGGAGACGCCGGCGCCCGCCTCGACCACGAAGGTGTCGTGGTTGTTCGCGGCGCCGGCGAGGTTTTCGAAGCCGGCGAAGGAGATGCCGGCCACCGAGCCGGAGCCCTGGCCCGAGATCGTCCAGGTCGAGTCGGCCGCCGGGCCGTGGAGCGTGTCCGTGCCCGCGCCGCCGTCAAGCGCGACGGGCACCGGCAGCGGGCCCGCGGACACGTCGAAGGAGTCGTCGCCCGCGCCGCCGGTGACGGTGAGGCTCGTCACGGCTGCGACGGGGCGGCTCGACGCGACGCCGTCGACCGTGACGACGAGAGCGTCGGAGGTGACGGCGATGGAGACGGTGTGCGAAGCGTCGGAGAGAGCGACGTTACACGCGGCCGGCGGCGAGGGACCGCTTCCGGGCGTCGCTGCCGGATCCGGCGGCGGCGTGGTCACGCCCGTCGGATCAGAGCCGTCGGTGCCCGCCGGAGCCGACGTCGTCGTCGAGTCTCCGGAGGCGCCCGTCTGGCCGTTGCTCGTTCCTGCGCCGCCGCCGGAGCCGGAGCCCGTGCCCGCGACGGGCGACGAGCCGCTCTGCGTCTGCGACGCCGCGTCGCCGGACGTGTTGCCGACGGACGGCGAGGTGCCGGAGACCTGCGGCGGCGTCGAGGCGGCGCCGGTGACGCCGTTCGTGTCGATGGTGGTGGTCGTGTCCGGGGTGCTCACCTGGAGCGACGGGGACGACGGATCCGGCACCGAGACGATCGTGTCCGCCGGATCGAGTTGGGGCGCGGGGCCGGAGTCGATCGCCGTGCCGGAACCGGTGGCCGAGATCGCGCCGGATCCGCCGGAGCTGATCGTCGCCGCAGGCGGATCCTGCGGGGTCGTGCCGTCCGAGTCGCCCTGCGCGCTCTGCAGCGAGCGGGACGGGACGGCAGGCGCCTGCTGAGCGTCAGGCGCTGCTGGTGTGGCGCTCGCGGGCGAAGTCGTGGTCGCGGGCGCCGGGGTGGACGCGATGCTCACGGGCGCTCCGGCGACGTCGGTCACCGCCGGGACGTTCGCGAACGGATCGGTCGCCGTCGTCGAGGCGGCGCCGGAGGACGCATTCGCCGGAGTGAGCGAATACGAGTCGCTCACGACGGGAATGCGCGTCCTGATGCTCTTGTTGCCGACGTGGAGCGCAGGCGCCGCCGGCGCAACCACGGGAGCTGCGTGCAGCTTCGGGACTGCGAGCTGGGCGAACGAGACGTAGGGAACACGCAGCGTCGGGAGCGGCGCGACGGTGGTGACCGGCCCCGGCGTGCGCAACGCGACCGCAAGCGGGCCGACGTAGATCGACGCAAGGCTTGCGACACCCGCCGCAGTGAGCCAGAGCCGCGCACGACGTTGCCTCAGCCGAATCAGGCTGAAGGTGTCGGCCGCAGCAACGTGAGCCGGAGCTGACGTCGCGTTCCTCCCCCTTGCATGTCCCGCACGGGAACCCCCTTCCCGTGCCCCCTAACTACAGCGGCGACCTTTGCACACTTTTGACCGGCTTTCAAGCGCCTTGCGTAAATAGTCACCTGTGCTTAACCAACCGGCCACGAATCGAGGAGGGTTTGGCGAAATAGCGGCCGAGCCGCCGAGCCGCGCTGAACGGCGCGATGCCGCGTCCTCAGTCGCGCCGATAGCCACCGCTATCGGCGCTCCCTGCGTCCTTGCCTCGCACCGCCCATCGCACCCCGGCGACGAGCACCATTCCACCAAACCCTCCTAGCCGAGCGAGCGCTGCAGCCTCGCCTCCTCGTCGGAGATGCGCGAGCCGAGGCTGTTGAGGCTCTTCACGCGGCCGTTGTAGGCGACGACGGCGGCGATCTGGGCCCGCTGGGCGGAGAGGGTCTGGTTGCCGGCAGCGGCCTCGCTGAGCCGGTGCAGAAGCTTCGGGACCGCCGCGCTGCGATTTGCGCGCATCGCGTCGGCGAGCGCCGTCTCGGCGGCACGGACGCTCGCGAGCGTGGCGATCTGCTGCGCCCAGACCGGCCTCGATGCGGGCGGCGGGCGAAGCGTCCTGAGTTTCGCGATCACCGGTGCCAGCGCAGCGCCGTAGCGGTCGAGCGCGGCCGCCTTGTCCGCGATGCTCGCGGTCTTCAAGGCCAGCACGCCCTTCACGGCGACGCTTGCAGGCGCCAGCGGCGCGAGCGCCGCGCCGTAGGCCGGGATGAACGTCGCGAACTGGACGACCTCGCCTGCGATCGCGTTCTCGCGGGCCACGAAGGCGAGCAGCAGCGCCCGGAGATGCGCCGCGTCGGGAGGCGCCGGGACGGCCCGGAGCCGCCGTTCGAGCCGCTGGATCGTGCCCTGCGCCCGCACGAGCTCGCTCCGGGCGGCGGATGAGCCGGACTTCTTCCCCGCGAAGTCGCGGTTCGCCTTCGAGACGTCGAGCAGCGGCTTCTGGAGATGCTGCTCGATCGCGTCCACGCGGACGATGTAGGTCGCGACCGCGTCCCGCCGGGCCGTGCTCTTGCCTCCGCAGGCGGCCGCGAGGCAGCAGATCGCCGCCGCCGCCAGCCCCAGCCGGACGACGGGTCGCATCAGTGCCCCGTCTCGGGCATGTATCGCCGGACGGGGCACTACTTGAGCAGCTCGACGTCGGAGACGCTGCCGTCTCCGTGCTGGAAGACGAGCTTCACGAGCCCCCGGCCCGGCGCGAACCAGGCCGTGCGGGTGCCGCTGCCGAACGGAAAGCCCTTCTGGACGAGGGTGCTGCGGACGGCGAGCGCGCGGAACGTCCCCGCCGGGACGGTGACCGTCCGGAGGCCGAGCACCCGGGTCGTCCCGGTGACGCCGAAGACCGAGTACGCGATCCCGCTCGCGCGGCCCGCCCAGCTCGTCCCGGCGGTCGGATACGCCGGCAGGATCGGCTCGAGGCCGAAGTTCATCAGGTCGAACGGCGTGAAGAAATGACGGCGTTTCTTGGCCGGGAGCGAGGCCGGCCCGAGCTTCGGAAGCTTCGCGATCGACGCGGCCTTGACCGTCCCCCAGATGTTGGCGAGCCCGGCGCTGGTCGAGGTGTAGCCGTAGGCCCCGGCCACCTTGATCGGGCCCGAGACGCTGGCCACCGTGAACCGGGCGGAGCCGAGCGCGGCGGCGTCGACGACGAACTTCTCGACCACCGGGGACTTCAGGTAGCGCGTGTTCGTCCAGCGATAGCTGAGCGTCTGGCCCTTGACCAGCGGGAAGTAGTCCGCGTCGGGCGGCGGCGCCTGAGGCTTCTGGTTGGTCTGGAGGAGGACCGCCGTCGTCACGGCCGCCTTCGAGCCGCCGGCGTGTGCGAAGGTGACCTTCACCGGGCCGACGCCGTAGACCCACCAGGTCGTGCGTACACCGCTGCCGTAGGGGTCGCCGAGGGCTCCGGCCTGCGTGATCGTCGACTGCACCTTCGCGGCCTCCACGGGCCGGTCGAAGGCGGGGACGGACACCAGCTCCGTGCCGACGTACCGGCTCGAGCTGCCGACGTCGTTCTGCGTCCCGCCGGTGCTCGCCCACGTCCGCCCACGGAGCAGCGGCTCCGCGAGCAGGGGCGCGCGGCTGCCCCAGATCACGTTGTAGTACGTGCTCGCGAGCGAGTTCCCGCACTGCGACGTGCTCGCGCAGAGGATCGGATAGCCGGTCGGCGGCGCGTTGCTCGTCCAGTTCGTGTTGGCCAGCCCGTTGGGCGTCTCGGCGAAGGAGACGGTGCCGGTGCTCGTCGGCGCGGCGGCGGGGTTGTTCTGGCCGTCCGTCGTCCAGGCGAGTGTGAAGGCGCTGCCCTTCGTGGTCTTGACGGTGACCTTCTCCTTCGTCGGCGTCGGGTTGTAGACGCTGTCCTTCCACCGGTAGACCCAGGTGGCGCCCTTCGCATGCGGCAGCCAGCCGTCTGCGAGCGCCGGCGCAGCGAGGCCCAGGCTCGCCACTGCGAGTCCGAGCGTGATCAACCCCCGGCGCACCGACGCAGATTAGCCCGGAAAGAACCGTTCGAGGGCCTGCTCGGCGAGGTGGCGGCCGATCGCCGGCGAGGCCGTGGCGGCGGGAGAGGGCGCGTTGAGGACATGGAGCACGTTCGGTGAGCCCTCGAGGAGGAAGTCGTCGGCGAGCGAGCCGTCGCGGGCGAGCGCCTGGCCGCGCACGCCGGAAGGGCCGAACTCGACGTCGTCAGCCCGGATCTCCGGCAGAAACCGCTGCATATCGGAGACAAACGCCGACTTGACGAGGTCGCGCCAGACCTCCCCGGCGCCCATGCGCAGATTCCGGCCGGCGAGCCGCCAGAAGCCCGGCCAGGCGAGCACGCCGGCGACGTCGCGAACGCTGACGTCCGTGCGCCCGTAGCCCTCCCGTGCGAGGGCCAGAACGGCATTCGGGCCGGCGAGGACGCCGCCGTCGATCTGCCTCGTGAAATGGACGCCGAGGAACGGGAACGACGGGTCGGGCACGGGATAGACGAGCCCGTTGACGAGGCCCCGCGCCTCGGGCCGGAAGGTGTAGTAGTCGCCCCGGAACGGGACGATCCGGTGGTCGCGAGGCGCATTTCCGGTCAGGGCGGCGACGCGGTCGGCGTGGAGGCCGGCGCAGGCGACGACGTTACGCGCCGTCACCGGCCCGGCGGTCGTGACCAGCTCCCGCTCGGCTCCGCGGGTGCGGACGGCCGTCACCTCCCGGCCGGTGAGGATCTCGCCACCGCAGGCCCTCACCTCGTCTCCGTAGGCGGCTGCGACCCGCCGGAAGTCGATCACGCCCGTCCCGGGCGAATGGAGCGCCCGGATCCCGGCCACGTGCGGCTCGAGCTCTCGGAGCTCGTCGCCGCCGATCGCCCGCAGTCCCTCCACCCCGTTTTCCGCTCCACGGCGCTCGAGCTCGGCGAGCCGGGGCAGCTCGGCCTCGTCGAGGGCGACGACGACCTTGCCGCAGTGCTCGTACGGGATGCCGTGCTCGTCGGCGAACCGCTCGACCTCGGCCTTGCCCTCGCGGCAGAGCCGCGCCTTCAGCGATCCGGGCCGGTAGTAGAGGCCGGAGTGGAGAACGCCCGAGTTGTGGCCGCTCTGGTGCGCGGCGAGCTCCAGCTCCTTCTCCAGCACCGCAAGGCGCAGATCGGGCCGCCGCAGGAGCAGCTGGTGGGCCGTGGACAGGCCGACGATCCCGCCGCCGACCACGACGACGTCGAAGCACTCGCTCATCCGCCCCATCTTGGGGCACCCGCGGGGCTAGTGCGACGGGACGGTGACGATGAAGCCGGCGCTCGCGTTGCTCGTGACGCCCGCGGTCAGGGTCTGCGTGGCCGTGAGCGTGTGCGATCCGGAGGCGAGGTGCACCGAGAGCGTCCAGGTGCCGTTGGAGGCCACCGTCGCCGTCCCGACGACCGTCGAGCCGTCGTAGAGCGTGATCGTCTCGCCGGCGGCGCCGGTGCCGCCGACGGTGACGGTGGCGCTGCTGTGCGAGACGGAGCCGACCGCGGCGGACGAGATCACCGGCTGCGCCGGCTGGGTGTAGACCGTGATGCTGACGCTCGAGCTGAGGACGCTCGTCAGGTTCCAGACGGTGTCGGTCTGGGTCGCCGTCAGGGTGTGCGGGCCGAGAGCCAGGGTGACCGCCAGCGACCAGGTGCCGTTCGACGCGACGATCGCCGTCCCGATGGCGGTCGAGCCGTCGTAGAGCGTGATCCGGTCGCCCGCGACGCCGGTGCCGGACAGCGTCTGCAGCGGCGAGATGGTGGCCGCCGGCGGCGCCGAGATGGCCGGCGCGGCCGGGTTCGGCGGCAGCACCGTCACGGAGGAGGCGGCGCTCGGAGCGCTCGTCACGGCCGCGATCAGCGTCTGCGTGGCCGTCAGCGAGTGGACGCCGACTCCGAGGTTCACCGTCACCTGCCAGGTGCCGTTCGAGGCAACCGTCGCCGTCCCGACCTGGGTCGAGCCGTCGTACAGCGTGATCGTCTCGCCGGCCACGCCCGTGCCCTTGACCGTCACGGGGGTGGTCGACGTCGTGCGGGCGGGCGTCGAGACCGAGGTGATCGCCGGGGCCGCCGGCTGCGCGTAGACCGTCACGACGACGCTCGAGCTCTTGACGCTGGTCAGGTTCCACGTCGTGTCCGTCTGCGTGGCGGTCAGCGTGTGCGGGCCGAGGGCCAGCGTGGCCGTGTATGTCCACGTCCCGTTCGAGGCGACCGTGGTCGTCGCGATCTGAGTCGCGCCGTCGTAGATCGTGACCAGCTCGCCCGCCACGCCGGTGCCGTTCAGCAGCACCGAGGAGAACATCGTCGCCGTCACCGGCGCCGAGATCGTCGGCGCGGCCGGGTTCGGCGGCAGCACCGTCACGGAGGAGGCGGCGCTCGGAGCGCTCGTCACGGCCGCGATCAGCGTCTGCGTGGCCGTCAGCGAGTGGACGCCGACTCCGAGGTTCACCGTGATCTGCCAGGTGCCGTTCGACGCCACCGTCGCCGTGCCGACGGCCGTGGAGCCGTCGTAGAGCGTGATCGTCTCGCCGGCCACGCCCGTGCCCTTGACCGTCACCGGCGTCGTCG
>Ga0265338_10008429_pt1 | contig 12519 bp, 10 predicted proteins | sample 42126metaG_FD_193579 | JGI IMG/M metagenome (GOLD analysis project Ga0265338, IMG submission 193579) | Rhizosphere microbial communities from Carex aquatilis grown in University of Washington, Seatle, WA, United States - 4-21-26 metaG | ecosystem: Host-associated > Plants > Roots > Rhizosphere... | reverse complement strand
GTCATGTGGCGGCTTCCGCAGACGATGACGAGATTCTCGTCCGCCGGCACGCTGGTGATGGCGGACATGAACTCCTCGCGGGCCGCATGCTTCTTGGTGTTGATGCCCATGATCTTGTTGCCCTTGCCGCGGGCCAGCTCCGGCAGGTTCTTGATGCCGAACACCAGGATGTGTCCCTCGTTGCTCACGGCCACAAGCTGGTCGGTCTTCAGGTCCTTGATGGGTGACGGCACATCCACCTTGGCACCGGGTTTGAGCTTCAGCACCGCCTTGCCGGCGCGGTTGCGGGTGATGAGCTCCGCGAGCTTCACCACGAAGCCATACCCTAGGTCGTTAGCCACCAGCCACAGGTCCGTAGGCTCGCCGATGAGCGCACCGGCGAAGGTGGCGCCATCCGGTGGCGACACGCGGCCCGTGAGCGGTTCGCCCTGGCTGCGCGCCGAGGGCAGCGTGTGGGCCGGCAGCGTGTAAGCGCGACCGGTGGAATCCAGGAACACCGCCGACTGGTTGCTCTTGCCGTAGGCAGCTGCCAGGAACGAGTCACCGGATTTGTAACTTAGCGTGGTCGGATCCAGCTCATGGCCCTTGGCGGCGCGCACCCAACCGGACTTGGACAGGATCACGGTGGTGGGTTCTGTGGGCAACAACTGGGTCTCGTCGATGGCCTGGGCCACCACCGCCTTCTCGATGAGCTTGGAGCGGCGGTCGTCGCCGTAGGTGGCGGCATCGGCGATGAGTTCATTGCGGATGAGTTTCTTGAGCTTGGCCTTCGAGCCCAGCGTCTCTTCCAGGGTCTTGCGCTCGGCGGCCAGGTCCTTCTGCTCGCCCTTGATCTTCATCTCCTCGAGCTTCGCCAGATGACGCAGCTTGAGTTCCAGGATCGCCTCCGCCTGGATGTCCGAGAGCTTGAACTTCTTCATCAGCACGGGCTTGGGCTCGTCGTGCTTGCGGATGATGGCGATCACTTCATCTATGTTCAGGAAAGCCGTGAGCATGCCCGCCAGGATGTGCAGGCGCTTCTGCACCTTGTCGAGGCGGAACTCCAGGCGGCGGGTGACGGTCTTGAGGCGGTACTCCAGCCACTCCTCCAGGATCTCCTTGAGGTTCTTGACGCTAGGCCTGCCGTCCAGGCCGATCATGTTGAAGTTGACGCGGTAGCTGCGCTCGAGATCCGTAGTGGCGAAGAGGTGCCCCATCAGCTCGTCCGAGTCCACGCGGTTGGAGCGCGGCACGATCACGAGCCGGGTCGGGTTCTCGTGGTCCGATTCGTCGCGCAGGTCTTCCACCATGGGCAACTTCTTGTTGCGCATCTGGGTGGCGATCTGTTCCAGGATCTTGGCGCCGGACACCTGGTAAGGCAGCGCGGTGATCACGATCTCGCCGGTGCCTTTCTCGCGGCTCCACTTGGCGCGCACCCGCACGCTGCCGTTGCCGGTGTCGTACATCTGGCGCAGTTCCGCCTTGGGCGTGACGATGTCCGCGGCGGTGGGGAAATCCGGGCCCTTCACGTGCTCGCAGAGGTCGCGCACCGTGGCCTTGGGCTCGTCCAAGAGATGCACGCAGGCGCTGGCGATCTCGCGCAGGTTATGGGGCAGGATGTCGGTGGCCATGCCCACGGCGATACCGGTGGAACCGTTGAGCAGCACGTTGGGCAGGCGCGCCGGCAGCTGCAGCGGCTCCTCCAGCGTACCGTCGAAGTTCGGGCCCCAATCCACGGTGCCCTGACCCAGCTCGGACAGCAGCACTTCCGCGTATCTGGAGAGCTTGGCCTCGGTGTAGCGCATGGCGGCGAAGGACTTGGGGTCGTCCGGCGAACCCCAGTTGCCCTGGCCTTCGATGATGGGATAGCGGTAGGAGAAAGGCTGGGCCATGAGCACCATGGCCTCGTAGCAGGCGGAGTCGCCGTGCGGATGGTACTTGCCCAAGACGTCACCCACGGTACGGGCGGATTTCTTCGGTTTCGACTGGTAATCCAGCGAGAGCTCGGACATGGCGTACACGATGCGCCGCTGCACGGGTTTCAATCCGTCGCCGATGAAAGGCAGCGCCCGGTCCAGGATCACGTACATGGAGTAATCCAGGTACGCCTTCTCCGTGAAATCCTTCAGGGGCTGCTGTTCGCTGCCTTTGACGCTGTAAGTCTGCTCGGCCATTTCGCTCTACCTATATAGTCAGATTTCAGCCAGATTGCCCTTCTTCTCCAACCAGTCCTTCCGATCGCCGGCGCGCTTCTTCGCCAGCAGCATGTCCATGAGCTTGTCGGTATTGTCCTTGGCTTCCAGGGTCAGCTGCACCAGGCGGCGCGTGTCGGGATCGATGGTGGTCTCGCGCAGCTGCTGGGGGTTCATCTCGCCCAGGCCCTTGAAGCGCATCACCGTGGGCTTGCCCTTCACCTTGTCCTTGACCAGCTTGTCCAGCACCGCCTTCTTCTCGTCCTCATCCAGGGCGTAGAAGACCTGCTTGCCCACGTCCACACGGAACAGCGGCGGCATGGCTACGAATATGTGGCCCGCCGTGACCAGCGGGCGGAAATGCCGCACGAACAGCGCGCATAGAAGTGTTGCGATGTGTTTGCCGTCGGAATCCGCGTCCGCCAGGATGCATATCTTGTGGTAGCGCAGGCCGTCGAGCTTCGAGGAACCGGGCTCGACGCCCAGCGCGATGCTGATGTTGTGCACTTCCTCTGAGCCCAATATCTCGCCCGCATCCACTTCCCAGGTGTTCAGGATCTTGCCGCGCAGCGGCAGGATGGCCTGGAACTCACGGTCGCGAGCCTGCTTGGCGGAGCCGCCGGCGGAGTCACCTTCCACCAGGAACAACTCAGATTGCTTGGGATCGCCGCTGGTGCAGTCCGCGAGCTTGCCCGGCAGCGCGGGGCCCGCCGTGACCTTCTTGCGCACCACCTGCTTGGCCACCTTCATGCGCGCCTGGGCATTCTCGATGGCGAGCTGGGCGATCTGTTCGCCCGCTTCGGTGTGCTGATTGAGCCATAGGCCTAAGGCATCCTTCACTACGCCGCCCACGAAGTTGGCGGACTCGCGCGAGGAGAGCCGCTCCTTGGTCTGGCCGGAGAATTGCGGGTCCGGCATCTTCACCGAGAGCACGTAGGCGGCTCTATCGCATATGTCCTCGGGCGCGAGCTTCACGCCGCGCGGCACCAGGTTCCGGAACTCGCAGAACTCGCGCACCGCATCGGTGATACCGGTGCGCAGGCCGTTCACATGAGTGCCGCCCTGGATGGTGGGGATGAGGTTGACGTAGCTCTCGCTGAAGATCTCGCCGCCCTCGCCCGGCAGCCAGACCACCGCCCAGTCCACCACTTCCTTGCCCTGCTGGATGGCGCCCGTGAAGGGCTCGTTGGGCAGGTACTCGGCGCCTTCCAGGGATTCTATGAGGTAATCCTTGAGTCCGCCGACGTAATGCCACTCTTCCTTCTCGAGGGTCTGTTCGTTGATGAACTTGACCGTGAGACCGGGACACAGCACCGCCTTGGCGCGCAGCACGTGCTTGAGCTTGGGGATGGAGAACTTGTTGCTGTCGAAATACTTCGGATCCGGCCAGAAGCGCAGCAGCGTGCCGGTGTTGGCCTTGCCTACGTCGCCCTGCTCTTCCAGCTTGGTGACGCGCTTACCGTCCTTGAAGCCCATGTGGTAGCGCTTGCCGTTGCGCTTCACCCACACCTCGAGCTTGGCTGAGAGGGCGTTCACCACCGAGACGCCCACGCCGTGCAGGCCGCCGGAGAACTGGTAGTTCTTGTCCGAGAACTTGCCACCCGCGTGCAGCCGCGTGAGGATCAGCTCGACGCCGGTGATCTTCTCCTTCGGGTGGATGTCCACCGGCATCCCGCGGCCGTCATCCTGCACCGAGAGCGAGCCGTCCTTGTGGACGATGACTTCGATCTTCTTGGCGTGGCCGACGATGGCCTCGTCGACGCTGTTGTCGACGACTTCCTGGGCGAGATGGTTGGGGCGGGAGGTGTCGGTATACATGCCCGGGCGTTTGCGCACCGGGTCGAGGCCGGAGAGGACCTCGATGTCTGCGGCATCATATTTTGCGGCCATGCTGCGGGTATCAACCTGTCAAAAGGGCAGGCGCCCCAGCGCCCGCGATGGCGGGGATTCTAGCCCAAAGCTGCTGCGCTTGGCAGGGCGTTGTTGCGCTTCGGACTCGCAGTCGGTCATGCACACAAGAGTGCACTCCCTCCTGCTCGCCTCGCGCGCCTAGCCCTGTCTTCGCTCGCGACGCTTTGGGATTCGCCTAAAAATTAGGCTAGATCTGCAATAAGTGATTTCTGGAGTTCCGCCGGTACCGGCTTGACGGAGTAGCTGTACTCCGCATGGTCCACGCCCGCATCCAGCACTTCGCCTTCCTTGAGTGCCTTCACCATGGATGAGGTCAGTTCGAAGCGCAGGAAGTGCACCGCGGAGGTCTTCTCCGCCGTCTCCCGCTCCAGGTCTTCGTCGGCGATGGGGAACACTTGGGCATGGCCGTGCACCCGCAGCCACACCTTATCCTCGATGCCCATGAGCTTGCCCAGGGCCTCGCGCCGCTCATCCACCTCACCGAACTCGATGAGCATAGTGGCCTTCCAGTTGGAGCCATCCGGGATCAGCGGATTATAGGCATCCAGCTCGTCCTGGATGCCGGCGGCCTCGAAGATGCGCTCGGCCCGCAGCATCTCCTGGATCTGATAACGCATGGTCTCCCGGTCCTCGAACAGCAGGGTCAGGTTCGGGCCGATGTGCAGGGTTCGCGCCCGCTTGTGGGTGATGATCTGCTGGCGGATGCTGTCGCGCTTCTGCGCGTACTCTTCCAGGCCCATCAGGTCTTTACGTTCCAGTTTGTGACCGCTCATCTGCAACTTAATCCTCTTTGTCCTTAATAGGGCCTTCCATGAACAGGTATTCACGGAGTTCTTTGTCGAAACGCTTGTTGTGGCGACGGATCCATTCCAGGGTCATGCACGCGTGCTCGATCTCCTCGTCCCGGTTGTGGGCGAGGACCTGGGCAAGTTCCTTGTCTTTGCAGGCATGGACCCGCTGGTTGTACCAGTCCACCGCCTCCAGTTCCTCCATCAGCGAGACGATGGCGCGATGGAAGTCGCGGATCTCGTCGTTCAGCTCGCCGATCGGCTCGTGGTAACCCTCGCTGGACATGGTCATCTCCCGATTCCGTTGATGTCTAGAGTCTACAACCCATAAGCTTTTCTAAGTAGTTCCATCGGCAATTCCGGTTCTTTGGTCTTGTCCTTCAGGCCGTTCTGGATCTGCTCTGCCGCCATGGGACAGTCGCTTATGTAATGGTCGCAGCCGGCGGCTTCCACCTTGGTCATCACGGGGCGGCCGATCTTCATGGACACCTCGTGGTATTCGCTCTTCACGGCATAGGTGCCGTTGTGGCCGGAGCAGCGTTCGATGGCCTCCACCTTGGTGCCCGGCACCAGTTCCAGCATCTCCTTGGTCTTGAGGCCCACGTTCTGCACCCGCTGGTGGCAAGGGACGTGATAGCTGATCTTGCCCAGTTCCTGCTTGAAGTCGGTCTTGAGCTTGCCGGCCTTCTGGCGCAGGGACAGGTATTCGAAGGGGTCGTAGAAGGCGTCCCGCACCTTCAGCACCTGCGGATCGTCCGGGAACATGAGCGGCAGTTCCTGCTTGTACATGAGCACACAGGAGGGGATGGGCGCCACTAGGTCCCAGCCCTCATCCACCAGCTTGGCCAGCATGGGGATGTTCTCGTCCTTGTTCTTCTTGATGCTCTCGATGTCGCCCAGCTCCAGCTTGGGCATGCCGCAGCACTTCTCCTGGGGCGTCAGGCGCACCGGGATGCCGTTGTGCTCGAACACCTTCACCAGGTCCGTGGCCATCGCCGGCTGGTTGTGGTTGCCATAGCAGGTGACGTAGAGCGCCACCTTGCCCTTGGTCTCGCCCACGGCTTCTGCCGTGGCTTCCAGGGGTTCATGGCCCTTCAGGCGCTTGCGCGCCGTGTCGCTGTGGAACTCCGGCACCACCGCGTCCGGATGGATGCCAAGGGTCTTATCCAACACTTTGCGCACGGCGCCGTTCTTGTTCGCCGCGTTCACCGCCTGCACCACGATGGGGATGCCGGCGAACTCGCCCAGCTTCTGCGGCGAGGAGAGGATCTTGTCGCGGAAACTCGCGCCCTCCTTCTTGAACTTCACGGCCTTGGCGCGGAGCATCAGGTGCGGGAAGTCCACGTTCCAGGGGTGCGGCGGCACGTACGGACACTTGGTCATGTAGCACATGTCGCAGAGATAGCAGTGGTCCACCACGTCCCAGTAGACCTTCTTGTCGACGCCATCCAGCTCCAGGGTGGGCGAGGCATCGATGGCATCGAACAGCGTGGGGAAGGAGTTGCAGAGGCTGAAGCAACGCCGGCAGCCGTGGCAGATGTCGAACACCCGCTCCAGCTCCTTGGTCAGCAGCTCCTCGTTCCAGAAATCCGGCTTCTGCCAATCGATGGGATGCCGCGTCGGGGCCTCCAGGCCGCCTTCCCGTCTTCCTTCGCCACCCGCCTTCGACATCGTGCGTCTCCTCTTAAGACTCGGGGGTGTAAATACACCCCCGATCTTTCACCTCAAACCAATCGCTCTTCTTCTTTTACTTGCCGAGGGTGTCCAGGGCCTTCTGGAAGCGGTTGGCGTGGGAACGCTCCGCCTTGGCCAGGGTCTCGAACCAGTCCGCGATCTCGCCGAAGCCTTCCTCGCGGGCGGACTTGGCCATGCCCGGGTACATGTCGGTGTACTCGTGGGTCTCGCCGGCGATGGCGGCCTTCAGGTTCTTGTCGGTGGCGCCGATGGGCAGGCCCGTGGCCGGGTCACCCACCGCTTCCAGGTATTCCAGGTGGCCGTGGGCGTGGCCGGTCTCGCCTTCCGCGGTGGAGCGGAACACGGTGGACACGTCGTTGTAGCCTTCCACGTCGGCCTTGTTTGCGAAGTACAGGTAGCGACGGTTCGCCTGGGATTCGCCGGCGAAGGCCTCTTTCAGGTTCTTCTCGGTCTTGCTGCCTTTCAGGTTGCTCATGGTCATCCTCCAGATGCTGCTGTTTACATCCGTGCCGCCCCAGCATCGCCAGGCCGGCACCGTTTAGACTAAGTCTAAAATGTACCCTTGCGCGCGAGGCATGTCAACGGGTTTGACCGTCCCGGACCCCGCGTGTAACGTGCCGCCCGACGCTTAGGAGAAGCCCTTGGCCAAAGCCGCAAAGCCCGACGCTGCCCCCGACTTCGAGAAGGCCCTGGCCGAACTCGAGGAGATCGTGGCCACCCTGGAACGGGGTGACTTGAGCCTGGACGCGTCCCTCAAGCATTTCGAGCGCGGCATCGCCCTCACCCGCCAATGCCAAGCCTCCCTCAAGGACGCCGAGCTCAAGGTCGAGAAGCTGGTGGAGAAAGACGGCAAAGCCTCGCTGGAGCCCTTCGAGCCCGAAGAGGACGAATGACGGCTTCCTTCAAAGAGCGGATACCGGATTACGCCGCTCGCATAGAAAAAGTCCTGGACCGCTGGCTGCCGCCGGCGGAGAAGATCCCGCAACGCCTGCACAGCGCCATGCGCTATGCCGTGCTGGGCGGCGGCAAGCGCCTGCGCCCACTCCTGATATATGCCACCGGCGAGACCCTGGGCCTGGCACCGGAACGGCTGGACGGCCCCGCGGCCGCGGTGGAGATCATCCACGCCTACTCCCTGATCCACGATGACCTGCCGGCCATGGACGACGATGCACTGCGCCGTGGCCGCCCCACCTGCCACATCGCCTACGACGAGGCCACAGCGATACTCGCGGGCGACGCCCTGCAGGTACTGGCTTTCGAGATCCTCGCCACGGACCCGGCCATGGCCGTGACACCCGCGGCGCGTGTGGAGATGCTGAAAGGCGTCGCCATCGCCAGCGGCTCCGCCGGCATGGCCGGCGGCCAGGCCATCGACCTCGCCGCCGCCGGCCGCCAGCTGGACCTGGCGGAACTGGAGCTGATGCACATCCACAAGACCGGCGCCCTGATCCGCGCCAGCGTGCTATTGGCGGACCAGAGCGTTACGGGCCTGGATGCCGCGAAGTTCACGGCGCTGGACCGCTATGCCAAGTGCGTGGGCCTGGCCTTCCAGATCCAGGACGACATCCTGGACGTGGAAGGCGAGACGGCGACCTTAGGCAAGCAGGCCGGAGCCGACTCGGCCCGGAATAAACCCACCTATCCGAGCATCCTAGGATTGAGTGAGTCCAAGCAGCGGGCGGCGGAACTGCGGGACCAGGCCCTGAGCGCCTTGGCACCCCTGGGCGAGGCTGCGATGCCGCTCAAATGGCTCGCGGAATACATAGTCACCAGGGAAAACTGAGCCTTTATGACAAAGGACAAAGGGCCGATAATAGGCACCTGACCCCTTCGGCCACCCCATGACCCCCACTCCCGAATTCCCCCTGCTGAACGGCATCGACTCGCCCGCGGACCTGCGCGAGTTGGATGAGCAACAGCTGCAGCAGCTCAATGACGAACTGCGCGCCTACCTCATCAAGACCGTGAGCGGCGTGGGCGGGCATTTCGCGGCGGGCCTGGGCGTCGTCGAACTCACCGTGGCCCTGCACTACGTCTTCGATACGCCCAACGACCGCCTGGTCTGGGACGTGGGCCACCAGGCCTACCCCCACAAGGTGCTCACGGGCCGGCGCGACCAGCTCAGCACCATCCGCAAGCTGGACGGCTTGGCTCCCTTCCCGCAGCGTCTGGAGAGCGAGTTCGACACCTTCGGCGTCGGCCACTCCAGCACCAGCATCAGCGCCGCCCTCGGCATGGCCATCGCCGCCCAGCAGCGCGGCGAGCACGACCGCCACGTGGTGGCGCTCATCGGCGACGGCGCCATGACCGCCGGCATGGCCTTCGAGGCCCTGAACCACGCCGGTAGCCTGAACGCGAACCTGCTGGTGGTGCTCAACGACAACGACATGTCCATCTCCGGCAACGTGGGTGCGCTGTCCAACTATTTCGCCAAGATGCTCTCGGGCCAGATGTACGCCCACATCCGCGAAGGCGGCAAGAAGGCGCTCTCCATCATGCCGCCGGTGAAGGAATGGGCGCGCCGCTCCGAGGAGCACATGAAGGGCATGGTCATGCCCGGCACGCTGTTCGAGGAACTGGGCTTCAACTACATCGGCCCGGTGGACGGCCATGACCTGCACACCCTGGTGCGCACCTTGAAGAACATGCGCGCCTTGAAGGGTCCGCAGTTCCTGCACGTGGTGACCCGCAAGGGCAAGGGCTACGAGCCCGCCGAGAAGGATCCCATCAAGTGGCACGGCCCCGCCGCCTTCGATGCCGCCACCGGCGTCATCAAGAAGGACAAGCCCGGCCAGGGCCCCACTTATTCGGAAGTATTCGGCCAATGGCTCTGCGACATGGCGGCGAAGGACAAACGCCTCATGGCCATCACCCCCGCCATGCGCGAAGGTTCCGGCATGGTGGAATACGCCGCCAAGTTCCCGGACCGCTATTTCGACGTGGCCATCGCCGAGCAGCACGCGGTGACCCTCGCCGCCGGCATGGCAGTGGAAGGCTTGAAGCCGGTGGTGGCCATCTACTCCACCTTCCTGCAACGCGCCTACGACCAGCTGATCCACGACGTGGCATTGCAGAACCTGCCCGTGTTGTTCGCCATCGACCGTGCCGGCGTGGTGGGCCCCGATGGCCCCACCCATTCCGGCAGCTTCGACCTCTCCTACATGCGCTGCGTGCCGAACCTGGTGCTCATGGCCCCAGCGGACGAGAACGAATGCCGCCAGATGCTCTACACCGGCATGACCCTGGATCAACCTGCCGCCGTGCGCTATCCGCGCGGCCGCGGCCCCGGTGCGCGTATCGAATCCGAGATGCGCGCGCTGCCCATCGGCAAGGCCGAGGTGCGCCGTCGCGGCAAGAAACTCGCCATCCTGGGATTCGGCGTCATGGTGGAAGCGGCACGCGCCGCCGCCGAGGCGCTGGACGCCACGCTCGTCAACATGCGCTTCGTGAAGCCGCTGGACACGGAACTCCTGCTGCAACTCGCCGAGAGCCACCAGGCCTTCGTCACGGTGGAAGACAATGCCGTGGCCGGTGGCGCCGGCAGCGCGGTGAGCGAGTTCCTGGCGGTGAGCAACATCGAGCTGCCGATACTCCAACTCGGCTTGCCCGATCAGTTCCTGGAACACGGTTCCCGCGAAGAGTGCCTCGCCATGGCGGGCCTCGATCCCGCCGGCATCCAGAAGTCAGTAACTGACTGGTTATCGAAGCAGATGCCTGCGCAACGCAAGGCTGGGAATAAATAAGCGCTGGAAACGGCGCTTTCGGGCGAGTATCCTAGTAATTCACTCAGGTTTAGTCTTGAACACAGTGCCGACAGACCCCACTGTGGTCCAGTGACCGCGTGTCCCAGGAGCAGAAGCATGAATCCGCCGAATCCCGCCAAGAAAGCCACCGTGACCTCCATCGAGGACGTGCAGTCCAGCGCCGACACGCGCCGCATCCCCATCAACAAGGTGGGCATCAAGGACATCCGCCACCCCATCCGCATCAAGGAGCGGACCGGAGGCGAGCAGCACACGGTCGCCAACTTCAGCATGTACGTGCACCTGCCCCAGGACTTCAAGGGCACCCACATGTCCCGCTTCGTGGAGATCCTCAACAACTACGAGCGCGAGCTGACGGTGGAGAGCTTCAAGGAGATGCTCACGGACATGACCGAGCGCCTGGAATCCGGCGAAGGCCACATCCAGATGACCTTCCCCTACTTCATCAACAAGAAGGCGCCGGTCTCCGGCGTGCAGAGCCTGCTGGACTATGAGGTCACCTTCATCGGCGAGCGCAAGGGCGGCGAGAGCTGCATGCGCATCAAGGTGGTGGTGCCGGTGACGAGTCTCTGCCCCTGCTCCAAGAAGATCTCCGCCTACGGCGCCCACAACCAACGCTCCCACGTCACCGTGAGCTGCAAGGCCAAGGGCTTCATCTGGATCGAGGAGATCATCGACATCGTGGAGAAAGAAGCCTCCTGCGAGCTGTACGGCTTGCTGAAGCGCCCCGACGAGAAATACGTGACCGAGCGGGCCTATGACAACCCGAAGTTCGTGGAAGACATGGTCAGGGACATCGCGGTGAAGTTCAACGCGGATGAGCGTATCCGGGCGTATACGGTGGAGTCGGAGAACTTCGAGTCCATCCACAACCATTCGGCTTACGCCATGGTCGAGAAGGACAAGGACGCCAAGGCTTAATCATTCCGTCATTCCCGCGAAAGCGGGAATCCAGTCCAGATAAATAAAGCGGCCTCCGGGCCGCTTTTCGTTTAATCTTCGGCGTCCCTGCCCCATTCCGGCCCTCCCAGGGGCCGGGTTACTTTTGGGGCGCCAAAAGTAACCAAAAGCGCTCGCCCGGAGCGCGGGGTTCGGAAGCCGAACCTTCCCTACGCTTCTCGCTCGCTACGCAGCTTCACACACGGCACATCCATGATGCCGCGTGTGAAGTCGCCGCCATCCTGGCGGCGCCCTTCGGCTTGGCTTGCTCGCTGCGATGCTCGGCGCGCGCTACGGGGTTAGATTAAGAGGTCTGATAATTTAAGATCGATTGCGTCATAATGAAAAATCTGCTGATGCCTTTATATAGTTAATAAAAGCAGAGCACAAAATCAGGAACAACCTCGCATCAGCCGCAGAAATTTCAGACTCTTCAAGCAACGCGTGGCGTATACCATCAGCATCACTTGTATAACCGTAAATTCTGGACAAACCCTCGCGCAGCGCAGGGTGAAGAGCCTTCCGTTTCTCTAAAACTTTTAATGCATCTCCCAATACAGCTTTATCGTTACCAGTAACCGCTTTGGCCATACTCTCAAGAGCAGAAATTGATTCCTTAATAGAGTTCCGATAATCAGGGTTCTTTCTATCGGATTGCAATTCCAATGCGCGTTGTATATGTGTTGCTACTGGTGCAAATTGATCTGAAGCCAAAGCCTGTTCAATTTCTGTAATCTCTTCTTCATTAGTTAAATCTACAAATTTTCCATTTACAACGCGATACCCCGCCTTTTCGTGTTTCAGAACCAAATTGATGTGGTCAATCAATTCGGGATCTTCATGCATCTCAAATAACGCTTCTAGGAAGTCGTAAACCGTATACCACTCACCACCATAGAACCGTTGCTGGATGGCTCCCAAAATTTGATTCGGGTGAGGAGGGATCGAGCCGATCGGCAATTTAAGAACACTGAACCAAAATTCTTTTGCAAAGCCATAAATCCGTCCATTGCCACCATGTATGCCATACATAAACCCGGGCACATCCCAGATATCAATATGCAGCACATTCCAAAGTGAACTGCGCAAAGCATCATCCATGCTCGTCGTCTGAAGAGACTGACGAACTTCAACTAAACCTTTGCGTTCACTAAATTTGGCCAAGATAATTCGCCAATACTAAGGTGACTTAGTCCGTTCGCTGCGAGTCAACCGCTCAATCATGCTGCGCATGAACACCTTGTGGAA
>Ga0265338_10008428_pt1 | contig 12519 bp, 9 predicted proteins | sample 42126metaG_FD_193579 | JGI IMG/M metagenome (GOLD analysis project Ga0265338, IMG submission 193579) | Rhizosphere microbial communities from Carex aquatilis grown in University of Washington, Seatle, WA, United States - 4-21-26 metaG | ecosystem: Host-associated > Plants > Roots > Rhizosphere >... | reverse complement strand
CGCCAACGAGCAACAGGTCCCAGCTTGTGGTTGCCACGATTTGCTGAATCAACACGGCCCATTTGTCTTCCGGCCAGTTCTTTTTTTCGCTGCCGCTGCCGGGGTGAAATACGATGGTCGGGGTACGCTGCGGTACGTCCTGGCCAACCAGCAGGTCAGCCCTGCCGAAACCATCTTGAGCGTTGAGGGCAAGGCGCGGCACGGGGTCCGCGTCAAAGATGGCCAGGCGTTCCAACGGCTTGAGATAAACCAGCGTGGCGTGGGCCGGTTCGGTTTCGTCCGGGCGATACGGACCCGCGATGAACTGGCCGACCAAACAACGGCACACATTGGTTTTGAAAATCTCATCTGGATCGTAGAGATAGGAAATGACCAGTTCAAATTCGGAGAAGTAATCCATCAGTTCCGGTTCGAGAGTGCCATTGCGGGCGAAAAATCCCGCCAGGCCGCGCGCTTCAATCGGCTGCACCCGATCCGCCCAGCCGCCCGCCACGGCGAGTTGGGCGATGTGTGGATAGCCGAGCACCTCCAGGTGAGCCTGCGGAAATTGGCCTCGTAAAGCGGCGATGGCTGGAAGGGTAAGAATGAAGTCACCGATGGCTCCGCCGCGAATGACCAGGATTTTAGGTTTGACTGCGCTCACATCGCGCGGAACGCAGTCAGGCCGAGGAGCAGCACAAACACGGCGAAGGCGAGGCGGATGCTGCTGCCGATTCGGATGCGTTCTTCTGTCGCCGTCGCCCAGTTCAATATGTCGCGCAGTTTCCACGGCGTCACGGTGAACCAGATGCCCGCGACGACGAGCAGGTAGGCCCAGGCTTGAATGACCAGCACAAACGGCGATTCGCCCAGGTGGGGACGCCCGGTATCCACCATCAATTTACCCAACAACAACATCACGACGGCGAGTCCGCGCACGGCCAGGAAGTCCTGCACAAAGATGCACGACAAAACGCCCACGGCCAGAAAACCGGCCATCATGTACGGTTTGAAGACCGAGAAGTCCGCGATGGGTTCGTTGTTCACATTGTTCAAAAACCACAACGTGCCCAGCAGCATCAGGACGCAGCCCGCCGGCAACGAACGGGGAAACTTGCGCACGGCGGCGGCGAATTGCGCCGGCCGGGTCAGGCCGTAAATCTGCGGCACGCTCAACCCGGCGCCGAGCAAAATGGACAATAACGACAGTTTCATGCTTGGAAATTAAACCATGAACTCCGATAAATCGCGAGTAAATAGACACCAAAGGACACGAAAAATTCAAAACGCCGGATCCGGCCTGACTGCAGCCTTTGCCGGATGAAGTTGTGTGCCATTGGCCTACTTAACTTTATCTGGACAAACATATTCACCCGGCGCAAAGTCAAAAGCGTGAAAAAGGATAGGCTGCCGGTAGAGCCGTCCATTATCGGTTAGGCCACTTTGAACGACTTGCTGTGAGTGCTGTCCATATTTTAGCATAATGAAGAGGCAGAACCTGATTTCCGCACCTTTGCTTGGCTGTGTCGCTGCCGGGATGCTTTATACCGTCTGGTCTGTTTCATCGAGCGTCCAGGAGCAAGAGGTATTTCCTCTCCAAGAGATGATGAGAAGCGTTCATCCATCATATATTCATCCGTCATATTTATTTCCTGTCCAGCCTGCCGGTGCTCTCCCGTCGTTTTTTTTATTTCCTCAGCCCAGCCCGGGGTCGCCACCCAGCCCGCCAGCTCCACCTCGTCTGCCACTTTTAGCTGACCAGGTGGCCTAATATGAGGACAGGCTGCTGTCATCGAAGTCAGCATCACCTCAATCTCAGAGGCTCACAATTACTGAGCCAATAAATTTGTAGCCGCCGACGTTCAGTCGGCGCTAATTTTTCTTTAAACCAGCTACTCACATGGCTGGGAAAATCGTTGGGAGGCAGATCAGCGCAGATTCACATCTGCGGCTACTTTGGTTGCGTAGCCGCCGACGTGCAGTCGGCGCCAATTTCTCGATTCGGAAGTCTTTTTCCAAATTTATTTTAGCGCGGACTGAACGTCCGCGGCTACAAATGTCATTCCATTTCGCGTGGCGGGAGCAGACGCTTTTCTATGTCAGCTTCGCGCATACGGAAGTAGTGCTGCCAAAACCATGGCCAGTAACCGGCTTCAAATGGATTTACACGCGGATAGCCAGGGATCACGGCACCGAGAAACGGCCAAGTCTCGGGTGATTTGACCAGCCCGCCCTTTAGCGGATTCAGAAGGACATAATCCGCACAAGCGACACCGAAAGCTTGCCGCTGCCGTTCCGCAATCGTAAGCACATGGTCGTAAGCCTGATGCTGGAACTTCGCCGGCTTGAGGTGCGAACCGATCTGAGCCCGGAGAAACTTGATTCCATTGCGCTGGTCAGTGTCGCGGCGCAGCCCCATCCAGACAAGATGAATATGGTCAGGCATCAGGCAGTAAGCCGGACAAAGCAATCCTTCGCGCGCCGCCGCGTGAAGCATCAGCTCACGAAACGCGGCGTGAAAGCGATCGATCAGCCAGCCTTGCCGGCGATGGAAAACCGGCATGGTCCAGAAGATGACGGCGTCAGCCTGGTAAAATTCACGCTTCAACCGCGGCAGGTAGTGGGAAAAATCCGAACGGAGTTTTCGTACGGAAGCGTTGGGAGCATCGAGAAGTTCAAGGCTCACGGGGGAATTTTAGCGCGGACTAATGTCCACGGCTACCCAATATTGCGTAGCCGACGACGTCAGCCGGCGCAAACTCCCCATAAATTAATGACTATCAGGGCTAAACGTGAGGAAAGAAAATTTGGCGCAGACTGACGTCTGCGGCTACAAATTCACCACTGCCGGGTCGCCGTAGAGCGTGAAGGAGCCGGTGCGCTCGATTTTCACGTCCATGAGCTGCCCCTGATGGCGGGTGCTGCCGTCGAACAGCACGATGCGGTTGCAGCGCGTGCGGCCGGTGTAGCGCGCGGGATTTTTCCGGCTCGGCCCTTCCACCAGAATCTGCACCTGCCGCCCGATGAAGGCGTCATATTTGCGCGCGGCGATTTCGTTCACCACTTCCAGCAACCGGTGATTCCGCTCTTCGCGGACTTCCAGCGGCACCTGATCGGGCATGTCGGCGGCCGGCGTGTCGCGGCGCTGCGAGTATTTGAAAATGTAGGCGTTGTCGAACTGCACTTCGCGGCAGAGCGAAAGGGTCTGCTCGAAATCGTCCTCGGTCTCGCCGGGAAAGCCGACGATGATGTCGGTGGTGATGCCGATGCCCGGTTTGGCGCGGCGCAATTTTTCGACGATGCCGAGGAAACGTTCGCGCGTGTAGCCGCGGTGCATCAGCTTCAAGACGCGGTCGCTGCCGCTCTGGACCGGCAGGTGCGCGCTCTCAACGAGCTTGGGCAGCCGCGCATAAGCCTCAATCAGATCATCGCCGTACCCTTTCGGATGCGGCGAGGTGAAACGGATGCGTTCCAACCCTTCGATTTCGTGAACGGCGTCGAGGAGTTGGACGAAGGGGGAATTCCTGGTCGAGGGTCGAGAGTCGAGGGTCGAGGGCAGGTCGCATTCTGGCTCTCGACCTTCGACTCTCGTCTCTCGACCGCTTCCACCGCGTCTGCCATAACTTGTTACAATCTGGCCGAGCAGGGTGATTTCCCGCACGCCGCGCGCAACCAGCTCGCGGCATTCGGCAACGATGTCAGGAATGGTGCGACTTCGTTCCTCGCCACGGGTGGCCGGCACGATGCAAAACGTGCAATGCTGATTGCAGCCCTGCATGATGCTGATGAAAGCGGACACGGAAGTCTTGGCACTGCCATGGAGCAGATGTTCGCGAATCGTCGCTTCGCTGCCCGGCTCCGCCGCCACGTCCACGATCTTGTCGCGGCGACCGGCCAGGATTTCATCGAGATATTCCGCCGCCCGATGGAATTTTTGCGTTCCCAGGACCAGATCCACGTCGGGCAGTTTATCAATCAGTTCCTGTCCACGGCTCTGGGCCATGCAGCCCATGAACCCGACGACCTGGTTGCGCCGTTCACTTCGGGCCGTGCCGATGAGGTTCTTCATCTTGTTGACGGCCTTCTGCTCGGCAAAATCGCGCACACTGCAGGTGTTGAGCAGGACCACATCAGCCGCGGCCTCGGACCGGGCGAGCGAATAGCCCTTGGCCACGAGCTGCGCGGCGACGGCTTCGCTGTCGCGCTCATTCATCTGGCAGCCGTAGGTTTTGATGAAAACACTTGGCATGATGTTTCAGATAAGCAGGATACTTTGGGGGGTGGAGCTTGGAAAGCGGAATCCGGGTGCGCAACCCGCTTGCGGCGGCGGGTTAACCTTGTATCTTGTCCGGGGTGGCATTGGGGATTTGGTTTCGCCCGGCGTGGGACTGAATCGCGCTATGGAATTCGAACCACTGAAAGTATTACTCGTTGGCAACGACGAACGTTTTGCGCACGACGCAGCAAAAATGCTGCGTGAGTGCGGTGGTGTGGCTGGAGTTGCCGCAGTACCGACCCTGGAGGCCGGGCTGGCGGAGCTGGCGGCCAGCGCCTACCACGCCGTCTTCTTTGAACTTCCCACCGCCAACACCGCCGGCCTGTTCCAGGTCACGCAGATCGCCACCAAAATTCCACGTCTGCCGATTGTCGCACTGGGTCCGGCGGATGACGGGGAATTCGGCGCGCAAATCATCCGGGCGGGCGCGCAGGATTACCTGAACAAAGATGAAATCGAGCCGCGCGCGCTGCTGCATGCCCTGCGCTGTGCGATTGAGCGTCACCATGAACGCGTCGCGTTGATTGACGAGAAGGACGATTACTACGGCGTGTTTGACCATCTCATGGAAGGCATTTTTCGCACGACCACGGACGGGCATTACCTGCTGGCCAACGTGGCCCTGGCGCGCATTTACGGCTATGGTTCGCCGGTGGAGTTGATGGCCAGCATCAAGGACATCGCCCAGCGGCTGTACGTCCAACCGGGGCGGCGCGAGGAATTCGTCCGGTTGATGCGGGAAAACAACACGCTCACGGATTTCGAATCGGAGATTTACCGCAAGGACGGCTCGGTGATCTGGATTTCGGAAAACTGCCGGGCGGTGCGCGACCCGCAAGGCGCCCTGCTCTATTACGAAGGCACGGTTCAGGACATCACGCAGCAGCGGCGGATGGAGGAAGCCTTGCAGCACTCGGAATCGCTCTACCATTCGCTGGTGGAGACGATGCCCCAGGGCGTTTTCCGCCGGGATTTGCAGGGGCGTTTCACCTTTGCCAACCAGCCGTATTGCAAATTCATGAACCGCCGGCTGGAGGATATCCTGGGCAAGTCGGACTTCGACTTTTTTCCCCGGGAGTCCGCCGAAAAATACTGGCACGACGACCTCGTCATCATGGAAAAGGGCGAGACGATGGAGATCACCGAGGAGACGCAGCCCATGGGCACCTCCGAAAAAATGTATCACCACGTCATCAAGACGCCGTTGCGCGACGAGTCCGGCAGGGTCATCGGCCTGCAGGGGATGTTTTGGGACATCACGGAAAAGAAGCACGCCGAGGAACAAATCCGCCGGACAACCGCCGAACTGGCCCGCAGCCGCGAGGAATTACGCGCCAAAAACCAGCTCATGGAGGGCAACCTGCAAATGGCCCGGGAAATCCAGCTGGCCATGCTGCCGCAACAGTATCCGATTTTTCCCAGCGAGGTCCCTGCGGAACAAAGCGCGTTCCACTTTGTGCATCGCTACCAGGCCGCCGAACTGGTGAGCGGCGATTTTTTCAACGTGTCCGCGCTTTCGGATTCCGAGGCCGCCGTGTTGATTTGCGATGTGACCGGCCACGGCACGCGGGCCGCGCTCGTCACCGCCATGATTCGCGCGCTGGCGGAGGAATTGAAACCGTTGGCGCGCGAGCCGGGGGAATTTTTGCGCAAGCTCAATTCCGATTTGCACAGCATTCTCAAAAGCACCGGTTCGCCGATGTTGACAACGGCGTTTTATCTCGTGGCCGACTGGCGGACCGGCAAAATGCGCTTTGCCAACGCCGGGCATCCCAAACCGCTGCTCGTGCACCGTTCCACGGGGCGGATCGAACTGCTGGTCCATGCCACCGGCCGGAGCGAACCTGCGCTTGGTCTGTTCGACAACCCGTCCTATCAAACCACCGAAGTCAACCTCACGCCCGGCGATTTCGTAATGCTGTTCACCGACGGGGTCTATGAAGTGCAGGGCATGAATGAAGAGCTCTATTCGCAGGAACGGCTGCTTTTGGATGTGAAAGGCCTGCTGCAAAAACCCGTCGAGAACATATTCGATGAACTGCTGGGAGTCATCCGCGCGTTTTCCGTGGACCACGAGTTTGACGATGATGTCTGCCTCGTGGGCATGGAATTCACCGGAAAACCCGGGCTGAAAAGCTGACCGGTTCAGACCGCCCGCGGTTAGTTATCCACAAATTTGACGGAACGGCTTTTCTCGGAACGCTTGCGCTGGTTGTCGTCGAGGATTTTCTTGCGGAGCCGCAGATTTTTCGGCGTCGCTTCCACGTATTCATCCACGTCAATGTATTCCAGTGCGCGCTCAAGGCTTAACTTCATTGGCGGGTTGAGCTGGATGCCCTTGCCATCGCCCTGGGAACGCATGTTGGTGAGCCGCTTTTCCTTCACGGGATTCACCGGGATGTCGTTCTCACGCGCATTCTCGCCCACAATCATGCCCACGTAAATGTGGTCGCCGGGCTCGACCATCAGGCGTCCGCGTTCCTGCACCATGTTGAGCGCGTAGGCCGTGGCCTCGCCGTTGTCCATTGAAACCAGCGAGCCGTTTTTGCGCGCGGCGATCTCGCCGCAATCCGGACCGTATTCGTGGAACAGATGGCTCATCACACCCATGCCCTTGGTCTGATTGACCAGGTCGGTCTCGAACCCGATGAGGCCGCGCATGGGCACGAGAGCCTCCACGGAGACCTGGTTGCCAACGTGGTTCATGTTCGTGATCTGCGCCTTGCGACTGGCGAGATTTTCCATGATCGCGCCGAGATTTTCGCTCGGAATTTCGACGAACAACTTCTCGATCGGTTCCAATAGGGTGCCGTCGGCGGCCTTTTTCCAAAGCACTTCAGGGCGCGACACGAGAACTTCGTGGCCTTCGCGACGCATCTGCTCGACGAGGATGGCGATCTGCATTTCGCCGCGACCGCTGACGGCAAAAATTTTCGGGTCGGAGGTTTGCGCAATGCGGAGGGCGACGTTGGTGCGGATTTCCTTCACCAAACGGTCCCAGATGTGCCGGGCGGTGACGAGCTTGCCGTCCTGACCCGCAAGCGGACCGTCGTTCACGGCAAACTCCATCTGGATCGTCGGCGGATCAATCGGGATGTAAGGCAGCGTCGCGCGCAGCTCGGAATCGCAGATTGTCTCCCCGATGAAAACCTCCTCGAAACCGGTGAGTCCCACAATATCACCGGCATGGGCTTCCTGGATTTCAATGCGTTTCATGCCCTCGAAGTGGTAGATGGCGGTGATTTTGTTTTTGGACACCTTGCCGCTGCCGTGGCGGCAGATGGCGGGATCGCCAACCTTCACCTTGCCCTCGTAAATTTTACCGAAGGCGATACGACCGAGGTAATCGCTGTAGTCGAGGTTCGCCACGAGCACCTGAAAGCCATGACCGGCCTTGGCGCGAGGCGGCGGGATGTGTTTCACGATGGCGTCAAACAACGGTTCCATGGTGCCGCTGACGTGCTCCAGTTCGACCTTGGCATAACCGCCCTTGGCCGAGCAATAGATGAACGGAAAATCCAGCTGCTCGTCGGTGGCGTTGAGCGAAATGAACAGTTCAAAAACCTGGTCCAGCACCTTTTTGGGCGCGGCGTTCTCGCGGTCAATCTTGTTGATGACCACAATCGGCTTCGCGCCGGCTTCGAGCGCCTTGCGGAGCACGAACCGCGTTTGTGCCTGCGGACCCTCGGCGGCGTCCACCACCAACAGCACGCCGTCAATCATGTTCATGATGCGCTCGACTTCACCGCCAAAATCCGCGTGGCCGGGGGTGTCCACGATGTTGATGTGGTAGTCCTTGTATTTGAACGCGGCGTTCTTGGCGCGGATGGTGATGCCCTTTTCCTTCTCCAAATCCATCGAATCCATCAGGCGCTCCTCCTGCGACTCATGCTGGTTGGCGCGAAAAGTGCCCGACTGCTTGAGCAGGCAGTCCACGAGCGTCGTCTTGCCGTGGTCCACGTGCGCGATGATGGCAATATTTCTAATGTGCTGCATAAATTTATAAACCGAGTTGGATAGTCTGCCTTTTTGGCGGAAAAGGTCAAGCCGCGTTTGGAGGTGATTGGACGCACTTGAAACACCTCCGGGGTTCGGCAGCGTTCGTAGAGACCCGGAACCCCTTGATTTGTTAACGCATTGGCGCGATTTTCACAGACGCAGCTACACCAGTTTCTTCAATCGCGCATCCTCGCCGAGTTTCCTCACCAGTTCCTTCACCTTCTGTGCCTGGCTCTTGTGCGCCAGCAACACCGCGTCGTCGGTCTGCACCAGAATGGAATCGCGCAAGCCGACCACGGCAATGGGTGTTTTGTTTTTCGTCCGCGCGTCGAAGATGATGTTCCGGGCAGCGTCCACGTGGATGAAGTCCGCCACGGCGCAATTGCCCTCGGGGTCGGCCTTAAGATGCCGCGCCAGCGCCGTCCACGAGCCGAGATCATCCCATTCAAACGCCCCATCGGCCACGACGACGTTTTGCGCGTGCTCCATCAGCGCATAATCAATCGAGACCTTTTTAATGCCGGGATATTCCTTCGCCAAAACTTTCACCAGCTTGGCGGGATGGTTCGCGACCTTGAACCAGCGCTGGCAGGCCGCATACATCTCCGGCTGATGCTTCTGCAGGCCTTCCGTGACGGTCACAAAGGACCAGACAAACATGCCCGCGTTCCAGCGGTATTGACCGCTGTTGACGTATTCCAGCGCGCGGTCAAAGTGCGGCTTCTCCACAAAGCGTTCCGCGCGATAAAACGTGGTCTTGTATTTTTTGGCGCCGGTGGGCGGCGGCAATGGTTCACCGACCTGAATGTATCCGTATCCGGTCGCCGGCTCGGTCGGCTTGATCCCGATGGTCACAATCGCCTGGCCGCGCGCCGCCAGATCAAAGGAATCATTCAACACCTGCTGGAAATTCTTTTCGTCGGGAATGACATGGTCGGCGGGCAAAACCGCCATCACGCCCATCGTGGAACGCGCGCCGACCAGGGCCGCGCCCAAGGTGACGGCCGCGCAGGTGTCCCGGCCAACCGGTTCGGCGACCAGATTCTGTCGGGGAAGCTTGGGCAGTTGTTTGCGAACTTCCGGCAATTGCGCCTCATTCGTGATGACAAAGATGTTTTTGACCGGCACCAGCGGCAGCACGCGGTCAACGGCCTGCTGCAGAAAGGAGCGTTTCCCGAACAGCGTCAGCAGTTGCTTGGGCATCTGTTCGCGGCTCACCGGCCAGAATCGTTCGCCGCGCCCGCCCGCCATGATGATGACGAAACGGTTTTTGACATCCATTGGTATTTTCATCGTTTCAAGCATGAATTAAGGGCAAAAGCCCGGGAAACATCAACTGCAATTCCCGACATGCGTCCAAATTCCTGACCACACGCACAAGCCTGGAAAATTTCCTGACCAGCCTCGGGACAGGCTCTTTCAGCCGCGCTTAGTTTTAACATTAGTGTTACTTAGAATTCTGTTGTTGGTTATAATATTAATTGACCGTTCCGCCCGGTGCCCTATAATCCAAATCAGCTTCAGCTTGTTAAGCTTAAAGCTGCGAGGGAACAAACCGAAAACATCGGTAATTGACAAACAACTAAGAAAAACAACGAATCATATGAAACTTACTAAACTCTCCTTGGGTTGCGCATTGGTCACCGGGCTGATGGCTTTCGCACCTGTTCAATCTCAAGCCGTGGTCATTGCAAACAACCTTTACTCCCCACTGAATGTGAAGTTTGCCGTCAGCTACGTCTCCGGCAGCAACAAAACTGCGGTAATAAAAACGGTGGCTTTCACTGGCAAGGACGTTTTAAAGGACGCCGGCTTCACCAGTCATGTCAGTATGGCCGTGGCAGCAAACAACGATGTCGTCGTCCTCTATCAAAATGGCAAAACGACCACCGTTGCGGCCGACCTTAGCACCGGCACCACCACCGCTTCCGCCAAAATTATTCTTACCCCTTTGATTAGCATCACCAAAACCAACAACGGTGCCACGCTGGTTTCGCAGGCGGGCATTATTGAGTTTGTTGCCTACAAGACCGCCACGCTCACCACGAACTCTGCCGCCTGGGTTGATCTCAAAGGCACCTACAGCAAAACGGTAAACACCTCCAAGACGGTTAACGGCAAGTATACGTCCTCGGTAAGCTTGAAAGCTGCAGGTCTTAGCGGCGTCGGCGCTGATACCTCTTTAATCAGCACCACTCCTTTGCCGACCACTGGAAGTGGCTCTGCAACCGGCAGTGGCAAGCTCACCCCCCCGATCTAACATCGTAGCAGCATTCAAACCGGTTCAAAATGGCATGAGTGCTATTTTGAATCGGTTTTTTTCTTTTTTATGAAACAATTCATTAAAGAATGAGGCCTAGAATTGTCATCATCATGCTGCTGGCGGGCTTGGCAGGAATTGTCGGTATTTTTTTCCTGAACAACCTGGTCGGCCATCCACAACCGGTGGCACCGCCCATCCTCCGGCCAGAAATCAGACCCGGTGCGCCGCCGGTCATTCAAACCGTTTCCGGCCCAAAACCGGCGGTGGCATTGAACCCGGTCAAAACCGTTTTCCCCAGCGAGACTGTGGATACGAACGCCCTGGCTGAAAAACATGAAGCCGAGATTCAGGAGCACATTGAAAAACTTCAGGAATTGCAGGTCAATGACGATGCGCAATCGTTGCAGGCCATCCTGTCCGAATTGACCAGTCCAGATAAGGAAGTTCGTGAAGCCGCCGTCGAGGCAACCATCCAGTTTGGCAGCCGGGATGCCATTCCCGTCTTGAAGAATTTGGCGGCGTACACCGTGGATGTGGACGAGCAGAAAGCCCTGATGGACGCCGCTGCATTTCTTGAACTGCCGACCATCACGGAAGCCCGGGCCCAAAACCCGGACGCCAAAACGCAAGACGCTGCGCCGCCACAGGATCCTCCGTCTCCGCCACCACAACCTTGAATCAGCTTCAACTCATGGCGCAAATGCGAAATCTCGTTTCGGATTCACAAATCCCTCCTCGCAATACCAGCGCCAAAACAAACCGCTTCCCAGCCAGCGTTTCGTTCCGTCACCACCGTTCCCGCCTGATTTTGGCTTCAATTCCAACCATGCCGAAACCAGAAAAGTCCGTAAACCGGCAAGTTCTGAGCCGTTGATGTTACTGGCCTGGGGCAGTTGGCGGGGCACCAGGCGGTTGAGGATTGGGCGCTTGGGCGTCGGTCGGAGACGGTTCCGGAGCGGCGGGTTTGGCAGGGACTGGGTGAGCGGCAAGATATTCGGCCAGGGAAGGCAGATTGATGTAATCAATGGCCTCCAAAATTTTCTGTTTTTCCTCGGGATCCTCGGTTTGTGCCGCGATTTCCTGCAATGGCGGCACCACGGAACGGTCGCCAGATTGAATGGCCGCCTCCAATGCAGCAGCGCGGATGCTACGGTCGGAATTGGTTCTTAGCTCGGACAGGATGGTATCGCGGGATTCCGTGTCATTGTTCATGGCCAGGCGTTCAGTTCCTCGATGCGCTGGTGAACAAATTCGGCGTGGGCTGCGGCGGCATTGGTGACGGCAGCCGGCAGAATGGAGACCACCGGCAAAGGATTAATGACCCGGGTTTCGACCGGAATATTCGGGGGAGATTTCGGAGTTGTAATCGTTGAACTGTTTGCGCGATCCGCAGGTGGCGGCGCCGGTTGCAGGCGGAATGCTTTTGATGCCACGGAATGATGGCCAACAAACCTACCGCCAGCAACAGCATCATCGCAACGATTTTCAGTCTCATTTTATAATCAATTGCTTTGCTTAAATGCTACAAAAACAAACTGGTTCGGTGCGAGCCAATCTCGCACCGAACCAGCTTTGATTTTTGGCAGGAAACCGGCTTGCCTAGAACACAAAGCCTTTTCCAGCGCCATTTACCGTGCCTGCAACAATGGCGGTCGTCAAACCGAAAGTTCCGGCTCCGGAACCGGTAAACTTGAATGCCTCTGAGAAGGTGGTCGCGTGGGAACCAGCACTCTCATCCAAGCTGGTCAACCCACTGGTGGTATAGGTTTGGACGATGCCCGCTTGACTATATGTAAACGAGGTTGGCAATACTTCATCAAATTTTGTCCCGGTGCTCTTTGTGATAACCCCGGTTTTCGTGGTCATGTTGAGTTGATAACCATCACCGGTCGCGGCATTGGTATTGGCATTGGCCAGGATCAGGGTCTTGTTGGAAAACACTTGAAAGGTTCCACCCACGCCGGTAATAGCCAAAACGGCGCCATTGGGAACAACCTTGCCG
>Ga0265338_10008426_pt1 | contig 12521 bp, 8 predicted proteins | sample 42126metaG_FD_193579 | JGI IMG/M metagenome (GOLD analysis project Ga0265338, IMG submission 193579) | Rhizosphere microbial communities from Carex aquatilis grown in University of Washington, Seatle, WA, United States - 4-21-26 metaG | ecosystem: Host-associated > Plants > Roots > Rhizosphere >... | reverse complement strand
TCATGTGGCAGTGTCCCGGGAAGAGACCGAAACCAAGCGGTGGGCACCATTTGCGAAAGGGGGCGAGTACAGCCCGTACTGGTCCGACATCAACCTGCTCATCGACTGGGAGCATGATGGCGAACGCGTGCGTAAGTACGACGGGGCGCGTCCTCAGAATGTTCAGTACTTCTTCCGGCCGGGTCTGACGTGGCCGGATCGGGCCACGACGCTCGCTCCCCGGGTGCTGCCCTCTGGGTGTGTGTTCTCACATGTCGGCATGGGGCTCTTTCCACTCGACGACCCGCTGGTGTGCCTCGCATGGACGAACTCTCGGCTCGCGCGGGCACTGGCGGACCTCATGGTCAGCGGACGCGAGGAATCCCGAGGGGTCGGCAGCCCGCACTACTATGTGGGAGTCGTCCAGCGCGTGCCATGGCCGGACGCAGCGCTGAGCGAGTTGACGCGAGACCGCATACGCGAGCTATGCGCACAGCTGATTGACTTTCGACGCTCGGCGGACCGCTCTGACGAGATGAGCAGGTCATTCGTCGCACCGACGGTTGTGACGGCGCGAACGCAATCGCTGGAGTCGGCGGTGCGGGAGCGATTCGAAGCGGAACGGTCGACGATGACGGCGGCGATCGACGCCGCGCATGAGATCGACACGCTGCTTCTTGAGAACCTCGAAATCACCGGCGACAGCGCCGCGTTCCTAGACGAAGAAGCGCCGGCCAGTCCTGCCGCGCACCCAACAGAGGAACTGGATGCAGATCAGCAAGCCGAACTGCTCCGGCTCGCGAACCATCCCATGTCTGAGCTCGTCAGAGAGGCGGTCGATCGCTGCGGCGGTTCCCGGTCGGTCGTGGCCAAGTCATTCGTGGCTGATCGGCGAATCGAGTTGATCGCACAGATCTACCAACGCCACCCCGCGGTGATCATGTCCTCGCTGGTCTCTGCGGGTTGGCTGCCACCGGGAGAACCCGTGGCGACCGCAGTGGAATTGGTGTCCTACCTCGTCGGTTGTTCGTTCGGCCGCTGGGACGTCCGCGTCGGACGCAACCCATCTACCGCCGACCCGCCCCCTGACCCGTTCGATGCCGTCCGGGTATACGCGCCCGGCGCCCTGGCTCACGACGATGGACTGCCAGCGCAACCCGCGGGCTATCCGCTCGAACTCCCGGCCAACGGCATCCTGGTCGACGAACCGGGCCACGCGTGGGACATCGAGGCGCGCGTCGCCGCGGCTGCCCGGGCGCTGCTCGAACACGCCGACTCTGTCCTAAACGACCTGGTACACACCCTCGGACGAGGCACACTCCGCGACTACCTACGACGACGACTCTTCCGCGACCATCTCGCCCGATACACCGTTTCGCGGCGTAAAGCACCGATCTACTGGCCGCTCCAAGTCGCTTCGGGACGTTGGGGAGTGTGGGTCTACGCACCTGCGCTGTCCAGGGAAACTCTCTTTGCCATCGCCCGGGCCGCAGCCAACCGTCTCGATGCGGCAGAGGCAGAGGCACGACGACTTCAGCGAGAACGGGATGCAGGTGGCGCTGGCCGATCAACTCGCGAAGTCGCCAACGCTCTCGCGCTCGAAGAGCAGCTCGCCGAGGAACTACGAACGTTCATGGCTGCCGCCCAGCGCATCGCTGCCCTCGGTTGGGAGCCCGATCTTGATGATGGGATCGTCCTATGCGCGGCGCCGCTCGCCGATCTGTTTCCTGCCTGGAAGGATGCGACAGCCGCACGCAAGGAGATCAAGTTGAGAAAGTACCCGTGGGCCACTGTGTCCAAGTGGGCGCAAGATCTGTGACCGGGCTTCGCGAACACCTCGCAGAGCAGCTGGCCAAGAAGGTCCAGGCACACGGATTCGTGGTCTGGGAAGATGACGAGGGCGAGTATCGCGAAGTCGCCGCGTCGGTCATCCCAAACGGCGTTCGGTTCGAGGCGTTTGAAGGTAGCTGGTACGAGTTGCGGTACCGGATAGAAGACGCCTTCGCCGGCGAACAGCCGCCGCCGCTGGTCGTGTACGGGCCTAGCCCGCCGCCCGACGATCCGCTGGCCGAGGCGCGGGCGGCGGGCGCCGAATTCACGCGAAAGCTCGCGACGCTCGTTCGCCAGGCCATGGCAGGTCAGCTCACCGAGGGTCGTATCAACGACATTGCTCGTAGAGCGGCGACGCTGCGCGAAGCCGAAGCGGCGATCGCCGGAGGCGGTGACGCGGACGTCCGCCTGATCTCGCTCTTCGAGACCAGCGACACTGTACGAATGCTCACGACCACCGTCCGTGGCGATAGCAGCCTACTGATCGACGCAGCAGGTGCGTGGCCGGCCATCGTCCAGTTGTGCCAGGAGAGTGTCGGTGCCTTGGTAGGTGGCACCGGGGATGCGTTACGGGACGAGCTGTTCCGGCACCTGCTGCTTTGTGAGGTGGCAAACGCGATCTCAGGCGATCTGCCGGAGGCAGTCATCTCCGCGTGGCACCGACCGTCGACGGCACAACAGGCACGGGCGGTCGAGGTGCTCGCACGTCTCCGCTCGAGCCGCGAGGGCGATGCCATATACCGATCACTCGCGGACCGCGCCGACGATGCTCTCGCGCTCGGCCAATCGCTGGTTTGGCGGCCGGGACTTGAGACCGTGATTGGCACCGAAGCGACCGAGGCCATCGTCTTCGGGCACGCCGCTCGCTCGCTCGAGGCGGACGCGTTCGAAGCAGCAGAGGCCCTCGCCGAGTGCCGACTGGCGGTCAGTCCGTGGGCGGCAGACCCAGGCACTGGGTGGGGGCCGCAGTGGCGTGCCGTAGCAGCGATTGCTCAGCTCCGAACTGAGATTGATCGCACGCCCGCCCCTGCGTCGGCTGCCGGACACTTGGCCTGGTACGTCGAGAAGGGCTGGCAGGTGGATCGCGCCCATCGCCGACTCGAGCTCGCCCGGACCGAACTCGGCGTGTTCGGTGACCTCGAAGAAGGGCTCACCGCCGCACGAAGCGCGTACGACGACTGGCTCGACACCTTGCTGACACAATTCACATCGGCCCTAGCCGAGGGCGCGCTGGACGTCGGGGATCTGGTTCGGCAGGGCGAGATCCATGACCGATTCGTGGCGGCGAGCGAGGCCACGCGAATCGCGTATGTATGGGTCGACGCGCTCCGGTACGAGTTGGGCGTGGAGCTCCGTGATGCGTTGCGGGCGGTCGCCGAGGAGGAGCCAACCCTGCATGCAGCCGTTGCAGCGGCGCCGACCATCACGCCGGTGGGTATGGCGAACTTGCTGCCCGACGCCGCTTCCGCACTTCGCGTCGGACTCGACGGTGACCGCATCACCGTGATGGTAGGTGGCACGGAGGTAAAGGATCTTCAGGGGAGGCGCGATCTACTCCGAGCGCGTCACGGATCTATCGCTGACCTCGATCTGAATGACGCCTCGCAGAAGGGAGAGAAGGCACTCACCCGGGCGATCGGCGACGCCGCTCTCGTTCTGCTGCGATCCCAGGAGGTCGATGCTGCCGGAGAGTCCGGTCTGCTCTCGGTCGCTTGGTCGCACTTCGAGACCGTGACGAACCTCCTTGCCAGCGTGATCGCACGCCTTGCGCAAGCAGGGGTTGAACGGGTCGTTATCTCCGCAGACCACGGATTCATTGCCCTCGGGCAGGACATCGGGTCGCAACGAGTCGTGGATCCCCCGGCGGGCGCTACCGGCACCGTCAAGCGCCGGGTATTCGTAGGTCGGGGTGGCATTCCGAATCCGGCTACCGTCCGCGTGCCGCTAGCCGCATGCGGTGTGACCAGCGACCTCGATGTGGTCGTGCCACGCGGGCTAGCGGTTTTCCGAGCTGGCGGTGGTCGGCAGTTCTTTCACGGTGGCCTGTCACCGCAGGAGCTCGTGGTGCCAGTGATCGTCGTCGAGCTCGCCAAGGCGCCCGAGCCGCAGAAGCTTGCGGTCGGCGTCCAGGTGGCCGGCGACCGCATCACCACCGGGGTCTTTGCCGCAACGCTCTCGTTCTCGGGGAATCTCTTCACGGACCAGCTGACTGTTCGAGTCGTCGCGGCCGAGTCCGCCGGGCAGCCCGTCGCCCGAGTGGTCTCAGGTGATGGATACGACGCGGACAGCGGAACAATCACCGTGTCCACGGAGTATCCGAGCGTCCTCACCTTCCAGGTAACCTCTAACCTCGCAACTGGCAGCGACGTTGAGCTCCAGGTTCTGGACGCTCGCACCGGCCGCAAACTTGCGGCCTCGACTGTTGCAGTGTCCGCCCCGGTTGTCGTGGAGGACAGCCTTGACTGAGCCGACGATGGACGAGCTTGACAGGGTCGCGAACGACGCGTTCGCCGGTCGTGTCGTGCGCAAGGATCTTGTGCGGCAAGTCAAGATAGGGGCGAACGTCCCCGTCTATGTGCTGGAGTTCCTGCTCGGGAAATACTGCGCTTCGGACGACACCGCCGCCATCGCGGCGGGGCTCGAGGTGGTCAACCAGACGCTCCGAGAGAACTTCATCCGGCCGGACGAGTCAGAGTTGGCCAAGGCCCGGCTGAAGCAGCGCGGCCAGCTCCGCCTGATCGACAAGGTCGACGTCCGTCTCGTTGCCAGCGAGGACAAGTTCTGGGCCCATTTGCAGAGCTTTAGCGACAAGTACGTCCACGTACCCGACGACGTGGTCTATAGGTACGACCGACTGCTCCAGGGGGGCGCGTGGTGTCAGCTCGACCTGATCTATAACGCGGACGATGACCTAGCCCAGAAGCGCCCGTTCTACATCCGGGCGTTGAAACCGATCCAGGTGGCGGCGTTCGACCTCGACGAGTACCTGGCCGGTCGTCGCAGGTTCACCCGTGAGGCCTGGCTCGACCTGGTCATGCGGACGATCGGACTCGAACCGAGCGAGTACGACTTCCGGGGCAAGCTCCTCGCGATCCTTCGCCTCGTACCGATGGCCGAGCGGAACTACAACCTGATCGAGCTCGGACCGTGGGGCACCGGTAAGAGCTTCGTGTACAGGGAATCCAACCCGAACGCCATCCTCATTTCAGGCGGCAAGATCACCGTTGCACAGCTGTTCGTCAACATGTCGAGCGGCCGAGTCGGCCTACTCGGCACCTGGGACGTCGTGACCTTTGACGAGGTGGCCGGCCTGCAGATGTCGGAATCCGCGGTTATCAACATGCTGAAGGACTACATGGAGTCCGGTTCGTTTGCGCGCGGCAAGGAGGAGGTTCCGGCCGAGGCCTCCGTTGTGTTGGTCGGAAACACCAGTCGTCCTCCGACCGAGCTCGTCCGTTCGGCGCACCTCTTCGCCGACCTGCCACCCGCCATGATCGACCCCGCCTTCCTGGACCGGCTCCACTACTACCTGCCCGGTTGGGAGGCACCGAAGCTCGAGACGCGGCTGTTCACTGATCACTTCGGTTTCGTTTCCGACTATTTCGCCGAGGCCATGCGGCAGATGCGCAAGCACAGTTTCGTCGGCGCCATCGACCATGAGTTCGCGCTCGGCGCGCACCTCTCCGCCCGCGATGAGAAGGCAGTCCGAAAGACGGTGTCAGGCTTGCTGAAGATCCTCCACCCGCATCGGGAGTGGACGCGCGCTGAGCTTCGGGAGTACCTCGAGTTCGCACTCGAAGGCCGGCGGCGCGTCAAGGAACAGTTGAAGAAGCTCGCCGCCCACGACTACGCCAAGACCGCGTTCAGTTACATCGAACGCGACACGGGGCACGAGTACTGGGTAGACGTGCCCGAGCAGCCGGAGGACATCGATGCTGCGATCGACGCTGAGGCGCAGGAGGCGCGCCACCAAGCTGCGCCGGCAGAGACGGCGAGCGCAGCCACGGCCGACTTGATCGCTGGAGGGGAGAGCAAGCGGGTTGAGTTCAAGCAGACAGCTCGGGTAAATCTACACACCAAGCAACGCGATCCGGTAATCGAGCAGATGGTGGTGAAGTCGATCGCGGGATTCATGAACGCTGAAGGTGGCACCCTGCTGATCGGCGTCACCGATGTGGGTTCGGTGTTCGGGGTGGATACGGACTTCAAGACACTCGGGAGAAAGCGAGATCAGGACGGGTTCGCGCTCTGGCTCAACGGGTTGTTTGACAAGGCGCTTGGCCCCACCGCAGCGGCATCGGTGCGTCTTAACTTCGAGCCGTTTCCGGACGGCACGATCTGCCGCATCGACGTCGACCCAGCAAAAGAACCTACATTCGTTCGGACAGGGAAGGGAGCGGCGGAGCTGTACGTGCGCCTCAACAACGCTACTCGGCTGCTCAACACCGCAGAGGCCCTCGAATACGTGCGTACACGCTGGCGCTAGGCTGGTATGCAGCCAAGACGAGCCGGGACAGGTGGTGACGGTCAAGGGCGACCTGCGGGGCAACTTCAAGGCGACCGTGATCAGGGAGCGTGGCGGCTCGTTGGTGCAGGTCTTCTTCCACCACGGGAACCAAGCACCAACGAGCGTGGCGCGCGAGCGACTCTCGTAGACCTCATTACGGGGCCTATGGGATTCGCCCCTTTCTACGGTGAAGAAGGGCCTGACTGGCAGGTTGGCCGGAACGGAGCTAACGCCCACTCTCCGCCCGGGTTCGGCCGGCGCCGACTGGCAGATCCAACCAACCACAAAAAGGGTACAGACGGTAAGCTCTGGGCGTCATGGCGGAGATCACGAACCGACGGAGGGGCGAGCTAGTGCGCGGCGTGTTCGCGGTCTTAGCGAACGAGCAGGAGGGCCTCGCTGCGGCGGAAGTGCTCAGGCGCGTTGAGGAGCGAGTACCGGCTACGCCGTTCGAAGACTCCACCTACCCGAATTCGCCGAACGTACGACGGTACGGAAAGATCGTCCGGTTCTCAACTATCGGGCCGGTCAAGGCGGGCTGGCTCGTCAAGAACAAGGGCGTCTGGCTTCTCACCGAAGAGGGCCGTGCCGCGTACGAGACGTTCCCCGACCCTGACCAGCTCATGCGGGAATCGAGCAGGCTCTACCGGGTCTGGAAGAAGGGCCGCACAGTTCCCGGCCAGGACGCTGACGTTGAGTCGGACGACGGCGTCGAGACTCGTTCCACAACCTACGAGGAGGCCGAGGAAGCCGCATGGATGCAGATCCGGGCGCACCTCGCCGAAATGCCACCATACGAGTTCCAAGACCTCGTGGCGGCGCTTCTCAAGGCTATGGGCTACCACGTGTTGTGGGTGGCGCCGCCCGGTCCGGACCGGGGCATCGACATGATTGCGCACACAGATCCGCTCGGGACTACGAGCCCGCGAATCAAGGTACAGGTCAAACGCACCCCTGAGAGCAAAATCTCCGTGCAGGAGATCCGATCCTTCATGGCCGTGATCGGCGACCAGGATGTCGGCATCTATATCGCTGCAGGCGGCTTCACGTCCGAAGCTGAACGTGAGGCGCGTAGCCAAGAGAAACGACGACTAACGCTCGTCGATCTCAACCGACTGGTAGAGCTCTGGATCGAGCACTTTCCGCGCATGGAAGACTCAGACAGACAGCGGCTTCCTCTGAAGCCGATCTACTTCCTCGCACCAAGCGAGTGATGTGGTGCCGACTCCGGAGGGACGTGGCCCGTCCGTTGATACCGAGTCGACGATGCGACCGCCTCATGCCGAATGTCCTACTGTGCTGCCGTGGTCCCCGGCCGATGCGCCTGCAAGCGTTTGCGCGGACAGGAGAAGGCGCAAGAGCCCCCGCTCGTGCGTCCGCGGACGCCTGGTGCCGGGCTTACAAGTCGACGAGCTTGGACGTTGACAGGAAGGAAGGCTGTCAGCAACAGCAAGGACGAACTGTGAGGTTCGAGATCCGCTCAGATGGGAGCGGCAGCCCGAAGGGAGGCCCAGCCGGCATCGGGTTCGTCGTCCTGGCAGACGGTCTTCCGTTCAGCGAAGGCAGCCACCCCGTCGCCGTCGCTACACACCAGCAGGCCGAGTTACTGGCCGCGGTGCACGCGCTGAACTCACTTCCGGCGGGACACCACGTAGAGCTCCGCAGCGACAGCAAGTTCGTGGTCAAGGGCTTCAACGACTGGCTGCCGGAGTGGCGTGCGCGCGACTGGCGCAGGCTAACCGGAGGCCCAGTTGCCCACATTCCACTCTGGCGCCGCCTCATCGCCGCCGTGGAACGGCATCGCACCGTTCAGTTCGTGTGGATACCTCGCGCCGAGAACAAGCAGGCCGACCGCCTCGCCGGTCAGGGACGGATGGCCGCGGTTGAGGCCATCCGGAGCCCAGGTATGAACACCGCGGGCTTCATCAGCTAGGTGTCCCACTCGGCAAGTTCGACGGCGAGAAGCGGCGAATCACGACCGTGCCTTCCTGGATCAGGAGACCGGCCGCCGCCCCGATTCGGGTTACTCGAGCGAACCAGGTTGACCTCCGAGCAAGATAGGGTCTGAGGGCTGAAGCGCTAGCGCCCCGGTCGCCTCCTAGGGCTGGCGACAGCAGAGCTGTGAGTGGCGCATAGCGCTTCGGCCGCTGCCGCTCATCTCGGTGCCAGAGGCTCGACCCACCGCAGCGACTGCAAGTGGTTCAGCGCTAGATCGATTTGATCCCGGGTGAACTGCCTCTTTCGATGCCCCCACGCCCACACCGCCTCGGCGATCGCAACATGGTCGGGGAGAACCTCCTGGGCTGCCCAGTGTACCGTGGACAGCAGTTCGAGGCCGTAAGGAGACTCGAACCCTTCGACGAGCTCCGCAACGCGCTTCAATCGCACCTGCGTCTCGTCGTTCGACGCCAGGAAGTCCTCCGCTTCGGAGGCTGCTCCGGGGAGTACCGCGAGGACAGTATCGGGAGAATCGCTCTCACCGGTGTAGCCCGTAATGAGATGCCCCTCGACTTCCAAGAGCATGTGCCGAAGATTCTCTGCATACGGGCCATACCACGCCTTCGCGTAGCGAAGACGCAACGGCTCGCCGGCGGCTTGTGCGAAGTACATAAGCTTGTGTACCTCGAGCAGATTAATCGCGGGATCCAGGAGCCCCGCGAGGTAGCGGCCCATCAGTGCGACGAGTGCCGCGCGACCCGGTGTCATCCGTGGCCGCTCGGCATTCGCCATCCGCGGTACCGGCGCGCCGATCGGCTCGTACACTTCAGCTTGGACGTCCGGAAGCTCAGCGAACGCTCGGTCGATTAGTGGCTGGACTTCCGCCCAGTCGAGGCCCCCGAGCCCACTTCCAAGCGGGGGGATCGCGATCGAGCTGATTCCCCTACTTCGGACCTCCGACACAAGGGAGTCCAGTCCAGATTCGATGTACTCGATCTGACTCTTGCCGCTCCAGTGAACCTTCGTCGGGAAGTTAATTATGTACCGCTGATCGGTCCGCTCACCTCTGTCGTAAACGAACATCCGGCCAGGCTCGACCTCACCGCGCTTGCAGGCGGCTGCGTATGCCTTGAAGTTCGCTGGGTACGCCCGCTTGAATTGAAGCGCGATCCCGCGACCCATGACTCCAACGCAGTTGACAGTATTGACGAGCGCCTCCGCCCGCGCCTCGAGTATGTCCCCTCTGGTGTACTTGATCAAAATTCCTCCCTACCCAGCCTAGAAATACCACTCGGGTCGGACGGCAACCGGTGGCCCCCCCTCCAACCCAGCCAGAACGGCTCGAGCCTGAGCTGCCACAGCCTCGGACCGCACCCCGATGCAGCTGACAAGCGCGAATGGGAAGGTCTCGTGCACCAGGAATTCAGCCTGCTTGCCTTCCTTGACCTCCGCACTGCGGAAGTCGCGGTTTTCGACCGCGGCCCAGTCGATGGCGTCGAGGTCATCGAGCGAGTTTCGGAACTCGGTGTAACGGGCGCCGGCATTCGACAGACTGAAGGCCCACGGACGAGCATCAGCGTCGGCTCGAACTACTGACGCACGGAGGTCCGCCTCGAGGTGGAGGATAGGCTCCTGACCGCCGCGGTAGGCCAGCTCGGGATTGTTAGCCATGTAGATCAGGTAGAGCATGATTGAGCGTGGGCAAAAGTAGAACGGGACGTACTCGCCTACGAACGTACCCGGATGGCAATGAACCCGAAGCTCCTCGAGCCGGCGCCGCTTGATCGTCGACATGCCGATCGCTGTCGCCGGGCCACCGTCCCTGACCATCACCGCGTCGGACCAGAGAGCGCCCTGCTCGATGATACGCGCGAGATTGTCGAGGTGCGTGATGTGGTAGATTCGCGGCTCCGGCGGGACGGCCATTGCCGCATTGTCGCCGAATCCCACGCTCATCGGCGGCAGCGGTGCTGTAGCCATACCGTCGCCGCGCATGACCCGCAGCAGAGTCTCGACGCGCGAGCAGTGACCCCGACCAAGGGGCGTGCGGTGATCCTCATGCTGACCGTCGCGGTCGGGCTACCCCTTCCTCACAAGGGAAAGTCAGCTGGTCATCGTAACCTGCCGGAAGGCAGGCTACCGTCTACCTGGGTAGAGCAGCCAGGGAGTCACGAGACCGACGGCGGCATGCCAATCGTCGTCGTCGATTCTCGTCGCCCTTGAGGAGCACGTCCACGGCTGCCGCGGCGCCCAAGGAGCTAGCTCCGCCTGTTGTCACGCTCCAGTCATTCATGGGTCGGTGCCGGAGCCGACGCGGGTAACGCCGTCTCCAGGTGGCACCGACCCTGTCTGACTACGTGCGCGTGAACCCTGGATCGATGGCGTTCCATGCCATCGTGGCCACTAGATCGCCGAGGTGGCTGTCACGGAAGGTGAAGATCCACTCGACACGCATTCGCTGTGACACGACCGCCGAGGTGAACTCATCATCGACGCCGAGGACGCCCACTCTGACCCGGATGTACGTGTTCAGATTGCTCAGTACGTCCAGGCCTGAGTCTCCTAGAGACTCCAGCGCCATTGTGCGTACTCGTTCTCCCAGCTCGAAGCAGTCGCACCAGCGAAGGAATGCTCGCAGGCTGACCACGTGCCCTACCGGGAAGTCGACGGGTTGACCCTCAGCCATGACCTCGATGCCCAGGCGGACATTCAGATCGATCATGGCCGGAGGGAGGTTTGCAGGATAGAGGTCTTGCAACATGAGAACTTTCTCCTTGTCGGGCCCATAGGGGCCATTTGCCTTCTCTCCTTACCGTGCCGCGCGGGCGGTCAAGTAAGTGAGGTGCGTGAACAGTGTTCGGGCGGCGCGACGACTCACTCTCGAGCGGCCGATTCGGTGGCGCAGCAGGCGGTGCGCGCTGCCGTCGCACCTGTTGCAGCCGCTGACTTGGGCTGCCATAGGCCGGGGGCACCTTACGCTGACGGCTCTGTGATCGGTTTATGGCTAGCACGGATCCTCCCTTCGGAGGCACCCGTTGCAGCCATACCTATGACCGTCGTGATGCGCCTATCGGTTCAGCACTCCCACTGTACACCACGCATCTGACGTCACCTCCGACCCGCCCACTCGGGCCACTAGGGCGTCGTTGTCCGGCGGTCGCCTGGGCAGACAGTGGCTTTCATCGCAACTGAACCGGTCGCGACCTCGTTCAGCACGGAGGACGCACCGCTATCCACGGGTCGGATGTTCGTCACCGCCCACCACCACGGCCCCAGGGGGTGGCGGCTGACGGCATCGGCGGCCGGGGTTGACGACCTTGTGTCGCAAGGTATACTCGCCGCGTGGATTCTGAGGCTCTGAAGGGCCATCTCGAATTGCTGCTAATGGCGGCGTTGCGGCAGCAGCCGGGATACGGCTATGAGGTGCTGTCGCGGATCAAGGAGATGAGCGGGGGCGAGTTTGACGTCCCCGAGGGGACGGTGTATCCCGCTCTTCACCGTTTGCAGAGGCGGGGATGGTTGAAGAGTTCGTGGGAGGTGGCGAATGGGCGCCGCCGGCGGGTCTATCGGATCACCGCTCGGGGGGAGCGCGAGTACGCCGGAAGGCGGCAAGCGTGGGAGCGGTTCTCGACCGGCATCAGCCGGGCGCTGGAGGCGTCCGGCTGAGCGGCTCCGGCTGGTCAGGCGACGGAAGCGCCCCGCCCGGGCGGTGCTGGCCTAGACGTGGTGGTCACGCCAGCATCCGCCCGGCCCTGCGATGGACGTGTCCGTCTGCAGGTCGAGCTCATGGTCGGCAGCGGAAGCGTTGGTCGGAGGCCCGGGGATGAACGAAAACTCGCCGATCGATGAATTCCTGCGCCGGTTCCGGGTCGAGCTGACCGGTGTCCGCTGGTGGCGGCAGCGCGGCATCCTCGCGGAGGTGCGCGGCCATCTCGAGGATGTCGCAGCCGAGGAGCAGGCGGATGGACTCGACGAACTGGAGAGCCAACGCCGGGCGGTTGCCAGGTTCGGTGACCCGAAGGCCGTCGCTGATCAGTTCCGCTCCGAGCAGCGCAGTTCCTCGTGGGTCATCGGGCTGGCCGGTGTGGGAGCGGCAGCGCTCGTGGTCGTCATGATCTTCGTCCACTCTCACGCTGCATCAAACCGCGACGTCTTGGTGCGTGCCACGCCTCCACCAGTCGTCGGCGGCACACCAGCTCAGCGACAGCTGATCGCCAGATTGTCGCGCCCATTTCCGATGCCAGGGGTGATAGAGCTACGGATCGAG
>Ga0265338_10008424_pt1 | contig 12522 bp, 7 predicted proteins | sample 42126metaG_FD_193579 | JGI IMG/M metagenome (GOLD analysis project Ga0265338, IMG submission 193579) | Rhizosphere microbial communities from Carex aquatilis grown in University of Washington, Seatle, WA, United States - 4-21-26 metaG | ecosystem: Host-associated > Plants > Roots > Rhizosphere >... | reverse complement strand
GACGACGAACCCCGTACGCATTTTTATTTCCATTGCGCTGCTCGGAACGGTCCCGCGGGGAAGACAGGTTCTGCGCTCCGGCGCGAAAACCGGCGATGCAATTTTTGTGACGGGCGAACTCGGCGGTTCGCTGGCGGGAAGACATCTGGAATTCGAGCCGCGGCTCAAGGAGGCGCGCTGGCTGGCGGAACATTTTTCCATCCACGCGATGATTGATTTGAGCGACGGGCTGGCCGGCGATCTGCGCCATATTTTGAAGGCCAGCGGCGTCGGCGCGGAATTGTTGAAATCGGCGATCCCGGTTTCCCGCGCCGCCAAGGTAGGGTCGTCGCGCTGCGACGACCGGACGGCGCAGCGCGCCGTCCCTACCCGTAAAACACCACTGGCCGCCGCGCTCACCGATGGCGAGGACTTTGAATTGCTGTTCACGGTTGCCAGCGGCGACGCGGTGAAGTTGCTGGACGCCTGGAAGAAGCAATTTCCCAAATTGAAATTGAGCTGCATCGGCAAAATCGCCGCGGGCAACGGTATCATCCTTCGCGACAAGACCGGTGCACAGAAGCTGGACGCCCATGGCTACGTTCATTTCACATAGCCCGGCGGAAACCGAATCGCTTGGCGAAACTTTTGGCCGCGCGGCGCGGCGCGGAATGGTCGTCGCGCTGTCCGGCGAACTCGGCGCGGGCAAGACGCAACTGGTGAAGGGCATCGCGCGCGGACTCGGCATCACGGCGCGCGTGCATTCGCCGACGTTCACGCTTGTCAACGAATACGCCGGCGGGCGGCTGACTTTGTTCCATCTGGATTTATACCGGCTGGAAACGCGCAAACAGATTCTGGCCGCCGGGCTGGAGGAATTTTTGCAGCCGGACGGCGTGGCGGTGATTGAATGGGCCGAACGACTGAAGGCTGAAGGCCAAAGGCTAAAGACTGAAACAAATTGGATTTCGGTCGAAATCGAAATTCTCAACGAGACGGAACGGAAAATTATTTATGACGATTTTGGCTCTTGAATTTTCCTCGCCACAACGGAGCGTGGCCATCTTGCGGACGGGCGGCGCAGCCACGGCCGCCGAAGTTGTCGAGACCGGCGGGCACGGGGCGAACGCGTTCGGAATGATCGAGCGGGTCCTAGCCGAGGCGAAAATCGAGCGCGAACAGGTTGACGTGATGGCCGTCGGCCTCGGGCCCGGTTCCTATACCGGCATTCGCGCGGCCATTTCGGTGGCGCAGGGCTGGCAACTGGCGCGCGGCGTAAAGCTGTTGGGCGTGGGCAGCGCGGAGGCCATTGCGGCGCAGGCGCAGGCGGAAAAAATCTTCGGCTGTGTCAGCGTGGTGATTGATGCGCAGCGGAACGAATTTTATCTGGCGACGTATGAAATCGTCCCGGATGGCTGGCGGGAAACCGCACCGCTGAAGATTTTATCGCTGGCGGAAGTCCAACCGCGGGCGGGAGCAGACGGTATTTTGATCGGGCCGGAGGTGACTCGCTGGTTTCCCGGTGGACGAATTATCTTTCCGCGCGCGGGAATGCTTGCGGAACTGGCCGCGCGCCGGAGCAACTTCACGCCGGGCGAAAAACTGGAGCCGGTCTACCTGCGCGAGACAAATTTTGTGAAGGCAACGCCGGCACGGAGTGCAAACTAAAGTTTGCGGCAACACCGTGCGCTTATAAACTGTGCCCGTGAAAGCCGCCATCCTCCACGGGAAGGAACTCATCCGGGTTGAAGACGTTACGCCGCCGCAACTGAACCCCGGCGAAGTCCGCGTCCGCATCGAGGCCGCGTTGACCTGCGGCACGGACTTGAAAGTTTTCAAACGCGGTTATCATGCGAAGATGATCGTGCCGCCCGCCGTCTTCGGCCACGAACTGGCGGGTGTCATTTCGGAAGTCGGAAGCCGGAGGCCGGAAGATGGAAATCAGAACTGGCAAATCGGCGACCGCGTGGTCCCGGCCAATTCCGCGCCATGCGACAACTGTTTTCACTGCGGGGTCGGACAGGAAAACATCTGCGACGATTTGCAGTTTCTCAACGGCGCCTATGCCGAATCCATCGTCGTGCCCGCGCGCATCGTCCGGAAAAACCTCCTGCGCCTCAAGCCGGAAACGGATTTTGCCGATGCCGCGCTCACCGAGCCGCTGGCGTGCGTCGTGCAGGGCGTTGACGACACGAAATTGCGCGCCGGCCAGCACGTGCTCGTCATCGGCGCGGGGCCGATTGGCCTGATATTTGTCGCGCTGGCCAGGAACCGCGGCTGCGAGGTGACGGTGGCCGGACGTCGCGCGGCGCGACTGGAGGCGGCGCAACGGCTTGGCGCAAATCAGGTCGTGGACATCGGCGACGGCAGTGGATTGGTCACCAGGGTTCGCGAAGCAACGAAGACGCATTTCGACGCGGTGATTGAAGCCGTCGGGCGGCCTGAAACATGGGAAGCGAGCGTGCATCTGGTGCGCAAGGGCGGCACGGTGAATTTTTTCGGCGGCTGCCCGGCGGGCACGACCGTCGCGCTGGACACCACCTTCATCCATTATTCCGACCTCACGCTGCTGGCGAGTTTTCATCACACGCCGCGCGCCATCCGGCGGGCGCTGGAATTCATCGAGGCGGGCGTCGTTCACGCGGGCGACTTCGTGGATGGCGAATGTCCGCTGACGCAGCTGCCGGAATTGTTCAAGAAGATGGCTGCAGGCAACCACGCCATCAAGACGCTGATTCGTGTGCATGAATGAACATCGGTAGGGCGGGCAGTCCTCTGCCCGCCGCGCTTTGAAATGCACAACATGGCGCGCGCTACCCGCCTATTTCAAAAAATTCTCCAAACTCTTCTGCATGTTTTTCAGGTCGGGCAGGTTGATATACATCATGTGGCCGGAGTCGAACTCGGCGTAGATGATGTTCGTGCGGTATGCGGCGTCGAGCGGCATGTGGTCGAGCGCGAAATGCACCGTGTCAATAGGGCAGACCAGATCGCAGCGCCCGCCGAGCACGAGCACGCGCATGTAGGGGTTCTGGTTCATGATTCCGGCAAGCCGGTCGCCCGCGCTGGCGTAGGTATTGCGCGAGCCGTAATTCCACGGCTGGACGCCGGCGAGGATTTCGTAGGGCAAATCGTCCTCGAACTTCAATTCGCCGCGCACGTAGGAATTCATCGCGGCGGAGAACGGCCCCAGCACCGCTGCGTTCGCAGGGTCGAAATCGGGATACCCCGAAGCCGGATCGTCGTCGCGCCCGGTGATGCGCGCGTCATAGGCGCCGAGAATCAATCCTTCGTCGTGGAGCAGTTGCTTGCGGAACACGCCCTCGTCAATCCGCAGGTGGTTGTCTTCGATGACCGACGGCTTCAGGCCGGTGAGCCGGGCGAGTTCGGTGGCGATTTTTTTGTGTTCGTCAGCGGGGAGCGCATTTCCCCGCTGCAATGCCGAGGCGTATTCGCCCTTGGCAAATTCCCGCGCCTCGGCCAGCGCCTTCGTCAAATCCGCCTGCAAATCCGGCGGCAATTTTTTGTGAAAATGCGCCGCCGCAGTGTAGGCCGGCAGATACAGCGGATACGGCACGTCGTTGCCCGGATTGTCGTAAATGGTCGCGAAGTCCAGGACGCCGGAGACGAGAATCAGCCCGTTCAAATACATGCCGTAGCGCGAACTCAAATGCGATGCCAGCCCCGCCGCGCGAAAGACGCCATAGCTTTCGCCGCAGAGATATTTGGGCGAGAGCCAGCGGTCGTGACGCGTGGTCCAGAGCCGGATGAATTCGCCGACGGAATCCAGGTCGGCGGAATCGCCAAAAAATTCATCGGACTTTTGGTCCTTCGCCGGGCGGCTGAAGCCGGTGGCCACCGGGTCAATGAACACCAGGTCGCTGTCGTTCAGGATGGAATACTCGTTGTCCGCCAGGCCGAACGGCGGCGGCGGCAGCGTGCCGTCGTCGTTCAACTTCACGCGGCGCGGGCCAAACGCGCCAAGGTGCAGCCACACGGACGACGAGCCGGGCCCGCCGTTGAAGCTAAACGTGACCGGCCGCGCGGCCTTGTTCGTGATGCCAGTGCGCGTGTAGGCGATGTAAAAGACCGAGGCGCGCACCGAACCGGTGGGCGCGAGAATCGGCAACATGCCCGTCTCGGCCACGTAGGTGACCTGCTGGCCGGCGATGGCGACGGTATTGGTCGTGAAGACGGGCTTGTGCGTGGCATCGGGGATGGTGGCAGCCTCGTTTTTCTCGGCGGCCGGCGCGTTGGTGCCGGCGCCTGAAGGATTGGTTTTGGGCGCGTCCGCAGCGCAAAGGCGGACCGCGAGAACAAGCGGCAGAAGGAAAAGGATTTTTTTCATGGCCATTTTATTGTTTTGCGCTGGAAAGGATGCGCTTTCATCTCGTTTCGCGCAAGCCATGTGTCGCGCCGGTGCCGGTCTTATGAATTCGATGAATTGATGAACAACTTTCCTTGCAGATGACAGCACCCGCCCGACTACCCTGCGTGCTATGGTTGGCGTTCGAGGTTCAAATTTATTTTACAATTCCTAATTGAATCCGGTCGCGTTCAGCTTCTTTTTTTGCAATTTCGTCGTTCAAATTGTCAACGGCCAGTTTAAATAAAATCTGAAGCTGCTCGTCCAACGATTTGCCGGCTATCATTTCTTGCTTATATGTTCTGCCAAGAGGAACCACACTGAAATTCTCATCGGCTTTGTAAATGCCTTTATCATATGATCCAAAAACCAGATAGGCATCTCTCGTCCGCAACTCATGGCCTGCTATAAGGCGGGCATGACGCACGCCATTCGTGCCTTTCAGCACCGAAAGAACGGTGATGCTAAAATCGAAACCCGGCCCATTTTCAAAAAAGAGTCTTGTTGTCGAAGGGGTTGGGTCTCCGGGGACTACGATAAGAATCTCTGGCGATTCTGCTTTAAGGCGGTCCCATCCAAGAAAAATGGCAGGAAGTCGTGCTATGACGCTGAACGTTAGTAGAACAATGACGATGGTTATTTTGGTTTTCATAAAGGTAAAGGGGTCAGTCCCAAGTATTTTATAAAAGCTTGAATTCAGTTTGTTCATTCATTTCGGCCATTTTTGGGCATGCCAAATCACGCCGGGATATTTCATGCGCAATTGCCGGGGTATTTCCGCTGGTTTACTACCGCAGCCCGTTTGTGTCAATCCTATGACTGACCCTTTAAAGAAAGCCAGTCGCAGGCCGTGCTACGGGCGTGTGACCCGCAGCCGGATGAAGCCGCTCGTGGACGAATTGACCGGAGTGTTGTCGTGAACCTGAAGGAGGGTTGGAGTGTTTTGATCAATGGTGGTCCCACTGGTCGTAAACGGCGTTGTCAGGTCGGCAGTCACTTCGACAAGGAAGGTTACATCGGTTGCATCCGGGTTCTTGGGCAAGGTCAGCCGGAGGTATCCGGTGCTGATGTCGCCGACGACAGGGTTGGTGGCGGGAACAAGCGGGTCCAAGCCAAGGGCGTATTTGAGCAGGTTGGGCATGCCGTCGCTGGTTGTGATGGCGTGGTCGGCTGCCGCGCCGCTGTCGCTGGTCATCCCGAACCATTGCAACCGCCAGAATTGAATGGGAGTGAGGGCGATGACGGTGGTCGGGTCGCTGGCGGTGTCATTGGCTGCGTTGATTTCTCCACCACCGGAGACAGTCGCGGTGTTGGTGAGGCCGGCGGCAGCGTTGGTGGCAACATCCACAATAACAGTGATGGGCGGGTAACCGGCGCCTGCGGCCAGGCTTTCGGAGCGTGTGCAGGTAAGCGTGCCGAGGTCGGTCGTCCAACCTGCGCCGCTGATGGCCGAGGCAGTCAGTCCGGCAGGAAGCACGTCCGCAACACTCACCGTGCCGACAGTGGCTGCGTTGCCGCTGTTCGTGACGGTGATGGTATAAGTGTCACCAGTGTCGCCCTGCGTAAAGTTGCCCGTGTGCGTCTTGAAGATGACGAGGTCCGGTGTATTGGTTGGCGAAACAGTGCCTTGGACAACAAGGTCGGGCGCCGTGCTGTTCGCCACGTCGAATACATACCAGTTGCCGGACGCGCCACCGCCATAGTTGACGATGCGGAAAGTGACATTGGTGCCGGGGCCGACGTTTTGCAAATCGGGGAATCCAGTCAGGTTGATCGGACTCAAGGACGCCCCGCTGCTGCTGCTTGAAGAATAGGACAACGAAGTGACGTTGGAAAATGCTCCTGCCCCAATCTGATACTGCAACACGCCATTGGCCGGGCCTGTGGGCGAGCGACGGTAATCGAACCGGCTGATTGAAGCAAAGGACACCCTGAAACCGGCCTGTGCCTTGACAGTGAAAGTGGCGAATTCGTTGGCGGTGATGGCCGATGTTTGATCGGTTCCTGTAAAGGCATTGCCGCCCCAAGCATGCGCCGCACCTGAACCACCGGTGCCGACTCCTGATCCGCGTGTCAGCCCTGCCACCGTCGTAATGTTGGGGGCGTTCGTCGTGGGTGACAGGGGTGAAGTGCCGTAGTTGCCTGTGCCTCCCGGAAGTCCGCTTATATCCCAGCCAACCAGGGTAATGGCATTGCCACTGCCGGTGGACGCGTTAATTGTCGTAACATCATTGGTGGTGTTATTGGCCGGGAACGCATCGCCGCCGCCGGATACCGTGGCGGTGTTTGTAATGCTGGCAGGGGCATTGGAAGCAACATTCACGGTGACGACAATGGGCGGATAACTTGCGCCTGCGAACAATGTGTTTGAACGAGTGCAAGTGAGCGTGCTCAAATTCGCCGTCCAACCGATGCCACTGATTGCAGTGGCGGTAAGGCCGGCGGGGAGCGCATCGGTAACCGTAATCGTGCCGGTTGAGGCCATGTTGCCGATATTGGCAACGGTGATGGTGTAGGTGTCGCCGATGTCATTTTGGGAGAAGTTGCCGAAATGGGTTTTCGTGATAGCCAGATCAACGGTTGAACCGGTCACGGTGAAATTGTTGGAACTGATCGCGGTGCCTGTGGGAATCGTGACACTGATTGGACCGGGAGTGGAGTTGGTGGGCACGGTCGCCGTGATCTGGGTGGCGGAATTCACGGTGAAGGCTGCGCTGACACCATGAAACGTCACCGCCGAGGCGGAAGTGAAGCCCGTTCCGGTGATGACAATGTTGTCGTTGACTGCGCCGTTGGTTGGCGAGAAACCGGTGATGACGGGTGGAGAGCTGGCCTGGCCGTCCACTTTGTCGCGGAGGGCCGAAGCGACGTCAGACGGCAGGGCGGTGAAGAACGTAAAACCGGTATCCACTTCGATCTGACGGGCGGAGGTAATGTAATTCTGCCAGGTGCTGCTGACTGAATTGTTGTTCGGAATTTTAATCGCTATCACCCGCGTCGTGGCGTCAATCCGGCTCAACGTGGTTCCATCGCCTGGAGGAACAACCACGACGACCTTCCAAGTGGATGCGGCAAGAAATGCGCGCTGGCTGGGCTGGATGAGCGAACCATTGAAGCCGCTCGGCCCGCAAATGATCAGCAATTCATTCCCGGCTTGCGCGAGCGTGCGGCAATAATCCTCGAAGTTTCCCCACACCACCTCGTTGTTTTTTGGCGCCTGTGGAATGATGTTCGACATGTAGAACACCAGCTTGTTGACGTCCGCGTTTGTGGTGCGATCCGCCGAGGGGCACATGTGGCCGCGGTCATAGCCCGAACCGCTGTAATCGCCTGATGCCACCTGATAGAAATTTGCCGGCAGATTCGTGTCGGTGTAAAATGAAGCGTTCCGCCCGCTGGAGCCAAGGTCGCCAGACGTCAAATCCCAGCTTGCCCAAACCGGTTCGCCAAAATTGTCGCTGTAATCTATCGCTTCAACCGTGCGCTCAATCAAATAATGGTCGTGATTATTGGTGTCGGCGATTGCGCCGGAGGGATTGCCGAGTTGATTCTGCAACGTAATATCAATGAAAGCCCGCGCTTGAAAAAGCAGGCATTGGCCGAACCCCAAAAAGAGCAAAGCCGTCAAAACAAACCGGCGCAAGACCATAAAAGAGCATATCTTATTTGGTAATTTAGGCAAATATATTCTGCGGAGAAGGAGAAATATTCGCCGTCGCCCTGAACATCGGCGCGACTGGATTTGCCGGACACCCATCCGGGAAGCCGGCGGATTTGATTGAATTCCGGCCGAATTTCACCGTAACGTGACTTGCCAGCGGATGCGAAATCGGGGCATCCTTTTCCGCGATGAATAAGAAGCATTCCGTCCATTTCGGGTTGATGGTGTTTGTTGCCTGCGGCCTCCAACGGATCGTCGCCGGCGATTTTGACGCCACGACTGAAACCGTCGGCCCGACCCCGAACGGCTTGGTCACGCCGGTGAATCAAATTGTCACACCCGCCGGAATTCAAATCGAGCTTCCCGGCATCCGGCCGACTGCGCTCGCGCTGAGTCCGGATGGCAAATTGCTCGTGACTTCCGGCCTGACGAACAAACTCATCGTCATCAACCCGGCCACGGCGGAAATTTCGCAGCGCGTCCCGTTTCCGGCGGACACGGCTACGGCGAAAACGGTGGGGGACGAACCTTCGGAAAATCTCAACGCGAACAAAAAATCGCAATTGAGCTTCACCGGCCTCGCGTTTTCGCCGGATGGCTCGCGCATTTACATGGCGAACGTCAACGGCGACATCAAGGTCTTTGCCGTCGGCAAAACGAACGACGTTTCGCCGCTGATTTCCATCGCGTTACCGCCCGCCCGCGCGCCGAAGCGGACAAATGAAATTCCAACCGGCATCGCCGTTTCGCGCGACGGCAAAAATATCTACGTTGTGGGAAATCTTTCCAACCGCCTGCTCGAAATGGACGCGGCGAGCGGCGAAGTTTTGCGGACGTGGAATGTCGGCGTCGCGCCGTTCGACGTCGTGATTTGCAAAAACAAAATTTATGTCAGCAATTGGGGGGGGCGACGTCCCGACACGGACAGCGTCACCGGGCCGGCCGGGAAAGGCACGCTCGTGCGCGTGGATGACCGCTCCATCGCCAGCGAAGGCTCGGTTTCGGTGATTGATTTGCAAAAAACAAATCAGTCCGAAATTCTCACCAGCCTGCACGCCTGCGCGCTGGCGTTGTCGCCGAACGGAAAATTCCTCGTCGTCGCGAACGCCGGCAGCGACACGTTGAGCGTCATTGACACGCGCACGGACAAAATTATGGAGACAATCTCTGCGCGGCAAACTCCGGGCGATCCCTTCGGCGCGGAGCCGGACGCGCTGGCGTTCGATAAATCGGGCAAGACGCTTTTCGTCTGCAACGGCGCGCAAAACGCCGTCGCGGTGTTTCAATTTCGACCGGGTAATTCAAAGATGCTCGGCCTGATTCCCGCCGGCTGGTTTCCAGGCGGGATCCAATTTGATTCACGCGCGAAAAAAATCTACGTCGCGAACATCAAGCACATCGGCAACAAAATGGGCAGACCGCGCCGGGGTTTTGGCAACGGCCCCGGCTTCAACACTTATCAATACGACGGTTCGCTCTCGCTGATATCCGTGCCGGCAAAAAGCGAATTGAAAAAGCTCACGCAGATTGCGCTGGCGAACCTGCGTTACCCGCTGCTGGCGCAGGCGAAATTGCCGCCGCGCGAAAATCAAGTGCCCGTTCCCGTGCCGGAACGCGTCGGTGAACCCAGCGTCTTCCAGCACGTCATTTACATCATCAAGGAAAACCGCACTTACGACCAGGTTCTCGGCGACGTGACGAACGGCGACGGCAATCTGGATTTGTGCGCGTTCGGCGAGCGCGTCACGCCGAACGAGCACAAATTCGTCCACGACTTTGTGCTGCTGGACAACACGTATTGCTGCGGCAACGTGAGCGCCGACGGCCACAATTGGACCGACACCGGCATCACGACGGATTACATGGAGCGCGAGTTCGCGGGATTCCCGCGCAGCTATCCCAGCGGCGGCGACGGTTTGACCACCAAGGATGCGCTGGCGTATTCGCCCTCCGGTTTCCTGTGGAACGACGCGCTCGCGCACGGGAAATCCTTCGTGGACTTTGGCGAATTCGCAACGTCCGCTTCGGGCTGGAAAGACCGCTCGCGCGGCGACAAGCCGCATTTTCTGGATTTTTACAGGCAATCCGTCAACGGCACGGACGAACTCCAAATCGGCTGCGAGCCGGACATTGAATCGCTGCGACCGTTTCTCGTGACCAACACCGTCGGCTGGGATTTGAATGTGCCGGATCAAATCCGCTCAAAAATTTTCCGCGACAATCTGAAGGAATTTGAAGCCGCCGACAATCTGCCGAACCTCACGATCATCTGGCTGCCGAACGACCACACCAGTGCGACGAAAACGAATTGTCCCACGCCGTCCGCGATGATTGCCGACAATGACCTCGCCTTCGGCCAGATTGTCGAGGCCGTCAGCCATTCAAAATTCTGGACGAACACCTGCATCTTCGCCGTGGAGGACGATCCTCAGAACGGCTGGGACCACGTGAGCGGCTATCGCACGACAGCCTACGTTGCCAGCGCCTACACCCGGCGCGGCGCGGTCGTCCACACGCAATACAACCAGACCAGCCTGCTCCGCACGATGGAGTTGATGCTCGGTTTGCCGCCCATGAACCAGATGGACGCCACCGCCACGCCGATGTTCGATTGCTTCACCAACCGGCCGGACTTCACCGCGTTTGACACCGTGACCAACAACGTGCCGCTGGATGAAATGAATCCGTCAGTGAGGCAAATCTCCGATTCACAATCACGCAAGGACGCGCTGGTCTCCGCCAGATTGCCGCTGGACAAAGCGGATCAATGCCCGGAGGACGTGCTCAACCGCATCCTCTGGCGCGCGATGAAGGGCCCGCAGACGCCCTATCCCGACTGGGCCGTGAAGGCCGTGGATGAAGATTGAGCGCGAAGTTGAATTAGCCTTCAAGTCTGACGACGAAATCGAGGCCAATGCCTTTCTGATGAGGGATTTAGGCTGCAATTCGCGCCGGCAAATCTCGTTGCCTTGGCAAACAATGTGTCGGGCCGGTGACGGGCCGGTGACGGTCGTGTGAATTCTGCAAATTTGTGAACAACTTTGTTAAAAATGTCTTGAAGATGGTGGAAATTTGTGAGACAAAGGAGACGCGTCAAGGGAACCGGTTTGTAATATGAGACAGAAGGTCAGTTCTATTCGGGAACACGGCGGGTGCATAAAATCAGCGGGACGAATCTTCCGCTGCCTGGGAAAATGCCGCTCCATCACCTCCGGCCAGTTCAAAACAATTTCATGCCCGTAGAATTTCCTGTCGTCACAATCCATCCAAATCAACAACTAACAACCACTCATGAAAAAACTAATAGCACTTCTCCTCTTCTCGTGTCTCACAGCCGCAACCGTGCGCGCCGATGTCATCTGGCAGGAATTATTCAACTACGCCGACGGCCCGATCATCGTAAACAGCACCAACTCGGTTCCACCGACCAATGCTCTCTGGACAAGGTTCAGCGGCACGGCGTCTCCAAGTGATTTACTAGTCAAGAATAAACGACTGGAAGTGTGGACAACGGTGTCGGGGGGGTTGCCCCGCCAGGATGACTGTGGCCGGCTTTTCGCCACCACCGCCGGCAGTATCTATACCAATGCTCACCAGCCCATTTACGTCAGTTTCATCGTCAACTTCACCAATCTGCCGTCAGCGAATGGCGCCTATTGTGCGATGTTTAAATTTGGTGCCGCCAGTTCCTCCTCTTTTGAAGGCAAATTTTGGGCGTTGACTGGGAATCCCGCTCAACCCACGAATAATTTTACCACATTGCCGAACACATTCCGGCTGGGTGTTTCGGCAGCGGGCACCGCGAGCAGCGTTATTCCAAGCGCGGTCTATGGGGTGGATTTGGCGTTGAAAACGGATTATCAAGTCGTCTTGTTCTGGGATCCGGTCACAGATGATGCCCTCTCACTGTGGGTCAATCCCGTTTCTTCCAGTAATACCAAGGTTGAAAGTGGTGCTGGTGGTGACACCTTTACGCCATCCGCTTCAAATATTGCGGACGACTTCGCCTTCCGACAGGCAACGGGGTTCGGCGGATTTTTTACCGTCTCGAATCTGGTCATAGCCACCACGTTCAGCGAAGCTGCCACCAATTGCCTGTTCACCAATGCCGTCGCGCCCAAGATTGTTTATCAACCGATAGTGGGCGTCAGCAATTTTGTTGACTCTACATTCTCCCTGTCAGCCGTGGTCAACGGGCAGGGGTTGGGCAACATGGTCTACCAGTGGCAGATATCCAGCTCACCTGCCGATACCTCTCCGCAAAACGTTCAGGATGTCAGCCCTGACGCTACCGGCTATAATGCCAATGTCCTTAATTTGACCGACGCGCAAACCATTGACACCGGCTATTACACCTTGGTGGCCACCACGCCTTACGGGCTGTCCGTTACCAGCTCCGTCAGCAAGGTCGTGATTAGCGCCACGCCGGTTCCGCCGACGTTCATCACCCAACCGGTCAGTCAGACCGCTTACAAGGGACAAACGGTGACCTTCTCAACATCGGTAAACAGTCCCG
>Ga0265338_10008422_pt1 | contig 12523 bp, 9 predicted proteins | sample 42126metaG_FD_193579 | JGI IMG/M metagenome (GOLD analysis project Ga0265338, IMG submission 193579) | Rhizosphere microbial communities from Carex aquatilis grown in University of Washington, Seatle, WA, United States - 4-21-26 metaG | ecosystem: Host-associated > Plants > Roots > Rhizosphere >... | reverse complement strand
AGGTGCTCGACCTTTACTGCGACCGCGTCGCCAGTGCTGTCGGGCGGCTGTCGATCAAAGTCTTCGGCATGGAAGAGGAGCCAGGCTTCGCGCTTGCCCATCATCTCGGCCGCGCCCTGCAACTCACCAATATCTTGCGCGATCTGGATGAGGACGCTGCGATCGGGCGGCTTTATCTGCCGCGTGAGCATCTGGTGGATGCCGGTATCGGCCCCGTCGATCCGCAGAAAATTCTGAGCGGCCCCGGCCTCAACCAAAGCTGCCGCCAAGTGGCCGCCATCGCGCAGACGCATTACCAAAAGGCCCATGCCATCATGGCGGCGCGCCTCAAGGGTGATCTGCGGGCGCCGCGGCTGATGGGCGCCGTCTATAGCGAAATTCTGAATCGCATGCTTGTCCAAGGCTGGTCCCCGCCGCGCCAGCGCGTGAAATTGCCCAAGGCGTTTCTGGCTTATCTCGCGCTGCGCCACGGTTTACGCGCATGACCCGGCTCTTCGTCATCGGTGGCGGCTTGGCAGGGCTTTCGGCGGCTGTGGCCGCTGCCGCTGAAGGCATAGAGACCATCGTCTATGAAGCGGCGGGGCAGGCGGGCGGGCGTTGCCGGTCCTATTACGATCCGGCGCTCGCATGTGTCATCGACAATGGCAACCATCTTGTACTCTCGGGCAACACTTCGGTGGCGCGCTACTTGAAAACCGTCGGCGCTAAGAACGCGCTGGCGGGTCCGGCGCTGGCCGCATTTGATTTTGCTGATCTGGCGAGTGGCGCGTCTTGGACCTTGCGGCCCAATGAAGGGCCATTGCCGTGGTGGATCTTCGCCAAGGACCGGCGCGTGCCCGGCACATCGGCCTTTGATTATGCGGCGCTGGCCGGTCTTCTGCTTGCTGGTCCCAATGCCGCCATTGAAGATCTGATCCCCACCCATGGCGCTTTGTGGGAGCGTATGTTGCGGCCGGTACTGCTCGCGATCATGAACACCGATCCGGCCAAGGCTTCGGCGCGGCTGGCGGGCGCGGTGTTGCAAGAGACTTTGGCCAAAGGCGGCAGAGCTTATCGCCCGCGCATCGCCCATCCCACGCTAGCAGCGGCTTTTGTCGAACCGGCGCTTGCCTATCTCACCGCGCAAAGCGGCATGATCCATTTCGGCCAGCGTTTGCGCCGCATCGTCTTCGAAGGCGATAACGTCACCGCACTCGAGTTTCCCGAGAACCGCATTGCCATCACGCCGGAGGATCGCATTATCCTCGCTGTGCCGCCCTGGGTGGCGCGGGATCTGGTGCCCGAGCTGTCGGTGCCGACGGAATTTCGCGCCATCGTCAACGCCCATTTCAAGTTCGCAGCACCGGAAGGGGTTCCGGCTATGCTTGGCCTTATCAACAGCGCGGCGGAGTGGATATTCACATTCCCGGACCGCATATCGGTAACGGTCATCGGCGCCGATGCGATTGTCGATCGTGACCGCGAAGATTTGGCTGCGCTTCTCTGGGCTGATGTCGCCAAGGCGTTGAACCTGCCGCCGGAGCTGCCGGTCTGGCAGATCGTCAAGGAAAAGCGCGCTACCTTTGCTGCCACGCCCGAGCAGAACATGCTGCGCCCCAGTGCCAAAACGGCCTGGAAAAACCTCACTTTGGCGGGCGATTGGATTCAGACCGGACTTCCCGCCACCATCGAAGGCGCCTTGCGCTCGGGTCAAATGGCCGCGCAATTGGCATGCCCTTCGCAAACCGTATAATCCCGCCATGAACGCAAACGTCAAAACCCCAGCCGAAGCCGTCGCCGTCGATGCGATCATCCAAAACGCGACCGACGCTTTGCTCAAGCAGCAGCGGCCCGATGGTCATTGGGTTTACGAACTCGAAGCTGATGCCACTATTCCCGCCGAATATGTGCTGCTGACCCATTTCCTTGCCGAAACGCCCAATCTCGAATTGGAGCGTAAGATCGGGGTTTATCTGCGCCGCATTCAAGGCGCCCATGGCGGCTGGCCGCTTTATCATGGCGGTGTGGTGGATGTCTCGGCAACGGTGAAAGCCTATTTTGCGCTGAAGATGATCGGCGACAGCCCCGATGCGCCCCATATGGTGCGGGCCCGCGAAGAAATCTTGAAACGCGGCGGCGCCGGCAAGACCAATGTCTTCACGCGCATTCAGCTTGCGCTTTATGGCGACGTGCCATGGAACATCATTCCGACCGTGCCGGCGGAAGTGATCCTTCTGCCGCGCTGGTTTCCCATTCATCTTTCCAAGATGAGCTATTGGGCCCGCACGGTGATCGTGCCGCTGCTGGTACTCGCCGCCAAACGGCCGCTGGCGCGCAATCGGCGCAATGTGCATGTCAAAGAGTTGTTCCTGCCAGGCAAAGTTGCCTCCAAGCGCGCCCCGCATCAAAGCGCCTTTTGGTCGGCATTTTTCGGCGGTCTTGATTGGGTGCTAAAGACGCTGGAACCCATTTGGCCGCAGAAATTGCGCGACCACGCCATCGCCAAATGCTTGGCCTGGACCACCGAACGCCTCAATGGCGAAGATGGGCTCGGTGCGATCTATCCCGCCATGGCCAACAGTGTCATGATGTACGACACGCTAGGCGTGCCGCCGGAAGATCCACGCCGCGCCATCGCGCGCCGCTCGGTCGAAAAGCTCCTCGTCATCAAAGACGACGAAGCGTACTGCCAGCCCTGCGTTTCGCCAGTCTGGGATACGGGGCTTGTCGTCCATGCGCTGATGGAAACCCGCGACCCCAAAACCCATGCGGCCGTGGCCAAGGGTCTGGAATGGCTAAAGCCGCTGCAAGTGCTGGACGTCAAAGGCGATTGGGCGGAGGAAAAGCCAAGCGTGCGCCCGGGCGGCTGGGCCTTTCAATATCGCAACGATTATTATCCCGATCTCGATGACACCGCGGTGGTGGTGATGGCGCTCGATCGCGCCAAGGAAATCGACGCCACAAAATCAGACTACACCCCGGCCATCGCGCGCGGCCGCGAATGGGTGGAAGGGCTGCAGAGCAAGAATGGCGGCTGGGGCGCTTTCGATGCCGACAATTCCTACTACTACCTGAACAATATCCCCTTCGCCGATCACGGCGCACTGCTCGATCCGCCCACGGAGGATGTCACCGGCCGCTGCATTGGTATGCTCGCCCAGCTTGGCGAGCCCGCCAATTCCCCGGCCATGAAAGCGGCCATCGACTATCTGGAGCGGGTGCAGCTCAAGGATGGTAGCTGGTTCGGCCGCTGGGGCGTCAATTACATCTATGGCACCTGGTCGGCGCTGGCAGGCCTTAACGCTGCCGGGCTCGATCCCGCCCATCCGATGATGCGCAAAGCCGCCGCGTGGTTGATTGCCATCCAGAACGAGGATGGCGGCTGGGGCGAGGATTGCGCCAGCTACAAGCTCGATTACAAAGCCTATGAAAAAGCGCCCTCGACCGCGTCACAGACAGCTTGGGCGCTGCTCGGGCTGATGGCGGCGGGGGAGGTTGATCATCCCGCGGTGATACGCGGTATCGCTTGGCTGAAGGCCAACCAACAAGAAGATGGCTTGTGGCCGCAAGAGCATTACACCGGTGGGGGGTTCCCCCGCGTGTTTTATCTGCGCTATCACGGCTATCCCAAATTCTTCCCCTTGTGGGCGCTCGCGCGGTACCGCAATCTGAAGACTGGCAATTCGCGCAAAGTGGGGCACGGGCTGTGAGAGTCGTTGCTGTCGTAGGACTTGCCAAAGAGGCGCGCATGGCGCGGCGCTTCGGGCTGACGCCTGTTATCGGCGCGGGCAATTCCAAGCTCTTGCTGCGCCGCCTGCGGGCCCTGGGGCCGGATGTGCGTGGCATCATCAGCATGGGGCTCGCCGGGGCGCTGGCGCCCATTCCAGAAGTGGGCGATGCGCTCATCGCCTCCCATGTCGTCACCGAGCGTGAGCATTACGCCTGCGATCCAGAATGGTCGCGCGTTTTGCGCACCAAATTGCCGGAGGCCCATTCGGTGGTGATCGCCGGTGTGGAAGAGCCCGCCCAGCATATGGGTGCCAAGAAAGATCTTTTCCGTCAGACAGGCGCCCATGCCGTCGATATGGAATCCCATGTCGCCGCGCGCTTTGCCAGCGAACGCGGCATTCCCTTCGTAGTGCTGCGGGTGGTGTCGGATGATTGCAAGCGCACGCTTCCGCCGGCCGCGCTCGAACATTTGAGCATCAACGGCCATCCGCGTTATTTTGCGATTATCCGCTCGCTCTTGCGCGAACGCGGGCAGTTTGGCGAGTTGCTCCGCACCGCGCGCGAGGCGGGTGCGGCTTTCCGCACCTTACTCCGCTGCCTCCGTGCCCTCGGCCCCGGCCTGGGTTGTCCCTACCTTGGCTGATTTGATTTCGGCCAGCTTATGCTCGACATGGCGCGAGAACATGAACTCCGCCGGGCGCTGCTTGGAGAAATCGACTTCCGGCGCGAAATCGCCATCGGTCTTGATCCCGCGCAGGGCGAGCGGCAGGAGCTTATAGGGTTTGTTCACGGAATCGGCGACGGCAGTGCCTTCAAAGCCGCAATGCACCATGCAGTTGGCGCATTTCTCGTAATTGCCGACGCCATATTTGTCCCAATCGGTGCCTTCGATCAGCTCCTTGAAGGTCTGCACATAGCCTTCACCGAGGAGGTAGCAGGGCTTCTGCCAGCCGAAGACGGTGCGCGCGGGCATCGACCAGGGCGAGCATTCATAGGTCTGATTGCCTGCCAGGAAGTCGAGGAACAGCTCCGACTGGGTGAACTTCCACTTCTTGCCGCCATTGCCGCGGGAAAGAACGTCCCGGAACAGCGTCTTGGTCTTTTCGCGGTTGAGGAAGTGGGTCTGGTTGGGGGCGCGCTCATAAGCATAGCCCGGCGACACCGTGATGCCGTCGCAACCCATCGCCATCACATCGTCGAAGAATTTGGCGGTGCGTTCGGGATCGGCGTCGTTGAACAGGGTGCAGTTGATCTGGGTGCGGAAACCCTTTTCCTTGGCGAGCTTCAGCGCCGCGACGGCTTTGTCGTAAGTGCCTTCCAGGCACACCGATTTGTCGTGCATGCCCTTGTCGCCATCGAGATGGATCGACCAGGTGAAATTGTCATGCGGCTCATACTGGTCGATCTTCTTGGCCAAGAGCAGCGCGTTGGTGCACAGGATGACGAATTTCTTGCGCTCGATATAGCCTTTGACGATCTGCGGCATCTCGCGATGCAGAAGCGGTTCGCCGCCGGCAATCGAAACGGCGGGGGCGCCGCATTCGTCGATCGCCTTCATGCAGTCCTCATAGGAGAGGCGCTGGTTCAGGATCTCGTCCGGATAATCGATCTTGCCGCAGCCTTGGCAAGCAAGGTTGCAACGGAACAAGGGCTCGAGCATCAGCACGAGCGGATAACGCTTCTTGCCGCTCAAATGCTGCTTGACGACATAGGACCCGATCCGGGCCGCTTGCATGAAGGGAATACCCAAAGCCTTACTCCTTAACCCCGAAGTTCCGCCGGAAGGCGAAATTCGATATGTTCCTTTTTGCCGTCCATCTGCTCGACCGTGCAGTCGGGATTGATGGCGCGCAACGCGTCGATAACATGTTCCACCAGCGCTTCCGGGGCCGAGGCGCCCGCGGTGATGCCGATGGTGTGGTGACCTTTGATCCATTCGGGATCAAGCTCGCTGCCGTCATTGATGAGGTAGCTGGGCTTGCCCTCTTCCTTGCCGATTTCGCGAAGCCGGTTGGAGTTCGAGCTGTTCTTGGCCCCAACCACCAGGATGACATCGGCGAAGCGGCAGAGTTCGCGCACCGCTTGCTGGCGGTTCTGCGTGGCGTAGCAAATGTCGGTGGTCTCCGGTCCCAGGATATCGGAGAAGCGAACCTTCAGCGCCGCGATGATGTTGCGCGTATCGTCGATCGACAGCGTGGTCTGGGTCACATAAGCGACTGGCGTGTCGAGCGGGATCGACAGCTTGTCGATATCGGCTTCGCATTGCACCAGGTGCACGGGCGCATTCACTTGGCCCATGGTGCCTTCCACTTCCGGATGGCCGGCATGGCCGATCAGGATGAGGGTGCGGCCGTTGCCGACATAGCGCTTGCCTTGGCTATGGACCTTGGAGACCAGCGGGCATGTGGCGTCGAGCACGGGCAGGCCGCGGCCTTCGGCATCCTTGACCACCGATTGCGGCACGCCATGGGCGCTGAACACAGTCACGGCGCCATCGGGCACCTCGTTCAGTTCCTCGACGAAGCGCGCCCCTTTGCTTTTCAGCGTCTCCACGACATGGCGGTTGTGGACGATCTCGTGGCGCACATAGACCGGCTCGCCATATTTCTCGAGCGCGCGTTCGACGATATCGATCGCCCGCACGACGCCTGCACAAAAGCCGCGCGGCTGGGCAAGAACGACACGCATGGGCTCGAAACTCCTCGCAATTGATGACCGTCTAGCATGCTAAATCCCTAAATGAAAAAGGGAAATTCGTGCCAGCCCGCGAAGCGGCAGTTTCCAGAAAGAGGGGTGGAAGCGCAATCATTTTCTTGCGCTGTGGCTTAACGCCAGGGGGCTGGTTGCTTCGGGCGGCAATTGCGCTAGAGAGGAACCAGGATGGGGAAAGGACACCGATATGAGTACATTAGGCCCCCAAGCTGGCCTCGCACCCGCTCTGGATCATGCCGCCAAAGCGGTTGAGCAAACCCTTGAGGTTGTGCTTCCCAAGCCACACGGCCTGCATAGCCGCATCCACGAAGCGATGCGCTATGCTACCTTTGCGGGAGGAAAGCGGCTTCGCCCTTTCCTGGTGATGGAAAGCGCCGCGCTGTTTGACGTCGACCAAGCCCATGCCAGCCGCACGGCAGCCGCCATCGAAGTCCTGCACACCTATTCGCTGGTGCATGACGATCTGCCCTGCATGGATGACGACGATCTGCGCCGCGGCCGTCCCACCACACACAAGGCGTTTGACGAAGCCACGGCGGTTCTGACCGGCGACGGCCTGCTCACCATCGCCTTTGAAATCTTGGCGGATGCCAAGACCCATCCCTCCGCCGAGGTGCGCTGCAAATTGATCACCCGCCTTGCCGAAGCGGCCGGGGCCAATGGCATGATTGGCGGCCAGATGATCGATATGGTGGCGGCCGAGCGCAGCTTTGGTGCCGAAGAGGTGATGCTGCTGCAGCGCCTCAAGACCGGTCAGCTTTTCGAATTTTCCTGCGAGGCGGGCGCTATCTTGGGCGAAGCAGGATCGGTGGAGCAGGAGCGCATGCGCCAATACGCGGCCGATATGGGTCTCGTCTTTCAGATTACCGATGATTTATTGGATGTCACCTCCACCGCGGAAAAGGCCGGCAAGGCTGTCGGCAAGGATCAGGATCGCGGCAAGGCCACGCTGGTGTCGATTTATGGTGTTGATGGCGCTCGCGAAAAGGCCCGGCAGATCGCCGATCGCGCGATGGCTGCGCTGGAGCCGTTCGGCGGCAAGGGGGCAGCTTTACGGGAACTTTTGCCCTTCCTGCTGACGCGGGAGAGTTAAGGGCTCATAATTCCGCCACCAAACGCGCCAAGACTGTTAAGCTTGTGGGGCCCAAAAAACGCAATCGTGTGCGTAAGAGGACTGACTATGACAACGACATTGTTCCGGGCCGCATCACTGGCGGCATTGCTGATGGCTTCGACCACCGCCGTCTATGCCGAGGCCACCGATACGGCCGTGGCGCCCGTGCAATCTTTCTATGACACGCTGCTGGCTTCGATGAAGCAAGGCAAACAGCTTGGCGTGAAAGGCCGTTATGAGAAGCTGAAACCGGTGATCGAGCAGACCTTCGATCTTCCCGGCATGACGCGGCTTTCGGTGGGACCAAGCTGGACCTCGATGTCGGAAGCCGATCAAAAGGCGCTGACGACCGCGCTCGGCCGCTTCACCGTTGCCAGCTATGCCAGCAATTTCAAAAGCTTTGACGGCGAGAAATTCATCGTCGATCCAACCTCTTCCGTGCGCGGCACCGACCGTATCGTGACCTCCAAGCTGGTGGCTGGCAGCGATACCATTCCCTTCAACTATCGCATGCGCCAAACCGGTACGAGTTGGAAGATCATCGACATCTTCCTCAATGGCTATGTCAGCCAGATCGCCAAGCAGCGCTCGGATTTCGGCGCCACGGTGCAGGCTGGCGGGGCGGCAGGGCTCGAAAAGAAACTGAATGCGCTCGCCGACGGATTGCTGAAAGAGTAGCCACTTTCGCACCACCGCAAAAAACAAATGGCCCGCACATCGCGGGCCATTTTCGTTTGGACGGAAGCGTTGTTCAGTGCGGCCCCTTTTGCGGTGGCGGCCCTAAAAGGGCAGGCAGGAAGAACAGCGTCGTAAACAGCGTCCATCCCAGCGAGATGATGAGAAGCTCGCCCATGCTTGCCGTGCCCGGATGGCTGGAGAGCCACAGCGTGCCGAAGCCCGATGCCGTGGTCAGGGCGCTGAAAAACACCGCGCGCGTCAGGCTCGACTGCAACAGACACTCGGCACCCGCCCGCCACGCCACCACAAAATAGATGTTGAACGCCACGCCGATGCCGAACAACAGCGGCAGCGCGATGATGTTGGCGAAGTTGAGCTCCAGACCGATGATGCGGCAGGTCGCCAACGTCAAGACCGCCGTCAGCACCACCGGAATAATGGTCATCATCACATCGCGCTCACGCCGCAGCACGAAGGCCAGCAGGATCGAGATAGCGATGAACGACCAGATGCCCGCCTGCACAAAGGCCCGCACAATAGTCTGCCCGGATTCCTCGATAATGATGGGCGTGCCGGTCAGGTTCGGCGCCACCGCCATCACATCCTTGGAGAAGCGCTTGAGCGATTTGTTGTCATGGGCATTGCTCTTGGGCGAAACTTGAATGCGGGCGCTGCCGTCTTTGGCGACCCATTCGGCCACCAGCTCCGGCGGCATGTTTTCGACGGTGACTGGGCCCGCCTGCAGCGCACTGCGCAATTCACCCAAAAGGTCGTTGAGGCCGGGAATGAGGGCGGCGGTTGCCGCTTGCCGGAGCGCGAACGGTGCGCTTGCCAGCCTGTCGAGGGCGCGTGCCAAACGTTCCGCATCGCCAGCGGCTTTGTGTTCGGCGTCGTTGATCGGCTTGGCTTTGGCGGCTTTGTGCAACGAGGCGGCGGCAGCTTTGATGCTGGCGATGGTTTCGGCATCGTTCGGTGCCGCTTTGACTTCGATCGGGTTCAAGGTGGCATCGAGTAGGAAGGCCGTATCGGAAATCATCGCCAGCTTCTTGGGCTGGTCTTGCGGGATAAAGGTCGTCAGCGTCAGAACCTGTCCGACCAGCGGCCGCGCCCCGATCTTGTCGGCGAGCTTGTCCGCCTCTTTCAGCGAAGGGGCCAGCACGTCGATGGTGTTGGGCGAAGTATCCGGGTCCTGCATCAGATCGTTCAAGGTCGACATCGATTCGACTTTGGGGCTGCGGAGATCGAGCGGATTGGGATTGAACTGCAGGAAGGGCAAGGTCAGCGCCGCCAAAATGCCGATCACGGCGCCCCAGCGGATCACACGTTTGCGCTCATTGTGCAGGTAGCGGTCGACCGGCGCCAAAAAGCCAAAGCCGACGCGTTCGGCTTCGCCTGGTGGCTTCACCAGCCGGATCATGGCAGGCAGGAAGGTGATGGCGAGCAGGAAGGCGACGATCATGCCGATGCCGGCAATCTTGCCGAGCTCGGCCACGCCCACGTAATCGGTGGGAATGAAGGAGAAGAAGCCCGCGCAAGTGGCCGCTGCCGCTAGCGCCAAGGGCGTGCCCACGCCGCGGCCGGCGCAAGATAGTGCCTTGCTGAGATCGCCCACCGCATGGCGCTCGGCGCGATAGCGCACCGAAAATTGGATGGCAAAATCCACACCCAAACCGACGAAGAGCGCGATAAAGGCGATGGAAATGATGTTGAAGACATGCACGACCATCAAGCCCAGCGCCGTGGTCACCACCAGCCCGGTCACCAGCGTGGTCAGAATGCAGATGATAATGCGCACCGAATGCACGGCAAACCACAGGCTCGCGGTCACCATGATGAGCATGGCAAGGCCCATCAGCCCGGCATTCTCCGACAGCGTGGCGAATTCTTCGTCCGACAGCGGCACCGGGCCGGTCAGGCGTACCGTGACGCCGTTATCGGGGGTCAGTTCCAACCCCTTGGCGGCGGCGCGGATCGCTTGCTCCGCCGTCTCGCCCGTCATCAGGCTGGTATAGTCGAGCTTGGGCTGCACCTCGATGAAGGTGCGGGTGCGGGCGAAGGAGCATTCCTTCTGATTGCTGTCATCCGACGAGAACAGCGAGCGCCAGGATAGATAAGCCCTCTGGCCGCCATTGGATTTTTCCAACGTCGTGGCAAAAGCCGCCATCGGAACATCGATCTGGGAAAGTTGGGCCTGGCCGTGACTGACGCCCATCAGCGCTGTCGACAGGCTGTCCATCACCCCGCGCAAGGAGGGGTCTGAGGCCAGCGCGCCGAGAAAGGGCTGGGCCTGCACCAGCTTGCCCATGGCGTCTTGGACGCATTTTTCGGGCAGGAACAGAAGGCCGTTTTTCTCGAAATAGGGGCCGCCATCGGGGCGGTGCACGGCGGGAAAGAGCTTGGGGTTCTGAGAAAGCTTGGCGGCCAAGAGATTGGCCGCGGTATCGGCGCGGTCAGACGACGCCGAATCGATCACCACAAGAATGAGATTGTTGCGCTGGGGAAACAGGGCATCGAAGCGCGCCATCGCCTTTCGCCATGGCAATTCCGGCGAGATCAGCGTGCTTGAGTCGGTGTTCATCGCGAAATTGGTCGCCGTATAGGCAAAACCAGCGACAGCGGCGACAATACCGGCAGCAACCACAACGCGCGCGTGGCGGCAGCACAGCCCTACAATCCGTTCGATAATTGACATGGTACTTTCGGGAAAACAGATTCAACGAAGAGGCTTCTACTTCGTTGGCGCTTCCGGCGCGAGGGCTTCGTTGGCGATGGCTGCATTCCGCTTCTGGATATAAAGGCCACGCATGGCCGCGTAGTAATCGATGCTGGTGCGCTCGACTTCCCGCAGCATGGCCACCGCGTGCGAGCGCTGATCCACCAGCTTGATCCCGTTTTGAGCGAGGGAAACGTAGATTTTGCCGTTATACTTCAGATAGCTCAGCGGATTGAAATAGCCGTCGACCACCAATTTGCCAGCCAAATCGCGCGGCAGCGACGCGCCGAGAAGCGGCAGCACGAGATAAGGCCCGCCAGGAACGCCATAGACGCCTAAGGTCTGGCCGAAATCCTCATCATGATCCACACAGCCATAGCCGCTGGCGGGATCCATGACGCCACCGATCCCGATCGTCGAGTTCACGGTGGCCCGGCAAACCGCGTAGCCCGCGTTGGTGAACTCGCCTTGCAAAAGATCATTGGCCAGCGTGACCGGTGTGGCGAGGTTGGACATGAAATTGTGCACGCCGGTGCGGACGTCCTCGGGCAGCGCGTTTTTGTAAAATGTGGCGGCGGGCAGGGCGGCGTTTTTGTCGAGCGCGTGATTGAAGGCGAAGACTTCGCGGTTCACCGGCTCGAAGGGGTCATACTCGCCGGGCGGCGCCGATGAGGCGCAGCCGCTCAGCAGGGCAGCACAGCCACCCAGGAAGACGCATACCGCAAGGGCCGCTTTGCTTTTTGTCAGCGTCAGTTTCGTGATCGTCACCCAGGCCCCCACTCGGGTTGAAGGTACAAACAAACGCTCAGACAAGTCCACTTCACATATCGTTTGCCGACGGAAATCTGATCCGTTGCCGTTCAAAACATTCCTGTTGCGACGCGTTTTCACGAGTCGCTTGGCGCCTGCGTATATGCTGACAGAGTGATGGTGGCTCGGGGCGCAGCCGAGGGCAACACGTCCCATTGCTGCGGCGTGCAATCGGTTGGGGAAAACTGGTCCGCCTCCGCCTGCCCAGGAAGGAGTTAACCATATTAACGCCGCTATTGCCCTACGCGTTAACCTTTGGCACCTCTATGGGCGGATTTATCCGACGCAGCAGTATTGGCACCGCCCACAAGAGTCTGTTTTGGGTCCAGATGCGTTAACTATATATTGATTAACAGTTTTCGTAAGCGTGCCAAAAGAATCGCTGTTTGTTGCCGCGAAGTCACGGAAAAACCAAGGAAACCTTTGAGAGCCGTACGCACGATCTGCTAAATTGCGGGGCTAGTAAGAGGAGAGCGTTCGTCGCTGAGTAGTATGAGGGGCAGGTTCTATTTCCGCGGGCTTTTGGCTGCTGCGGGCGTTGTCGTCGTTCTGACGGCCGCCGCGGCGTCGCCGGTGGTTGGCCTTACGGCTCCGGAAGCGCGAATCGCTGATGCCCTCGAAACCCCAGTCCTGGTCACCGATTTCGGTTCGGATCAGGGCGCCATGCAGCAGGAAATGTTGCGCAATCCTCTCGAAGAAGTGTCGGGAAGCTTTCCGCTCGCGGGCGGTCTGACACTGGATAGCGGCTTCGATGTCGATGTCGGCCGCATGCTGGAGCGCTATGCGCC
>Ga0265338_10008421_pt1 | contig 12525 bp, 13 predicted proteins | sample 42126metaG_FD_193579 | JGI IMG/M metagenome (GOLD analysis project Ga0265338, IMG submission 193579) | Rhizosphere microbial communities from Carex aquatilis grown in University of Washington, Seatle, WA, United States - 4-21-26 metaG | ecosystem: Host-associated > Plants > Roots > Rhizosphere... | reverse complement strand
GACTTTTGCAGAGGACCGGTCGCAGCGGTTGGTGGGCGGTCCTCTACTTCGTGCCTCTCATCAATTGGATTGGGCTGTGGGTTTGGGCGTTCACCCCAAACGGAGGTAGCAACGCGGGAGGACCCGTTCCCGTGTCGTTCACCTTCAGAGATGGTGACGGCGCTTAGGTTGGCGGGCGTCCAAGAGAGCTCGTTGCCTCAACAGGAGACCGCCCACTGCCGCCTCGCCTTGACACCGGCGGACCTCAGCCCTTATCTGCCGCGCCCTTCGCCCAAGGCTCTCGCCGAGGGAGAAATGGGGCCGTAGCTCAGTTGGTAGAGCGCCTCGTTCGCAATGAGGAGGTCAGCGGTTCGATTCCGCTCGGCTCCACCAGTTTTTGTCGAGCGCGCCGCCGCCGGCGCGAATTCGCCAAGAAGCAGGCGGCCGTCAGATGTCTTCGAATCGAAGCAGAAGCCGGGATAGGGCCGCCTGGCGCGCGTCTCGCGCGGTTTGCTCCACGCTCGACGCCCTGGATTCCCGGGCGGCGGCCCGGGCGACAAGGCCGACGATCGCTGCCGCCTGGGTTCCGCTCACCTCGTCGGTTTTCAGGTAGTAGCTGACGGATTGACGTGGCACGCCCAGGGCCCGCGCCATCTCCCCTTGCCAAGACGCGCCATATAGAGCTTCGCCGATCTCGCGTATTTCCGAAGCGGCCAGGGTGTGGTGAACAGTCATATGGCGGCGGCGACCATAGCACGCATCGTCAGCTACACTTGGCGAATTCTGGAAATTCGGGGCACGTGACAAACAACTACCGGCAGTTGTTGGCCTGGCTTGTTCGGGATCGATCTCTCGATCTCCTGATATGACGCGTTACCTGGAGTCCGCCCCACCGAAAGATTTGCAATTCCCGCGGGTTGCTTTTTGGCCGGACGACGATGGACCTCGCGCCGGCCCCTCTGAATTGATCTGCCTGGGCCTTGAGAATTCGTGTGCGGCGCCCTTGGCTTCGAACTGACAATCTTCTGTCGTCAGGCGCCGGGAATTCTGGGTGTCTCGATGACCAAATCGTTCGACTTCGTCATACTCGTTGACTCTTTTCGCGCTCTGCGGGAACAGGCGTGAGTTGAGCACGTTAGCGCTGTGACGCTTTGAGGGGTGGCGCTGTATCTCGGCCCACAACCGCAGCGCGTCTGAAGCCGGATCGCTGCCAGAAAGTGTGTCGCCCATGAGCGAAACGACATGTCGCGTCAGCGAGCCGGATTGGCGCGACCAGCTGATCGCCTTGATCCCCACACTACGGGCTTTCGCCTGGTCGATCTGCCGCAACGAAGCTGACGCCGACGATCTGGTGCAGGACACCCTGATCAAGGCTTGGCGACACGGCGATCAGTTCGCGCCGGGCACCAACCTCCGGGCCTGGCTCTGCACCATCCTGCGCAACACCTACTACACCGCCATCGTCCGTCGCCGCCGGGAGGTGCAGGACGAGGACGGCAAGCAGGCCGCCGCGCTGACCTCGCCGCCCAATCAGGAGTGGACGCTGGCGATGCGATCGCTGGAGGCCGCGCTCCAGCAACTGCCGGCTGAGCACCGGGAGGCGCTGATGCTGGTGGGTTCCGGTCTCTCCTACGAGGAGGCGGCCGAGATCTGTGGCTGCGCCCTCGGCACCATCAAGAGCCGGATCAACCGGGGCCGGGGTCGACTGATGAGCCTGATGATGGCCGAGCACGTCTCCGAGGTGATCGGTCGAGCGGCCTCCGGCGGCTGAGGCGCCGCGGCCGGCCGCATCTGGGCGCAGGCGCCGATGATGCGCCTGACAGCAGATCGTTCCGGCCAGTCCGCCGCGGTCGGCGCTCGGCTACGCGCGTTGGCGGTGGTATTCACCGCTTCCGGCCGGCCTGAGGGCGGCCCTCCGCACGAGGAACCGCTCATGCCCGAGAGCCTCCGCTGGGAGGGGCCGCCGCTCGAAAGCTGGGCGCCGTGGACGCCGGAGCGGGCCGCCGCGGCGCTGGAGGGCGTGTCGGCGCCCTGGGCCGTGGCCGGCGGCTGGGCGGTGGACCTCTGGCTCGGCCGGCAGACCCGCGAGCACGAGGACCTGGAGATCGCGGTCCCCGCCGTCTTCTTCCTCGAGATTCAGGCGCGGCTCGAGGCGCTGGGCCTGCACCTGTTCGAGATCGATGAGGGCCAGGCCATCGCCCTGGCGCCGGGCCAGGCGCGGCGCGGGCGCGGCCATCAAACCTGGGCGATGGACCCGGCCCTGCAGGGCTGGTGCATGGACATCCTCAGCGAGCCCGGCGACGCCGAGATCTGGATCTACCGGCGCACCGGCGAGCTTAGCGCGCCGCGCGCCTGGGCCACTGGCCGCACCGAGGGCGGCATCCCCTACCTGGCGCCGCAGATCGTGCTGCTGTTCAAGGCCAAGGCCAGCCGCGACAAGGACCAGGCCGACTTCGACCTCGTCGCGCCGCGGCTGTCGCCCGGGGCCAGAACGTGGCTCGCCGACGGCCTGAAGGTGATCCAGCCCGGCCACGCCTGGATCGAGCGGCTCGCGGTGTGAGCCAAGCGGGGAGCCGACTCGCCAGCGCTTGATTGTCGCCCGGCTCGCCGGCGTGTCACACAGGGTCGCTGGCGCGGCGGCGCCCAGGGGAGCATCGCACCATGAGCCTGTCGGATCTCGCGGCCGTGGGCAGCTTTGTCAGCGGCGTGGCCGTGCTCGCCTCGCTGGTGCTGCTGATGTTCCAGCTGCGGCAGATGACCAATCAGGTGCGCCAGTCTGAGAAGAACCAGCGGGCCTCGATCCGCCAGACTCACTCGATGCGTATCTCCTCGGCGTTCCTGCAGCGGGTGGATCACGCCGAAACCTGGGTGAAGGCGACCAAGGGCGAGGCCCTCAGCGACGCCGAGGTCTACCAGGTCATGCAGAGCATGTGGGCCGTGTGGTTTTCCGTCGAGGACTCGTTCTACCAATACCGCGACGGCCTGTTGGACGAGAGCACCTGGCAGGCGAGCCTGGCCGGACTGAGAAACGCTCTGCGCGGGCCGCTGCTGCGGGCCGCGTGGCCCTTCATTCGCGCGAGCACGGTGGGCGCCGACTTCGTCGCGATGGTGGACGACCTCATCGCGAACACCCAGCCAGTCACCAGCAACGACCAGATCGCCGCCTGTCGGGCGTCGATCGCGCGCGAGGTCGAGGCGGCCGCGGCGCCGGCGGCGCCCATGGTGGTGGGGCTGGGCGACAAGCTCTAGTATACGGCGCGAGGGACGCGATCGGAGACTTCACGCGATGCAGGTTGGCCGTTTCTTCTCACTGGGGGCCAGCGCCGCCCTGGCGTTCGCCGCGGCGCTGACCCTGGCGCCCTCGCTGGCTGGCGCGGAGAGCCAGCTGAAGGATTCCGACGATTACAATTGCAATCACGGCTCGCTGGATGACCCGGCGACCCTGACCGCCTGCCAGCATCTGCGCGGCGCGCCGATGACCATCGACGAGATCGCCGCCGCCCGCCAGATGGGCTTCCAACGCTCGTCCGACGACTACATCTGCCACCATGCCCGCCGTGGTTCACGGCGCAGGATCGCGGCGTGCCACAGGCTGCACGGGGCCTAGGCCGGGTTGACAGTTATGGGCACTTTAGGTAATGTATCGCCGCCCCGCGTGTCGGTGGCGCGGTCTTTGACATCGTTGGCGTGTCTGGTGTGTTGGCGCCCGGGGTGTGGGGCGCCGATATCAACGGTGAATTAGGGTGGGAGCTGGTCGCGCGGCGCCGGGGCGCGATGTTTCACGTGAAACACTCATAGTAACTCATCGGCCACGGTCGGCGACAATTCCCTCGTCACCTTCCCTCGTCACCCCGGACAAGCCGCGCAGCCACGTCGATCCGGGGCCGGACGGGCCGAGACCGAGCTGGAAGACGCATGAGGAACCGGAGGGTCTGGCCCCGGCTCGGCGCTGCGCGCCGTCCGGGGTGACGGGGAGAGGGAGTAGGCGCTAGGCCAAATCCTTGGCCAGCTCCGCCCGGGTCTCTTCGCCCAGCACGGCCAGGTGGGCGTAGCGCGGGTGGTCGCAGCCGAGGAGGATGCGGGCGGCTGGGTCGCGGAAAGCGGCGACCTGGGCGGGGGTGAGCGGGAAGTGCAGGAAGTGGACCGAGGAGGTTTTGCCGTCCTGGCGGGTGCGCTCGATGTCGCCTTCCTGGATGGCGCTGGCGCGCTGGCCGGCGACTTCCAGGAAGAAATGATCCTCCACCCCGCCCAGTTCGCCCAGCACGCGGGCGCGGCGGTCGGGATCGTCGATCTCGAACATGACGGTGGCGGTGAGCTCGGCGCCTTGTGGGATCAGCGGGTTGTAGGCGGCCAGTTCGTCGGCCAGCTGCTCGGCGCCGCCTTTCTCGATCAGCAGCATCTCCTGGATCTGGAACAGCATGGTCTCGAAGCTCTCGAAATAGACCGTGCACCAGGGGCCGAGCGCGACGCGGCGCAGGGCCTTGGTGGGCAACAGGGCGGCGCGGCGGGCCTTGCGCTCGGCGGCGAAGGCGGCGTCGGGGATGATGTCGGCGGCGGTGATGCGGCGTTCGGCGGCGGGCATGGTCATCTCGTGCATTCGGAGTCGGCTAGAGGCCGTAGGCCTGGGCCAGCAGCTCGATGGGGTGGGTCTGGCGGGGCGGCTGGGCGCCGTCCTTGAGGTCAAGCGAGACCAGCTGGCCCAGATGCTTGCAAGCCAGCGGGCAGTCCGAGCACAGGTTGTCGTTGCCCTTCTGCGCCACCTGGCGGGCGGCGGGTTTGCCAACCTTCATGGCGATCTCGTGCGTGCCTTTCATCACCCCGAAGGTGCCGCCGTGGCCGGAGCAGCGCTCCACCAGGTCGACCTTGGTGTCCGGGATCAGGCGGAGCATCTCGGCGGACTTGGCGCCCATGTTCTGGGCCCGGGCGTGGCAGGCGTGGTGCAGGGTGACGCCGCCCTCGATGGCGGCGAGGCCGGGGGCGAGGCCGTGGGCCTTGTTCAGGCCGACGACATACTCGCAGATGTCCTGGGTGGCGCTGGAGAGCGCGCGCACCGCCTCGCTCTCGGGCAGGATCAGCGGCCACTCGAACTTCATCATCAATCCGCAGCTGGCGGTGAGGGTGACCACGTCCCAGCCATCGGCGATATAGGGGGCGAGCTCGGCGGCGACGCGCGCGGCCCGGTTCGCCACCTCTTCGAGATCGCCGGCTTCCAGTTGCGGCATGCCGCAACAGACCGGGTAGACCATCTTCGTTTCGACGCCCTGCCGGGCGAGGACGGCCACGGCGGCGGTGGCGGTCGAGGGCTGGTTATATTCGGCGAAGCAGGTGGCGTAGATCACCGCCTTGCGCTGGCCGAACGCTGGGCCGGCTGGATCGGGGCCAGGGGCGGACTTGGTGAGGTCCGTGGCCGTTTTCGAGTGGTAGAGCGGCAGGATGGCGTCTTCGTCGATGCCGAGCACCGCCTGCATGGCCGGGCGGGTGAGGGTGTTGCCCTTGGCGCTGGCCCAGTTGGCGAGGCCGGCGACGGGTTTGGCCAGCTTGCCGTTGCGATCGGTCTCGCCCAGCTGCTCGCGGACGACTTCGCCGCCGTGAGCCTTGCGTTCGGCGGCGCGGTGGCGGAGCAACAGGTGCGGGAAGTCGACGGCCCACTCGTGCGGCGGCACGTAGGGGCACTTGGTCATGAAGCACATGTCGCAGAGCGTGCAGGCCTCGGTGACCTTGCCGTAGTCGGACTTGGCGACGCCGTCGATCTCGCCGGTCTTGCCCTCGTCGATCAAGTCGAACAGGCGCGGGAAGGAGTCGCACAGATTGAAGCAGCGGCGACAGCCGTGGCAGATCTCGAACACCCGCTCCATTTCCGCCTCGACCTTGGTGAGGTCGTAGAAATCCGGATCGCGCCAGGCGATCGGATGGCGGAACGGCGCCTCCAGGGAGCCTTCCTTCGGCGCGGTCGTGGGCGGGGTGTCGGTCATAGACGTCCCTCCCTCCCCTTCATGGGGAGGGTAGACCGCAAAGCGGTCGGGTGGGGGTGTTTGAAGCGGCCGGGGTGAGGAAGGCCAGCGCCTCCCCACCCCGGCCGCGCTTCGCTCGGCCGACCCTCCCCATGAAGGGGAGGGAAGAAGGTTAGTCCAGCGTATCCAGCGCCCGCTGGAAGCGGCCGGCGTGGGACTTTTCGGCCTTGGCCAGGGTCTCGAACCAGTCGGCGACTTCCTCGAAGCCCTCATCGCGGGCGGTGCGGGCCATGCCGGGGTACATGTCGGTGTATTCGTGAGTCTCACCGGCGATGGCCGCCTTGAGGTTGAGACCGGTGGGGCCGATGGGCAGGCCGGTGGCCGGATCGCCAGTCTCCTCCAGGAACTCGAGGTGGCCGTGGGCGTGGCCGGTCTCGCCTTCGGCGGTGGAGCGGAACACGGCGGCCACGTCGTTGTAGCCTTCCACGTCGGCCTTTTGGGCGAAGTAGAGGTAACGCCGGTTGGCCTGGCTCTCGCCGGCGAAGGCGTCTTTCAGGTTCTGCTCGGTCTTGCTGGAAGCCAGGGCCATGTCGTCCGTCCTATCGAAGCTGTTCTGAGCCTCGGTCCTTAGGCCGCCAGCGTCGAGGGGTCCAATCGATTGATCGCATGCGCCCGATAGAGCGCGTCGATCAGGCGCCGGCGCGCTGGTTCACCAGGGCCTGGAAGGCCGCGAACAGCTTGTGCATGGCCGGAGCCTTGTAGGGGTAGAGCTCGGGCGGATCCATGTCGTGGACGATCATGGCGGTGTCGGGCTCGAACACCAGCAGTCGGCCCTCGCGGTCCTCGGCGCAGTCGATGGCGAAGTAGTCGAGGCCGAAGGCGCCATGCAGGGCGGCGAATGCGCTGGCGTGGCGGGCGGCGAAGCCGGTGTCGAAGCTGGCCATCACCTGGGCTTCCTCGGCCCGCTTGGCGGCGTCCTCCGCCATGCCGGCGTTGAGATAGTGCACCATCCAGTGATCGCTGATGGCCAGGTGGACGATGAACGGGCGCCCTGCGACGAGGGCGACGCGCAGCTTGCGGAAGCGCCCGTCCGGACTGCGATAGTCGACGAAGGGCGAGAGATAGAAGGCCTCGGCGCCTTGCTCGGCGCGGTAGGCGGCGACGGCGGTTGCGTCGTCGAGCTTGGCGAGGCCGGTTCCGGCGTGGGAACCGACAGGCCGCACGATGATCGGCCAGGCGCAGCCCGGCAGCAGCTCGGCGGGCGGGGCGCCGGCGGCGAGGCGCCCCAGGTCGTCGGGGGTCACGCGAAGCACCGGCGGCGCGACGATGTCCGGGCGGCCGGCGAGGCGTTCAGCGGCCAGATCGCGGCGCAGATCGCGGATGGCCGCGGCGGAACCGTTGAGGATGGGCCTCGGCCAGCGGGCCAGGGTCTCGCTCAGCCCGGCCAGGATCGCCGCGCCACTGTCGGATTCGCCGACAGTGAGGATGGCGAGGTCGTGGTCGGGGATCTCGGCCGGCGGCGGCTCGCCGGGGGCCAGGTAGAGGTGGTCGAGGACGCCGTTCCAGCCGGCGAGCAGGAACTCCACCGGCGTGTTGGCCATCATGTCGCCGGCGGCGGCGATGGCCAGCAGGCGCGGGCCTTTTCCGGTCCCGATGGGGCGGCGATACCAACGCTGGCGGACGAGGGCGTCGGCCTGCAGCGCCAGGCCCTGATCTCGCTGGCCGACCAGCTGCAGGATGGTGGAGAGGTCGATGAGGGCGCCTGCGTCGCCTGGATCGACGTTGGCGCGGGTCAGGAGGGCGTCGAAGGTGGGCTGCAGGTCGCGCTCGGCGAAAACGGCGCGGGCGAACTCGACCATGCCGGCGGTGAGCGCCGGTTGTGCGGACGAACGGTCAGGATCGCGGCGGAGCGCCGGTGAAGCCAAGTCCTGAATCTCCCACCCCGAACGAAGCGGCAGGTTCGCGCCCGAGTATGAACAATCTCACTCCACCCGAGCGCGGCGAATGTCGCAGGTCAGGCGGCGGTGGCTCTGGGCGACCGCGCCGCCGAGATCAGGCCGGGCAAGGCGCGGAAGACGCGGATCAGCGGCCGCTCGACTCCGTGGTGGAAGGCCAGGCCGGCGATCGTCGAGGCAACCATGGAGACGGGTACAAAGAGCCCGGCCGGATGCACCCCGATCAGGTGCGCAGTCAGCGCCACCATCGGCAGGTGGCAGAGGTAGATGGCGTAGGAAGCGTCGCCCAATGCGATCAGCAGGCGCGGCGCGGTGAAGGCGCGCTCGACGGCGACGGCGCCGGTGACGATCATGAACGCCGGCGCGCCCCAGAGCAGCGGTCGGAAGAACTCGTTGCGGAAGCCGGTGAGGCCCATGGTGATGAACAACGCCAGGCCGAGGGCGGCGAACACCAGTCCCGCGCCGGGCTCGATCATCCGCCCTTGCTCGCGCCGCCGCGCCAGCCAGGCGCCGGCGGCGAATTGCAGCATCATCGGGTTGGCGCCCAGCCCATAGATCGGCGGATCGGCGAAGCCGAAGGCGACGATGGCGCAGAGTCCCGCCAGCAGCAGCCAGAACCGCCATCGGGCCGGGCCGAACAGCACCAGGGTGAAAAGCGCGTAGAACACCGCCTCGTAGTTCAGGCTCCAGCCCGGCGGCAGCACGGGAAACACCAGGCCGTTGGGGTCGTGGTGCTGGATGAACAGCAGCGACAGCACCAGGTGCCGCGTAGAGAGCGACACCTGCGGCAGGAACATCGGCCAGAAGGCCGCGATCACGGCCACGACGCCGGTGACCAGCCAGTAGGCCGGCGCGACGCGGGTCAGCCGCCGCCAGAAGAACACCGCCGGGGCTGCCTCGCCCCGCGATCCCACGGTCCAGATGATGAAGCCGCTGATCACGAAGAACACGTCGACGCCCGCCGCGCCCACCCAGTCACGGTCGTCGATCCACTGGAAGGCGTGGAAGGTCACCACCGACAGCGCCGCCAGGCCGCGCAGCGCCTGGATGTTGGTCAGGGTGGGCGGGTGAGCGGGCGCCGTCAGGGGGTGATCACCGCCTTGCCGATCACCGTGCGGTCTGCCAGCGAGTCGAAGGCCGAGCGCCAGTCGTCCAGGCGATATTCCTGGTGCACGCGCGGCTTCAGCTTGCCCTCGGCCGCCAGCTTCCAGATCGCCGCCTGGTTCTCGCGGCCGCGCTCGGGGAACTGGCGGCCGTATTCGCCGGCGCGCACCCCCATCACCGAGAAGCCCTTGATCAGCGGCATGTTCACCGAGATCGTCGGGATCCGTCCGGAGGTGAAGCCCACCACCAGCAGCCGGCCGTTGAAGGCGATGCAGCGCACGCTCTCGTCGAACACGTCGCCTCCCACCGGATCGTAGATCACGTCCGCGCCGCGCCCGCCGGTGATCTCCTTCACCCGCTCGCGGAATCCGCCGGTGACATTGACGACGGCGTCCGGCGCATATTCGGCCTCGACCACCGCCAGCTTGGCGTCGGACGCGGAGGCCGCGATCACCCGGCAGCCCAGCACCTTGGCCAGGTCCACGCAGGCGAGGCCCACGCCGCCGGCCGCGCCCTGCACCAGCACCCATTCGCCGGGCTGGACCTCGGCGCGGCGCACCAGGGCGACATAGGCGGTGAGGTAGGCGGCGCCAAAGCCGGCCGCTTGGCTGAAGCTGAACGCCTCGGGCTTGGGCCGCAGGGCCATGGCGTGGGTCAGCGCCACGTCGGAGAAGCCGCCCAGCCGCGCGCCGCCCACCACGGCGTCGCCGGGCTTCCAGCGATCGACGCCCGCGCCCACCTTGGCGATCACCCCGGACATCTCCAGGCCGGGAATGAACGGCAACGGCGGCTTGTGCTGGTACTCGCCGCGGGTCTGCAGCAGGTCGGGGAAGTTCACCGCCGCGGCGCGCACCTCCACCAGCACCTCGCCCGGGCCCGGATCGGGCGTCGGCGTCTCGCGCAGCACGCAGCCGGCGTAGTCCGGCGCCAGTTCCTCGACCCACAGGGCTTTCATCGGGGTTGCGCACTCATCAGTTCAGTCTCCCCTCGATCGCCTCGCGCACCAGGCCGGCGATCTCCCGGCAGGCCACGTCCGCCCTCGGAACCACGCCGGTGAAGGCGGTGAAGCCGTGCGCCAGGTTGTCGTAGCAGCGATAGGCCACCGGCGCGCCAGCTTCCAACAGCCGCTTGGCGTAGGCCTCGCCCTGGTCGGCCAGCGGATCGAAGCCGGCGGTGGCGATCACTGCGGGCGCCAGGCCGGTGAGGTCGGCGGCCTTCAGCGGCGACAGTTTCGGGTCGGCCGGATCGTCGCCCGGCCCCATGTAGTGGCCCATGAACCACTCCATCAGCGGCCGCGACAGCGGATAGGCGTCGGCGTAGGTGGTCATCGACTGGGTCTCGCTGGCGACATCGACGGCCGGATAGATCAAGAGCTGCAGCGCCGGCTGCGGCTCGCCGTGACGGCGCAGCTCCTGGCAGATCACCGCCGCGAAATTACCGCCCATGGAATCGCCGCCGATCATGGCGGTGTCCGCAGGCGCGCCGAAGCGGGCGGCGTTGGTTCGGGCCCAACGATAGGCGTCCAGCACGTCCTCCAGGCCGGCCGGAAAACGGTTCTCCGGCGCCAGGCGATAATCCACCGAGATCACCGGGCACCGGGCGATGGCGGCCAGCATCGAGGCGAACACATGGCAGGTGTCCAGATCGCCGATCACGCCGCCGCCCATGTGGGCGAACACCATTAGCGGCGCAGCCGGGTCCTGATCGGCGGGTCGATAGGCCCGCGCGTCGACCGGGCCGCCGCCGGAGTCGATGGAGAGCGTCTCGATGGCGACGCCGGGCTCCAACGAGCCCTCCAGGGTGCGTAGCCCCTGGGCGCTGGCCAGGCGCGCCTCTTGCGGGGTCAGGCTGGCCAGCTGCGGCAGGGCGCGAGCCTGGTGGGCCAGGAACTGGAAGCGCGGATCGAGGGTGCGGCCGCCCTGGTAGACCACGCCGCCGCCGGACAGCAGCCGCAGCACTGGCCGGGGCAGCGAAAGCAGGGTGCGAACCACCGCCTTCTGGATGGCGGGATCGGCCACCGGATTTAGCCGGGCACGCGGGGCGCCGCGGCGACGCCGCCCAGGATCAGCCGCACGCAGAACTCTGTGGCCGCTTCCACATCGACGGGTCGGCGCTGCAGCATGGTGTCGCCGACCTCGCGGGCGATGGCGATGCAGGCGGTGGCCAGGTAGTCGAGGTCGACGCGTGGGGCGAGGCCGCGCTCCATCACGTCGGCAAGGGCGGTGCGCACCTCCATGTGCACGGCGAGGAGCTCGGGCGTGTTGCGGGCGTAGGGATGATCGGCGGCCTCCTGCAGGCCGCTCTCGCCAAGCGCCTCTTCCTCGTCGGCGATGAACTCGAAATAAGCGCGGATGGCGCCGCGCAGGTACGACTCGAAGTCGCTGGCCCGCAGGTACTCAGCGTGCAGGATCGGCCGGAAGCGCCGCGCGCCGTCGTCGGCCAGCGCCGCCCACACTTCCTCCTTGGAGCGGTAGTAGTTGTAGAAGGCGCCCACCGAGAGGCCGGTGCGGCGGATGATGTCGCGCACGGTGGCGGTTTCGAAGCCGATCTCGCGGAACACCGCCCGCGCCGCGTCGAGGATGGTCTGGCGGTTGGCGAGCTTGGTCTGCTCGCGCTTGCCAGGGCTCAGGAAAGCGACTTCGGACATCGTCCTAGGATCGGGCGCCGGCGCGGCGAAGTCCACCGCTCCCCGCGCCTTGGCGGTTAGATCAGCTTACGGCGCCGTGGAGACACCAGCATCGAGGTTGGGCGTGTTGCAGGTGGCCACGCACTGGCTCCAGGCGCCGTCGCAGCTCTCCGGATGATCGCCGGCGCGGCAGACGTAGCTGTCGTTGGCGCAGCCCATCCGGCAAGCGGCGGCGTCGGGCGGCGCGGTCCAGGCCGTGGATGTCTGCGTGGACGGGATCGAGCTCTGTGCTGGCGGCGTTTGTGGCGCCGCCGAGGGTTTCACCGGCGGCACGGTGATCGACCCGCCGGGCGCGGCGGCGAGGGCGATGGCCGGCAGCAGCGCGGCCAGCAGGATCAGGCGCCGAAGCATGGCGGCAAGCATCGCCCGCGCCCGTTAAGGCCCGATTAACCACGTTTTGTCGTTTGAATTCAGACCGTGCGCTTGGCGCGGTCCTGCTCGTTGGCGCCGCGGATCGAGTTGCGGGCCGCCTCCCATTCGGCGTCGCCCCAGGCGCGTAGGCTGCTGAAGCCGCCGCCGCCCGCGTTCCAGCCGCCGCCGTCGATGGCGATGGTCTGGCCGTTCACATATTCGCTGAGCGGATGCAGCAGATAGACCGCCAGGTTGGCCAGCTCGCGCATCTCGCCGACCCGGCCCAGCGGGCTGCCGGTGGTTTGGCGGCTGGAGCCATCGGCCGGCTGGCCGGGGCTCAGCCGCGCCCAGGCGCCCTCGGTGGGGAAGGGGCCGGGCGCGATGGCGTTGAAGCGCACCCCGCGATTGCCCCATTCGGCCGCCAGCGACTGGGTCATCACGTTAAGGCCCGCCTTGGACATGGCCGAGGGCACGGTGAACGTTCCGCCCGACCACACCC
>Ga0265338_10008420_pt1 | contig 12525 bp, 11 predicted proteins | sample 42126metaG_FD_193579 | JGI IMG/M metagenome (GOLD analysis project Ga0265338, IMG submission 193579) | Rhizosphere microbial communities from Carex aquatilis grown in University of Washington, Seatle, WA, United States - 4-21-26 metaG | ecosystem: Host-associated > Plants > Roots > Rhizosphere... | reverse complement strand
TCTGAGCTAAAGTACAGTTTGGGTAGTCCGTTAGGTTGCCATCTAAAGTTAGTAGGTAAGCGAAGCTGTGGTTGGTCAAATTGGGCTGCCAAGCCAAGCTCGTTAAACTGTTTTTAGGTTGCGTGCACCCAGATAGAGGTTCAACGTTAATCTTGCCGCCGCTAGCTAGCTTGGTGGGTATAACGCGCCAGTAGTCGCCCACTAATACACTGACCGGGTGGTGTCTTAGAGCCTGGGCCACAATCGAGTTACGTTCGTTAACGTCAGCAAGCGCGGCTTTGCTACCGTTATAGGTATGGGCAGCCGATAGTGAACCAAGTAAAACACCAATGGTACAAATCGCCCCGGCTGCAACCACATAAATTACCGAATTAAGCTTTTTCTGTCTAAGGAAGGTCGCCGCCGATATAAAAACCGTAAAAAGGGCTATTGTAAGATAGCGGGCATCAACTACGTAGTAGTGGTTACTAATTATAAAAACACCAACCGCTGCCAGGGTTGTCCAGATTAAGCCTATCGATAGCCTGGAGGGCATATCTAGATTAATCTTGTCGTTCTTGTTGTGAGCCAAGCTGGTGCGTATAAGGCTACAGATTATTAAGAATCCGCCTATGGCAATGGCGGCATTTATTATAAAGGCTAACCCGCCTATACCCGTTAAATTAACATATGCCTGATGACCAATCTTGGTGCTTGGTATATCATTAAATGCCGGATTGGCTCCAAGGTTGGTCAGAAGTCCCGAAACTGCGTATTCCGTACCCTTTACCAAAGTATGTAGATTCTCTACTACGCCAAACGGACCAGCAACCGACTGATTACTAATGTGAGTAATACCAGTCGAGTTTAATATGCCTAGAATGCCTAGCGCCGCGGCCGTAGCAATCAGGCCGCCAACCACCCAATGGACCGTTAAGCTCACCAAATTCCAGCCGCTCGCAAAGGCATAAACAACCAACGCCAAAAGAGCGCCACCCAAGCTTAGGACAAAGAACAGTTTATCGCTGGCAATCAACAGGCTTAGGCCAGCAATTGCCAGCCAGAATTTTGCTGATTTAACTCTTGGCGAGCTTAGCAGTAAAGCCAAGCTGCAAATATATAGTATGTACTCTAGGTTACGGGTCGAGAGCATGGCCATGTTAACAGGTAGTATGCCGCCGGCATAAGGCTGGGCCGGCACCAATACGAGTACGGACGCCAAGGCAAGGCACAGCGTACCAAAAATCAGCGGACGCCGCTCAACGCGGTAAATAATCAGTGCCAGCGCGGCAACGGTAGCTACGCTTAGGCCTACTGTAAAAACAACAAAAGTTGCGCTAGATATACCCAAAATTCTTATGAGCAGAAATATCGGCCACTTCAGCAACAAACTATGCTGTCCGGGGAAAAGCGCGTTGTGAAAGGTGTTGGTGTGCTCAAATAAGTAACTGTTGACTAGCTGGTCGGCATTGCTGCCCTGCAGCTTGGCGCTTAAGACGCTCCAAAACACAGTGGTCGCCAGTAGTACCACTAAGGAAAAAACAACATACAACTTGGCAAAACGTGGAGTACTTACTGTGACAACTAACTGTTTGAATCGCCGGCGCCAAGGGCTCGCACTAGATCGTGTATTCTTGGCTGATTTTTTTTCCATAGTTTTATATTTTTGTGAACTTGCCATCAGTATACAGGGTTATCATCTGACTTAAAAATCCGGGTTTTGTACAAATAAAAGTTCCAAATAGTCGTGATTCCCAATGCTAGAGTTCTGGTAGCAACTGCCGGTATGGTACCAGATAATAATTTAGTCACAAATAAGGTAAAACTAAAGTTAAATAATACCAGCAGTGAAAAAGCAATGATTTGCGGTACAAGAACTTTGTGATGCATGCGTTTATCCTCAAAAGTTACTAACTTTTGCAAACCAAACGACACAACCAGGCCAATCCAAAAACTAAGACCAACCGCTACCACAGCACTAGCCCCAAACCACTGGGCGGCCACAATCACCACTAATTCCAGCAAGTAAACACTTCCTCCAATAACCAGGTAGCGCCTCCCGGGCGTGCTTAACAACTTGTGAAGTCTAGGCTTCATTAAGGTTAGCCGACCCTTCTTTATCAATTATGTAGAGCGGACGGTTCTGGGTCTCGGTATGGATGTGCGATAAATATAAACCGATAATCGCTTGCGACACTAGTAGAATGCCTACTAAAAATAGGACCAAGACCATCAGGTAAGCACTGCCGGTTGCGTGCAGATTAGTAGGGTCACCCAGCGCTAAATTAATTAGCATAAACAGGCCTAGTAGCGTTGAAAGTGGCAGAATGACCACGCCAATATAAGCGGTGATATATAGCGGCGAGATACTTAGCGAAATTGCACTATCAATGGCCAGCTTAAATAGTTTCTTGAATGAATAACCGGCTTCGCCGCTCAAGCGCGGGCTAGCTTTAAATTCTATGTAGTCACGCTCATAGCCCAGCCAGTCTATTAGACCGCGGGTGATACGGTTGCGCTCAGTCATGAGTTTGAATTCGCGCTGGATGGCCTTATCAATAAGTCTAAAATCGGTTGCTCTTGGCATTAACTTCATTCCGGTGGAACGATTGAAGAAGCCATAAAATATTTTTGAGCCATAGCGCTTTATAAAACCTTCTTTTTGGTTGGCGCTTCTAACTCCAATAACCACCTTGTTACCGGCTTTCCAGCGCGCAATAAACTGCGGAATTAGCTCCACCGGGTGTTGGCCGTCGGAGTCCAGTGTGATGATTGCCTGGCCGGTCGCTTGGTGGATGCCGGCAGTTACAGCAATTTCTTTACCGAAATTTCTAGAAAACTTGATTAGCCTAACGGAGCGATCGCTGCCGGCCAGCTTACCGATGATTTTGGCGCTGTCATCGCTGCTGCCATCATCCACATAAATAAGCTCGTAGTCGCTTAAGCCGTTATCTTTAAGAATACCTAGAAGAGATTTGTGAAAATCACTCAATCCGGCGCTCTCGTTGTGCACCGGCATCACAAAAGAATACATACTTAATTGTTTGCTCATTGTTTCAGCTCAAGTATAGCAAAAATAACACCTAAGACAGGCTTTTTTGGTAGGCGGCCAAGGTCTGCTTAGCCATTTCTTGCCAAGAGTATTTAGCAGCTTGGACTTTCCCATCGGCTACTAGCTTGGCCCGCAGTTTAGAATCATCTAACACCTGGGTTATCTTGGCCGCCATGTCAGCGGTATCCCCGGCGTTAAAATAGAGTGCCGCCTGACCGTATATTTCTGGCAGGCATGTGGCGTTGCTGCTTACCACCGGTGCGCCGTGTACCATAGCCTCTAGGCCCGGCAAACCAAAACCCTCACTTAAAGATGGGAAAATATAGGCTTCGGTGTGTTCGTATAGCCAACGTAATTGGCCTTCGCTAATAAAATCAGTAAAAACAATGTCAGAAATGCCTTGTTTTTGGACTTTGCGCTCGATGCGCTCAAACAAAACATCTTTCTTGCCGGCCAAAACTAACTTTAAGTCCGGGTGAGTGCGTTTAACTATCGCAAAGGCTTCAATTAATCGTTCCAGGTTTTTGTGAGGCTGCGGCCGGCCGACATACAGAATGAATTTTTTGCCGTCCAGGTTTAGCGGTTGTTCGTCTGGCTCGGAAATTCTATCGGCGGCTTCGTGAGTCACAAAAATCTTTGAAGGGGCGATTTTTGCATATTGTGCGACATCATGTTTTACGAACTCACTTGGTGTAATAACATAAGCGGATTTTTTAGCTACGCGTTTGATAACCCATTTATAAACAAGCTGCTTAAAACTAAAAATTAGCCAGTTTTTGGCTGGGTTACGAAAACGGGCTGTCGTAAGATCCTGGATGGTCGTAATTGTCTTACCAAAATATAGCACTGGCTGCTGGGTCATAGTAAAGTGAACCAAATCTGCCCTAAGTCCATAAAGTTGCCAAACTAGCCCGTACTGCTCACCAAAACTGAATTCTTTGTACGAACTCTCAACAATTTCGAAACCAGGCGCGACACTTCGCAAATATTCAACCCGGTGGCTTTTAGCTAGCAAGACGATCTCGAACTCCGGCTTAAGTTTAAAAAGGTACTCAACCAACTTATCAACATAGCGCCCGGTACTGGTCCCCGACTCCCTGGCATCAATTATTATCCGCATAGTTGATATTGTAACAACTCTTTCCTCTTATGGGGCTGATATACTATACCGATAGGTGGTAAAAGGAGGAACATGGCCAAAAAAGCACTTATCACAGGCATCACCGGGCAAGACGGAAGTTATCTAACAGAGCTATTACTCAAAAAGAATTATGAGGTGTACGGAATTATCCGCCGCGCCAGCTCTTTTAACACCGACCGCCTTGATCATATTTATCAAGATCCTCACGAAATCGGCGCTCGGCTAAAGCTTGTCTATGGCGACCTGACCGATGCCGGCAATGTGTACAATCTGATGACGCAAATTCAACCCGACGAAGTATACAATCTTGGCGCCCAGAGCCACGTAAGAGTATCATTCGACATTCCTGAATACACCAGCGATACCGTAGCGCTGGGAGCTTTGAGAGTGCTCGAAGCTATACACCGCTTGGGCCTAAAGACCAAATACTATCAAGCCGGTTCAAGTGAGATGTTTGGCAAAGTTCAGGAAGTGCCCCAGACCGAAAAAACACCTTTTTACCCACGTTCGCCTTACTCGGTCGCCAAAGTCTATGCTCACTGGATTACAATTAACTACCGCGAAAGCTATGACATGTTTGCCTGCAACGGCATATTGTTTAACCACGAAAGTCCGCGCCGCGGCGAAACCTTTGTGACCAGGAAGGTCACGCGGGCGGTGGCTCGCATACAGGCTGGGTTGCAAGATAAACTTTACATGGGCAACCTGGATTCTAAACGCGATTGGGGCTACGCCAAGGAATATGTAGAGGCTATGTGGCTAATGCTGCAGCAGGAAAAGCCAGACGACTATGTTATAGCCACAGGCGAGACCCACACCGTAAAAGAGTTTGTTGAGGAAGCCTTTAAGCAGGTTGGACTGGATTGGAAAAAGTACGTTGAGTTCGATAAACGCTACTTACGGCCGGCCGAGGTGGATTTACTTATCGGCGATGCCTCCAAAGCCAAGAAACAGCTAGGTTGGCAGCCAAAGACTACCTTCAAAGATTTGGTAAAGATTATGGTAGATGCCGATATAGTGGAACTAAAAGATCAGCTTGAAGGCAAAGTTAAATCTAAAAAGGAAGTAGTCTAGAGTTTTTCCAGGGCGGCTTTGAGCTGCTCAGCCGATTTTTCCCAAGTGAATTTTTTAGACTGCTCCAAACCAAGTCCAATGTATTTTTTGCTCAGTGCCGGATTCGCCAACAGCTTATTGATAGCTTTTGCGATTGCGGCTGGTGAGTTCTTATCGAGCAATATGCCAGCTTCACCAACAATCTCCGGCAAAGAGGTATTGTTTGAGCTAATGACTGGTACGCCGCAAGCCATCGCCTCAACTACTGGCATACCAAAGCCCTCGTAGTGTGATGGGAATATCAGCATTGTTGCCCCGCTTATAACCATGGGCGCATCATCGTCAGGCAAGTAGCCGGTATGAATAACTTTTAGACCTAGTTTACGCAACCTGTTAATACCAACTTGGATATCTTCATCTTTCCAACCTTTACCACCGGCTAACACTAGCGGGTATTCATCCTGGGTTTTTTTATCAAGCAATTCATATGCCGCCAGCAAGCCTTCGATGTTTTTGCGGGGTTCTAAAGTACCGTGGTAAAGCAAATATTTTTTTGGCAGATGGTACTTATGGGCAACCTTGGCAATATCGGCCTGGCTGCGTGGGTAGAAAACCGCCGGGTCAATGCCGGGATAAACAATCGAAATCTTAGCGGCCGGGACTTTGTAGTGTTCTATAATCTGTTTTTTGCTGCTTTTGGAAATCGTTATAAGATGACTGCCTTTGGCCACGGCTTTTGGTACAAACCGCGTGGTGTCGGATAAATTAACCGTGTTGGCGAACTGCGGGAAGTAAATAAACGATAGGTCGTGGATTACAGGAACGGTTTTAATGCGGCGGTTCCAAACCGGCCAGCGGATAAAGTTAGGGAAGATAATAACGTTGGGTCTTGTACCTAAGAAAAAATCTAGCGGCAAACCAAGACCCAGCCTGAATAACATGTTGTACACACGTCCCGGCATCCAGCGGATAATCCTATAGCGGACGTTATTGGTTGGTGGCAAGGGAAAATCTGGCAACGGCCGGCTAAAGAATTTAAAACCAAAAAATGTCAGCTCGTCAGACGGGTATTTTTTAATGTAAGCATCGCTTAGGCGCATAGCGAATGAACCAATGCCTGAGCGGTTTTTAAATACGGAACTACCCTCGATATAAATTCTCATCCCGTTAGAGCCAGAAAACGCTTATTTCTATTCTTCAAATAGCGCTTTCCCATTCCTGTCTTTAAATACTTTTCTCTAGCTAGAGCATCATTGGCATCCATACACGCTTCATAATATATCAATTCGTATGGACCGCGGCCCCTCGTGTAAGGCGATTTATTCTCCTGGTGCTCAGCTAAGCGTTTTCGTAGGTCAGACGTATAGCCCGTATACAACCTCCCACTTTTGTTGCTCCGCAAGACGTAAACGTAGCTCATGCTGGCTCTAACGGGACTCATGCTTCACCTTTATATAGCGGTATTATCTCCCGCTCGACAATTTTTTGGAAATCAAAATCGCGAACGGCTTTTTCTTTGGCGGCAGCGCCAAGTTTTTCGCGGCCAACTTTATCGCTTAGCATCTTCTTTAGAGCTTCATAAATGGCTTCGGAACTTTTTGGTTCAATCAGGATGCCGGTTTTGTTGTCAATAATTTCCGGCGTGCCGCCAACGTTGGTGGCAACAATTGGCCGGGCCAACATCGCAGCTTCGATTATGGCCAAACTAAAGGCTTCGTGGTAGCTAGCGTGCACAAAAATATCCATTGACGCCATTACGTCGTTTGGTTTGGCAACATAATCCCAGAATTTAACCGCTTTGCTCACGCCAAATTTTTTAGCTAAGTCTTCGTACTTAGATTTATTGCCGCTGACTCCGCCCAGTAGCCACAAATCAATGTCATCCCGGCCAAGTTTGGCAAAGCCCTCAATAAGTTCAGTTATGCCTTTTGTTTCAACTAACCGGGAGTTAGTGCCAACTACAATTTTGTTGGATTTTTCAACCGGTTGGACATTCTCCGGCAAAAAAACGCCGTTATATACTACGGCTAATTTTTGTAACTCTGGAGCGACTGCCTCAATCGATTCCTTCTCGGCATTACTAACCACGGTAATGGTGAAGGCCCGTCGTGAAGAGCTAATCACCCAACCGCGCATCCGGGGGTTGTAATGGTTTACATTATCGAGCACGTATTTTAGGTCGGCGTGGTCCGTCCACACTACCCTGCGACCAAGCAGTTTGGCGGCCCGGGTCGCGAAAACAAAATCATCCCGGCTCTGGGGGTGAACTACATCTATTCGGTATCGCAAAATAGTGTAAATGTACCACAGGGTAAAGAGCGGGTAGCGTAAGTAATACCATCTATCCCATTTTTGGCTGTCGTGCCAAGGACCGGCTATAACTTTGATCCCCTCATCACGACCTTTATCATGGATTTTCTTAACCTTTGTAACCAAAACCGGTTTATGACCGGCAGTCTTCAGGGCAATGGCCAAATTCAGGGCGTACTGCTCGGCGCCGCCAGCATCTTTTTGGTAAGCATTTCGAACTATCAATACTCTAAGACTTTTACTCATAGCCTAATCCAAGATCTGGGCAACTCCATATTTTTATTAGCTGACGGATCCTGGAACCAGATTTTTGGAGCGATGACAACTTTATCAGGATTCTGGTTGAGCCACGTTCCCCACCAGCTGAATGAACTGTTGGCCATAATATTATGCCGACAGTGCTTCATTAGCCGCATATCATCAGAGCCGTCTTTGTTCCCCTCGATAAAAGTTATTGGAAGGTCGAACTTTATATTTTTCTTGCACCAATCTATTTCTTTTGAGAATACAAATATATGCCTATTAGAATCTTTAGTTTTCTTCAAAATAATTTCTAAGGCGGCCCTGTAATAATCTAGTGGCATCAAACCATGAAATTGTTTAGCATGTTTGTTGTCCACATAATCTTCTCGTCTAACGTGCAGTGAAATAGCCTGGGTAGACTGGATCTGCGCAAGATATTTTTCGTTTTTTTGAGTCATCGGTTCGACCGGCTCGAATTCTCTTATCAGATTTTGGCGGATATCTCTGAAATAGTTCTCGTTTTGCCAATACCCGATTAAATACGAATTTTTGGGTAGACGCTGAACCTGTCGCTGGAACGGTGAAGCCTCCTCGGAATAAACCCTGAATTTCTTCTTATCCCGAAACAAACTTTTAAAACTGCTAGCATCGTTTTGCTCGTCCAAAGCATTTTTTATTTCCTGGAGACTAGCGATGGTGGCCCGTAGCGGATAGGCATTTAGTTCGTATTCTCTGGGCGTATTCTCTGCGGGTTGATTGTCGAAATACGTATTTATATCGAGCTTGAGCTCAGTCTTACGTTTGATAGCCAGACTTCTACCGACTGCATACTGGAAAAGCTGGTTACTGTGGCCGCCCATAACTCTGACAATAATCATCTGGCGCCCTTTAATAACTCTTCATATAGGTTCAGGTAATCTCGAGTCAGCTTTTCCCATGTAAATTTTTCTTTCCAAGTTTTGTGGCCTACTTTGCCCATCTTTTTACGCTTGGGGCGGTTATAAGACAACTTGGTTAATTGCCACAGCGCATCCTTAAGATCGGCGGCAACTCTGCCATTCGGGCGCTCGTGTGCTTTAACAATTATCCCATCGCCCGTCCACCGGGCAATCTCGGCGCTATTACCAGAGGGGGTCGAAATAAAGGGGACTCCGGCCGCCGCTGCCTCAAATAATACTAACGGGCTAGCTTCAATGTTTGAGAAGAAAATAAATAAATCGGCGCACATCAGCAACTCTCTTACTTGAGCACGTTTTGTGCCGTCTATCATTAGAACTTTTTTGCCGGGGAATTTGCTGCTTGCATTGATGCGGTCGGCCTGGACTTTAAAAATGTCATAGCTGCCAACGCTAGGGGTAATAGTGCCCGCACTGACTAGGGTAGCGGATGCCACCGGCAGTCTTTTGAAGAGATACGCTAATTCCTGGTGGCCCTTTTCGCCCGTGTAGTTGGCTATGGTCATCAGCATTAAGCCCTTAATGCCGTATTTGTCTCTCAATTTCTTTTTTTCGCTCTTGCTGGGCAGGTTTGTGAACTCGTTTTCATCGGCACCGTTAGGTATCAGGTGAGTATTTTTAAGTTTATGTTGGCGGGCAAAGTTAATATCGCGGTAATTCTCGGCCAAATAAACTGTGGCGTCAAACTTCCTCAGATATTTTGGGAGCTCTTTAAAATAATCTTTATACATAGGGTCATATAAACCCGAATAGCCGCAGGGGACCATTACTTTTACGGCCTTGATATCATCTAAGATTGGCAGCATTAGGTCGGTGGTCCACTGCTGGGCCGCATAAGTCATAACTACGTCAAATCCACCCTTTTTAAGGAAGTCCTGGTACTTCTTAGTATCCCCAGCTAGGCCTGTTACAGTACTCATGCCGTGAGTAGAAGTAGGCCTTATGTCAAATTCTAGTACCTTAACTCCGTTATGGGTCAGACTCTTACGGTTGGGCAGTTTTCTGGTTGCAATTGTTACATCGTGGCCCATAGCTACCATACGTTCGCTTAGGTGACGTACAACTTCAGGTGCACCACTTACAGAAGGGTAATATGACTCTACAGCATGCAGGATCTTCATTAATATATCCTATAAAAAATTAACGGCGTCGTTTACCTTTGATAATATACTTTACTCTCCTAGCAACTTTGCGCGGTAATCGTAAAATAACTCTCTTATGCAAACTAACGACCGCGAGAGCGGTCACCAGACCGCTTTTTGGGTGCCTTCTAAGTAGCATTTGTCTAGCAAGAGAACTTTGCTGGAATAGGTATAGTTTATAGATATCATTAGCAAAGGGAGACTCAAGTGAACGGTAGAACTTACCGTCTCTTACAATATCGCGGTATTTTTTATGGACAACCGGCTTATGCCATTGCTCCTCAGCTATTTGTTTAGGAATTTGAACGCTCTCATGACGCTGGGTCTGCGATATTCCGCCAGAGTTAATCCTGTACCAATAAAGACTCTCAGGGATAATTGCAACATCAGAGATGTCTGCCATACTACACCAAGCTTTATAGTCCTCAATCGGCTCATGGCTAACCGGATATAGCCCAATTTTTTCGAAAACTTCTTTCCTGGTTAGGGTGCCTCCGTGGGTGATTGGGTTTACTAGATAAAATGCCCTTTTTACGTCAATTGACTTGAATGGGAAAGCTTGGGTGATGCCTAAAGCTTCGCTGTCCTCATCCATCTGTGTGTAATAACAGCTGACCATGCCAACATTCCGATTAGTAACTAAGTAGAGGATTTGTTTCTCAAAACGGGAAGGCATAGATATATCGTCAGCATCTTGCCTAGCAATAAAAGCTCCCCGGCTGATTGTGATTCCTTTATTATCGGTTCCAAGAAGGCCTTTGTTGCGCTGCCTAATAACCTTTACGCGAGGGTCGTCTATGGTTCTGACAATTTCAGACGTATTATCTTTTGAGCCATCATCAATAGCCAGAACCTCAAAATCTGTAAATGTTTGGTTTAAAATACTTCTGAGCGATTTTTCAATAAACTTCGATGAATTGTACATTGGTAGAACCACAGAAATTTTTGGAGCCGATCCGATATATATAGGATTTCTGATTGTAAATATCATTTCGGCGTAGTTAACTAGCGCGTCTTCAATGAGACCTACCTGTTCGGTGACCCGTTCGTCAAATAAAACAGTCTCGATAGCGGTTACAATGCGCCTAAGGGCTTTGACTTGATACTCGGCTCCTTCTGGGTCTAATTCTTTGAAGCCGCCTTCGTAGCTCAGACTAGCAAGATGTACCCGATGTTCGCCCAAGGTGCTATCTAGGTATTTAATAACATTGGCCTTTTTAGCGCCGACCATCAGCCATAGGTAATAGTCTTCTATACCTCTTAGAATAGGATCTTCGTTAAACCCCTTCAGTTCCGTTAGTAACTCCACTCTGGCTACAACCGTCATAGTCGCTATAACGTTAGAAGCTAGCAGAGACTCAAAAGAGGTGGTACTAAGTTTACCGGGACCCTCTTTGGGTTGCTTCTCGCCCATCTTGGTAATTTTTCCATGGACCAGAACAACTTTAGGATCCTCAAACAGCGGGATCTGCTGGATTAACTTATTGGGTAGCCAGGTGTCGTCATCGTCCTGGAAGGCGATTAGCTCACCAGAGGCAGCCTTAATGCCTATGTTGCGCGCTACAGCGCTCAGGCCCGTATGGGGAGCCTTTATGTACTTAACCTTTCCCCCATACCCCTTAATTAGATCCTCGGTTTTATCGGTTGAGCCATCATCCACCACGATGAGCTCCATATCCCAGCCCTTTGGTAGCTCTTGGGCCAGTACGCTATCAACCGAAATTTTAAGAAACTTCGCACGACTATATGTGGGAATAACTACACTTAATAGCCTATTCTCTGTCATTTGGCAAAGGTCTTATTTATCTGCTTTGTAAAATCTCCGACCCAGACCTTCAAAATTTGCTTTTCGGAATCGGAGTCGTTAACCATAAATTTAGAAAGATAAGCTTCAGCTATTTTGATAGCCTTTTGTTTAGAGTAATTTTCGCCAACTTTGTGGCCGATAATAGTAACGTTGCGGGTTGCCAAGTATGCACTGTGCTCAACGCTATCAACCTTAAAGCCAAATGTTTCAAAAAGTTCTCTTAGTCTAACCTCACTCCAACCATCATAATGAACTGCCCAGGGTGCTTCGTTAGATCCAAAAATATGCCTGATTGCAACTTTTCTATCTCTGTCGGCGGCCTTAGCATCCAAAACTATCCGAGCCGAAGCATCAAAATCCGGCATCTCTAGATGAACTACTCCGCCAGGCTTCAGCCAACTATGCCAGCTGGCCAACATGGCCGAGATAACAGTTCTTTGAAAATGCTCAAAAACGTGGTGCATCCGGACTTCATCGATGCTTCCTGGTTTATATCTAAGCTTTGTTAGGTCAGCGAATTTATCTGCTACCGAAGTTTGCTGTATGGTATGTTCGGTCAGTGGGAAATCAATATTAACGTAACCTTCTAAATAAACCTGCCCGCAACCTAGATGAAGTTTCATTTAGTGTCTCTCCTTTCCCAATCGCTCTGGTTAACGAAAATCGTATTGATGTAAGTGTCAGCATACACAAAATAACCTTTACTCTTAAGGAGTTCAATCAAAGATGCTATTTTATGTTGTTTCCTGCGAGTCGAATACGTTAAAGTTTCCATGCAGATTACAGTGGGATGCCACTGTTCAAACTCCATATTATTAATAATTTCGTAATCCCACCCCTCT
>Ga0265338_10008419_pt1 | contig 12525 bp, 7 predicted proteins | sample 42126metaG_FD_193579 | JGI IMG/M metagenome (GOLD analysis project Ga0265338, IMG submission 193579) | Rhizosphere microbial communities from Carex aquatilis grown in University of Washington, Seatle, WA, United States - 4-21-26 metaG | ecosystem: Host-associated > Plants > Roots > Rhizosphere >... | reverse complement strand
GCTCTATCACGTGGAAGCGAGTAACGGGTTTCCGTATCGCGTGTGCAGCGGCCAACAGGAAAGCGGTTCCGTGTGCATCTCCAGCCGTGGGAACGATGGCAACATCACGATTCGCGAATGGCATCCGGTAGGCGCGATTGAATATGGTTACGTCGCGCCGGATCCGCTCGATCCCGATGTTGTTTACGGCGCCGGGCGAACTGAGGTTTCCAGATTTCATTGGTCCACGGGGCAATCGCAGGATGTGTCGCCGTTAACCGGCTCAACTGGAAAATACCGCACGGTTCGCACGGAGCCGCTGATGTTTTCGCCTGTGGATCCGCACATTCTTTATTTTGGCGCGAGCGTTTTGTTTAAGACGATGGATGGCGGGCATTCGTGGCAGGTGATCAGCCCCGATCTCGGCCGCAAGCAGAATCCGGTTCCCGCAAGTCTCGGAAAAATGGCTGGCGACGATCCGAACGCCGAGAAGCAGCGCGGCGTGATTTATTCGCTCGCGCCGTCATTTATGAATGTGAATGTCTTATGGGCGGGAACGAGCGATGGCCTTCTCTGGATGACCGGCGATGGCGGGAAAAACTGGAAGAATGTCACTCCGGCGGAAATAACTCCGTGGAGCAAGATCACGCAGATTGCCGCTTCGCATTTCGATGAAGTATCCGCCTACGCGACCGCGAGCAGATTCCGCACGGACGATCTTCATCCATATATTTACCGGACGCATGACGGCGGAAAGACCTGGCAGTCAATCGTGAACGGGCTGCCGGAGAATTCACCGGTCAACACGATTCGCGAAGATCCCGTGCGCAAGGGCTTGTTGTTTGCAGGGACGGAGACGAGCGTGTGGGTCTCATTCGATGACGGCGATCACTGGCAGGCGCTGCAGTTGAATCTGCCGCACACTTCCATGCGCGATTTGTGGATTCACGACAATGATTTGATTGTTGCCACGCACGGCCGCTCGTTCTGGATTTTGGACGACCTTACCCCGCTGCGGCAGGTGAATGAATCAGTGGCCAGGGCCGATGCATTTCTTTTCAAACCCGAGCTTGCTTACCGCGTCAAACGATCCACTTATTCGGACACGCCGATGCCACCGGACGAGCCGGCGGGGCAAAATCCTCCCGATGGCGCGGTGATTGATTATTATCTCGCGCAACCAGCTGCTGGCGGAGTCACGCTCGAAATTCTGGACGCGCAAGGAAAAGTTGTGCGCCGGTATTCGAGCAAGGACAAGCCGGAGGTTACGCAGGAAGAGCTCGAGAAGCAGCTGATCCCGCTCTACTGGATTCGCATGCCCAAAATACTTCCGGTGAGCGCGGGGATGCACCGCTGGGTTTGGGATTTGCACTTTGCGACTCCGGATTCGCTGCGGCACGACTATCCGATTTCAGCGGTTCCCGGCGACACGCCGCGATTGCCGCTGGGTGCCAGCGCACTGCCGGGGAAATACACGGTTCGGCTTATCGTGAACGGAAACAGCAGCAGCGAGCCGCTCCTCGTAAAGATGGACCCGCGCGTGAAAACGCCGGCGGCCGGGCTGACGCAATTGTTCGACATGCAAGTGAAGCTCGCGGAAATGATGACGGAGAGTTCGGAGGCGGTGACGCAGGCACGTTCCGCGACCGAGCAGCTCGGAAAACTTTCCAGCCAGGCAAGCGGTCCCGTGGCCGCTGAAATTGCTGCGATGCAGAAGAAGCTCGCAGCCGCAATGGGCGGTGCGGGTGGTCCCGGTGGGCGGCCTGCCAGAGCTGCGGGTCCACCTGTAGCCACGCTCGCCCGCGTGAATGGTGAGGTCAGTGGGCTATATGGCGAATTGGACCGCGCCGATGCGACTCCAACTGCAGCGCAGGTTGCCGCGACGACGGCGGCTGAACATGATTACGTCGCCGTGATGAAGCAGTGGGAAGCGCTAAAAAAATCCTCCATCCCGGCGCTGAATCGCCAGCTTCGCGGCGCAAGCTTGCCGGAGATCCACCTCGAATCCGCAACTCCAGAGGAAGAGGAACCCGGCGGCGATTTGGAGTAGGCAGTCGCGGGGATTAATTACGCGCCTGAATATGTGGCGCGGCGAATGAATTCGCCCGCACCGGCGCGTCCGGTGAACTTGCCGTTGTCAATGATTACGTTGCCGCGCGAAAGAACTGTTTTCGTTACGCCTCGGACCCGAATCCCTTCGAACATCGAGTAATCCACGCGCATATGGTGCGTGCTGGCGCTGATCACCTGCTCTGCGTTGGGGTCGAAAATCACCAGGTCCGCATCCGAGCCGACGGCGATCGTCCCCTTGCGTGGATACAGGCCAAATAATTTTGCGGGAGCAGTCGAAACAAGCTGCACGAAGCGATTCGCCGAGAATTTCCCTCCGTGTACGCCGCCGGAATAAATCAAGCTCAAGCGGTGTTCCACGCCGGGGCCGCCATTCGGAATTTTCGTAAAATCATTTCTGCCCAGCTCTTTTTGTTCCTTGAAGCAGAAGGGGCAATGATCAGTGGAGACGACTTGCAGCGTATCGTGCGCGAGGCCATGCCAGAGTTTTTCCTGATGCCATTTCTCGCGCAGCGGCGGCGTGAAAACATATTTTGCACCTTCGAAATCTGGCACGTCCATGTTTTCCAGAGAAAGGTACAGATATTGCGGGCACGTCTCCGCATAGGCGGGCAGGCCGCGATCGCGCGCCTCGCGCACTTTCTCGAGCGCCTCATTGCAAGAGAGGTGGACGATATAGACAGGGCAGCCCGCCATTTCCGCCAAAGCAATTGCACGCCCGGTCGCTTCTGCTTCTGCCGTAGTCGGCCTGGTGAGCGCGTGATATTTCGGTGCGGTCTTTCCTTCGGCAAGCGCGCGTTGGACGATCACGTCAATCGCGCCGCCATTTTCCGCGTGCATGCAAATCATTCCGCCGTGCCTTGCGGCTTGCAGCATGGCGCGAAAGATTGCAGCGTCGTCGAGCATGAAGACGCCGGGATACGCCATGAACAATTTGAATGACGAGACACCCTCGCGGACCAGCGCGCCCATTTCCTCGAGCTGCGCCGCGCCCAAGTCAGTGATGATGCAGTGAAACGCGAAATCGGCCACTGCTTTGCCTTCGGCTTTTTTCATCCACGCGTCGAACGCCTGCCGCAGCGACTGGCCTTTGTACTGAATAGCAAAATCAATCAGCGTGGTGGTGCCGCCAAACGCGGCGGCGCGCGTGCCAGTCTCGAAATCGTCCGCGCTCGTGGTGCCGCCAAAGGGCATGTCCAAATGCGTGTGCACGTCAATTCCGCCGGGGATCACCAGATATCCTTTTGCATCGAGCGATTTTGTGGCGCTCCCGGCGGGGAGATGATCGGCAATGGCGGAAATTTTGCCCGCCGTGATTCCGATATCGCCCGTGTAGGTGTCCGTGGCAGTGACGATTGTGCCGTTGTGGATGATGGTGTCGAATCGCATCTTGGCCTCCGGCGACGCCTGCACCGTCGCTGTTCATGCGCTGCGCCGATTCGTTTGGCATCTTAGGCCAGTCGGAGAATGCGGGGCAAGCGGATGTCACCGGCGCGCTGTCGCGAGGGCCATATGTATCTTTGGCTTCGCATCGAAAATTCGAATCAGGGAAGCATGTGCATGGCGGTGCTAGAATTGCGCCCTACTAAGGCGCGGCACCCGAAGGCAGAAATATTCCACCGGATCGCGTGCCTTTGATGCGAATAGTATTTTGAGGCGCCCGCATGCCCCTTCGAGAAACCGCTCCTAAACTGTCGCCCGCGCAATACGAAGAGAACTTCGCCGACATCACTCCGCCGATGAGCGCGCGCCAGGCCGCCATCGAATCCGCGCGCTGCCTCTATTGCTTCGATGCTCCGTGTACGATTGCTTGTCCCACCACGATTGATGTTCCCGGCTTCATCAAACGCATCATGACGAATAATCTGCGCGGCGCCGCGCGTGTGATCCTGGAAGCAAATATTCTAGGCGAAACGTGCGGGCGCGTGTGTCCCACGGAAGTGCTGTGCGAAGGCGCCTGCGTGATGCACGAAAAAGGCGAGAAGCCGATTGAGATTGGGCGGCTGCAGCGGTATGCCGTGGACCACGTGCTGGACGCGAAGATTGCGTTGTTTCATGCGGGAATTCCGAACGGACGCAGCGTTGCTTGCATCGGGTCGGGACCTGCGTCGCTCGCCTGCGCCGCGGAACTTGCCCGACGTGGGTATCGCGTGACAATTTTCGATCGCAACACTTTGGCTGGCGGACTCAGCACATACGGAATTGCAGCTTACAAGACGCGTGCCGCGGATTCGCTACGCGAAGTCGAGATGGTGCGGTCGCTCGGCGTTGAAATCCGGCAAGGAGTGGAAATCGGCCACGAGATCACGTTGGCACAGCTCGAAAAAGAATATGACGCAATCTTCGTGGGCGTGGGGCTTGGCGAGACATGGACGCTCGACATCCCCGGACAGGAGTTGGAAGGTGTATGCGGCGCACTGGAATTCATCGAGCACACAAAAACGAAGCCTTTTCAGCAAGTTCGCGTTGGGCGGCGCGTGGCGTGCATCGGCGCGGGAAACACGGCGATTGACGTGGTGACGGCAGCGCGGCGGCTGGGAGTTGAATTGGTTTATCTGGTTTACCGGCGGAGCGAACGCGAAATGTCAGCGTTCCGTTACGAGTACGAGCTTGCGAAGAAAGACGGCGTCTCGTTTCTGTGGCAAACGCAACCTGTGCGCGTGGCGGGCACGGACGGCGCAGTGAGCGGCCTGGAATGTGTGCGCACACAACTCGGCGCGCCGGATGCGCGCGGGCGGCGCATTCCCGAGGTGATTCCCGGCAGCAATTTCACGATTGATGTGGATATGGTGATCTGCGCGGTGGGGCAGAAGCCCGTTACCGATTTTCTGCGAGGCGTGCCCGGAATTGAGATTGGTGTTGAGGGAATTGTTGCGACGAACGCGCAGCATCAGACCGGCAATACGAAATATTTTGCTGGCGGAGATTGCGCGAACGGCGGCAAGGAAGTGGTGGACGCCGTCGCGGAAGGAATGGCCGCGGCGCGCGGCATGGACGCGTGGCTGGGCGCACCGCGAGGCAAGAAGTAGCCCTGTGCATCATTCGAGATTTGGAATCGATTTAGGTTTGTGCCGGCATTCGTGAGGTGAAGCATGGCGGACTTACGCGTGAAGTTTTGCGGGCTGGAATCACCCAACCCGTTCTGGCTGGCATCTGGGCCGCCGACAAACACGGGTGGGCAGGTGATGCGCGCGTTTGATGCGGGTTGGGGCGGCGCCGTCTGGAAAACGATTGGCGAGCCGATCGTCAACACGTCGTCACGCTACGGCGCGATCGACTACAACGGCACGAAGATGATGGGCCTCAACAATATTGAACTGATCAGCGATCGGCCGGTGGAAACGAATCTTCGCGAAATTGCGGAAGTGAAGAAGCGATATCCGAAGAATCTTGTGATCGCGTCGCTGATGGTGGAAACGAAACGCGAAACCTGGCACGACATCGTGCATCGTGCGGAAGATGCAGGCTCCGACGCGCTCGAATTGAATTTCGGATGCCCACACGGAATGAGCGAACGCGGAATGGGAGCGGCCGTCGGGCAGGTGCCGGAATATACGGAGATGATTACGTCGTGGGCCGTTGAGGCGGCGAAGACGCCGGTGATCGTCAAGCTTACGCCAAACGTTTCGGATATCACGCGTGTGGCAGCGGCAGCGGAAAAAGGCGGCGCTCACGCAGTCAGCCTGATCAACACGATCAATTCCCTGATGGGTGTGGATTTGGAGACGTTTGCGCCGCGGCCGAATGTGGGCGGAAAATCATCGCACGGCGGCTATTGCGGGCCGGCAGTGAAGCCGATAGCGCTGCATCTGCTTTCGAGCGTCGCGAAAAAAGTGAAAATTCCGATCGTGGGGATTGGCGGCATTGGCTTTTGGAATGATGCCGCCGAACACATCGCACTCGGAGCTTCCACCGTGCAGGTGTGCACTGCCGCGATGCACTATGGCTTCCGCGTCGTCGAAGACATGATTGACGGCCTCTCAGCTTACATGGACGATCACGGCTACCGAACGATTGAAGATTTTCGCGGGCGCGCCGTGGCGAATGTGCAGGATTGGGGCGACCTCGATCTCAATTACAAAATTATCGCGGACATTCGCGAGGACCTCTGCATCGGTTGTCAGCTTTGCTATGTCGCGTGCGAGGACGGCGCGCATCAATGCATCGCACCGTATTCCGCGGCGGCCGATGGGAAGAAAAATCCAAACGGCATGGGCGTGCACGTGCCGCGAATCATCGATGACGAATGCGTGGGCTGCAATCTGTGTGCGCTGGTTTGTCCGGTGGATGGATGCATCACGATGAAGCAGGTTTCCACCGGGCGGCCGTTTGAAAGCTGGAATATGCGCATGCGCGGTCGCGGCGCGGAGCCCGGCTCCTCCGTGCCATCGTGAATTGCTTCCCAACCAACATAGGTCAGACCACACTTTTTGCAGGTGCGGGGCTCTGCCCGCGCATCAGCGCCCAATAGATCGCAAAACTCACGCCGAAGCCAACGAACCACGCGTAATCGTAAAGAACGCGCAGCGAAGGAACTATTAGGCCGATAAACGCTACACCCGCGCCTGCCGAGAGCGCGACGACGGCGCGCCAATTTATTCCATGCGAGAATTCGTAGGTTTTATCGCGCTGATATAGATCCTCAACAAGAATGATTTTCTTTCGCACAACAAAGTAGTCGCAGATTAATACGCCAGCGATCGGACCGAGAAACCCCGAGTAACCCACCAGCCAACCGAAAATATAGGTGTTGGAATTCGCCAGAAGCCGCCACGGTTGAAACACAACAACGCCCAGAACGCATGTGATGAAGCCACCCGCGCGAAAACTGATCAGGCGCGGCGCTAAATTGGAGAAATCGTTCGAGGGCGAGACGAGATTTGCCGCGACATTCACGTTCAGAGTGGCCAGCAGCAACGCGAGCATTGCAATTACAACGGCAATCGGATTTCCCAGCCGCGCCAGCACATCAACAGGGTTCCAAATGGCTTGGCCAAAAATGATTAGCGTCGCGGATGTGACGGCAATGCCGATGAAGGAGTAAAACGTCATTGTTGTCGGCAACGCCAGCGCTTGGCCGAGCATTTGATCGCGTTGGCTACGCGCGTAACGCGTGAAATCCGGAATATTCAGCGCCACAGTGGCCCAGAAACCCACCACGCCAGTCAGCGACGGCACAAAGTAGCGGAAGAATTCCGGAAACGTGTGGAATTTTGATGGCGCCGCGAGCATGGGGCCGAAGCCGCCGGCGCGTGTGACCGCCCAGGCCAGTAGTGCCGCGCCGATGATGAGCAAGAATGGCGCTGTGACGCTCTGCAAGAAGCGAATGGCTTTGATTCCGCGCGCGATCACAATCACGTGCAGCAGCCAGAAAGCGCCAAAGCAAAGCCACAAGCCGCCTGCAAAATCACGCCAGCTCGGTGAGAGAGCCACAATCATTGCATTGATGGCTTCGCCGCCAATCCACGTCTGAATGCCAAACCAGCCGCAAGCAACAAGCGCGCGGAGGATCGCAGGAATGTTGGCGCCGAGCACGCCGAAAGACGCGCGCGCCAGGATTGGAAACGGGATTCCGTATTTTGCGCCCGCGTGCGCGATCAAAAGCATCGGGGCAAGCACAATCACATTGCCGAGGAACACAGTGAAAAGAGCCTGCCGCCAGTCCATGCCTCCGGCGATCATGCCGCTGGCGAGCATATACGTGGGAATGTTGACGCTCATGGCGACCCAAAGCGCAGCGTAGTTGTACATTCCCCAGCTTCGGGACTCCGGGGGGATAGGCGCGAGGTCTTCGTTGTAAAGCGAACTTTGCCGAATTGTTTTCAGGTCAATCGTGCCGGTACTGGCGTCGCTAGCACTTATGCTGGTGTAACCATCCGTGGGCATGGGCGCGTAGGCCGGTTAGTCCGCGGCCTGTGAGCTGCCGCCGGTGAGAGTGCGCGTGATTTCGCCGTAAGATTCGGGGCGGCGATCGCGGAAGAATTGCCAGGTTTGGCGGACCTCATTCATTTCATCGAGATTCAAATCGGCAACGAGCAACTCGTCTTTGTCGCGGCTGGCCTGCACGATGATTTTCCCCCGCGGGCTGCAGAAATAGCTCTTCCCGTAGAACTCGCCGATGTGCCACGGTTCTTCCACTCCCACGCGGTTGATGGCCGCGACGAAATAACCGTTCGCAACAGCATGGGCCGGCTGCTCGAGTTCCCACAAGTATTCAGAAAGCCCCGCGACCGTAGCGGAAGGATTGAACACGATCTCCGCGCCATTCAATCCCAGGATGCGCGCGCCTTCCGGGAAATGGCGGTCGTAGCAGATGTAAACGCCGACGCGGCCGAAGCGCGTCTCGAAAACCGGATAACCTGCGTTCCCCGGCGTGAAATAGAATTTTTCCCAGAAGCCGGGATGGCAATGCGGGATGTGATGCTTCCTGTATTTGCCGAGATATTTTCCGTCCGCGTCGAAAACGGCAGCAGTGTTGTAATAGAGGCCGGTCATTTCGACTTCGTAGATAGGGACGATAATCGCCATGCCGTATTTCTTGGCGAGCTTTTGCATGCGTACGAGCGTGGGCCCATTGGGAACCGGCTCGGTAAGTTCGTACCACTTGGTTTGCTGTTCGGCGCAGAAGTAAGGGCTGTAGAACAGCTCCTGCAGTCCAAGGATTTGCACTTTGCGCTTCGCGGCGTCAGCGATCAGCCGCTCGTGCTTCGCGATCATTTTCTCTTTGATCTGCGCGAGAGAAAATTTCTCCGGCGACCATTCACAGCGCGCCTGAATTACGCCGCAACGCACGATTCGCGCCATCGCTCACCTCCCCGGATTTCGTCCCGCGAGTTTACCCTCCGTGCTGGCAGCCCACAAGGGTTCTGCGGCTGCGGCCACACCAGCCCTTGGCAGATAGGAAATCGCAGAAGCGCTCTTGCGAGCGCGCGCTATGCACATTTGCCCTCGAATGCTAAAATCGCAGGGTTCGATTGTTGACCAGTCGTCGAACAACGGTTGGGCCTGTAGCTCAGGTGGCTAGAGCGCGCCCCTGATAAGGGCGAGGTCGGTAGTTCAAGTCTACCCAGGCCCACCAGCCTTCGCCTGCTTGGCAGGCTACGGCTCGGTACAACAGTCGGCGGCGAAGGCTGCCGCGCCGGAGCCCGAAGGGCGAAGGCGGGCATTTACGTCAGCGAGCTGCGGCCCGGCGAGTCACCCTCCACGAAGGCTCCATGATTTACGTATACATCCTCCGGAGCATTCAATACCCCGAGCGTTATTATGTTGGTGCCACGCGCGATTTGCGCGCTCGATTGCAGAAGCACAACGCAGGCGACGTGTTTCACACTTCGAAATTCGCGCCTTGAGAGATCAAGACGTACGTCGCGTTCTCCGACAAGAAGCAAGCGTTTGCTTTCGAAAAATATCTTAAGTCACTTTCCGGCAGGGCCTTTTCCAAAAAACGTCTTTGAGGTTAATGCAGAGTCAGCAGTGGCCCCTCTTCGTAAGATTTCCAGGACTCACTGCGAGAAAATAAAAAGGGGCGGGAAATAATTCCCGCCCCTTCGCATTTTGATTGAGGTTTCGTTAGTCGGCGGCGACTTCTTTGCCTTCCGCAGCGATGATTTTCTCAATGTTCAATCCGAGGCCCTTTGCCACGCCGGTCCCGTAGGCGGGATCGGCTTTGTAAAAGTGCCGGATTTGCAGCTCCTGAATGCGTTGCGGGATGGACGCCATGCTGCCCACGATGTTGCCAATTAGCCGTTCCCGCGCATCCGGCGCCATCAAGCGAAACAGGTTGCCGGGCTGCGAATAGTAATCGGAATCGAGGCGGTGATTGTGGCGGTCCACTGAGCCTGTGATCGTCTTGGGACGTTCCCGGTACGCCGGATCCTGCGTCGGACCACCGAAGCTATTCGGCTCGTAGTTCACCGCCGAGCCATGGTTTCCATCGTGGCTCATCGCGCCATCGCGATTGTAGGTGTGATACGGGCACTGCGGCTTGTTCACCGGAAGCGAATCGTAATTCGCGCCCAGGCGGTAGCGGTGCGCGTCGGGATACGAGATCAAGCGCGCCTGCAACATTTTGTCGGGTGAAAACCCCATGCCCGGCGCGACGTTTCGTGGTTCGAAGGCCGCCTGCTCCACCTCAGCGAAATAATTCTCCGGATTGCGGTCGAGCACAAGCTCTCCGACTTCGACGAGCGGATAATCCTTGTGCGGCCACACTTTGGTGAGGTCAAACGGATTGATGTGATACGTCTCCGCCTCCTTCTCCGGCATGATCTGGATGCAGACGCGCCATTTGGGGAAGTCACCCTTGGCGATTGCGGTGAAGAGATCCCGCTGCGAATAATCTGGATCAATGCCCCGCATTTCATTGGCGGATGCGGCGGTGAAATTCTTGATGCCTTGCTTCGTCTTGAAATGCCATTTCACATAGAACAGTTCGTTCTTCGCGTTGATTAAGCTGAATGTGTGGCTGCTGAATCCGTCCATGTGGCGATACCCATCGGGAGTGCCGCGATCGGAGAAAAGGATCGTCACCTGATGCAGCGATTCCGGCGAGAGTGACCAGAAATCCCACATCATCGTGGGTGATTTCAGGTTGGTCTGGGGGTCGCGCTTCTGCGTGTGGATGAAGTCGCCGAACTTCAGCGGATCGCGAATGAAGAAAACGGGAGTGTTGTTGCCCGTCATATCCCAATTGCCTTCTTCCGTGTAGAACTTCAGCGCGAACCCGCGCGGATCGCGTTCGGTGTCCGCTGAGCCTTTTTCGCCGCCCACCGTGGAAAAACGCAGGAACGTAGGCGTCTTTTTTCCCACCGCGGAAAACAGTTTTGCGGTCGTGTAATTTTGAATGTTGGCATTCGTGCAAACGAAGTAGCCATGCGCGGCCGATCCTTTCGCGTGAACCACGCGCTCCGGAATGCGCTCGCGGTTAAAATGCGCCATCTTTTCAAACAACAGATAGTCCTCGAATACGATGGGGCCGCGCGGTCCCACGGTCAGCGAATTCTGGTTGTCGGCCACGGGGCGGCCGGCGTCGGTCGTCATTTTCTTGTTGTTCTGGTCTTCAGACATGGAATTCCTCCCTCTCCAGTTAAAGTCTAGTGCGCCGCATCCTATACATCCAATATATAGTTGGCATAGAATGGATAGGCACAGCCTATGGAACTCCAGCAACTTCGCTACTTCTGCGCCATTGCGGACACCGGCAGTTTTAGCCGCGCCGCTCAGCAGACCCACGTCTCGCAGCCCTCGCTTTCGCAGCAAATCCGAAAACTCGAGGACGAATTGGGGTCGCGCCTCTTCGACCGTCTTGGGCGCGCGGTCCGCCTCACCGAATCGGGCCAGGCCTTCCTACCCGGCGCGCGCGCCGTGTTGCGTGACCTGGAAGCCGCGCGCAGCGAAGTCGTCGAGCATAAATCCACGGTTGCAGGCTCCGTCAGCATCGGCGTGATCCCTACAATTGCGCCATACCTTTTGCCCCCGTTGCTTGCTACCTTTTCGCGGAAATTCCCGCAGTTGCGCGTCACCGTGATGGAGGAAATCACCCCGCTGCTGCTTGAGAGACTTCGCACCGGAAGTCTCGATTTGGCTATCGCCGCGCTCCCGCTCCAGATCCGAGGCCATGAATTCGATTCCTTCCCTCTTCAGGAAGAAAAGCTATTTGCCGTCCTTCCCAGGCAGCATCCCCTTCGAAAAAAAGGTTCCATCTCCCTTGGCGACTTGGAAAATGACGCTTTTCTTTTGCTGCGGGACGGCCATTGCTTCCGCGAAACGGCCGTCGCTGCATGCAAGCGCGCCCGTCTGAACCCGCGCATCATCTTTGAAAGCGGCCAATTCAGCAGCATCCTCAGCATGGTCAGCGCCGGCCTGGGCGTTTCCATTGTTCCTGCAATGGCAGTCGAGAAACGTCCCGGGTGTTATTTTGTTCCACTTGAGGATGAGCGCGCCACACGTACCGTTGGTGCCGTGACTCTGCATGGAAGGTCGCTCACAAGAGCGAATGGGGCATTTCTTCGACACATCGGTGCAAGGCCAACGATGCGCGATCTATAGACCGCTCGATTTCTTTTTGCCAGGACGCCATTCCGGGCAATGTCGTGTAAAGCTACAACTCCATCCCAGAAGCGGTCAATCAACAAGTCCAATCCAGCCAGATGCGTTCCCTAACGCCCATGAATTCTGCTACTTACAATTAAATCAAAGAGGTACAAGACTTGCCCATGGAGGGCTGGCGGAATGTGCCCGGAGGTGTCGCCCTTCATGGAAAGCTTCTGGCAGGACGTACGCTACGGCATTCGAATGCTTCTGAAGAATCCGGGCTTCACGATTGTGGCTGTATTAACGTTAGCGCTAGGCATTGGTGCGAACACCGCAATATTTAGTGTCGTGAATGGCGTCCTGCTTCGGCCCCTTCCGTATCCAGCCGCCGGACAGCTTGTTCAGGTCTTCAGCGTGTGGCCCACGCAACCCCGTTTCCCCATG
>Ga0265338_10008418_pt1 | contig 12527 bp, 11 predicted proteins | sample 42126metaG_FD_193579 | JGI IMG/M metagenome (GOLD analysis project Ga0265338, IMG submission 193579) | Rhizosphere microbial communities from Carex aquatilis grown in University of Washington, Seatle, WA, United States - 4-21-26 metaG | ecosystem: Host-associated > Plants > Roots > Rhizosphere... | reverse complement strand
GCCGGTGAGGACGTTTGGAACCTTCGAGGCTTACGGCCGGAATCACCGGTTTCCGCGCCCGCGCCGTGTGGCCGTGAAATACGGTGAACCAATTTATTTTGAACAATTACGCGCTGAGGCGAAGATTTGCGCGAAAGCGCGTCTCAAGGAAATTTACCAGCAGATTGCGGATGAAATCATGGCGGCGATTGCGAAACTGGAACCGCGCGAAGATTGATTTATCCTCCTCCCTGTCGTCCTCGTTCGCGTACATGTTTTTTGGAAAACGAGGGCGAGGACGGGGGCGAACGGAAATCTAGATCCCCAGGTTGGACAGCGTGTTGCTGATGCGGTTGACGATTTCGACCAGGTGCGGGTGGGACTTTTCAAAACCTTCGACGGAGGACTGCAACCCTCGCACGGAAAGTTCCCGCAATTCTGGACTTTGCTTCCCGCGCGTGGCTTCGTGGGTGGAAATCTTCGCAAACTGGGCGATGCTTTCCGCCTGTTCGCCGTGCGTTTTGGAGAGAGCGCCCACTTCGGTTTTCAGGGTCGCCAGCAATTGAAGCAATTCGCGTTTGCGTTCATCGCTGATTTTATCCGCGCCGTGGATTTTCGCCTCGATTTCGTTCAACGTGCTTTCATTCATGGTTCAAAAGTATTCATTGCCTCAAATTCAGCAAGCCCGTTCACCATCGTCCGACTTTCGGCAAAACTCGCTGGACGTGTTCCCAGATGGCTGCGCAGACAACTTCAACCGGCTGTGCGCCGTTGACGAACTTGACGCGCTGCGGTTCCTTGGCGGCAATGACGCCGAATCCATGCGCGACGCGCTCGAAAAATTTCCGGTCAGCCTCCTCGATGCGGTCGCGGACAAACGGGAGACTCGTCTGGCGCGAGCGCAGCCGCTCGGCGCTGACTTCCGCCGGGACGTGCAGGAACAGGGTCAGGTTCGGTTTCGTTTCGCCGACGGCAAACTCGATGACCGTTTTCACCTTTTCCAAATCGAGCTGCCGGCCATAACCTTGATAGGCCGTCGTCGAATCGTAAAAGCGGTCGCACACCACGATTTCGCCGGCGGCGAGCGCGGGGCGGATCACTTCGCGGACGAGTTGGGCGCGGCTGGCGTTCATCAGCAAAAGTTCGGCCTCGGCGGTCATGGCTTCATTGGCGCGGCTGTGTTTGAGCGTGTGGCGGATTTCCTCGCCGATGGGCGTGCCGCCCGGCTCGCGCAGCGTGCGGACGCGATGGCCGAGCGCGCCCAACCTCCGCGACAGTAATTCCACCTGCGTGGACTTGCCGCAGCCTTCCGTGCCCTCGAATGTGATGAACATACCTTTGGCCATTTATGATTTACGATTTAAGATTTACGATATTCCAGGTCCATTCACATTTTCTTCAGCTTCGGGCCTTTCGGCGTGTCTTCGATGACCCAGCCTTTCGCTTTCAGTTCGTCGCGGATGGCGTCGGCTTTTTTGAAATCTTTCGCTTTGCGGGCGGCTTGTCGGGCTTCAAGCAGAGCGAGAATTTCCGCTGGAATTTCCGCTTCCGATTTTGTGCCGATGCCAAGAACGGAATCAATCTTGTTCCATGCCGCCAGATTCGTCGCGGCGTCATTCGCGCTCAACGAGCTTTCGGCTATGCGTTTGTTGGTTTCGCGCACCCAGTCAAACACCGCACCCCACGCGGCGGAAATGTTCAAATCGTCGTCGAGCGCGGTAGAAAATTGTTCAACTAGGTTGGCAGGGACAGCGTGCTTGTCGCCGGCGCCTTTTTTTTCGACGCCGTAATATTTGTCCAGTGCAGCTTCGATATCCGGCTCTGAAGCCACGCGCAGTTCGATTTCAGCGTTCAAAAAATGTGTCAGAAAATCAATCGTGTTCAGGTCGGACGGATCGGCGATGGCGACGGCGATCTTACCGCCGGCTTTAAAAATGGGGATGACGCGATATTTTTTTGCCACATCCCGCGGCAAGATTGAAATCACATCGTCTTCAATCTTCAATCCCGTCAGATGCACGATCTCCGCACCGAACTGTGCTGCGTTCACCTGGATCATGGTGGCACTGTTGGAACCAGGGTCAGCATGGACGCACGGCAGCGCGTCCCTACCAAGTTCACGCAACTTGCCGATGCACTCGTCAATTCGTGCCAGTGCCGCTTTCGCGCCGTGTAATCCCTCCATTGTGAAATTGAACGTCTCGCGGTAATGCGCGGTGAGCAGCAGATAGCGGATTTCGCGCCCGGTGAAGCCCTTCGCTAGCAAATCACGCAGCGTGAAATAGTTCCCCAGCGACTTGCTCATCTTTTTGCCTTCGACCAGCAGGTGCGCGCCGTGCATCCAATGCTTTACGAACGGTTTGCCCGTCGCGCCTTCGCTCTGGGCGATTTCGTCCTCGTGATGCGGAAATTTCAAATCCTCGCCGCCGAGGTGCAAATCAAATGTCTCGCCAAGCGCCTTCATGCTCATGGCCGAACATTCGATGTGCCAACCGGGCCGGCCTTTACCCCACGGACTGTCCCAAGAAACTTCCCAATCCTTTTCAGTCCACGCTTTCCATAATGCAAAGTCTCCGTAGGACTCCTTTTGATACTCATCGTCTGTCACGCGGCGACCAACTGGATAAGATTCGAAATCCAAAGTCAGAAGTTGTCCATAATTGCAGCCACAACCGCGATATTTTTCGATGCTGAAATAAACTGAGCCGTCACTAGATTGATAGGCCACGCCGCGCGCGACCAGTTTCTCGATGAGCGCGATGATTTCCGGGATGTGTTCCGTGGCGCGTGGTGTCTGATGAGGCGGCAGGCAGTTCAACGCCTTCAAATCCTCAAAGAACGCGGCTTGATATTTGGTTGTGAATTCGCTCAGGGTGATTTTCTGCTTGCGGACACGGTTGATAATCTTGTCCTCCACGTCCGTGATGTTCATCACGTGCGTGACAGCAAAGCCCTTGAATTCCAGATAGCGGCGGACGAGATCGCCAAACACGAACGTCCGCCAGTTGCCGATGTGCGCGAAGTCATAGACGGTCGGGCCGCAGCAATACATGCCGACCTTGGGGGGATTGAGCGGCGCGAACTCCTGAATCGAGCGCGAGAGCGTGTTGAACAATTTCAGAGCCATTGTGCGGCCCGCAGGTTAAGCCGTGGCTCACCAAGGCGAAAGCCGAAAGTCGTCCGCACGCACGCAAAAATCTGTGGACACAGTTGGCCGTCAAATTTAGTCTTTGCCCGAACCCGTTTAAGACCTTGGACAAAAGGAGACTTTATGGAAGTGAAAGTTGTCTGCAATTGCGGTCAGAAGTTTGCGTTTGATGTCGAGCCGGTGAATGGCCGGATGCCCGTGTCGGTCTCATGCCCCGGCTGCGGGGCGGATGGGACACAGACGGCCAACGAGGTCCTCGCGCAACATTTTCCAAACCAAGCGCCACCGATTCCCGTGGCCATCGCCGTGCCACCCGCCGTTGCCGTCGCCCCGGCTGTCCCTGCCGGCAGGCTTCAAATCAATCGTTCTGCGCCGGCGGCTGCCATCGCGCCGCCACCGCTCGCCGCGCCCGAGTTGATCACTTCCGCCCGGTCGCCGGTGCGGGCCGCCGCGCCCAAGCCGAAGGCGGGGAAGGAATACAGTTTAGGATTGGGAATTGCGGGAGCCATTCTCGGAGCGGCGCTGGGCGCCGGCTTGATGTATGGATTTTTTGCCATGACCGATTTCCGGTTTCCTCTCACGGGGACGGCCATCGGCGCGCTGACCGGACTTGGCGCCCGAATTTTGGCACGGGGAACGGACATGACGCTGGGCGCCATCGCCGGGGCCATCGCGTTCCTGGCCACGGGAGGAGCGCTCTACCTGATGTTTGGCGATATTGCGGGGGGATTTATCATTTCCATGATTGTCAGCGTCAGCCTCGCTTTCAAAATCGCGGGATGATTTCCGGCATCTTCAACCAAATTGAACTGCCCGGCTTTCGTGAGTTCGTGCGTTGGGGAAAAATGGTAACGCCCGCGAATCGTTAAGACGAATCTCGAATCCTGCGGTTGGGCATTCGCCTGTATCCGATTCCCTTCCGCCAGCTCGACTACAAAGACCGCCATCAAAAGTTCGACTGGATTGAAACGCGGTTGGTGCGGAACGCCAAAGGGTGGCAAGCCCAACAGATGACAGCCCACGGCAACGCCCTGCGTTCAGCGTTAAGAAGATTCCAAGCGCTTTAAGAGCGGCAGAAGTTTGAAATTACACGGAAGGAAAAACGTTTCGCGGGCTTTTCAAAACGAATGGAAACAGACACAATCTGAACAACGTGAAAATCAACCCGCAACGCTTTTTCAGATTCTGCGAGAGCCACGCGCCGTTGTTGCGTGGGTTGGTTGAGATCAAAGGTGAGCTTTCAGAAGCCGACGTGAGGCGGCTCATCCGCAGCATCGGAAACGCGAACGGTGAATTGCCGGAGACGACTTGGAGAAGTCTGCGCGAGTTGCAGATTCTCGTCCCAGCCGAGTCAGGCAGCGATTTCTACTTTGTCGCACCGCCAGTGACCCGCCTGATTGAATATCTTTACGACGAGGCCCGGGCTACCACGCCTCAAATCATTGCGGGTTACATCCAGTCGCTCGACGCTCTCGGCAAACAACTGTCGCGCGCGATTGACGGCGAGGACTTGATTGTCGTGCGGCTCGCCCTGGAGGAAATGCAGCAGACCCTTCGGCGGATTTATGCCGACCTGGATGAGACGCACCGCTCGATCCTTACCGAAGTCGCCCGCTACAAGACTGAACGCCAGTCCTTTTCCGTGCGCGACAAGTTCCGCCGCATCGTTAATTGGATGGAGCGTTACGTTGATCCGCTGGTGGAAATTGTCAGCGAGGAAGGTCCTTTGCGCGCGACGTTCGATGAAATCGAACGGCTGTTGCACCGCGCCCGCGAGCACGGATTGTTCAACGACCTGCCCGCGCTCGAACGCAACACCAAGCATCTCCGGCTTGTGTCGCGTCATGCGCTCCGCGTGTTCCAGCAATGCCGCCGCGAGTTGCAGCCGCTTTACGAGACGCTACGACGGTCATCGTTTATCGCCGAGGGCGCGGCGTTGGCCTTGGAGCGGTTGCAGCGCGAGGGCTTGGACGGCTGGGTTGAAACCCATGTCATCGCCTCCTGCTCGCTCCGCTTGCAAGAGGTTCCGGGTGACCGCGCGATTGAGAGAGCATTGCGGGATGTCATCGAGCATCCGCCTGAGCCTGCGCCGACGCTGGCCATGCACGCGGAAGAAGCCACGCCGGAAGAATACCTTCGTCATGTCTGGCTTGAATCACTCCCGGACGAAGTCAATCGTAACCTGCCGGTGGATGATTTGCTGGGCTGGATTGTCTCGCGCTATCCGCAAAAGGACACCGCCGACACGCTAACCGGTTTTACGCGGTTGGTGTTTGACGGAAACTTTTCCGCCAGGTTCACAACTTCTGAATCTCGCGCTTACGAAACTAGCGACGGCGAATTGCACGCCAACCCGGTAGAACTCACAACCGTATGAATACGCTGCCACACCTCCAGGAAATCTTTGACCGGCTGCGGCGTGGAAGCCATCTTTCGCCGGAAGATGAGCCAGCTTTTTCCGCGATGGCCGCGAATTTCGAGGCCTACGCTGAATACTTTGAACCACTCGGATTGAGGCTGGAACGCCATCCACGCGAATTTTTCTATTTTGCTCCCGAGTCAGCCGAAAGCGTCCCAGAAACGCTTCCCCGCATCGCCGTATTCTCATTCATCCTGGTTGACCACGCCGACAACACTGGCAAACCAATCGAAGATTTCCTGCTCAACCAACATTTTTTCATATCCCGGCTTCCTCACCTTTCGCTTGACCGTTATGCCGCCATGCTCCGGCAAGTCCAGGTCGAGGACAGCGCAGATCTCCGGCAGATTCTCAAAAACATGGAGCGGCTTGGATGGCTGAAGTTTCACGGCGAGGAAGAATTCAGATTCCTCCGCCCATTCCATCGTGTGTTTGACAAGTGCCTGGAACTTTCCGCCGCAAAGAATAACGGAGTCAACGCAGCCCAATCCACCCAAGCCCAGCCCTGACACCCGCTATGCCAAACGGCCCGCAAAAAATCATTCTCATCAACGCCGGGCGTTACGACTACGCCGAGGTTGAACTCGGTGGCGCGTTGCAAATCGTCGGGCCGAACAACACAGGCAAAACCTCGCTCATCAACACGCTCCAGTTTCTTTATCTTGATGACCGCCGGCACATGGATTTCGGTCACTCGCTGGATGCGACGCGGGACTACTATTTTCCCAACCAATACAGCTACGTCTTGTTTGAGTGTTTGGGAGCGCGCGGCAAATTCGTTCTTGGCTGGCGTGGGCAGAGCAAGGCGGCGGGCGGTGAGCCAGAGCGGTTTTATTATGAAGGTGAGTATGCCGCTTCGGACTTCATCGCGGACAAGGATCAAGTGCGCGAGCCGAAAGCCATCAATGCCAAGTTGAGCGGCAAAAATTACGCTACACTCAAGAATGCCCAGGATCACCGTGAACTGTTGTTGCTGCCTACCAAGGGCGAATCCGAAGGCATGGGTATCGTTGCGTTACGCGACAACGACAAGTATCCACAATTTCGCGAGATTCTAAAAAACCTACTTTGCCTCAGCACCATCACACAGGATCAAATGCGCGACCGGCTGCTCATGCTGGCGGGTCTGCCGACTGAGAAACATGCGCTCGATGTCCGCGAACTTTTCGGGGAAGAATACAAAAACATTCTCGACCAGAAGCAAAAGCTGACGCGCTTCAAGAAACATCAGGGACAGGTTGAGTCGCTGGTGGACGCCTGCTCTCGCCGTGACGCCGTCCGTGGCGAACTCATCCATCGCTGGAGCGATTTGAGGCCGAAGCGGATCGCGTTTGAGGCGGAACACAAGACGAAGGTCGAAAAGTTTTTGAAAGTGGTTGAGGACGCCAACTCACAAATTAAAACCCACCAGGACGAAATTGAGGCTCGGCACACGGAAGCCAACGGCCATTCCGAACACAAAGGCGGCATCCAATCAAAACTTGATGAACTCGCAGCCCAGGCCAGGGAGTTCAAAGATTTCGTGTAAGACATCGAACGCGCCGCGTTGACCAACGGCAAAGCAGAAATCGCGCGGCTTGAACGGCAACTGGCCGATGCCGCCAAAGAGAACCGCGCCAAGGCTGAAGAAAAAATCCGGCTCTACAACGAGTTGGCGAACCAGAAGCGCCAAACTATTGCCAACTTCGACCATGCACTCGTCACCCTGTTGCGGCGCGACCTCACGGATGACGAACTCGAACCCCTCGCCCGGCTTTTCAACTTCGACTTGCTTCACCAGACCGTCGGCAAGGATGGAATCCAGTTGCACAAGCGCGATGAATTCGTCCGACTGCTCAAGACCGTGGCCGGGCGCGTTGAAAAGAACATCTATCGCGATAGCCTCGTTCAAATTCCCTTGCCAGCCAGCCAGCACAGCGTCGCACAACTGGCGAACCTGGACGCGATTCGCGCGCGGCTGGGTGAAGACGAAGAGACGCTGGCCCGATGGAAATCCATTTTGAAGGCCATCGAGCAGCGTGAGAGTCTTGAAAAGCAGCGGCGCGAATTGTGCGAAACGATTGAGGGCAAGAAAGACGCGGACGGGAAGACGATTCGCGAGGGCTTGGAAAGAAAACTTTTCCGCTTCGAGCAGTTTCAAATCGCAAAAGGCAATGAGCCGCGTTTGAAAGCGGACTGGAAGCTAGCCGATGAATCGTTTAAGGCAGCCGAGTTGAAAATCAAGAAGCTGGAAAAGCAAATTGAAGCTGCGCGCAAATCAGATAAGGAGGCCAGCGAATCAAAGCGCAAGGCGGAGGATGAGTTCAATGCGGTGATGGGAGACTTCAACGAGTGTTTGTTTCCCGAATTTCCGGGCAAATCCACTGCGCCAGACGAAGCCATACCCGACGACTTTGGCGGTGCTGTCGCTTTGTTCCTCCGTCAGCAAGCAGAGTTAGCCAAGCTGGACGAAAAGGTTCTTGAAAGTTTGCGAACCATCGAAACAACGCTCGGCGGGGATTATCTGGGCACAGACGAGGCTGACACCATTCGCCGGTTACGCGAGGAGTTGGAAGCCCTGCCCGACCACGAGGGGGCGTTGCGGAAAAATTGGGAGCACCAACTTACGGAAATGCGCGGCTCATGCGCCGCCATCCTGCGCGACTTGGAAGAAGTCAAGAAAGCCGTCACCTCCTTGACCCGCGCGTTTGCCGCCGTGCACGTCTCCAACCTCTCAGCAATCCGCATGGATGTGATTGAATTGACCGATTTCGTGGGCGCGCTCCGCAAGCTCGCCAACGTCGAGCAGCCGGGCCTGTTCGACGACAGCACCGGCCTTGAAACGGTGCTGGCCAGCTTCCGGCAGAAGTTTGAGAACAACCCGCTGCTGCGTTACGCAGATTTGTTCACGCTCCGCTTCACCGCCACGGGCGACGACGGAAAACCGAACCACTACCACGATTTCAAACAGGGCGTCGAATCGCACGGAACGACCATCACGATCAAGGTGCTGTTCAACCTGCTCGTGCTTCGCAGCCTGTTGCGCGAAGACTCCGGCAAAGCGTTGCTCTGCGAAGTGCCATTCTTCCTTGATGAGATTCATTCGCTGGACTCGGTCAACCGCCCGGCAGTCCTGACTACTGCCCGCAAACTCGGTTTCATCGCCATCACCGCCGCTCCGGAATCCGTGAGCGAAGTGGACGCGCTGTATTTTCTGAAGCCGCAAAAGGGCCGGATCGTTCTGCGGAACAAACATCGCGTGTCTGTCAGGCGCGCAACCGCAGTGGGTGGCCGATGAAGCTTCAGGCCCAGGCTCAAGTCAGGCTGCGCGAATTGGTTGAAAAAGGGTCGCTGCCGGCGAGCCAATGCGGACAGTCATTCCTGAAACTGCTCTCGCCCTTACTCGCCAGCAAAGTGCTGGACAGGAAACGGAGCGGCGCTGGCGAACGGCTGGTGGTGAACGACGACGGCGCTCTGCGTGATTTCTGCGCCAGACGGTTTCCTGACTCTCCCTTGCCAGCCGGTGTCGAAAGCCGCGTTGCCAGCGTCAGCCGTTTCCGGGACACGAAGGCGATGGTGAATAGTGAAAACGAAATCATTTCCCTGCGCGTGTGGCGCGACGAATCGCTGGTAAAGGACGGAAAGCCCTGCGGCGCGGCGGCGACCACCGCCAGTCATGGAGTGTTCTCATTTATCCTGAAGCGGGACAGCCCATACGAATTGCGCGGTCCATGCGCGCTGGTTGAAAACCCGGCGGTGTTCATGGTTGCCGAGCGGCTCAACCTCAACATTGGCGCGATGATTTACGGCCACGGGCGAATTTCAAATCGCACCGCCGATTGGCTGGGTTGCATGACTGACGCAAACTTTGCCCTACTGCATCTGCCAGATTACGACCCTGTCGGCCTGTCAGAATTTGAGCGGCTGCACTTGCGCCTCGGCAATCGGGTCAATCTGCATTTGCCAGCGGACTTGGAAGCGCGCTTCGCCAGATACTCGAATCCTGAATTGCTGAAAAAGAGAAACAGTCAGGCGATGCTTGCCAAGCTTCGACATTCAGACTTGCCCTCGACCCGTCGCGTCGTTGCACTGATGGATCGTTTCAATGCGGGATTGGAGCACGAAGCTTTGTTGTGTTGAACCTGTCTTCAAACTCGGGTTGGCCAGCTTCACTTTGCATGGAAAAGGCGGCCTCCGTTTCCGAAGGCCGCTCTCTGAAGTAGGGACATCGCGCTGCGATGTCCGGTCGGCGCAGCGCGCCGACCCTACCATTTAATTTTACGACTTAGTTGTCAATCCCGCCGGTGCTGCGGGAGTCGGCGCGGGTGTCGGCTGGTTCGGGCTGGCGTGGCTGGCCGAGGTGTCAACGATGATTCGTGCATTGTTGTAGTCGCTCACGAATTTGGCGTTGGCGGTCTGGAATTGCCCAATCAAGCCGTCGAGAATTTCCGCCAGCGTTTCGTCCGCCGCGTCAAACTCGTTGCTCAACTGCTGCGTCACTGTCGCGCCCGCAATAATGTTGTCGCGCGGTTTGCTGACGATGGCCTTGAAGCCGTCAATGGCCGCCTGCACTGCGGTCAACTTGGCCGCCGTCACACCGTAACTGCCAAGACTGGCGATGTTGGTGTTGGCGAGGTCGTGGATGTTCTGGCAATCCTTGATGGCCTCCGCGTCGCGCTCGCCAGTCAGGTCGGAAACGGTAAAATCCATTTCGTTGGCCAGCGTGTTGTTCTTGGTTTTGACAGCGTAGGCGTGAACCGCCGCACTGATGGTCTGCGCTGCCGTTGCCATCGCCGCTTTGGACGCTTTTTTGTCCTGCGCGATGCCGGTGGAATCCGTCACTTGGGAGAGTTCCAAGGTCTGGATCCGGGTGACATGGCCGGTGAAGTCCGTGTATCCATCCGCAAAAGCCTGCAACGATTGCCAGACGGAGTTGTTGGCATCGAGCACGCCTTTTACAGCCAGATACATGGCCAGCTTGTTTTGCTGTTTTGTATTCATGTTGTTTTTTGCGGATGGCGAAGTTATTTCCACCAACCGCCATTAACTATTTTATGGGTGGCGGCGGGGCTGGCATTTACAATTTTGGGTCATTTTTGGAATCGAATCGTCGTAAATCCTTGAAAAACAGGCATCTGGTAACCGGCAGCACCCATAAACCAACCGCCGATGGTCAAAAGTCAACAGCACCAAGCCATTTGACGAGCGGCAGATGTCATCTGGCGACCGCACATGGTCATCCGGCAACTGACAGATGCCATTTTCCAACTGACAGCGGTCGTTTGGCGAACGACAGGAGGCATTTTCCGATTTGCAGATCGAATCCGGCGACCGGCAGATCCGATTTTTCAACCGTCAGATTGAATCCGGCAACCGGCAATTTGAATCTGGCGGGCGGAAGTTTTATTACGGAACGGTGACAGTTAAATTTTTCCCAAACACGGCTTGACCTTTTCCTCCCAAAAGGCACACTATCCAACTCGGTTTGAAAAGAGGATGTGGCTTCACTCTTTGAATTGCGTTTTGCGCGAACTGAAGTTCGCGGCCACATGGTTCGGTTATTAATTTTATGCAGCACATTCGAAACATCGCCATTATCGCGCACGTGGACCACGGCAAGACGACGCTCGTGGATTGCCTGCTCAAGCAGTCGGGCACGTTCCGCGCCAACCAGCATGAGTCTTCCGAGGAACGACTGATGGATTCCATGGATTTGGAAAAGGAAAAGGGCATCACCATCCGCGCCAAAAATGCCGCGTTCAAATACAAGGTTTACCACATCAACATCGTGGACACCCCCGGCCACGCGGATTTCGGCGGCGAGGTGGAGCGCATCATGAACATGATTGATGGCGTGCTGCTGGTGGTGGACGCCGCCGAAGGTCCGCAGGCGCAGACGCGGTTCGTGCTGCGCAAGGCGCTGGAGGCGGGCGCCAAGCCGATTGTGGTCATCAACAAGATTGACCGCGAGAACGCCAACCCGAAAAAGGTGCTCGACCAGGTTTTTGAATTGTTCATCTCGCTCAACGCGACGGACGAGCAGCTCGATTTTCCGTTCATTTATTGCTCGGCCAAGGGCGGCTACGCTAAAACGGAACTGGAACATGTCAGCGGCACGATGGAGCCGCTGTTCGACGCCATCGTGAAGCACATTCCGCCGCCGCGCGCGAAGGCTGGCGTCGGCTTCCAATTGCTCGTGGCGAACCTGGATTACAGCGATTACCTGGGCCGAATCGCGTTCGGGAAGATTTACGAGGGCAAGGTGAAGCTCGGTGACCCGGCGATTTGCCGCCACGGTAACGGGAAAATCTCCAAGGGCAAAATCACGGCGATTTTCCATTTCGAAGGCATGAAACGCATCGAAGTCCAGGAGGCGCACGCGGGCGACATCGTCGGCCTTACAGGGTTCGAGGAGGTCTTCATCGGCGAAACGATTTGTGATTCCGAGGCGCGCACGACATTGCCTTACATTCCGATTGACCCGCCGACCATCCAGATGGAATTCGCCGTGAACGACGGCCCGCTTGCCGGCAAGGACGGCAAACTCGTCACCGCGCGCCACATCTGGGACCGGCTGGTGAAGGAAATCCGCACAAACGTCGCCTTGCGCATCGCGCAGACAAACGACCCGAAGGTGTTTGCGGTGAGCGGACGCGGCGAGATGCAAATCGCCATTCTGGTCGAACAGATGCGCCGCGAAGGCTACGAAGTTCTGGTTTCGCGCCCGGAAGTGCTTTGGAAAAAAGACGCCGCCGGCAACGCGCTGGAGCCGATTGAAAAACTGTTTGTCGAAATTCCCAACGATTGCCTTGGCAGCGTCATGGAAAATCTTTCCGGCCGCAAGGCGCAGATCACGAACATGAACCACGTCGGCAACCAGGTTTCCGTCGAGGCGCTCGTGCCGATGCGCGGATTGATTGGTTTTGAAACCGACCTGGTCAACATGACGAAGGGCATGGGCGTGATGAGCCATTTGTTCCACGAATACGGCCCCGATTGCGG
>Ga0265338_10008417_pt1 | contig 12527 bp, 25 predicted proteins | sample 42126metaG_FD_193579 | JGI IMG/M metagenome (GOLD analysis project Ga0265338, IMG submission 193579) | Rhizosphere microbial communities from Carex aquatilis grown in University of Washington, Seatle, WA, United States - 4-21-26 metaG | ecosystem: Host-associated > Plants > Roots > Rhizosphere... | reverse complement strand
CCCATTCGTGAACACGAGTGCAGCCCCACCGTTTGCTGTAAAACATATGGTAGAAACCCGCCCGGCGCCCCGGATCAAAGTCGTCTCCAATCTTCACCACGCCATAGACGCGAATCACGTCGTGATAGCCGCCGAGGCCGGCCCTTAGAGAATCTTCAAGTAAGCAGACATCCTCAATGCGCTGGCGTGTCTCTTCCGCGTCGAAGCAATAGCCCAGCACGCTTACTACCTCACAGAACAGGGCTTCCCCCATCGCCTCGCGGTCTGCGGCTGTGATGTTCATTGCATCGGCTCCAACTCACCAACTTGAGAAGATGGGACCGGCCCCGCTTGGGGTTGTGGAGGGGCAGGAGCCGGTCCCGGCGCGCCCATCGCCGGGGAGGAGGGAGGCGCGCCATCCTGTGTGCCGGGCGGCGCAGACATCGCATTCAAGGTGTTCGTCAACTGCGCGATCTGCCCGTGCATCTGCTGAAGCATGCTAATCACACCGACCGCCGTCTCGACCGTCGCGGCCTCGGTGTTCTGGGCATCGGCCCTCGCCTTCGCCGCCTGTGCCGTTTTCAACTCCACGTCGGCAATCATCTCGGGCGGAGGAGGAGGGGGAGGCAGGTCGTCCTCCATCACGTTCTTCGGGATCGTCCGCTCCCACCGCTTGGCAACCTCTTCAGCCCCGGGGAAGTCCATGTTCTTCAGGATGATGTCTCCCGCAAGCTCCATCACCTTGGGGTTCTTCGTCGCCAACTCGGACAGCGTCTCAGCCGCCTCCATGCGCTTGGTGGCAAAGCTCGGCCCGGTGATGACCGTCACGTCATACTCACCCACCGAGAGATCGTTGATCTTTTTGAGTGCTTCCATCTCCTCGGGTTCGATGTGGGCCATCATGCCTGCGGGCATCGGCTGCCCGTCAGGCCCCTCCGGATGGTTGATCTGGGCCATGTCCACCGACCCATCTTCTCCGATGGTCCTGACAATTCGAGGCGTATCGTAGATCTTCGGTATGAGGTCCACGAGGATGATCCCCGCGTACCGAACCGCCGTCGCAAGATTATCGACGTAGTTGTACGTTCCGGTATCGCCTTGCTTCTGCCTTGCAAGGATGGCTCGACCCGATGTTTCCTCGCTCGGGGCTCCCAGACTGACGTTGTAGATACCGATAACCGCTTGAAGGTCCTGTCCCGCCAACTGCGCCTGACTGTCCAGTCCACCCTGTGCAAGGGCCGGCGCAGCACGCTCGGGCTTGGCACCCGGAGCCATCTTGTCGACGTTGTAGACCGCATACGGGAGGTTCCGCCGGCCCATCTCGCCCCAATGGTCCTCAAGCCCGCGAATCATGTCCTTGGTCAGGATCCAAGGCATCTTGGGCTGGAGGGCAGCCGCCTCCACCGCAGCGGTCCTCATGTAGTTGTAGACCCTCTGCGCGTCCTTGGCGTCCCGCACCATTCCACGGCGGATGCAACGGCCCTGAATATAAATCTCTTCACCAATCACCGGAATGATCGGGATGTACTTGCCGGCCCACGGGCTTTCGGGCGTCAGGAACTCCGACCCCGACATCAACCGCATACAGACTTCAGTGACCTCGACCGTCCGCTTTTCCTTCACGTCCAGAACTTGGCCGGCTTCCGTAATCTTCAGAGCCTCGTCCACCGGGAGGATCGTGTCGTCCTGAAGGACCAGAACCTTCTTCTTGGTCGTCTTCTTGTACCAATACTCAGCCACACGAGTGCTTGCCACCGCGTACCAGATCAGGCCCGTCATCCCCACCGGCCCCGTCGGCATCGAGGACATGGCGGCATCGGGAAATTGCTTCCGAAAGACCTCGTTCGGTAGATCGTGGAACATGAATACATATCGTGCATCGGACTTGTCCGGCTTCCTGCAAGCAGGATCCCAGACGACCTGAAACGGGTCCACGATGCGCTCGAACACGATCTCCTGCTCAGAACTCTTCATCGGATTGGAAACAATCGTATTGATCTTGAAAGCACCCAAACCGGTAACGCAGGCATTCTCCACCGCCTGGACATACGCAGCCTTGGCGTTGCTCTTGTCCTGAATGCTGCGAATCATGCCGTTGAAGATTTCGGCTACTTCCTCGCTCGCTCCATCCTTGCTCGGCACGGCCTTGGCCGCAGGGGTGTCCTTGCGGATGTCGTTGGTGACTTGATGGATGAAGCCCGGCAGGCGGTTGATCGTGATGACCGGACGGTTGGCGTTCTCCCTGTCCAGTCTCGCATCGGGCAACCACTGGTCCCCTGCGTAGAACCGCTGGTCGTCTCGTGCCTCGTCAAAGTTGATCGTTTCGGCGGTCCACGCCTCGCGAACGTAGGCCATGGCGCGTTCCCATGGATCGTCGGAGTCCGTGCCGTTCTCGACGATAGGACCTCTTGTTCGTTCAGCCATCGCGCTTTTCCCACTTCACCCCGAAACAAAATCGCTGCATCCAGCGATGAAAGGCGTTGGGCTCGTCTTTGGTGGCTATGCGGGGATGCCTCCACACAAAGATATAGCCAAGCAAGCAACCGAGCGGGCCGCCCATAAAGGCGACGGCACACACGAGCCAGAAAGTTGGTGGAACATCGCCGTATTCAGCCATCGCCGTTCACCATCGCGGGCCTCTCCATCCTGATCGCCGCGAGCCTCAACAGGAACCGAGCCTGCTCCAGTTCGTCGGCAACTTCCGTAAGAAACGCTGCCGTCTCGGCAAGACCCTGCTTCTTCGCCAGCTTGGCCTGTGCCCGCACGCGCACCAGGATGTCCTCCTTCTGGGCGGCCATCGGGTTGTCAGCCATGACGCTCACTTGATCCCCGGAAACTTGGCCTTCACCTTCGACCGCACCTTGGCCTTGAGCGCAGGCGTGCCGAACTGGCTAACCCTCGCCAGCGCGTTGCGGGCGTGATTGGGGTCATTGATGGGATACGAGCGGTCAGGGCCTGCAAACGATTTGCTCGGCAACGCTTTACGCTGCTTACTTGTCAGTTTCGCCATGATCGGCCTCCATCTCGTCAGTTTCCGCGCAAGTCGTGAAGTTCCCGAACACAACGGCAGCTTCAGTGTGCTTCCTCTCCCGATATGCCCGCTGCTGCTCGGCATCCGTTTTGTAACGCCTCGGCCGTCCCTTGCTTTTCGCAATTGGTTTCGTAACATCCGTTACGATATAGTCGCCATTCAACCACGCGGGCTTCATGCCCCTGATCGTAACACGATCACCAATCATCGTAGCTGTAGCACCCGCAGTCGGCACAAAGGCCGTATCCTTGATGCGAATCATTCTACCGGAACCTCCCACACCTTCAGCACGTCCCAAACCTGGAACTTCCCGTCCTTCCACGTCGCTCGCTGGCGGATCTGAAACGATGTCAACCGCTCCTCTGTCCCGTCTTCGTAGCGGATGATGACGCGATCACCCACGATGTCGTAGCTGACGCTTTGCTTCATGCTGCCTGCCATCCGATGGCCCTAGGCATCCGGAAAGGCTTGGTCTCGGGAACTTCCTGCTTCCAGCCCATCGACAGGTATCTCCAGGCATCCGCCGCATGGGAACTGAAGTCGTGCTTCGGAGTGGGCTTCAACACCTTCCGCTCCTCGTCGTACTCAGCGTGGTAGTGTTTTAGCGCATTCAGCCCTGTTTGACACCGTATTTTGTCGAACCTCGTCACTGCGAGTGTTTGTCTCGCCGCCCCGATGCCATCCATCAACCGATGGTCCGCCACGATCTCGATCTTGTTGGCAAAGCCCAGCTCTTCGAGCTGCTCGATGCGCGTGCGTCCCGAGCCCCACTCCTTCACCTTCGCATCGTGCGGGACATAGGCAGTGCCTACCCGGCAGCCATGCTCCCTGGCCCTCTCATGGACAACCTGCGCGTAATGGTTAGCCCCAACCCCGGAAGCCTCATAGAAATCAACCACATGCAGGCCGCCCTTTAAGATTTGGAAGAACCAAATACTCGTCGCGTCCGCGACACCCAAGTCCCAGGCCGTGAGGAGGTCACGGTCAGTATCAGCCCGGACCTCGCAAACACGTCCTTCACTTTCAGCACGGGCAATCTCTTTTGCCCAGTAGGCACCGTGTACCGCCGCACCGAAATTGCACTCGTATTCTTGTTCAAACAGGCTCTCCCCGTTCTGGCTGTCCAGAGCTATGTACTCAGCCCGGATGCGTAAAAGCTGCTCGGCAGTGAAAACCGTTGTATCTGAAGCCTTTAGGACTTGGGAGAACCAGCCCGGCGTGGACTTGCCTAGCTCTATCGTGGCGTGTCCGTGGTTGTTTCCTCGCGCGGTGTAAATGAACAGGGCCCACCCTTTGTTCTCTTCGAGCATGGGGCCCAGGACACCCCACGCGCGAGGATTGGACAGACTCCACTCAGAGAACACAATTCCAGCTGGTCCCGCGCCAACAAGCGAATCAAAACGGTCGGAGCCGACAACCCGCCAGGAGGCTCCGCTGACGAACTCGATGAACATCTCGTGGTCATTCGTCTTCCTCCGCAGTTCCTTGGGAAACGCTTGATCTATGCGCTTTATGCCCGTGTGCGGGTCAACGGCTTCCCATATGGCCTTCCTCGCCTGGCTGTATTCGGGAAGCATGTGCCAATAGTTCGCCGGGCGCTTGAATGCGCTGACAGCCGCGAAGTTCAAGCCGATGTCGTCCTTGCCTGCCCTTCGATGCCAGCAAGCGGCGGCTCGTTTTCCACCGTTTTCGAGGTATTCCCACAGCGGCAGTTGATAGTCCCGGGGAATCCAGTTGTTGGGGATCTTAACCTTTGCCAAAGCGCACGATCTCGATGGTTACGTTAGCGTCGATGGTTCCGTCCTGGGGAACCTTTCCGTCGATGCGCTCGCCAAACTCTCGTAGCGAACTCATGTCTCCGCTGATGAGCTTGTTAAGCACGCTCTTGGCCACGAGCTCCAGGCGTTTGGTCTTTGTGCCCTCCTGAAACTCAAGCGCGGCTTTGCGTAACGCGTCTGCCCAGAGCTTGTTGGTCTTGCTGCCTTTTGGACGACCGCCGGGCATACTAATTATCTCGCGGGCAAGTCATTGATTTGCAATGTAAAAAGGGCGGCCCCACACCAAATGTCCAAAAGCATGAGGCCGCCAAAGGTTTGCGTGGTGGGGAGATGGTAACACGCAGTTAGTAGCACTGCACCTGCCCCGGGAACACATTGCAGATCTGGACGCGGCCGCCGGGATAGTACGTCTGTGTCTGTCCGTCGAAAATGTTCGTGATCGTGGGCCCCATAAAGGGCTGGGGAGGCTCTACGGGCACGATCAGCGGCGGTGGGCTCTGATATGGCCGAGTGGGAGGGAAACCGTACAGCGGGCGATTCTGGGCATCTGCGGGGCATGCCAGCAGGATAAGGGCTAGAGCGAGTGCGTACCTCATCGTGAGTCCTCCTGCAAAGCCTCGTCAATCAGCTCGCGAATGGTCTTTGCCTCCGAACGTGGGCCGTTGAGCTTACGCAACGCCTCACGCTGACCGGCGCGCAGATAGACCAGCAACGGCGGATCGTAGCCTTCTCTGTGCCGAGCGGTCTTGGGCTTCGCCTTTATCATGGTGGCAATGTATTAACAAATCGACCACATGTCAATACGCAATAATATTAGCCAAAATAATGTATTGACGAACCCTCTGCCTGTATATACATTGGGATCATCGAAAGGGAGACAGACATGCTGACCACGACATTGAAGAACGGCCAAACAGTCCTCGCCAAGCAAACCAAGGGCGGCGTGATGTGCAAGACATTCGCCAATCTCACGCAGGCCCGCAAGGCAGCCGAGGAAGCTGGCGGCTATGTCCGCGCCGGCTGGCCCTTCCTCGTCGTGATTGAGCAGCCCTCAGCCTAACCCATCGCAACGGAGGACAGAACATGGCCAACATGGGAATTATGCACCTCTCAACCACGCGCGGCGGGATGCCGTTCTGCCGCACGCGCCGCAGCCACATGAGCACAACGACCGCCGAGATGCACAAGTGGCCGCGCATTTGCCTGAAATGCCAAGAGATTCACAACATCTACAAGGCACAATCCGCCAGGAAGATTGTCGCCTTCGTGCAATCCCTCATGCGCTAACCAACTAGAGAATGAGCAAAGCAGATGCAAACCAAGAGGAAGATTGGAACAATTGACCTGACGCCAACATGGCGGGGCGCGCTTCCCTATCTGATCACGGCGCTGATCGAGGGAACGCCCGAGGGACAGAGGCTCGCCAAGATTGAACTTAAGCGCGTTGCTGATCTTGCTGATCTCTATAACGCCAGTCCACGGCAGGATTCGCGATTGGGCATTTGACTGAAGGAACGATTCGCTAACTCGTTGTAATTCAACAGATTGTGGGTGGCCGTCCCGCGCCCACTTTATGCGCGATTTCACTTGGCGGTCGCATGGATCGTGCGTACAATTGTGGCCGGTTACAGACTATATACCTCGGTGCATTTTGGACCTTTCGCCAGAAATCAAAGCGGCCCTGTTGGTTGAGATCGAGAAGGCCCTTCCGGGCCTGCTCCGGAAAGCCATTGTTGCCGCCAGGAAGAAGTCTGCCTCCGGCGGCGCTCCCCGAGCCAAGCGCCAGCGGCTTCCCAACGGTGCGCCCAAGGTCGCGATCCTCCGGGCCATCCGCGCCTTTCATGAGGAAGGCGCGGACCGGAAGGCGATCAAGCGCCTCGCGGTCGAGTTTCTGAAGGGAGCCGAACTCAGCGATCACACGCTGAAGCGCTGGCTCTATGAACTGAAGAAGGCGGGAGAGATCGACCTCATCAACGGGCGCTGGTTCTGGCAGCCCGACGGGAATGTTTATCGTGGACGTGCGCCGCGCGACTTCGGCCAACGCGATGACGATTATCAGGAGAAGAATGATCTCGGGTACTGAATGAAAACGGCGGCCCGAAGGCCGCCGCTCCAATCTATTCCCCGCGGTGCCAGTTGCTTTGGACGGCACGCACCAACGGGTGCTCTCTGACCGGTGGGTGGTACATGATTTAGAATGCGCATTGCCCCTAAACCCTGTCCGCGGCGGCCATGGTCCATGGTCGTCGCGGCAGGACTTTAACATGGGGTTATCCAATGGCAAAGCCAACGCCCCCGCTGTCGAACGACACGCTCGACGCGGAAGGTAAGCAGCGCCTTGAACGTGGACTAACTCGCGCCTTCCAGATGAAGCCTAAGCGGCACGATCTAGTGAAGAAGCAACGTCAGTCGAAACCGAAGGGCTCCGGCAAGAAGCCGCCGCCCACGTAGATGACAATCCACTAATTGAAAGAGACTAAAATGGCCAAATCCACAAAGGGCGGCAAAGAGCGAATCACGCCGCCCAAATCAAAGCTTCTCTCTCGAGAAGCCAATCTGCTGCGCAAAGGCGACCCGGCCGCGGGGCGTATCCTCGCTGAGGAACGCCAAGCCGTTCGGCAGGGCCTGCGGCGCCCGAAGCGCTAACTAAGTCTGCGTACTGACAGGATCGCGCACGACGGGATCATTATCCCGCCGTGCGCGTGACTGTTTTCGGGATGCTCAACGTCCGCAATTGTCGGGACGATCACCTTCCCTCTCCGGTTGGACTTCACCAAATATCCAACTGAGACGCATCGATGCGGAGCGGGGTCGCGTACTTCGCCCAGGTCGATCCAACCGTCTCCAAGGCGACTTGAGTCCTCCCACTCGACCAGCAAGAGCGGGTACGGCAACTCAGATCTAACTGCCTTTCGGGACCGAGGCGTTTTCATCGCTTCTTCCGCCTGTCCTTCAAGCGACGAAGCAAGAGGCACAATGCGCGGAACTCCGCGCGCGTGAAGTAGCCCTCGACCGTGTTCGTCGTGACATCGCCGCGAGCGTATTCCTTGCGCTTGTGCTGGACCCGTTCGTGGCTGTCCATCGTGCGGCCAACGCGATTGTAGATCGGGCTTTCGTCCGTCATGAGGCGGCTATCGGGCTTCACATTGCGGGCGATGATCTCGGTGACGGTGTTGGCCGTCATGTCATTGACCTTGACCGAGCGGGCTCTGGCGTGCGCATCGGAGGTCCCCTCAAGTGCTTGAAAGTTATCCCCGATTCTCACTTCAGTCAAGTGCCTAATCCCGAAATATTCAAGGTGCTTGTTTTGGTTGAGGGACAGGACGGGATTCCCCAGATAGACGCGTTCTAGCACGAAAAGCGCATTTGGCTCGTGCCCACATGGCTTCCACCGAAAGATGAAGAAAGGCCCGTGCCAGAGCGAATAATTCCGCTGGATCGCTTGCGACATCAGTCGGTGAATTGGCCCGGTCCGACCGACATCCGATTCCGTGTAAACGAGCAACTACCCAGAGCTGTTCTCTATGGCCCGATCTCGACCCAACTAGCAGATCAATACGGCGTGGTGCTTCGACCACCGATATTCCAGAAAACGAAGAAGGGCCTTCATTAGACATGGCAATGCGTCCCGGTTAGAATCACAACCGGATCGCACCATGATCTAGCGTCCTTTCGCGGCTCCCGACTGGCATCGGGGGCCGTTTCTATTTTGCGCCCTTGCTCGCCTTCTTTGAAGCCTTCTTCGGTTTGACTCCAACCTTCGGTTGGGGCGGAGTCGCCAGCATCCACTTGATCTCTGTGAGAAGCTGATTGTCGACCTTGAGGCAATGCATTCCGAATTGAGCGAGATCAAGGATCAGATTTATGCCGCGCTAACAACTCAGGAAGAGCAGCTTGCAGCACCGCTTCGGCAAGCGGATGCGCAAAGGGCCAATGTGGCCCTAGCTCCCCAGCAAGGCCCCGCTGCAACCGATCAGCAGCAGCCATCACCATCCGCTCAAGGACTTCAGGGGGAATAGACTCATGGCCATCGAACCTACGAGAACAGAAATCATCCCTAGTGTGCGAGGGAATGTTTCCGGCATCGCGAGCGCCAACGCTCCGATCATTTTCATCGATGAGTATCCCAACTCGGGCTACTACAACGGTATCGCCCATATCACCTGCGAGACCATTCGCTTCATGGTGGTTGATGGCGTTACAACGACTGACCGCGTCATCGTCGCCCACCTGAGAATGAACCTCTCCGCCTTGGCTGCTTTGAAACAGGCGATTGCAAACGTTGAATTGATGATCAGTAGCGTCGGGCCCGAGCACACGCCGCCCGCGCACCAGCCCCCTCCGATCCGAAAATAAAGCCGTGCCCATATCGTAGGCACTCACGGAATCGGCCTCCGCAGCAACGCCCGCAGCCGCTTCAATACCGGCGTCTGCTCCTCGATCTGCTTGGCGGTCATGGAGTATTGGGCAACCATGGCCTGCCTTGCATGTATTGGGGCCTTGCGTGTCCGTAGGGGGCTCAACGCGAACGGCTTAGACTGCCTCGCGGGGTAGAATGTCCAGCCTTTCTTGCTCATAGCAGAGCCTCCTGCTTCGGCTTGGGTTGAGGCTCGGCAAACAAACGGGGATGCCGATAGGCTTCCTCTATCCGGCGGCAAGCGATGTCGAAATACCGTGGATCGCGTTCTATGCCGGTAAATTTGAGGCCTAGATGGGTACAAGCTACCCCTGTGGTGCCAGAGCCCATAAATGGGTCCAAAACGTCAGGCGAGCCCGTCAGGTGCCCTAGCGTCCATTTCATCACTCCAACTGGCTTTTGGGTGGGATGCTCGCGAACGTCGTCACCTTTGCGGAGCATCCCATTCCACATCCAGTAAATGCGCCGGATTGCCTTAGGCAGATTGGTCCATGCCATCTCGCAATCAGCGAAATCATTAGAGCCGTTGAGTTTGTCCCAAATGAGCCAACAAGAGGCCGGAGGAAGTTCAAAGAAGTTGCCGCCAAAGATGATTTGCCAATCCGAGATATCGCGAATTTGTGCTATGATTTCGGGGCTGCAGGGCGTCTCATCCCAATCGAAATGGCCGTAATCAATCGGCTTTGCCAACTGTCCGCGCGATGCCACTTTTGCCGAGCTTTCCCCGATCCCATAAGGCGGATCGGTCACGCAGGCGTCAAACCTGCCGAGCGTCGGCAGCACTTCCAGGCAGTCCCCTAATATCAGCCGGCAATCGCCTATGATTTCCTCTCTCATAGCAGTTCCCTCGGGACCATACAGCCGGGCTCCCCAACCGTGCCCAGCCTTCGCCAGAGGTCGCGGTCTAGGTATGGAAACGGTGGCTCAGGATCACAGCGCGCGTACCGGTACGTCAGCCCCTCGCGCCCAGCATGTTGCCGGTGGTAGCCGCAGCGCGGGCATCTGCCGAGCGACTTCGTGTCCGCGATGCAGGGGAGAAGCTCGTTCATTACATCCGCCTCAGACTTGCTAGTATCTTGTCAAACTTGGGCGTGGCGCGTGCGTCGCCCCCGTCACGCTTAGCGCCACGCCCGGCAACAGTAAGATTCTCTGATAAAGATTCTGTGGGTGTGGGTATGAGTGCAGATGCGGAATGGCCGTTTTGCATCTGCTTGGGGGATGCGTCCGCAGAGCGCGTTTGTTGTTCTTTCAACCACTTAGCTTGCGCTGCCGATCTCGCTTTCGCGCTCTTGTCAGATACATATTTACGCTCGGCTTCCAACCGTTTTTGAAACAACCCACCCTTTTCATCCACAGACCAAAAGGGAAGGACAACACTCTTGATCCTCGCCCATTCGCGCTTGGTGCATTTGGCGTAGCGAGCCAACCGAATGTCGTCGTTGGGGAGAGACCCGCCGAGCCTCCACGACGAGATCAACAGTAGCAAATAGGCTCCGCTCTCGCGGTTATCTAAATGCACGGTGTCCGCCAGAAAAGCGTCTGTCCACAGTGGCAAATAAGGGAAGTCGGCCATTACCGATTCCCCTTTCTGCTGTTGCAGGAGTGGCAAAGCGTTTGAAGATTTTCGAGGGTTGTTGGCCCTCCCTTGCTCCACGCCAGGATGTGATCCGCGCGAAGCATCGCACCGGAACCGCAATGCTTGCAGGTATAGCTGTCCCGCCTAAAGACATCCCAGCGCAGTTCCTCTGGGATGGCCGGCCTAGATTTGACTGCCGGCGCATGTGAGTCCCACGTGAGTGGTCCGCTGCCGTGGCGCATTTCAAATGCGTTCGCTGCTGTACAGGCGCACCGGCAGCAAAGTTGCAGCACAAAATCGTTGGGCGTGACACCATTTCTTTGGGCAATAGGATCATTGGCGATCCGCAGATAGATGCCCTCATGTTCTTCACCACATGTTGGGCATTCATAGATTTCTTCGGACATAGCACCCCCGAGAAGAGAAGCGCGTAATCCGGCTGGAAACCAACCTCGGGGGAGACAGGGTGTCCAATCGACGGAAACGGTGCCCCGCTGTCCGCGCGCCCAAAATGTATCAAATTGACCACTAATTTTCCAGAAATATTTGGGAACCGTGGGAATGGATAGGCGTTGCCCGCTTTCATGGCTTGGCTAGCCTCATTTCCCAAAACTCGGCACGCCCGCGACTTGCAGGGCATAGATCACGTCATCCAGCGACTTGCAGACATCGTAGCTCGCGTTGCACTCCAAGAACTGGCGCTCAACCGCCTTCTGTTCCGGGGACTGCGAGGATCCGGCTTTCAACTCGATGCCGAGAACGATGGTCCAGTACTTGCCAGGGTGAAGCACGATGAGGTCGGGCCAGCCGGGCTTCAACCCCATGGCCTTGAGCTGCGCGCCCCGGATCTTGCCACCACCACCCGATGGGATCGTGGTCCATATCGTCGGCGGGCGTAGGATGCGGCCAAACAGGTCGGCAACCGAGCGGTGTAGCTGGGCCTCGGTCGAGGGCTTCATGCAACGGTCCACGCTGGCGGCAACGGTATCTCGCTCTTCTGCGGACGCCACAGATGCAGACAGAAAGGATGATGGCTGATATGCTGCGAGTCGGCCACATGGAGCTCCATCGCCACCTCGTCAGCCTTGAAGAACATGCGCTTGCAGTGCTGCATTTCAGTCCATGACGGACACCGATTGTGGAGACTGACGCTAACATGATCCCAGGCTGCTCCTGCCGAGGCGACGCAAAGCAAATCGCGGCCCCCAAAGGGAATCTTGAACACGCCACACGTTTCATCTCCAGCATTTCCGTAATGCTCGATAATTTGCCTATCGTGAACGCGCCATGCGTTAAGCTCGTTCAAGTCCTTCATTGCCGAGCCCCTTCAAGTTTCTTCCGCACGTACTCCACCAAAGCCTTCAGTCGGCTGACCCTGGACGCTCCCCGTGGGGCATGATGGTACGACCTCAATAGCCGTTTGTGCTCGGGGGTGGTGGGTAGCCGCTTGATCTGGCGTCTATTCATTTGTGATGCTCTGGCGTTGTCTCGCTGACATCGGTGGGGCTGTGCGCCAGGGGTGGGGCCGGCATCGGCTGCCAGTGGGTGGGGTTTGCTTCGATAGTTGTTCCGTTGAACGTAGCCAATCCCCAATGCCCATCATCAAAACGATTCCCCTCGCAGACACCCCATCTCGGGTCAAACAAGATGGCATGACCCGTGCGCGGCGCAGTGGAGATGTAACGCCAGCCATCGGGTAGAACAGGTCGTCGCTCATCGCTTATGTCCCTCAGGCGTCGTGTCGCC
>Ga0265338_10008413_pt1 | contig 12530 bp, 12 predicted proteins | sample 42126metaG_FD_193579 | JGI IMG/M metagenome (GOLD analysis project Ga0265338, IMG submission 193579) | Rhizosphere microbial communities from Carex aquatilis grown in University of Washington, Seatle, WA, United States - 4-21-26 metaG | ecosystem: Host-associated > Plants > Roots > Rhizosphere... | reverse complement strand
ATGGTGGCTGGCAAGCGGCAAGAAAAACACTCGCGGAATACGTGATTGTAGCGATTAGCCGCTACATCGGTAAATTTGCCAACTCCATTGCGAGCATGAAAATTCTTACACCTGATGAACTTTTATCAGCATCCTCGTTTCACTTGTTTGCTGCGCCACGCGATTTGATCGCAACGCCGATTGGCGGGCTTTTTCTCTGCGGCGCCGACGCCGAACCCATGGACGCGGTATCTGGCCGCGCCGCCCGCATCGCGGCGTCGATGGTTGCATCGGGGAGCGCGAAACTATGAGCGTGCGCTTCACGCCCTTCCACAGCCGGACCGCCGCTTCCAACCCGTTCAATCGTTGGACAGCACGCAATGACTCTACGCTCCCGATCGACTTCGGCGATGCGACTGCGGAGGCACTGTGCGCGCGAACGCGGGTGACCATGTCGGACATCTCCTGGCGTTGGCGTGTGGTCATTCAAGGCGCGAGTGCCTGTGACATGCTCACGCGAGTGCTAACGCGCGATCCGCGCACGCTTCAGCCGGGACAGTCCATAAAGGCACTCTGGCTCAATGACGGTGGCGCGGTTCGCGGTGCCGGCGTTGTCTCGTGTCTGGCGAGCGATAAATTCCTGCTGACCTCTGCGGCCTCCGATCTTGCCTGGATGGCAGCCGCAGCTTCGTTGTCGGGTAATGCCATTCAAGATGTCACCGCCGATGAAGGCGGCTTGGCGCTTGCCGGGCCTTACGCCGCCCAAACATTGCAGAGCGCGGGACTTCCAAATGATATCGAGCCGCTCGGCTTGCGAAAGATATTTTGGCGCGGTCTCGATCTGACCATCACACGATGGGGCGAGCATGGCGGATACGAGTTGTGGTGCAAGGCGGATGATTGCCCGATCCTCTGGGACCGGGTCATTCGCGCCGGCGCCGCATTCGGCATTCAAGCCGCCGGAATTGCTGCATCGGATATTCTTGATGTCGAAGCCGGCGTTCCACGCCCGAACCGCGACTATGCTTGTGCCGCCGATGGTTTCGGAAGAGACCCGACGCCGGACTCCGTCGGCCTTGAAAGTCTGATCGATACCGCTCATGCGATTTTCAACGGACGCGCGGCCTGGATGGCCAACCGGAGCAAGAGCAAAGCAGTTCTTATCGGAGTCGAACTCGAATCCGAAGTGCCGGCTTCCTTCACGCCTCTACAGTTCGACAAAAAAATAGTCGGTAATACGCTGACGTCGGTCTATTCGCCGCTTCTTCGCCGCGCTATCGCTCTGGCGAGAATCGACCGCAGCCTTTCAAAGGACGGCATGGGTCTCACAGTGGTGCCGCCGGTTTCTCTGGAATCGCCAGAGCCGCGCGAAATTGTGGCGCGCGTTCGCAGTTTGCCTTTTGTGGAATCGCCGCCGAATATCCCGCGATGAAACACGCAACGTCTGCGGCACTCGATCGCCTGGAACCATTGTTGCGCGAGTTGCGCGCTGTCGGCGGCATCAGGGAAAAGTCGCGCGGGACATTCTATCGTGGCAGCCGCGCGTTTCTGCATTTCCACGAGCATGGCGATGATTTCTTTGCAGACATGCGCATTGGCGAGGATTTCGAGCGAATTCCCGCCACGACAGAGGGGCAGCGGAAAGCGCTCCTGAAGATGTTAAAGGCATCGCTGAAAAGTTAACGAGAAAAATCGCGATCGCGCGCATGAAACGCCAATAAATCCAGTTAAATCAAGCAATTCTCTGCGGCGAGGTGGCTTCCACGATTCGTTTGCGCTCTTTATGATATGAGCATCCAGTCGCCCACGAGCATTTCCATGAACAAAGTTTCCCCCATTCCCGGTTTCGCGCCGCCCGCTTTTGTGACCGATGCGCGCAAGGAATTCGATGCGCTCTGCAAGGCGCACCCGGAATTGAAATATGTCGATGCCGTTCTGGCCGATGTGATCGGGGTTTTGCGTGGCAAGCGCATGCCGGTGACCGAAGCAGTTCGGCTCTTTGAGTGCGGCATGCAGATTCCTCATTCGATTTATCTGATGGATGCGCATGGCGAAATGACCAATCCGCTCAATCGCGGTTTCGGCGACGGCGATCCGGATGGCACCGCATGGCCCATTCCCGGAACGATGAGCCCGGTTTGGGAAGAGGGTGCGCCACGCGCGCAAATGTTGATGACCTTGCGCGATGCTGAAGGCGTCGCCGATCCGGCGGAACCGCGCGCCGCGCTGGAGCGCGTGCTGGAGCGTTTCGCCGAGTTAGGCCTGTCGCCGGTTTGCGCGCTTGAACTCGAATTCTATCTGGTGGACCAGAAGCGTACCGCGGGCGGCTCGCCGCAGCCGCCGCTCGATCCGCGCTCGGGCGCGCGCGAGAAAGTCGCTTCAGTATATGGCATCGACGATCTCGACCGTTATGAATCCTTTCTGGCTGCGCTCAATATTGCCGCTGCGAAGCAAGCCATTCCGGTGAGCGCCGCCAGCAAGGAATATGCGCCCGGCCAGTTCGAAGTGAATCTCAAGCACCAGACCGACGCGCGCCGCGCGGCGGATCACGCTGTCTTCCTGAAGCAGATCGTCAAGGCTGCCGCACGCAAGGCCGGTTTCGAAGCGACTTTCATGGCGAAACCCTACGAGGATCGCGCGGGCAGCGGGCTGCACATTCATCTCAGCCTGGTCGATGCAAAAGGGCGCAACGTCTTTGACGATGGCTCGCCCGCCGGTTCCGAATTGTTGCGCCATGCCATCGGCGGTTTGCAATCGGCCATGCCGGAATCGATGTTGCTGTTCGCGCCCAATCGCAATTCGTATCGCCGTTTTCAGCCCGACATGTTCGCTCCCGTCAATCGCCGCTGGGGCGTGAACAACCGCTCGGCAGGGCTGCGCGTGCCGGCGGGTCCGGCGGAAGCCCGGCGCATTGAACATCGCGTCGCGGGCGCGGATGCGAATCCCTATTTTGCACTCGCCGCCGTTCTGGCCGGCGCGCATTATGGATTGATGCGCAAGCTCGATCCGGGCGCACCCGCGAAAGGCAATGTCTCACGCGATCCCGACATGGCGCTTGCCTTCACTATCGACGATGCGATCAAGGCAGCGGAGCCCGCGAACATTCTAAGCCCCTATCTGGGCGAGGAAACGCTGACGCTGTATCGCGAGACCAAACGCATCGAGACGCAGCGTCTGCGCCGCATCATCACTGCGCCGGAATACGACTGGTATCTCTAGTTGCCGAAGGCTGCGCGCAGATTGTCCATCTGCATGCCGTCCGGCACCGCCTCTGGTTTGGCGCTCTCCTCTTCGCCGCGCAATGCATCGGCATTGTCGGCGAGGGCCGGCACGGAACGATGTGCGATGGAGAGAAGAAATCCATCATCCACTGGGGCCGCCGAAAACGTAGCATCGTCCCGAGCGACGACGATGGCGGTGTTGCCGGAGACCTGCGTTCCGATGATCCAGTCCGGTGCGCGGCGCTGAAGATCGGCAAAGAGTTGCGCGTCGGCCCGGGTGCTCAGCGTCAATGCGATTTCGTTGACGTCAGGCGTGGCGCTGACAAGCGATGTGCCGCGAAAGCGCGCCTGGAGCATCGGCTGATCCTGTGTGATCTCTACGGATTTCTCCGCGCCAAACGTTGCCGCGAGATCGGCGCCCAGATTCGAATCGACGAATTGCGTGACGTCTTCGCATCCGGCGAGCGCTGCGGCCATCGCAAGACACACCGGCAGAAGGCGCCAACGGATCGCAAGAGATTGGCCACGAAGCATGCGGCGAGACTCGTTAATCGACGTTAATATAGCGTAAACGCGCTAACCTCTGGGAAGACGAAGCTCTGCCGTCGTGCCTTCGCCCTGAACGCTGGCAATCTGAACCGAACCATGCATGCGCCGCGCAAGCAGCATGGAAATCGTAAGACCGAGTCCGGAGCCGGTGGTGGCACCGGGCCGGTCGAATCGCGCGAACGAGCCGCCGACGCGTTCGATTTCACGCTGCGAGAATCCCAAACCATTGTCGCGCAGAACGATCGTAACGGCGTCCGGGTCGCTACGGATTTGCACGCGCACCGCGCCATGCTCCGGTGTGTATTGCAGCGCATTGGTGAGCAGATTGGCGAGAATGCGTTTCACCGCCGAAGCATCCGCCCGCACGCGCGCGCTATCCGGCAATGCAACAGTGAGCTTGATCTTGCGCAGATAGGCCCTGCCGGCCGCTTCCGCGATGGCTTCGCGGGTTATCGCAGCAATATCGATCAGCGCGATATCCAGCGGATGGCGGCCAGCCTCGAGATCGGCGAAATCCAGAATGTCGCCGATCTTGCCGTGGAGCTGACGCCCCGCCGCGTTAATGTCGCGTGCATATTCGACATATTTCGGATGCCCTGGCGCCCCGAACAATCCCTGCTCGATCACTTCGGCGAATCCGATGATGGCGTTGAGCGGCGTCCGCAATTCGTGACTCATATGCGCGATGAACTCGGTTTTCGCGCGTTCGGCTTCGACAGTCCGGCGTTCCGCTTCGGCCAGGCGAATATAGAGCTTCGCTTCGTCGGGCCGCGTGGCCGCAATTTTCTTCGCCGCATCCGACGTTTTGGCACGGCGTTCGAATTCCCGGACGAACACGACCGCGAGCCCCGCGCCGGCGAGCGCCGGACCGAAGATAAAAAAGAAATAGAGCGGCAGCGATCCGTACCACGCGTCCAGTGCCTCTCCGGTGCGGACGGATGCGCCGAAATTCACCGGCCATCCGGCGACGGGCGCCAATGCGACAAGACGGTTTCCGTCACGCATCGCGATTTCACGCTCGGCGATACCGTTTGGCGCACCGGCCAATGCCGAGGCCGGCGGCGCCTCACGCCAGCCCGCGCCGAGCGCGAGCAGACTTCCGTCGCGCATGGCGATCACGGTTTCGGCCATGCTCGCGGCATGAAGCACGCTGGCGAGATCCAGATTCACCACGACGATGCGGTTGCCCGCGCCGAATGCGATGACCATCGTGTGCCCGTCGCGGCCAGGAACAATCGCGCGCCGCGTGCGTGCACGGGCGAGCGCATCCTCGGGCAGCGGCAGAAACGCGCTGGGATCGCTCGTCATCTCGAACTGCAATCTTCCGTCGGGCGAAAGCACGGCGATGTTCTTCAGCCCGGCGCCGCCCGCTTCGGAAAGTGCTGCGGCGGTTTCCGCGGAATCCGTTGCCGTGGCAAAGGCCGAACCCAGTGCCGCGTAGCGATCCAGCGTGGTCGCGAAATCGGCCGCCAGCGCCGTGGCGCGCTGGGCTTCGATGTCGGCGGCCTGCTCGAGTGCGCGCTGGTGATCAAGGCGCATCTGGATAATTGCGGCGGAGGCGAAGCTTCCGCCGATCAGCACCAGCGAGAGAACGACGATGACACGCACATTGCGCGTTGCAGCCTTGAGCCTGCCGGACACGGTGTGTGCCAGAGCTTCGATGGGCTTCGAGGCTGCCTGCGCTTGCGCCATGGCGGCCAGCGCGCTCCGACTGATTCGTTTCCCAGCGATGATACGATTCGCGGAGTCGCTGTCGATGCTTCGGCGGCGACCGGCGGGTATTTGCTGACCGCGCGATGATTCCGTTTTGTTCCTGCCGGCCACGGCAGCAGAGCGATCGGTAATAAATTTTCGCGGGTGGAATTGCGAATTTTCGGGTTCGTAGCGGACATGAATCCCCCGCCGTTCGAAGCCGGTTTTTGCACGCATCCTCCCGCCCGCGCGCGATTATATGGCGCGGCGTATTCCGGCTCCGCAGGCTATCGCGCTGTCTTAGCCGTCGGGCGCGGTGGAGCGGTAAGCGGCGGGAAGCCGGGCAGGACAGGAGGTCAGCCAGGTGCGCGGTTGCGCGCCGGATGGGCCGAATAACAATCGAATAAAAGAAAATCTAACTCAAAGTTGAGTCGGAAGAGGGCCTAATGGAAACACATCCGCGCAATTTCGCGCCTACTTCTTCGGCTTCTTCTCTTCCATATCGACGTCGCGAACCGTGCCGCATTTGGGGCAGTAATAAATGATGTCGTCGGGGTGGTGCTTGGTCGTGCCGCGCTCCGTTTCTATAGAGGCATCCGGCATCGTCTCGAGGTGCGTGTTGCATTTGGGGCAGTACATGATCTCGTTCCGAATTCACATGTCAGCAGCCATCGGCGGCGCCTGTCATCTGTTCTTCATATTGCGGGCAATCGATGCGCGCGGCAATGGGGTCCCGGAAACACCTAATCCGACAGCGGCTTGACGTTCACCACAATGCCAAGCGGGGTTCCGTCTGCGGCGATCTCGGGGTCGTGGCTGACGTCGAGTTTTCCGATCGTTTCGAGCGCGTCGTTCACGCAGTCCGCGAAGTCCACATCGGACGATTGCGAGCGTATGGCGATGCCGAACGCCATTGCGCCCAGCGGAAAATATTTTCCGCGCCGGTCCGTCACCTGAAAGCCGCCCTGTTGCAAAGCCTGACCGATTTCGGTGGCAAGCCGGAAGGCTTCCGGATCGGCGCTCACCGATGTGAGAATGATGGGCCTTCCATTGAAACTCTTGCAGGCGTCGGCGATGCGCGCGCCGTCGCTGGCGGAAAGATCGCGCGGGCTAAGCGTTTCCATGCGCGCTTCGTCCATCCGGTTTTGCATGAGCAGCAGCACGCCTTCCAGGGCGATGCCGATGAGAAGAAGCGCGAAGCCGATTTGCGGCAAGCGCAATCCGGTCTCGCGCATCGCGCGCCACAATTCCGCGCTGGTGAGGGCCGCGCCCGCGATGATGACGAGCGCAGCGATCAGAATTGCAATGTCGAGCGCCATGAAATCCCCTGCATCACTTTAGAAGAGCAGTGATGTGCTTGCCAAGCGCGCTCAAAACAGATCGGGCTGCTGTGATGGCTTCTTCGGTTTGGGCGGCGGCGGCGGTTTGCCCGCCGGCTGCATATCCCAATCGGCTTCCATCGGCTCAAGGATGGATTTGAGTTCATCCACGCTCGCTGGTTCTTCGCCGAGCCATTTGGCCCAATGCCCCGGCGCGATCACGGCGGGCATGCGGTCGGTGATGCGGCCGATGAGCTGGTTCGCGGCGACCGTCACCATCGCGAAGGAGAACAGCGCCGCCTCATTGCGCGCGCTCCAGCGTTCCCAAACCACGGCAATGCCGAGGGGCTTGCCGTCGCGCGGGCTGATGATGTGCTGGCGCGTTTTCGTCGGCGTGACCTCCTCGCCTTCGTTGAAGGTGTGGACGGGTACGATGCCGCGCCGGTGAAAGAACGCCTCGCGGTAAGTCGGTTTCTGTTCGATGGTTTCGGCGCGGGCATGAATAAACTTGGTACCCACCGTCGGATCTGGCGCGTTCGCGGGCACAAAGCCCCAGCGCATGCGCGATGTCACGCGACGACCGAGGCTATCCAGATGAATGACGCCGGCAACCCGCATGGGCGTTACGGTTTCAACCGGCCCGGAGCTTTTCCCAATGAGATCGGCGAGCGTCACCAGTTCGCTCCAGCTCATCATCTGCGTGAATTTTCCGCACATCGTTTGCCGCACAGACTCGCGTTGCGTCCGCGCGAAGATGGCAACATTCCGCCGCCGTTGAAAGCGCGCAGTAAGGCCCGCTGTTCATATTCGTAAACGAAACGGGGCGCTCCGATATACCTTCGTTTTTGAGCGCGGGCGGGAACGCGCGCGCAGCGTTATCTTTAATATCATCGAGAAATTGCGCGGCTCCGCCCCGAGACTCATGATAGGGAAGCATTTGATTCAAAGAGGGGCGAAATGTTTGCTCGCAATGTCCTGAAGGCAGCAATTTTGGGCGCGGCGCTTGCGCTGTCGGCGACGCCGTCATTCGCAGGCGCCTCGCAAGCCGGCCTCATTCTCTTTCAGCAGTCCGGCGCTTCCCCGAACGATCTGGCAGGCGGGCAAATGACGAGCAATGCGACGTGGCTCAAAGTCCTAGCGTCCGCCGACCACCGCGTCAGAGATGTGCAGCTCATCTCAGGCGACAATCCGAAGTTGACCGCAGCCTCGTTGAAGGCAGTCCGGCGCTGGCGGTCGGTACCGTCCCAAGCGGTGGGAGCGGGCGAGTGGGTTGTGGTACAAATGGTTTACAACGCACCACACATGACCGCGCCGGCAAGGTTCGCCTCGCGCTAGTCTGACCGGACGCATCAGCGGTAGCCATAACGGCCATATTGGCTCGCCAGTTCAACAATCGCTTGCGTCAGCACGTCTTCATCAGCACGCACAACGACGCTGTAACGTTGCGTGCCGCGCGGCCGATCAAGCTGGCGTCAGGCCTAGAGAAGAGTGGCTACGGCCTTTATCTCTTACAGATTGCCAACGACTGATCTTAGGAGTTTTCGGAAAGGGGCGGATCGTCTCCGGCACGCGACGTCGTCGAGACGAAATATTGAGGAGCTTTCTTTGCACCTCCTTGTGATCCGCCATCGTGCATTCCACCATACCGATGCTGCGAGACGCCAAGAAGGGGTTTGGCCGCCGATTTTCTTAAGCGAACCCTGCGACTTCTTGCTGGCGCAATTTGATGTGCTTGGAGTTAAGTGGCCTGCTGTAGCTTAAATCGCTTTTGACTGACTACACTCATACCTGTGCCTTTGGACAAGGAGCGAAGCAAACATGAAGGGACCGGCAATTTTTCTTGCCCAATTCGCAGGGGACGAAGCTCCGTTCAACAACTTGAAGTCGATCGCAAAATGGGCGGCGCAATTGGGTTACAGGGGTGTTCAGATTCCCACCTGGGACCGGCGGCTTTTCGATCTGAAATTGGCTTCTGAGAGCGATGCTTATTGTGACGAAGTTCGCGGAACGCTTGCGGATGCCGGAATTGAAATCTCCGAACTGTCCACCCATTCACAGGGGCAGCTGGTGGCCGTTCATCCCGCTTACGATGAGATGTTCGACGGGTCAGTGCCGAGCAAGGTGAGAGGGAACCCCTCAGCCAGGCAAGCGTGGGCCGTCGATCAAGTGCTTATGGGCGCACAGGCTTCGAAACGCCTGGGCTTATCGGCACATGTGACCTTTTCCGGATCGCTTGCATGGCCTTATGTCTATCCCTACCCGCAGCGACCGGAGGGCTTGATCGAGGAAGCCTTTGACGAACTTGCGCGGCGATGGCGCCCGATCCTTGATGCTTTTGACAAGGTCGGTGTCGATCTTTGTTATGAAGTGCACCCCAGCGAAGATCTGTTTGACGGGGCTACTGTCGAAATGTTCTGGGACCGCGTCGATCACCACCCGCGCGCATGTCTTCTTTACGATCCGAGCCACTTCGTTTTGCAACAACTAGACTATCTCGAATACATCGATCTTTACCATGACCGCATCAAGATGTTTCATGTGAAGGATGCCGAATTCCGGCCGACGGGCCGTCAAGGCGTCTATAGCGGCTATCAATCATGGAAAGAGCGCGCCGGACGATTTCGCTCGCTCGGCGATGGACAGGTCGATTTCAAAGCCATTTTCTCCAAGTTCGCGCAATACGGCTACCAAGGCTGGGCTGTGCTCGAATGGGAATGCGCACTTAAGAATTCCGCCGATGGTGCGCGCGAGGGCGCGCCATTCATTCGCGATCACATCATTGGCGTGACCGGCAAGAGTTTCGACGATTTTGTGGCAACCGGTTTGGACGCCGCCGCCAATCGCAGGATGCTCGGAATTGACCGCTGACAGCCGTCTCAAGCTCGGAATGGTTGGCGGCGGTGAGGGCGCCTTCATTGGCTCAATTCATCGCGCTGCGGCAAGATTAGATGACAAGTGGACACTGGTCGCGGGTGCATTCAGCTCAAGTCCCGCACAGTCGCGCGACTTCGGTCTTTCGCTCGGTCTTGCAAATGATCGCTGCTACGGCGATTGGCAAACGATGGCGAATGTAGAGAGGGCACGAGCAGACCGCATTGATGCTGTCGCGATCGTAACACCCAATCACTTGCACCACGGTCCGGCCCGCGCGTTTCTGGACGCGGGGATCGCGGTGATTTGCGACAAGCCACTGACGACAACCTTGGCAGACGCTATCGATTTGGGAGCGACTGTGGATCGAACGCATTTGCCTTTTGTGCTTACCCACAACTACAGCGGCTATGCGATGGTGCGACAGGCGCGCGCGATGGTTGTCGATGGGGTCTTGGGGAAGATTCGGGTCGTGCAAGTAGAATACGCGCAGGATTGGCTCGCGCGCGATCTTCCAGACAACAAGCAAGCACAATGGCGCGGCGATCCTAATCGCGCTGGGCCAGGCGGGGCGCTGGGCGATATCGCCACTCATGCCTATCACCTCAGTACGTTTGTTACTGGCGAGCGCGCTGCGTTCCTAAGCGCCCAGACGTCGCGATTTGTTTCGGATCGGCGCCTAGACGACGATGTTCAAATTCAATTGCGTTGGACGAGTGGCGCGCGCGGTCAACTGTGGGCAAGCCAGGTGGCAATCGGTTCGGCCAATGCGCTTCGTCTTCGCGTGTTTGGCGAGAATGCCTCGCTCGAATGGTCGCAAGAAGAGCCAGATCTGCTCAGGTTTGCCCGATGGCAAGAGGCGCCGCAAATTCTGCGACGCGGTGGTCCAGGGTTGTCCGTTGCAACCATGGCCGCTACGCGGCTGCCAGCGGGACATCCTGAGGGGTACCTGGAAAGCTTCGCGCAAATTTATTCGGATGCGGCGGAGCTGATTCGCGCGCACAAAGAGCAGCGTGCTCCAAATGTCAATTCGTTAAACGTCCCAGGCATCGCCGATGGCTTAGATGGTATGCGATTTATCGAGGCGGCGGCCCGCAGTGCCGCTGCTGATGGGCGCTGGGTCGCGTTGAACGAGACGGTAAATTGATGAAACAAAGCTTCGCATGGTGGTCCTTCACGCATGGACGCGAAGTTGAGCCTGAGCCGTTTCTGCGCGCGGCTGCTTCAGTGGGCGCGCGCGGCGTTGAGATGCTGCCTGTACCACTTTGGCCGATAGCGCGTGACCTGGGGTTGGCATTGGTCACCATCAGCGGCCATGCGCTGGAACAGGGATTTAACAATCCCGCCCTCCACGCATCGCTGCAGGCAGAGGTGCGCCGACAGATTGATGCTGCGGCGTCCGGTGGCGTCGATGCGGTAATCGTATTTGCGGGATCCAGATTCGGGGACGGGGCAGACGGTCCCGCCATTCGTGCCTGCGTGGACGGGCTTGGGCCCGTTGTCGCCCATGCTCACCAAGCCGGCGTAAGGCTGTTGCTCGAGTTGCTAAACAGCAAAGTCGATCATCCCGGACATCAATGTGATCGCACGGCGTTCGGCGTGGAAGTGGTTCGCAAAATGAACTCACCCGCATTGCGTCTTCTCTACGACGCTTATCATATGCAGTTGATGGAGGGGGACCTCAGCCGCACGATCAAGGCCAACATCGATCTGATAGGACATGTCCACACCGGCGGCGCGCCGGGGCGTCGTGATTTGGACGACCGGCAGGAGGTTAATTGGCCGGCAATTGCCGCGCTATTGCGTCGTATGGGTTATGATCGCTGGATAGGCCATGAGTTTGTACCTCGTGGCGATCCGATTCCGGCTCTTCGGCAGGCGGTCGCGCTGTTTGAAGAGAATCTCACGGCACGCGAGTAAGGAGCCATAATGCAGTTCGATGCGATCGTCGTGGGATCTGGAATTAGCGGCGGATGGGCAGCCAAAGAGTTGTGCGAACGCGGTTTGAAGGTTCTTTTGCTTGAACGCGGTCCGCACATCGAGCATGGCGCTGACTATAGTCACGATATCGCAGCGCGCTTGCGGCGGCGCGACGACCAGGTGCCGCTAGACGAGCGGGATTTGCATTACCCCTATTACGAAGGCGTTGCATACGCTCTGTTCAATTCAAATCGAAAATTCTGGGCAAGCGATCACGATTATCCTTATGAAGCAGCGCCGGGAAAGCCGTATCGCTGGATTCGCGGCTATCACCTTGGCGGTCGGTCCCTTACGTGGTGGCGGCAATCCTACCGTTGGGCGCCAGAGGATTTTGAATCCAATTTAAAGGATGGTCACGGCGTCGACTGGCCCATTCGGTACGAGGATCTCGCGCCGTGGTACGATCATGTTGAGGCGTTTTCTGGCATAAGCGGAAATTACGATGAAATCCCGCATTTGCCTGACGGCGATTTCCTGCCGCCATACGACTTAAACTGCGTTGAAGAGGTGGCAAAAGAACGGATTGAATCCGCTTTTCCGACACGCCGGATGATTATTGGACGTGCAGCGCAACTAAGCCGCGTGACCAAGACGCAGATGGATTTGGGACGCAAGCGGTGTGAACAGCGGATGCGCTGTGTGCACGGCTGTCCTCTCGGCGGCTACTTCTCGTCATTGTCGGCCACTTTGCCGGCCGCTCAGAACACCGGCAATCTGACCGTGATAACGGACATGATCGTTCAGAACGTCGAATACGATCCGCTGTCGGGGCGCGCTTCAGGCGTTCGCGCCGTCAACCGACTGACAAAGGATGGCCAAACTTTCACCGCAAGACTGATCTTTCTCAACGCATCCACAATCAACACCGCAGCGATCCTCTTGAATTCGATATCGGATGCATTTCCGCGCGGTTTGGCGA
>Ga0265338_10008412_pt1 | contig 12530 bp, 14 predicted proteins | sample 42126metaG_FD_193579 | JGI IMG/M metagenome (GOLD analysis project Ga0265338, IMG submission 193579) | Rhizosphere microbial communities from Carex aquatilis grown in University of Washington, Seatle, WA, United States - 4-21-26 metaG | ecosystem: Host-associated > Plants > Roots > Rhizosphere... | reverse complement strand
GGGTCCGGCTGCGTCTACCAATGGTCGTACCATGTCTGCCTCGCTTAGTTTTATGCTACCTATTTAATCACGCGCGCTAATTGGCGCCCAGCTCCAGGCGTTTGAAGCCCCGGATCACAATGTTCTCGCCCAATTTGGCGATCAAACTGGTGGTCAACTGCGCCACGCTCACGTCCGGGTCTTTCACAAACGGCTGCTGCGTCAGGCAAACCTGCTCATAATACTTAGCCAGTTTGCCTTCCACAATCTTCTCAATCACCGCCTCGGGCTTACCAGCCGCTTCCTTGCGGTAGATCGCCTGCTCTTTTTTAATAATCTCAGCCGGCACTTCCTCCGGGCGCACGTATTCCGGCGACGTAGCCGCCACCTGCATCGCGATATCGCGCGCAAATTCCTTAAATTCCTCTGTGCGCGCCACAAAATCTGTCTCACAGTTTACTTCCACCAACACCCCGATGCGGCCGCCGTGCACGTAAGCGCTAATCAACCCCGCCCGCACTTCGCGCTCCGCCCGCTTAGCAGCCGAAGCCTCACCCTTCTCACGCAACCACGTAACAGCCTTTTCAAAGTCACCGCCAGAAGTTTCCAGCGCTTCTTTGGCCTTCATCATCCCCGCGCCCGTTTGGTCGCGCAGCTTTTTAATATCTTCTACCGAGATTGGCATCAGTTCGTCCCTATTTAATGAAACTATTAAACTTCGACCGTAGCCGCTTCTTTGGCCTTGGAGGCGTGTTGCTTGGCGCCGTCAGCCGCTGCCTGGGCGATCTGGTGCGCAATCAAACGCACCGCCCGCGTGGCATCATCATTGGCCGGGATCGGATAATCAATCAGATCCGGATCAGCATTGGTGTCGGCAATCGCAATCACCGGGATGTTCAGCTTACGCGCTTCCGCCACCGCGATTCCCTCGCGTGGCACATCCACCACAAACACCGCCGCCGGTAGCTGATCCATCTGCTTAATACCACCAAAAATCTTGTTTAAACCGGCCACCTCGTTGGTAAAATCAAGCAACTCTTTCTTGTTGTACTTGTTGGCAAAGTCGCCGCTCTCCAAACCGTTTTCCAGCTTCTTCAAACGCACCACCTGCGAGCGAATGGTGCGGAAATTCGTCAGCATGCCACCCAGCCAACGCTCGGTCACGTACGGCAAACCAGCGGCCTCGGCCTCCTCACGCACCACCGCCGCCGCCTGCCGCTTCGTGCCGACCAGCAGCACCTGGCCGCCGTTGGCCCCCACGTTGTGCGCAAATTTGGTGGCCTCTTCCAAAAGCGGACCAGTTTTGATGAGGTCCACAATGTGAACCCCACCGCGAACACCGTAAATATACGGCTTCATCTTCGGGTTCCAGCGCCGCGTCTGGTGGCCGAAATGAGCTCCGGCCTCAAGCAGTTCTTTGAGACTTACGTCTGACATAAAAAATCCTTTCATCTTCACCGACCGCCTTCCCGAGCGGGAGGATTTACGCGTGCCGGTTGTAGCATTCTTGTAATGTGTTCACAAATATTATCAAAAAAGCTCATTTTGGACAACCACTTCGCGCTAATACTCGCAATCCACACCCACCCTTCGTCAACGGCGGGCACCCTCGAGGCCACATACTACCGTGAAATGATCTGGATGTATTTGCAAATTAGTCTAAAATATAGTATAATACCAAAATCCAAGACGTCTACCCCGAAGGAGTTTGACACCATGGATTGGCGCCACATTGCCGCCTGTCGCGAGGTCGACCCCGAGTTGTTTTTCCCCATCGGAAACAGCGGGCCCGCACTCACCCAGATCGCCGAGGCCAAGCAGGTCTGCCGCGAGTGCACGGTGCTCGACGACTGCCTGCGCTGGGCCCTCGACTCCGGCCAGGACGCCGGCGTCTGGGGCGGCATGAGCGAGGACGAGCGGCGGAAGCTTAAACGCCAAACGCTGCGGCAGCGCGCTCGGACCGGCATCTAAGCGGCCTGAGCCGCCATAGCATTACCTGTAACTCGGGGGCCCGCCCCCGGGTTACAGGACCCTACCCAAGGTTCGAATCACTAATTCGCGCCTTAGGTAGAGTACAAAACACAACACACGACCTCCAACCCGGCTACGGCAACCAGTAAGATTGACTTAATGACATAAAAGTTATAGAATTAACATTCTAGCCTCCCTTCTACCGGCCACGACGCCAAGAAAAGGTCACCTTGAAAACAATACCGAGATGGCTGGCAGTAGCGGCCGTCGCCTCCCTCCTCGTCGCAGCCGGCTGCTCCAGTAGCCCGTCGACGACATCGCCGAGTGCCAGCAGCCACGCAGCCACAACGGCAACCGCCCAGCCCACAGCCACCGCACCCGCAACTCCGCCGGCAACGTCTAAGGCTGCATCGCTCGATCAAACTGTTGGCCTATCAGTCGGCCCCAACGACAGCTTCGAGACCGCCGGTCCTGGCGCCAACGTCGTCGTCGCCACTCCGGCCTATGTGCCCCTACGCACCGACGCCGTCTGGAGCGACACCGCCCCGCCCGACCAAACACAGTTCATGGCCGACCTGCGAGCGGACGCGGCCTACGGCCACCCATTGCTGGCCATCGCCGATTACGCTCCCCCAGCCTACGCTTCGCCGGCAGCCAAGAACGCGGCCAAGTCGAAACAAGGGCCGGACAGCACCGGCTGGTGCATCGGCTTCAACTGCGGCGCGTCGCCTGGATCCGCCGCGGCCTACGCCAGCTTTGCCGCCAATGTCGCCGGCACCTGCCTCCGCACGCTCAAGGTCGCCACCAAGTGCGCTATCGAGCTGTGGAACGAGCCAAACGACGCCGAATTCTGGCAGCCCGCTCCCGACCCCAATACGTACGCACAGTTGGTAAAAGCAGCCTGCACGGCCGTCCACCAGATCAATCCCGGCATCAAGGTAATCAGCGGCGGGCTCGCCCCCAACACTAACCCAATCGGCTTCCTCACCGCAGTGTTCGCCTGGTTGCAAGCCAACCACGTTCCCCACTGCATCGACGCCGTCGGATTCCACCCCTACGGCCCCGATGGTATCAGCCTGGCCGGGCAGGTCTACCAAGTCATGCAGCAGTTTGGCTACGGCAACCTGCCAATCTGGGCAACGGAGGTGGGGCTGCACACCAACGAAGCCTCGGCCGCCTCAGCCCCCGTCGCCTTCCAGAAGTTCATCAGCGGCTGGTTCGCCAACGCTTGGGCCGGACCCGTCTACTGGTACACCTGGCTCGACGACCCCGGGGACCAAATCCGCGGTCTCGTACCCAACCCCCTGGTCAAGAATGCGCCGGGCAACCCCGAACTCGAGAAGGCCTTCCTTACGACCGCCGCTCAGCACGACGGCGCCTAACCCCGTCGGCGGGCCGCAGTACCAACTGTGGCCCGCCGGCACCCCCGCAATTATTCGGCTGTCTCAGGCATTGACCAATCTCAACAAATCCGGTACAATCAGCCAGTTATGAAAACCGGCATTCACCCCGAAGTCTTCGAGACCACCGTTCACTGCAACGGTTGCAACACTACGTTCACGACTCATTCGACCGTGAAAGAGATTGATGTTGAAATTTGCTCCAACTGCCACCCGTTCTACACCGGCAAGCAGAAGCTCATCGACACCGCCGGTCGCGTCGATAAATTCAAGGCCCGCCAGGCCAAAGCCACCAAGCACGCCGAAACTCGTGCCGCCGCCCAAAACCAGAAAGACACGGCTACTGCCAAGATTCAAGAAGAACTCCAGGCAGCTACCACGGCGGACGACACCACAACCGAATCTTAGCTGGCCACAAAACGCTCTGCTACAATCTATGCAAGAGCGTTTTTGTTTGCCCAAACGAGATAATGAGCATGGACCCCACCGAAACAACCATCCGCAACGAACACCGCGAGCTAACCGCCAAGCTGGCGGCCACTACCGAATTCGGCACTCCCGAAATGATTAAACTCGCCAAACGCCAGGCCGAGCTTGCCCCCCTGGTCGAGTTGTACAACCAACGCGCCCAGCTCACCAAAGAAATTGCCGAGCACCAGGCCATAATCCGCCAGGACCCGGAGCTGGCCGAGCTGGCGCGCCTCGAATTGCCGATGCTTGAATCCGACCTTGAGCGTGTCAGTAGCGACCTGCGCGCCGCCCTCGTGCCAAAAGACCCGGCCGACGCCAAAAATGCCATCATGGAAATCCGGGCCGGCGCCGGCGGCGATGAAGCTAGTCTGTTCGCCGGTGAGCTGTACCGCCTCTACGCCCGCTACGTCGAGCTGCGGCCCGGCTGGCGCGTTGAGCTGCTGTCCGAATCCCCTTCCGACGTCGGCGGCTACAAAGAAATCATTTTCGAAATCAAGGGCGACGGCGCTTACGGTACGCTCAAATTCGAATCCGGCGTTCATCGCGTGCAGCGCGTCCCCGAAACCGAATCCCAGGGCCGCGTCCACACCTCTACCGTCACCGTGGCGGTGCTCCCCGAAGCCGAGGAAACCGACCTCGTCATTAACGATGCCGACCTGCGCATCGACGTCTACCGCTCCTCCGGCCACGGCGGCCAATCCGTCAACACCACCGATTCCGCCGTCCGCATCACCCACCTACCCACCGGCCTGGTTGTCACCTGTCAAGACGAAAAATCACAGCTCAAAAACAAAACGAAGGCCATGAACGTCCTGCGCTCCCGTTTGCTCGCCATGAAACGCGAAGAGGAAGAAAAAGCCGGCCGCGCCGCTCGCCTGTCGCAAATTGGCACCGGCGATCGCTCCGAAAAAATCCGCACCTACAATTTCCCGCAGGATCGCGTCACCGACCACCGCATCGGCCGCAGCGAGCACAACCTGCCAACCTTCATGGCCGGCAATATCGGCCCCATGCTCGAAGCCCTCGCCTCCGAAGACATCCGCTTGCGCCAGGAACAAGCCAGCCAAGGCGCCAGCTGACATGCCAACCCCCGAAATTATCACAAGCCTAGCCAACCCCGAGGTTAAATCACTCTACGCCCTGCGCAAACGCTCCGAGCGCGACGACCGCGGCCTGTTCCTAATTGAAGGCTACCGTGCCGTCACGCGCGCCATGGACGTTGGCTTTACCTTCGATACCCTCTACTTTTGCCCGGAATGGTATCTCGGCGACAACGAACCGGCCGTCGTCGAGCGCGCCCGCCAGACCGGCACCCGCACCATCCAGCTGTCCAAAGACGCGCTCGCCAAAGCCGCCTACCGCGATCGTCCCGAAGGCCTGCTGGCCGTCGGACGCCAATGGCACACCAGTCTCGCCGACCTGCACCTCCCCACCGCACCGTTTCTTATCGTCGTCGAATCAATCGAGAAACCCGGCAACCTCGGCACCATCCTGCGCTCGGCCGACGCTACTGCCGCCGACGCTGTCATCGTTTGCGACCCCGTTACCGACCTGTTCAATCCCAATGTCGTACGCGCTTCCACCGGCGTCCTGTTCAAAGTCCCGTGCGTCATCGCCTCAAGCCTTGACACCATTACCTTCTTACGCAACCACCACATCCAATCCGTCGGCGCCATCGTCCAGGCCACCCACAATTACACCGCGGTCGACTACCGCAAACCCACCGCCATCGTCATGGGCTCCGAATCGTTCGGCCTGTCCAAAACCTGGCAAACCGCCTGCGACCAACCGGTGCGCCTGCCCATGCTCGGTCTGGCCGACTCCCTCAATGTCTCCGCCGCCACCGTGGTTATGGCCTACGAAGTTGTCCGCCAACGTTCGCACATTAAACAAGGAGGCTAACATGAGCCGCGTCGTCGTCATCGGTTCGATCAATATGGATATCGTTACAACCACCGACACCCTGCCGCATCCCGGCGAAACCGTAGCCGGCCACGGCATCGCCTTTTTGCCCGGCGGCAAAGGTGCCAACCAAGCCGTAGCCGCCGCCCGCGCCGGCGCCGAAACCGTCATGGTCGGCGCTCTCGGCGACGACGACAGCGCTCGCACGCTCCAACGCTTCCTCGAGCAAGACGGCATCGATATCAGTGCCGTCAAGCCAACCCCTGGCGCCAGCGGCACCGCCCTCATCACCGTCGATAGCCGCGGCGAAAACACCGTTACGTTCGTGCCCGGCGCCAACGATAGCGTCGACTCTGCCCAAATTCGCCAAATCGACTTCCACAAACATGACATTCTACTGCTTCAAAACGAAATCCCGCTCGACACGGTTCATGCCGCCATTACCGCCGCCGCTGAAGCCAACGCCATCGTGGTCTACAACAGCGCCCCCTACCACACCATCCCGACCAATCTGCTGCCCAAAATCGACTACCTCATCACAAACGAGCTCGAATTTGTCCAATTTGCCAATCTCCCCAACGACCTGGTAACCCCAGAGCGGCTTGAGCTCAAAGTAAATACCTCACTATCCGCACCCAAAAACATTATCATTACTATCGGCCGCGACGGGCTAGTAGCCCGACTGGCTCCCCGCGTCTACCGCATTCACGGGCACAAAGTCAACGTCGTGGATACCACCGGCGCCGGCGACTGCTTTTGCGGTGCCTTCGGCGCCGCCCTCGCCAGCGGCATCGCACCGGCCACGGCGCTGGAATTCGCCAACGCCGCCGCCGCTTTGTCCGTCCAGCGGCCCGGCGGCGGCCCGTCCATGCCCACGCGTTCCGAAATCGAAGCCTTCCTGAAAGACAGCGCATGACCGCCCGCGCCGCCCTTACCCGGGCTATCCACCGCCTAGATGAATCCAAAATCTCCGGCAGCCACCTCGATGCCGAGCTCATCCTAGCCTTCGTACTCGGCCGCGACCGCACCTGGCTGCTGGCACACGACGACACCGAGCTCGATGAACCCCAACTCGAACAGTTCGACGCCCTTGTCAATCGCCGCCTCCAACGCGAACCCGTTGTCCACCTCACCGGCCAGCGCGAATTTTACGGCCTCGACTTCGAAATCACCCCCGACGTGCTCACCCCGCGGGTCGAAACCGAGCAATTAGTTGATTGGGCCATCAAGTATGCACCCCAAAACTCCACCCTCATCGACCTCGGCACCGGCTGCGGCAATATTGCCATTGCCATCAAAATCCATCGCCCCGACCTCGTCGTTACCGCCACCGATGTGTCCGAAAAAGAATTGGCCGTCGCCCGCCGCAATGCCATAAAGCACCACACCGACATCACCTTCCTCCAAGCCGACCTCTGGCAAGGTGTCTCCGGCCAATTCGCTACGGTAGTCTGCAACCTCCCCTACCTGGCCGACGACGCCGACCTCATGCCCGAAGTCAAAAAAGAGCCCGCTGTCGCCCTTTTCGGCGGCCCCGACGGCCTCGATCTCTACCGCCGCTTTCTCAGCACACTCCCCGCCCACCTCGCTGCGGGCGGCTATGTTTTCACCGAATCCGATCCCTGGCAACACGAACCCCTCATCGCCGCCGCCGCCGCCCAGGCCGGCCTCTCCCCCATCGAGCAAGGCTACTTCATCCTCGGCTTCCAGTCGAAAAATCAATAAACTCTGAGGCATCAAGCATCCTGCAGACTAAAGCTTGACCTTACCCACAATCTCTATCGCAATTTCCTGCACAGGACGGAACTGCGCTTCACGAAATGGATCTATTTGGATCGGCGAAAGTCGCTCTATAATCTCCGTGGCAAGAATCATTTGCATCTGGCCATAGTAGTCTGCCTCTTTGTGTGGGTCGTTAGATTCACGCTCCAGGAAATTGCGTAGCGAAGTAACATGATCACCATCCAGCCACACAAATTTATAGCCAGCCGCAAGAACTCTCTCGACAGCCGGCTTATCAATAAACGGCGCGAACCCCCAACTCAAAACCACATTGTCATGCATCGCATGCTTACCAAAAAAGCCTTCCGAGTCACGCCCAAGCTCTCGACGAGCTTTAAAACTGTCGGCTTCCATATCCACATGAATGAAATCAAAATGTTCTGCTAAATGTTGTGCAACCGTTGTTTTCCCAGTACCCGGTATCCCTGAGATGAGTAACTTCGCCATATCAGCAATCATAGCAAGTGGACTTCCATCACGGAGCAGCACGAGGTGAGCGCGTACCCATCGCAACCGCCTTTACGTAACAAGATACAGCGCATGCACCGGCCAGTTCATATCCTACGTAGCGAAGGCTCGATGGCTTCGTGCAAATTGAAGCTTACTGGGCCGTCGGTGCCGTCCCCAACGTCGCGTTCAACGTCACTGTCTTGCCACCACGATTAACCGTCAATGCCACATGATCACCAGGCTTATAGTTACCAATCACTGTCTCCAACGAATGTGACGCATCAAGCGTCGTCGATCCTACCTTGGTAATTACATCGCCGCTCTTCAAGCCCGCTTTATCTGCCGGGCCGCCAGCCACCACCGCCGGGTCACTGGCATCGCCTTGCACCCACGCTCCCTGCGATACACTCAAATTGTTCTGCTTGGCCGTATCAGGGTCGAGCTGCACATACCGCACCCCCAGGTAAGCATGTACAATCTGACCAGTACTCTCCACGCTCGCAATCAACGACTTGGCGTCATTAATCGGGATCGCGAAACCAATATTCTGCGCGCCCTGGCCAGCCACCGCCGTATTCATGCCGATCACCTGACCGTCCAGGTTCACCAACGGTCCGCCTGAGTTACCTGGGTTAATCGCCGCGTCCGTTTGAAACAGGTCCGACAAATTCTCCGAAGTCCCACTCGAATCCTGCGCAAACGGGCTCGAGCCACTCCCACCACTGTCGCCGGCTGTCACCCCTCGCGACTCACCACTAATTACACCGGTTGTCACCGTATTCTGGAACTGCCCCAGCGCATTACCAATCGCCACTACCTGCTGCCCCACCTTCACCGTACCAGAGTCACCCAGGCTAACTGTCGGCAAATTCGTCGCGCTGATCCGTACAAACGCGATATCGTTGACACTGTCTTTACTTACCACCTTGGCCGGATAGCTCTTGCCATTACTCAAAACCACCGTATAACTGGCCGTGTCATCATCCACCACATGCCGGTTGGTTAAAATCAGCCCGTCGCTGCGTACAATCATACCCGTACCCGCACTACTCTGCTGCTGCGCGCCAAAAAAGCCTTGCGACACCGACTGCGACGTAATTGACACCACCGCCGGCGAAACGTTATTAGCTACATCAATCACCGCCGAGCTTTCCTGTACCACCAATTGTTTGCGGTCCACCGGAATCGTCTGCGGCGCGAACCGTACAAACGCGTACGCACCCCCAAAACCTCCCGCCAACCCCACCACCAACGCCAACGCCACCACTCGAGTTGGCACCCCCACGCGCCCGGCGCCATGCGTTAACGCCCGCGCTGCCACCACCGGCAATGCTACTGGTTCGCGTCCGTGATCATGCTCGTGCTCTTCGGTCATGGTTCTCCCTCAAATGATTGCTTTACCCATTAATTTTCCAGCTCCAACCTGAAAGTTCGCTTAAAAAAATTTCGCCTAAATTGACCCGCGCCAGGACGTCCCTACCGCTACGATCACGATCATAATCAACCCAATCAACAAATATTCGGTCAGCCGCGTCCGGCTCAGCACCCCTTGCCGCTGCGACATGTAAATGCTCCCGAAACAATATGCCAGCGCGCTCAAAACCAGCGCCGGCTGCGGCACCAGGCCGTACCCCCCAGCGGTCGTGTAGGTAAACAACCACAATCCCAAGCTCCACGACACCTCCAAACACACCAGCGCCCACGTCGCCGCCAATACCGCCGCCGCCCGCTCGCCCCGCCGCGCCAGCGCCACATACACACAACCGTACGCACCAGCCCAGATCAACACCAAGGTCAACCAGGCCGGCGTCTGCCACACCGGCGCCATCAAAAACACCGCCTCAAACATCACCACCTGCACCACCAGCAAGTTGAGCATGTGATGAGCCTCGCGCCGCGCCTGAGACCCCCACCACAACCGCCACGCCGCATACATGCCAGCTACTGCCACCTGCGTCACCAGTCGTGGCACCAGCGCAATAATCAGCACCACGCTCACCCCCACCACCAGCGCACTCAGCCGCTCCATTACCAACGCCGTGCGGCTGCCGGCTTTTCGTTGCGCCTTCCATGCCGACGACAATTCCACACCCACCACCAACAGCGCTGCCACCGGCCACCAGCCGCGCAATCGCGCTACCAATAGCAAAGCCGCCGCCATCACCACCACCCCGGCGTTCAGGTTAGCGGGAAGTCGTAGTCGTAGATGTGGCCGTATTCGTATTCGGTTGGTAATTACTGCCAAGAATGATCCTTATATCAGGCACCGGGAGGGCATTGCCAGACGCATCCACCTCTGGCGACGGCGCCGACACCACTTGCGCCTTCACATTAAACCGCTGCTGCAAGTAATTTATCGTGTACGGTTTCGTGCCGTGAGTATAATCATAAATCACGGTCTGCGCCACTGGTGCTGTCGCATTCACCGCTGCCCCCACATTATAATGCGCCAGCTGCAGGCTGTTCACTACCTGAGCCGCCAACCCCGTTACATCCGATCCGTTCTCCACCTCAAGCTTGGCATTCTCATTGGTGATGTAATGGTCAACAAAAATGTTTTTCACAAAATCCTGGACATCCGAGTAGTTAAACGTCCCGGCTTTTGGCAACTCAATCGAACCCGCCCCCGCGATTGTCCCCGACCCATCAATCAACAACGAATCCGGCTGACCGGTGTCGAGCACCTTTTGCGTAATCTTCGACGTGTCCATATCCTTCACGATCGACGCCAGCCGCATCATGTCCTTAAACTGCAAATCGGTCTTAAAGTGGTTGCCAATCGCCTCGATCAGGCCTGTCACCTTAGCCGGATTGGTCAGCGTCGAAGCTGCCAGCGCCTTTTGCCGCACCGCCACCAGCACTTGCTGCTGCCGGGCAGCCCGCGCAAAGTCACTGGTCGTCTCCCGCGACCGCGAGTACTTCAGCGCCGTGGCTCCATTCATGTGCTGGACCCCCACGTTAAAGTGGATCGGACAATAATCGTTGGCATACTTGGTACCGTCATCGCAAGGGTACTTCGGATCAATCAGCGGGGTGGTCACATCAATGTCCACGCCACCCACCGCATCTACCGCCTGCTTAAACCCGGAAAAATCCACCACCGCATAATAGTGGATCGGCACCCCGATCACGGTTTCCACCACCTGCTCAGCCAACTTTGGGCCGCCCAGCGCATTGGCACTGTTAATCTTGCCGTAGCCATGCCCCGGGATCTTCACGTACAGGTCACGCGGCACCGACAGCATTGCCACGTCCTTGGTTTGCGGATCAATGCTCCAGACCATCATCGTGTCACTCAAATTGGGACCGTCGTGACCCGCCCCGCCGATCCCCATCACCAAAATATTCACCCGCCCGGAGCCCTCGCCATTAAGCTGCGTCGGCTTTAACGTCGCCGAAGTTAACGCCGGCGCACCAGCGTTATCATGCACGATGATCTTGTGCGCGGCCGACCATGCCTGGTAGCCAAACCAGCTGGTGCCCACCACCACAACCGCCACCATCACCAGTGCCAATCGCCGCACCAATTTCCAGCCCAGCCATCGCTTGAACCGTTTGGGCTTCTTGTACTCAAAAATCGTCTCTTCACGAGCAACCGGCGCCGCCGGTTCTACCACTGCGGTTGGCCGCGGTTTCTCATGTTGTACCGGTTGCCGTGGAGCAACCGGTCGGCCGGACGGTAGCGGACGGCGACTTGGGCCATCCAGAAACCGCCCCCCGCCGTTCGGTAACGTACTCATCGTATGTAAGTATAACCAGTATCACGCCTCGTTCCAACCGCGAACACTGCCCGCACTTGTGCCGCCGTACCGCTTCACCGTATACTACGAAAGCAATGGATCCCGAAAACCAATCTTCAAACCCAGCCGCCGGCGATAACTCCCAGCAACCGACCCAGCCTCCGGCTCCTGCACCACACCCTCTCGATGTGCCGGCTGCCCCGGCTCCAGCGCCGGCAGCGCCAACCACCAGCCCGGTCCCATCGCCATCTCCCCAAGACAAGAACGATTCAGATGGCGGCACCTCATCCGCTCTCGCCAGCATTGCCAGCGGCTTCGGCAGTGTGCTGGCCGGAATTTTTTCCTGGATCATCTTCCCGATCGCGGTGGTGCTCATATTGCACAACTTTGTCTTTCAGGCCTACCACGTACTCGGCACCAGCATGGTCAACACCCTGCACGACAGCGACTACCTGATTATCTCCAAGGTTGGCTACACCGAGGCCCTGATCGGTCGCACGTTCGGCCGCAACGACCTCTACCTGCCAGCCCGTGGCGAAATTATTGTCTTCCACTACCCCAAAGACCCCAGCAAAATCTTCGTTAAGCGCGTCATCGGCCTCCCTGGCGACCACATCGTCATCAAAAACGGCACCGTCACCGTCTTCAACAAACAACACCCCGCCGGCTACAGCCCCGATGTCAAATACGAGCCGGCTGGCACCCAGACCCTCATAGACACCGACGAAACCGTCCAGCCCGGCAACCTGTTCGTTATGGGTGACAACCGCACCCCCGGTGGCAGCTTCGATTCGCGCGAATGGGGCGAACTGCCCTCCAGCTACATTATCGGCAA
>Ga0265338_10008409_pt1 | contig 12533 bp, 12 predicted proteins | sample 42126metaG_FD_193579 | JGI IMG/M metagenome (GOLD analysis project Ga0265338, IMG submission 193579) | Rhizosphere microbial communities from Carex aquatilis grown in University of Washington, Seatle, WA, United States - 4-21-26 metaG | ecosystem: Host-associated > Plants > Roots > Rhizosphere... | reverse complement strand
TCTCCTTTACGGCCATGCCGTCCTGCAAATCAGCCGGCGCGCCCACGACGACCTTTTCGCCGGCGGCCACGCCCGCGCTCAACACGGAATCGTCGTTCTGGGTGTCGCTGACGGTGACGGCGCGGCGCTCGACATGGCCGTCCTGCACCACGAACACCACGTCGCGGCCGTCGCGGTTGAGCACCGAATTTTTAGGAACCATCACCGCGTGACCCGCCGACGTTACGCCGTTGTCACGGAAGGCCACCTTGACCGACATGTCCGGCAGGATGCGCCGGTCCAGCTGATCGAAACCCACCCGCACCTTGACCGTGGACTTGTCGCGGTCGGCGGTCGGAATGATGGCGATGACCTTGCAGGGAATTTCCCATTCGGGATACGCGTCCAGCGTGGCCACGACCGGCTGGGCCGGTTCGACCCGGTTGATGTAGCTTTCGTTCACGTCAATTTCAATTTCCAACGAGCCCATGTCCACGATGGTGCCGATGCCCGTACGCGTATAACCGCCGCCGGCTGAGACCGGGGAAATCATCTCGCCCGGCTGCGCATCCTTGGTGGTGATCACGCCGTCAAACGGCGCGCGGATGATCATGTCGTCCATCTGCTGCTGCCACATCAACACCTGGCGATCCGCGACGACAACGTCCAGTTTCTGCTGCGCCAGATGGGCTTCCAGTGCTTTCGCATTCGATTCGGTCAGGTCCAGGTCGGATTGGGATGCGATGTGTTGTTTGGCCAGTTCCGTCGTTCGCTGAAATTCCTGGTCGGCGTCCTTGAGTTGCGCCTCGGTTTCCGCCAGCGCCGCCTGCGCCGAGGCCAGCTGGGCCACGGCCACGTCGAGGCTGGCCTTGACATTGGAATCATCCAGCCGCGCCAGGACCTGGCCGGCCTTGACCTTCATGCCCTCCTCGATGAGGACTTCCGTGACCTTGCCGGTGACCTTGGAGGAAACCGTTGCTTCGCGCCGCGCGGTGACGTAACCGGAGGCGTTTAACACCGTGCGGTCGGCACCGCCGCTCCGGGCGTCCCGCGCCACCGTTGTTTGCACCACCACCGCACCGGCCTGAGCGTGCCACCAAACCGCCCCGCCGAGCACCAGCAATATGGCCAGCACCACGACCACCATCCATGGCTTGAACGGGGATGGCCGCGCCGGGCGGCGCTCGATGCGCAACTCATCGAGCGGAGATTTTGGCGAACTCATAAAATTTTCCCCCTTAATCAAACCGGTTTTCGCCGCGAGGGTCAAGCCGGCTAATGGAACAATCGGCGCAGATTAGAAATCTGCCCGGCGTATTCCCGGTCAAATCCCGGGCCTTGCCGGCCACCGGTTGCGACGACTGGTTACTGCGGGTCCGCGATGAATTTATAAAGCTCCACGCTGTGGGCGGCAACGTTCACCCTGAACAAAGCGCCGTTGCTGGCGGTGATGTCGGGCAGGTCCGCCTGCCGCCACAAATCGCGCACCGCCTGCCGGCCGTGGATGCCGAGATATTCGAGTTTGTTGAACTCAATGGTTTCCGCCGCCGAACGCCGGTTGAAGAAGGCCAGCGCCTTGCCACCGTCCTCCAGATTCTTCAAATAAACGTCCACGGCCCCGACCGTCGCCACGCGGGTGGCCTGCTGGCCGAGCGCGTCCTGGTCAATCGCCAGCACCTCGTCGTTGTCCAGCAGGTTCAGCGTGAAGGGATCCAGCCGGTCCAGGTCGCAACCGATCAACAGCGGCGCGGACAACATGCACCACATGGTGATGTGCGTGTACTGTTCATCCGGCGTGAGCCGGGTCAGGTGCAGCTGCGGCCCCCAGCCGACGTAACCCACCACCAGCATGTCGGGATCGTTCCAGTGGCCCGGCCCGGCAGACGGCGCCCAGCGGTCCTGCGAAAATCCGATTTCCGAGACGGTGAAGTTCCACTGCTGGCCCGGCGTGATCCAACTGTCAAAAATGTCGCCGGTGGTGCGCCAGCAATTCGCCCATTCCGCCCAGTCGGCGGCATGATCAAACGGCGCGTCGTTCGAGAGGCTGAAGACGATGTCGCGTCCCGATTTGCGGAGTGCCTGGCTCATGGCCTTGGTGTGCGGCACATCGAGCGGGTCCCAATCGTATTTCAAATAATCGAAGCCCCAGGCGGCATATTGGTTCGCGTCGGCCCCGATGAAATTATATTTTCCAAAATGTTTGGCGTTCTGCAACGCCTTCGTCCACGCGCCGTCGGGATTGTCGCTCGACTCACCGGCATGGCCGGCATACGACGTGATCCAGGGTGTCGAATAAAGGCCGGCCTTCAATCCCATCTGATGAATGGTGTCGCACAGCCCTTTCATGTCGGGAAAAAGTCCGTTACCCTGGAGCGCGTGGTCGGTGCCGGTGCGCGCGCCCTGCCAGGTGTCATCAATGTTGATGTACGTCCAGCCGTGGTTGATGAGCCCGGACGAAACCATCGCCCGCGCCGACTTCAGCACCTTGTCCTGGCTCACCGTCCAGGCCCAGCAATTCCAGCTGTTCCAGCCCATGGGCGGGGTGAGTGCGATTTTATCGCCCACCCGGATGCGGAATTTTTTCAGCGCCTCGCCCGCCGCGTTTTTGGCGTGCAACACCACGTCATACTCGCCCTTCTTTTTGAGCGTGCCGGTGATCTGGCCGTTGGCGGCATCCACGCTCAAGCCGGCGGGCAGGTTCTCCACACCGAACGTCATCGGCCGGTCACCGGTGGTCGGGATCGTGTAAAGCAGCGGCGAACCCGGGCGCACACCGAAAACTGTCGGGCCGTTGATATGCGGTGTGGGCGGCGCGGGCGGCGTGCGGATGAACGAGGAATAATCCGGCGCATCGGCGGCGCAGAGGTTGAAACCGGCCAGCAACAGGAGGAGGGAAAGGAATCGTGGCGTCATGCGTTCAGGATAACATGTTCAAATGCGGCAGTGTCAAGCATCAGAGAAAAATCCATTGAGGTGGCATAATTTTAAAAATGTTGGTGGGGCGAGGCTGCTGACGAGCCGCCGTTGCGTCACTTTGGGGGACAAGTCCGGCCCGCGAAGATCACCGCAAGGCGGGACAGGCAGCTCGCCCCACCTGACATGCTCTTACCTCTTCGGTACGCAGCTTGACGCCGCCGGGCATTCGTCCTAGCTTTCCATTTATTCGGGGAGCCAACCGGTTTCGTTTGCGAAACAAAGGCTGAGAGGGTGGCGCGGGAGCGCCGCCGACCCAGGAACCTGATCCAGGTAATGCTGGCGTAGGAATCTGCCAATTCCCTCCCTGCTTTTGGATCTTGTCACCTGACACGTGTCACCTGTCACAAACATATGATTGCAACCAAAGATTCGTTCGAACCGCATAGCGGCGAGCAACTACCCAAGAGCAAAAAGATTTACGTCGCGGGCCAGCTCCACCCTGACGTGCGTGTGCCGATGCGCGAAATCGAACTGACGCCCACCAAATCCTATACCGGCGCCATCGAGCCCAACGAACCGGTGCGCGTCTATGATTGCTCCGGACCGTGGGGCGATCCCGGTTTCAAGGGCAATTCCGAGGAAGGCCTGCCGGCGTTGCGACGCGATTGGATTTTGAAGCGCGGCGACGTGGAGGAACACGCCGGTCGCGACGTGAAGCCGCAGGACAACGGCTATCTTTCCGGCAAACATGCCGAGTTCGCCAGCCAGGCGGAAAAGAACCGCCTCGTGGAATTTCCCGGTTTGAAGAGCCATCGCCGCCGGCCCTTGCGGGCAGCCAAAGGCCATCCCGTGACCCAACTCTGGTACGCGCGCCAGGGCATCATCACGCCCGAAATGGAATTCATCGCCATACGGGAGCAAATGCGCGTAGGACAGGCGTCGCGCCTGTCTCCATCTTCTGAACCTCGCCTCAGCGATCTTTCGCATGATAACGTCCGCAACGATTTGAACAAGCAACACGCCGGTTCGAGCCAAATCACCGGGAGCGCCGGCTTCCAGCCGGCGAGTTTCACTCCTTCCGTCTTTTCCCGTTTCCCGCAGCGCATCCCCGCCGAAATCACGCCCGAGTTCGTCCGTTCCGAAATCGCCGCCGGCCGCGCCATCATCCCTTCCAACATCAACCACCCCGAGCTCGAGCCGATGATCATCGGCCGTAATTTCCTCGTGAAAATCAACGCCAACATCGGCAACTCCGCCGTCGCGTCATCCATTGAGGAGGAGGTCGAAAAAATGCGCTGGGCCACCAAATGGGGTGCGGACACCGTCATGGACCTGTCCACCGGCAAGAATATCCACGCCACGCGCGAATGGATCCTGCGCAACTCGCCCGTGCCCATCGGCACCGTGCCGATTTATCAGGCGCTCGAAAAAGTCGGCGGCAAGGCCGAGGACCTCACCTGGGAAATTTACCGCGACACCCTCATTGAACAGGCCGAGCAGGGCGTGGATTATTTCACAGTCCACGCCGGCGTATTGCTGCGGTTCATTCCGCTCACCGCCAATCGCATGACCGGCATCGTCTCACGCGGCGGGTCCATCCTCGCCAAATGGTGCCTCGCGCATCACCAGGAAAATTTCACCTACACGCATTGGGACGAAATCTGCGACATCATGGCCGCCTACGACGTCAGCTTCAGCATCGGCGACGGTCTGCGACCGGGCTCGATTGCCGACGCCAACGACGAGGCGCAATTCGGTGAACTGCAAGTGCAGGGCGAACTCACCACCCGCGCCTGGGCTAAAGGCGTGCAGGTGATGAACGAAGGTCCGGGCCACGTGCCGATGCACATGATCGAGGAAAACATGGCCAAGCAACTCGAGTGGTGTCACGAAGCGCCGTTCTACACGCTCGGGCCGCTCACCACCGACATCGCGCCCGGTTACGACCACATCACCAGCGGCATCGGCGCGGCGATGATTGGCTGGTACGGCTGCGCGATGCTCTGCTACGTCACGCCCAAGGAACACCTCGGCCTGCCGGACAAGAAAGACGTGAAAGACGGCGTCATCGCCTATAAGATTGCCGCGCACGCCGCCGACCTGGCCAAGGGCCATCCCGGCGCGCAATACCGCGACAACGCGCTTTCGAAAGCCAGATTTGAATTCCGCTGGGAAGACCAGTTCAACTTGAGCCTCGACCCCGTGACCGCGCGCGAATTCCACGACGAAACCCTGCCGCAAGACGGCGCCAAGACCGCGCATTTTTGTTCAATGTGTGGGCCTCACTTTTGTTCCATGAAGATTACCGAGGACGTGCGGAAGTATGCGGCGGAGCAAGGAATCGCAGAAGCAGAAGCGTTGAAAAAGGGCATGGAAGAAAAATCTCGCCAGTTTGTTGAAAAAGGTGCAGAAATTTACGCGAAGGTGTGACCGCGATTGCCGGAGGCTCTTGAAGTTGGTAACGTGGTTTCGGTGGCACGACAACGCTGTGGCCCGTGATTACCAAGCGCACATTGATTCTCGCAAACTCGACGAAGCACTATCCCAAAAGCTGCGTCGCTGGTCGCGAACTGATTGATGAAGGCGGTAAGACTCGCTGGGACGGTTGGGTCAGGCCGGTTTCGAATCACGATGAAGGCGCACTTGATTTCGCTGAGCGTCGTCTGCCCGGCGCAGTTGATCCAAAGCCACTTGATGTAGTTCAAATCCCGCTTTCAGCACAGGAGAACAACCCACTCCAACCAGAAAACTGGTTTATTGAAACCGGTCACGCCTGGCTGAAGCAGTCGGTGGTGGAATCTAAGGTGCTCTCGACTCTCGTCGAACAACCCGAAAACTTGTGGTTCGATCCGGCTCAAAAGAGCGATCGGGCAAGTGCATCGGTGCTTCAAAATTTGTCGAAATTCCAGTCGCTTTACCTGATTCGCCCGGAAGGATTTCATTTCCAGATTCGCTCCCGAGTTTGGGACGGCTACGGCAAAAAGCAGCAACGTGGGATTTTCAGCTATCACGGAAAGCATTATGACTTCGCCCTCACCGATCCGCTGATTGGTCGAGAATACTTTCCAGACTATCCGCGAACGCCGGACGGGAATATTCAAACTGCCGATTCCAACCGAATCCTCCTTTGTGTGAGTTTGACGCCACCATTCCATGACCTGCATTACAAGGTCATCGCCACCGTTTTCGAGTTGCTAGCATGAACGCCGAGCGCCATCCCGTTTTCACGATTGGCCACTCCAATTTGGAGATTGGCAAGTTCGTGGCGCTGCTGAAAGAGCACGGCATTCAGGCCATCGCCGACGTTCGCTCCTCGCCTTACAGCCAATACAACCCGCAGTTTAATCGTGAGCCGCTTCAGAAATCTCTGCAAGAGCACGGCATCGCCTATGTGTTTTTGGGACAAGAACTCGGCGCGCGCCGTTCCGAGCGTGAATGCTATTTGGAGGGGCGCGCTGATTACGGGCTGATTTCGCAAACCCCGGCCTTCAAGCGCGGCATCGAACGCGTGACCCAAGGTGCGGCAAAGATGCGGGTCGCCTTGATGTGTGCTGAGAAAGACCCAATCGATTGTCACCGCTGCATTCTGGTGACACCGCATCTCCGACAACAAGGGCTTCAGGTATTGCACCTCCTGTCGGACGGCTCGTTGGAAGATCACATGCAAACAGAAAAGCGACTGCTGCAAGTTTTTGCTCTCGAAAACAAGGAACTCTTCCGTTCACAGGACGAGGTCGTGGCTGAAGCCTATAAGAAACAAGGGGAGAAAGTCGCCTACCACGAAGATGAGTTGGTGTTGCGAGAAAAACCACCGCATTATGGCAATTGAACTTTTCACCATCGGTTTTACCCAGACCACCGCTCGCGATTTCTTCACAAAGCTCAAGGATGCCGGCGTGAAGCGCGTCGTGGACGTTCGGCTGAACAACAATTCCCAACTGGCCGGCTTTTCCAAAAAAGACGATCTCGCTTACTTCCTCCAACAGATTGGTGGCATCGAATACGTCCACCTGCCCGAACTCGCGCCCACTCAAGACATCCTCGACGCTTACAAGAAGCAAAAAGGCGATTGGGGTGTTTACGAAATGAAGTTTCTGGATTTGATGACGCAGCGACAGATAGAAAAGTCCATTCGACCCGACATTCTGAATCATGGCTGCTTGCTTTGCAGCGAACATCTACCGCATCACTGTCACCGGCGGCTCGTCTCCGAATACCTCAGCGCCAAATGGGGCGGCATTAAGACCAACCACTTGGTATGAACGATAGAACCCTTTAAGAATCATGATTTTTGCTGCCAATCTCGCAAACTACGAAAAGCTGCTGCAGCAGAAATATGAGGTGTCGAGCAGTATTTGGCATAAAGGTGAGCGAGGCCGCCAGCGCGAGAATGGCCTTATGATGTTTCTGGGGGAGACGCTACCAGCGGCATATGGTGTAGCAAGTGGCGAAATCATGCCGTTCATGGGAAAAAAGCCGTCACCACAATGCGACATCATCGTTTACGACAGACTGCGAACGCCAGTCTTTGGGCGGAATCAAGCCGTCCAGCAAATCCCGTTGGAAGGGGTTTATGCAGTCATCGAAGTGAAATCCTCTATCGATGCAAAGGCTATATCGGGCGCAAAGAAAAAGTTCGCAAGAATTAAGGAGTTGCCTCGATGCCGTAACCGAGTCCCGTTGAAGAAAGGATTTCGACGCAGTCCAAACTATTATCTATTTGGCTACAAGCTTGCGACGTCCGTTGAAACTTGCAGGGAATTCATGAATGTGTTTTCGGATTCGACCGATGTTGGAGTTGTCGCTTTGGATAAAGGACTCGGGATATGGATAGAAAGGCAGCACGAACCGACGCGGGCAGTTTGGCTTAATGCCAGTGAACAAGAGCAGGGATTTCATGAGACTCTCATGTATTTTTTGTGTCCCTGCTTCGCGATCTTGAAACTACTGACTTGGGGATTCCAGATTTGTTTGAATGGGTTGGCGATAAATGACTTTGCCGATATGGTATGAAAAGAAGCGCTAGCAATAAAAAGGAGTTGTCCCCAAAAGAGCGCGAAGAACTGCTCGCGGCATTGAAAACCCGTTTTGAGAAAAACCTGAACCGCCATAAAGGTCTGGAGTGGGCCAAGGTCCAGTCCCAACTGGAAGCCAATGCTGAAAAACTGTGGTCGCTCAGTGAAATGGAACGGACCGGCGGTGAACCGGATGTGGTGAGTCATGATAAAAAGACGGGCGAATATATCTTTTTTGATTGTTCGGCGCAAAGTCCCAAAGACCGCACCAGCCTGTGTTACGACCGTGAAGCGCTGGATTCGCGGAAGGAATTCAAACCGAAAAATAGCGCCATGGATCTGGCCGCGGCCATGGGCATCGAGCTTTTGACGGAAGAACAATATCTGGATCTGCAGAAACTGGGAGAGTTCGACACGAAATCGTCGAGCTGGATTGCGACACCGGCTGATATTAGAAAACTCGGCGGCGCGCTCTATTGTGATCGCCGCTACGGCCGCGTCTTCGTTTTTCACAACGGCGCGGAGTCTTATTATAGCGGCCGGGGGTTCCGCGGCTCGCTAAGGGTTTAGATTTGGGCGGCGTAGCAGCACCACCCTACCTTTGAATTTGGCAGCGCAGAGCTGCCGCTCTGCCCATCATATGAACTGGGAAGAAGTTTACCAAAAGGGCGACACGTTCTGGAACAAGGGCGCGCCGTCGCCGCCGATGATGCAGTATCTGGAGCGACATGCGGTGCGGGGGCGCACGCTGGTGCCGGGCTGCGGTCACGGGCATGAGGTGGCGCTGGCGGTGGAACATGGGCTGGATGCAACCGGACTGGACATCGCACCCACGGGCGTGGCGGCGGCGCGCGCGCTGTATCCGCAACTGGCTGAGCGTTTCGTGGTCGGGGATTTGTTTCATCCGCCCGTGGAGATGCGCGGCGCGTTTGACGTGGTGCTGGAACACACCTGCATGAGCGGGCTGCATCCGTCGCTGCGAGCTGATTACCGTCGCGGCATTGACCTGACGTTGCGGCGCGGAGGCCTGTTGATCGGGGTGTGGTTCATCAATCCGGATCTCGATCCGGGTGAGGAAGGACCGCCTTACCCTTTCAGCACCGCTGAACTGACGTCATTTTTTGCGGACGGCTACGAAATCGTCGACGATTATGTGCCGGACCTGGCCTTTCGCGGGCGCGAGGGCCGCGAGCGGGTACGCGTGTTGCGGCGCACGGTGTCATGAGACGCTGACCGTGCCGCGCTACGCCGGCGTGGAGTGGCCGCAGAAGGAATGAGCCTCAAGATTGGTCCGCCGCTCACTTGAGCAAGGAAGCGGAATCAGCATAGACCCGGGCAACCTGTTCCATGGACGGCCGGCGATCGGGATTCTTCTCCAGGCAGGCCATGATGATGGCGGCGGTGTTGCGGAGCAGATTATGCCCCAGTTTAAGAGGCGAAGGCGTCGGGGTCTCCCGGATCGCCCGCCCGATTTGCGCGATGGTGCCCCCAAACGGATATTTTCCCATGTAAGCATGATAGGCGGTGACGCCAAAGGCGAATACATCGCCTTTAAAACCTTTTGTGAAATCCCCCTCCCATTTCTCCGGCGCCGTGTATTGGGCCGTACCGGCCGGATTTTGTTTCTTGTCCGTGATAAAGGATGGCAGATTCCCCTCGAAGAACGAGTGCGAAAAATCAATCAGCCGCGTTTCCCCGGGCGCAGCGACGGGCACCAGCACGTTTCGGCTCTTCAAATCGTTGTGGACGATGGGGCGCCCGCAGAAGATGCCCACGTGCATGTCCGCCACGGTTTCGGCCACGCTTTGCAGGAGACGATGCGTCCGTCCCTGATCGGTGAGCGTGATGCCCTGGCGCACCAGGTCATCCAAGGTGTCGGCCTCGATGTATTCCAGAAACAGCCGGTGCATGGCCGCGTCATAGGCCAGTTTGCGCCGGATGCGCGGGTGCGTCACCTCTCCCAGCACCTCGGCCTCGTTGGCGATGAAAACCTCGTCCCAGAAATGCGCCGGTTCCTTCAGCAAGGCGGGGTAGGGATGCCGCTCAAATTCCACGCGGGCGAGCCGGGATACGCGGGACCGGACCGCCAAGGGCTCCCGTTTTGTGATGGCCCGAATTTTCAAGTTCATTCGACGCTGGCGGGCAGAGCAGTGGCAGAAAGCCTTTTGACCGTCAAGTGATTGTCACGCGATTGTCACGCTCACGACCTTCACGTCGACTGGTTCCAAGGTTTAGCAAGACCACACGCGACAGCGACGCCCAGGTGAGGTAAGCTCGCTCCAACATTTAACATCAAGAAAGGATTCAATCATGCAAAAGCGTAAACTGGGAAACAGCAATCTGGAAGTCTCGGCGATCGGACTCGGCTGCATGGGGATGAGTTTTTCCTATGGCCCGCCCAAGGACAAAACCGAGATGACCACTCTGCTTCGGGCCGCCGTCGAACGCGGCGTCACATTTTTTGATACCGCTGAAGTCTACGGCCCTTACACCAATGAAGAGCTCGTCGGCGAAGCCCTCGCTCCGTTCCGCAAGCAGGTGGTGATCGCCACCAAATTCGGATTCGATCTGAGTGGCAGCGATCGGCGGCCGGGGGCGGCGGGCTTGAACAGCCGGCCCGCGCACATCAAGCAGGCCGTCGAAGGTTCGCTGAAACGGCTCCAGGTGGAGGTCATTGATTTGCTCTACCAGCATCGGGTTGACCAGGACGTGCCGATTGAAGACGTGGCGGGAGCGGTGAAGGAACTGATTCAGGCAGGCAAGGTGAAACACTTCGGCCTGTCGGAGGCCGGTGTGAAAACCATCCGTCGCGCCCACGCCGTTCAGCCGCTCACGGCCCTGCAAAGCGAATACTCGCTGTGGACGAGAACGCCGGAGCAGGAAGTGATACCGACGCTCGAAGAACTAGGCATTGGTTTCGTGACTTACAGCCCGCTGGGCAAGGGCTTTCTCACGGGCAAGATGGACGAAACCGCGAAGTTCGACAGCTCCGATTTCCGCAGCACGCTGCCGCGCTTCACGCCGGAGGCGATGAAGGCGAACCAGGCCCTCATTGATTTGATTGGCAAAATCGGTCAGCGGAAGAAGGCGACCGTGGCTCAAATCGCATTGGCGTGGTTGCTGGCGCAAAAGCCGTGGATTGTTCCTATCCCGGGCACCACGAAGCTTAATCGTCTGGACGAGAACCTCGGAGCGGTTAGCGTCGAACTGACGCCGGACGATCTTCGTGACATCGAGAGCGCGGCATCCAAGATCAAAGTGGAAGGGGCTCGTTATCCGGAAAAGCTGGAGCAGATGACCGGTCGGTGAGCGGTCGTGGAGGTGAATAAAATTCTGTTCCGACCCACGGGTCAGGAGTTATAAGCTCCTCTGAGGAAATAAATGACCAAAAAATGGGATTATGAACTTGATGGAAGAAAGTGGTAGGGACGGCGCGCTGCCCGTCCGCGCCGCGTGCAGCAGCGCAAGAGTATTGGAGAATCTTTCGTATATGGAGCCCGTTCCGCCCGCTTTACGGGCGGGGACGCCGCAGCGCGGCGTCCCTACCAAAGCTTCGTCGTTATCCGTCAAAGGCACATCCCCCCAACATAACCGCAAAGCGAAAGGAATTTGAAATATGGAAATCAAACGAAGTGGCTCACAGCCATCCAACCAAGGACCGGCCAACTGGTTCACCGGCACGGTGCGAATTGACTCACCGTTCAAGGGAAACGATCCCGCGCGGGTTGCGGGCGCCATCGTCACATTCGAGCCCGGCGCACGGACGGCCTGGCACACCCATCCGCTGGGACAGACGCTGATTGTGACGGCGGGCAGCGGTCGCGCGCAGCGCTGGGGCGGTCCGATCGAGGAAATCCGGCCGGGTGACGTCATCTGGTTTTCGCCCGGCGAGAAACATTGGCATGGGGCCACGCCCACCACGGCCATGACGCACATCGCCATTCAGGAACAGCTCGATGGCAAGGCGGTTGACTGGCTGGAAAAGGTCAGTGACGAACAATATCAGGGCTGAAGGCGAGCAGGAGTCTGACGAGACCGTCATTTAATTTCGGCGGTGGCTCTGGAATCCCAACGGGATCCATCCTTCAGCCCAGGGTTGGCCCGCCACGCGGGACTACCCTCGGTCAAGAGCGGACGGTTACCGTTTTTTGAGGGCCGCCGACTTGGCGGCTTCGGCCGCTTTTTTCTTCTGGTCGGCGCTGTCGGCCTGGGCCTGTTTCTGGTTTGATTTCTTCTGGTTGGACTTCGGGGATCGGTCGCCCATAATTTTGGTTTTCTTCCACGGGTTGATCACCTGCGGCATGTCAGTTTCTCCGAAGGGACGCTCATCCTGCCGGCCGGGGTGGTCATTGTAAATGCCGGATGCAACCTCATCCGGCCGGGCGGACGGTCAGCCGGCCGGCTACCCGACGAAATTCCCGGGGTTATGGCCCAAAACATAGTTGCCGATAGTTGTTGCCTTCCGGTCGGAACCCGTCACCCTGCACCGGTCTGTCAGATAGCTTGTCTCTTTCAAGGCATGGTGAATCCTCAAGTGAACCTGGTTCAGTGATGATTTGAAATCCGATTTACGGAAACAGTCTGGTAAAAGCAAAGTTTAGTCTAGGACAGTAAAACATCATA
>Ga0265338_10008408_pt1 | contig 12534 bp, 10 predicted proteins | sample 42126metaG_FD_193579 | JGI IMG/M metagenome (GOLD analysis project Ga0265338, IMG submission 193579) | Rhizosphere microbial communities from Carex aquatilis grown in University of Washington, Seatle, WA, United States - 4-21-26 metaG | ecosystem: Host-associated > Plants > Roots > Rhizosphere... | reverse complement strand
GCCTAGCCGCTCCTGGTCGCCGGCACCGTGAATGGCAAAGGAGAAGAAGGGAGGCAGGACGAAAAGATCCAGGCAGATGGCGGAAACAAACGAAGAAAAAACGGCCGGGCCGAAGCCCAAAAAGCGCGCTGTGAAAAGAACCGCTGCCAGGAAAAGGGAAAAGGGATGGCGGTGGAGTAAAGGAAAAAACGTCCAGAGGCTGAGCGCAACCCAGACGGCGAGTGCGGCAGCTCCGTATTGCGCTGGCACCGAATGGCGACACCGCGCGATCCAACTCTTCTGATTGGCCCCAATCGTGGACATGTTTTTCAACGCTGCCAGCATGCTGGTTCTCGAACCCAGGGCGGGTAAGACGGCGTCGAACCTGCTGGCAAGACTTTAGCAGCAGTGGCGCCTCGGGGCAAACGCCGGGACCGGCATTGCAAGGGGGGACGCACTGGCCTTAGCGCAATCCCCCACCAAGCTCGCGGAAACTACTTTTTCTGGAGCGACTCGATGTACTTGTTGAGGTTGGCAACACGCTGCTGGACTTCGCCTTCGTGTCCACCGCTCATGGCCCAGAACAGATGGCCCCAGATCGGCATATCCTTGCTGCCATGCGCGGCGAGAACTTCTTCCCCGCGAATGATGGCCGAAACTTTCAGGCCCGGGTACTTGCCGCCATTCCTTGCAGCTAGAGAAGTCAGATCCGATGGCGGAACTTTCAGAGCTTCTGCGGCGGGACCGTTGCCTTTGCCTTCATTGCCATGGCACACAGCGCAGTATGTTTTGAACATCTCCTGGCCGGACGATGCCGATGTCTGCTTGATCGGCACATGTTTGATTTCTGTTTTCGGCTGATCCTGCGCCGACGCCATCATTGCCAATGCGACTACAACGGCCAGGATGGTCCAGCTGTACTTGCGAGCATGCATAACTTCCTCCTCGGGGGACGGAACTTCTCCCAGTAACGCAACCGCGAACGACGAGGCCAGTCTAGATCAGGCTTGCACGGGCGACCGTGAGGGGCATCACATCACGAAGTGATGAAAAACGCAACTGGGGGTGAGTGGGTTCGGCAGAGAAAATCGCAAGTAATAAAGGGCACCGCGTGGGTGCCCCGTCGTTATATCCGGTGACCGGACTAGTGGGGAGTATCCAGTTTCGGGCGTCCTGCGTCGGGCCCTTTCTCCACTTGCGTCACAGTTAAAGGTGACTGAAGAGTGAAGCTGAGGACGGTCTCGCTGTTCAGCTTGATTTGCTGGCCCTTGGTGGCAGCCTGGACGCCGCCGCCAACCCCGCCTCCGGCCGCAGCGCCAATCCCGGCACCTTTGCCGCCACCGGCGATGCCGCCGATGATGGCTCCGATCACAGCTCCGGCGCCGACTTTCTCGGCGGTATTCTTGGAGCGACTGCTACCTTGGCGTTTGTACTGGTCGGTCTGAATACTGTAGGACTTGCCGCCGACTGAGATCCGATCGAGCTGCAAGACGACTTGAGATTGGCCAGCGAATTTTCCAGCGCTCTTGACATCGACGATGTGGCCTTCGACGTTGTACCCCGAAGGAATCGCGACATCTCCTTCCGCCGAAAGCGGGGAGTCCAGGGTGGCGCGGAAGGTTTCCCCGGCCTGAGAGGTTTCCGAATCAATTGGGTCGACGAGGCGGATGGCTAATGTTGTCCCAGATGCAATCGTCACCCTTTTGGGCGGTGGAGGTGGTGGCGGAGTTACCGGAACCGGGGCATCGGGGGCTGGGGACGCGGTTGCGACGTCATTCGCTGGCGAGTTGGCTTGCCCGTCTCTATTCGATGAACCCTGGGTATCCCACTCTGAGGGATCTTTGTGGCCCTTCTTTCCGGACTTCGGAACACTTGGCTTGGGTTTCTCCTGCCTCTTTGGAGGCGCGGGAGCACGTATGGCTTTCGCTATCTGTCGCGAGGGGGATGCTGATTGTGCGGCGGTAGAGACTTGAAGGTTATTGACGACGGTCTTGACGCCACCAATCGTCGATGCATATTGGGCGGCGGCTGCCCGCTGCGCCTCGTTGTCAACCGTGCCGGAAAGAGTGACCACGCCCTGAGAGGTCTGGACGGTTAGGGATTTGCCCTGGAGACCGGAGTCCTGATTCAGTTTGGATTGAATCTGTTCGGTCACCTGGCTGTCGTTCGGCGCTTTCGCACAACCGATTCCGGTGGCGAGAATGCCGGCCAACGCCATGGCCCGCATATACGTGACTGGGTTGAACCGCATGAAAGCTCCTGATCAATGAAAGATAGCTATGGGTAGTTTAGATGCAACAGGCAGGCGAAATATCAGGGAAAAAAGACGGCAGAATACAGCTCGCAAGCAGGGGATTGCCCCTGCGTATGTAGTGGATGAAAAGCTCCGCGTCCGATTCTAGTGCTTGTGCAGGAACTTGTAGTCGAGGATTGAGGCTGCCAGTCCGAAAGCATCCGCGCTATTTTCGACGGCGTCCTTTACGCGGATGAGTCTTCCCTGGCAGAGAACACTGCTGTTCTTCTGTCCGGAAATTTCTTCCGGCATTTCGAAGATCATTTCGACCAGCGCATTCGCGGGCAATTGTTGCGGGCCAAAGAACATCACGCCGGACTGGCTGATGTTCTGGATCGTGCCTTCGTACCAGGTGCTGAGATTCTTTCCGCGATAGCGGACAGGACTGTTCAATTTCAACCGGCGTGCGCGGGGCATCCAGGTCGGCTGTTTTTGACCGGAGCGGCGGCGGACGGTGGTGGATTCTGCAGTTGGTTCTTCCACCCGGTTGCCGCGGCGCATGGTCTTCCAGTCGTACTGGTAGGCGGTGGCGCACAGCAGGCAAACCTGGTAGTAGTCACCACTAGCCGCGCGGCGCGGCCAGGAAAACTCGTGCGAACAGCGTCCCAGCATGAGAACATCCATCAGCTTTTGCGGCATGATATGAGTGGTGCCCGATTGCAAAGTGGGCAAGACCATCTTCCGACGGCAGACGTTTTCTGGATAGGTTACTTTCGTGTATCGCGCCCTTAGACCTATGCTTTCCCATAGAACGTCAGGGAAAGCGCGATCTCAAACGGCATTGCTATGAGCATCCAATCTTCACCTTCGCGCATGGGGTTTCTGCTAGCTGGGGGAAAGAGCTCGCGCATGGGCGCCGATAAGGCTTTTCTGAAGCTCGACGGGCGGACCCTGCTGGAGACGTCACTGCGTGTGCTCAGCGAAGCCTGCGGGGGAGTGACGATTGTTGGGGACCCAGCAAAGTTAGAGAAATACGGTCGGGTGGTCGCCGACGTGTATGCAGGCTGCGGACCGCTGGCGGGCATCCATACGGCCCTCGAGCATTCATCCACGGAACTGAATGTAATGCTGGCAGTGGACATGCCATTCGTTTCCGCGAAGCTCCTAAGCTTTCTACTAGGCAAGGCGGAGAAGTCGGATGCCGCCGTCACCGTGCCCCGGATGGGCCGGGGATTGCAGCCCCTTTGCGCGGTGTATCGACAGGCATTTGCTCCCATCGCCCAGCAGGCGCTAGAAGCGGGAAAGTACAAGATTGACGCGGCGTTTGCGGGTGTGAACGTTCAGGTGGTTGACGAGCCGGAACTGACGGCCGCGGGCTTTTCCGGACGGAATTTTCTTAATGTGAATACACCCGAAGACTGGCGTGCCGCGGAGGGTGTTTCTTTCCAGCCTTGAGCAGTAGCCTCATCTCGTGCCATGCTGTTGACCATGGGTGCAAACGGGGCGGCGGGTCCATACATCGAATTCAAGAGCGTCTCCAAGGCATTTGGGGAGCGCGAGATTTTGAAGGACGTCAGTTTCGACGTCCTGCCCGGTGAGATGGTCTGCATTCTCGGGCGCAGCGGCGTTGGTAAATCTGTCTCGCTCCACAACATCATGGGCTTTCTCAAGCCCGATTCAGGCAGGGTGATTGTTGCCAGCCAGGACATTACCGACTACAACGAAGTGCAGCTCGAGGAGATCCGGAAGAAAGTCACGATGGTATTCCAAAACGGAGCTCTCTTTGATTCGTTGTCGGTGGGTGAAAACGTGGCGTTCCCGTTGCGCGAGAAACGAGAACTTTCGGAAGAGCAGATTTTCCAGGTTGTGGACGGCTTGCTTGAAATGGTAGGCGTCAAGGAGATGCGCGACTTGCTGCCATCGGACCTTTCGACGGGCATGAAACGTTCCGTCGCCATCGCGCGAGCGTTATCGGCGCAACCCGAATGCGTGCTCTATGACGAGCCGACCACTATGGTCGATCCGCTGATGGGGAATCTTCTCGGCGATCTGATCGCCCGGCTCAAGTTGCAGCTTCACCTGACGTCTGTGGTAGTCACGCACGATATGCGCCTGGCCAAGAAACTGGCGGATCGAGTCGTCTTTCTCCACGAAGCCCGAGCCATCTTCTTTGGGCCTTACAAGGAAATGGAAAAGTCCAAGCACCCCATCATCCAGGAATTCCTGGAGTTGGATGAGTTGAAGCTGGAAGCGTAGCAAGAGCTTCACACCTGCTCTACCAGATCCTGCACGGCTCCTTGTTGACCATCGCATCGCCTGCCTTACAGTGGTAGGCCGTCGCGAATCCTGTCATGTTGCTGACCACGCCGTTGACTCTCCACCGACCCGGAGAGTGACCGTCAGTGCGTGCCAACTCTTTTGCCCTCTTTTCGCTCATGTTCAAACAACGCCACTGCGCCCAGCCGAGGAAGAACCGCTGGTCGGGCGTGTAGCCATCCGCGCCGGCGCCGTGTGATCCCGGCAGCTTTTGGAAGGCACGCCATGCAAGTTGCAGGCCGCCGTTGTCCGCAATGTTTTCGCCCAAAGTCAGCTGGCCGTTCACCATGATGTCATCGACCGACGTGTAGCTCGAATACTGACGCACGAAACAAGCGGCGCGCTCGTCGTAATTCTTCGAATCCTCCGGTGTCCACCAGCTTCGCATGTTTCCTTCGCCGTCAAAGAGGTGGCCCTTGTCGTCAAAGGCATGGCTCAGTTCGTGGCCAATCACGGCGGCGGCGAGGCCGAAGTTGATGGCGTCATCCATCCTTGGGTCGAAAAATGGCGGCTGCAGAATTCCGGCCGTGAACACGATCACATTGAGCGGGTTGTCGTGATAACCTTCGACTCCCTGGACGAGTTCGTAGAACTCTCCGCGATCGACGGGCTTGCCAATCTTCGCGAGGCTCCGCTTGAACTCGAACTGCTCGCCGCGAAGGGCATTCCCGGCGGCATCGCCGCGCCGGACTTCCAGTGTCGAGTAATCGCGCCAGTGCTCGGGATAGCCGATCATCGCGCGCAGCAACTCCAATTTCCTCAGCGCTTCTTTCCGGGTGGCGGGAGTCATCCAGGAAATTTCTTCGAAATCTTCCTGCATCGCTTTCCGCACACGTGCCACCAGGTCCAAAGCGCGTTGCTTCGTGTCGGGCGGGAAGTATCGCTCGGCGTAGACCTTGCCAACTGCTTCTCCCAAGTCGCGGCTGGTGAGTTCTTCGCATTGATGGTCCCGCGAGGTTTGTTCTTTCACGCCGCGAAGGGTGTTGCTGTAGAAATCGAACTCCGCATCGCGAAAGCGCGACTGTAAATTCGGCGTGGCTACGCGAACCAATTCCCACTTCAGATAGTTTTTCCATGCCTGGAGTGAGGTTCCCGCGAGAAGGTCGTTGAGGGCCTGCATGTACTTGGGCACGGCGACGCTCATTTCGCCAGCCGGCTCAAGACCCACAGCGGCAAAATAGATTTTCCAGGAGAAGCCAGGAGCGATCGCTTGGAGGTCACCGAACTTCATTTCGTGATACCAGGCGGTCCGATCACGACGTTCGAGGGGCGATAGTGATGCTTGTGCCAAGGTGGTTTCGATGCGAACGACGTCGTCGGAGGCGCGCGCAGCCTCTTGCGGGCTCAGACCGAGAAAGCCAAATTCTAGATTCAGGTGAGCCTTGTATCCGTCCCGGTTCTTCTTAATTTCGGGATTGTCAGAGAAGTAATCCTCCGGAGCGGGAAGATTCAGTTGGCTCTGGTCGAGTACCGCGATCACCTGGGTCGCATCGTGAAGTTTCTGATCCGCGTAGGTGGAGAAAAGTGCGTCACTCCCAATTTGATGGAGATGCGCTACGACACGGGCCAGATCGTCCGCACTGTTGATCTTGTCGATCTCGTCCAGTATCGGCCGGAGCGGCGCGAGCCCTTTGCCCTCGATCGCCTTCTCATCGATGCAAGAAGCGTAGTAGTCGCCGATTTTGCGCTCTTCGGGTAGGCGTTCTTCACGATCTGTCGCGGCGTGGACGAGAATTTCAGTCACACGCTTCCGGTTGAGGTCGCGCATCTGCTGGTAGACGGCCCACGAGGACCAATCCGGCGGGATTGGATTTCGTGCCAACCAACCACCACAGGCGTACTGATAAAAATCGACGCAGGGATTGGCAGAATGATCGACGGCGTTGATGTCGAACTTGAGATCGGGGTCTGGCTTTGCCTGTCCGAGCAGGAATCCGGTAAGGAGAACGACGCAAAGGCTTACACCAAAACGGCGGTCGAGCATGAGACACAACTTCTCACGAATTGGCGCTTGCGTCCAGAAGGCGACTGATCGAGTGTTGCTAGAACCCCTGCTTCACCAGTTCCTCAACACTCAGTGAGCTTTGTGCGGATTCGCCTTTCATCATCTTCTCGACGTATTTGGCAATGACATCCGCTTCCAGATTGACCGGATCGCCGGGTTTCAGGGAGCCGAGGTTCGTGAGTTCCACGGTGTGCGGGATGATGGCGATTGTGCAGCGGTTCTTTTCGAGCTTGGCGACGGTCAGGCTTATGCCTTCGATCGAGATTGAGCCTTTAAACACTGTGTATTTTTCGACATCGGAGGGAATCTCGATGTGCAGCCACCAGTTCTCGGATTCTTCGCCGTCCGAGTTCAAGATGCGCTCGAACTCGATCAGTTTGCCGACGCCGTCCACATGCCCCTGGACAATGTGACCGCCAAAGCGGCCATCGGCCTTCATGGGAAGCTCGAGGTTGACGAGTGCTCCTTCATGAATGCGGGAAAATGATGTGCGGGCCCACGTTTCCGGGGCCAGGTCGGCGGAGAACGAGCCCGGTTGAATGTCGAGCGCGGTCAGGCAGACACCACTAACCGAGACGCTCTGACCAGTCCCCAGTTGTTTGGGCGTGTTCCTGGCGGACACGGTGATGCGGCGATTCTCGCCATGTTGCGTGATCTTGACGACCTTACCTACTTCTTCAACTATGCCGGTAAACATGAGGCCTCCACTACTGATGAACACGCTAGTGCTCGATTACTGGTAAGGGTCTCGCAGGTATCCCTCGACGGCAAAATCTTCTCCGAATTTGTGTAGGCGAAGATGACGGGCGGCTAGTACGCCGTGAGTGTGTCCGTCGCCGCCGCTGACCGTAAAGGGCACCGATCCCTCGCCAAGAATCTTCGGCGCGTAGAACAAGAACAGCTTGTCTACGATCCCCGACGAAAGCGCGGTCCAGTTCACAGTCGCTCCGCCTTCGATCAGCACACTTGTGATGTCGTGCTTGACGAGATGCCGCATAACTTCCGGAAATTCCGGGCGGCCGTCGGGGCGTGCGAGCGCGATTTTCTCAACCCGGAGGCCAAGTTTTTCCAGTTCCTGCTTCCGCTTCTCGTCGGCCTGCGAATAGAGGATGAGGACATCGCCCTGCGCAGATTTGACGAGACGCGAAGCTTCGGGCAATCGCAGCCAGGAGTCGAGAATGACTCGAAGCAATGGCCGGCGGCGCGGACGTCCACTGCGATCGGTGAGCAGGGGATCATCGGCGATGACCGTGCCGACTCCCGCCATAATCGCGTCATTCTCGTGCCGCAGCAGCTGTACGTGCTGGCGGGCGATCTCCCCGGTAATCCAGCCTCCCGTGGAACCACCGGCAGCGGCCTGGCTTGAAGCCGGTGATCCTGGCGGTGGAGGAGCGATTTTGCCATCGAGTGTCATGGCTGCTTTGAGTGTGACTAACGGCAAGTGATGGCGAATGTACCTCGCGAAGCCTTCGTTGAGTCTTTTGGCCTCTGCGTCGAGCAGCCCAATTTCCACGCGAATGCCCGCAGCGCGCAATTTGGCAAAGCCCTGACCAGCCACCTTCGGATTTGGATCCTGTATGGAGCAGACGACCCGAGTGATGCCGGCTGCGATCACCGCATCGGCACACGGGGCGGTCCGTCCCTGATGCGAACAGGGTTCGAGGTTCAGATAGAGAGTTCCACCGCGGGCACGGGAGCCGGCTTGGTCCAGAGCCAGGACCTCGGCATGCTTCACGCCGTCATACGTATGGGTGCCCGCGCCCACATCGTTCCCTGATGCATCGACGACCATTGCGCCAACGGCTGGGTTTGGGGAAACCAGGCCGATGCCCGCACGCGCCAGATCGAGCGCACGCTGCATGAATTGTTCGTCGGCTGTCATGGAACTGTTAAGACTATCGCTTTATGGAGAGGCAAATCCAGTGAGCGAAGGAAGTCAGAAGTTAGAAGTCAGATTGCAGAAGTAAAATCGCGCGCTGCAGTGGCGATTGACAGCTCACTCACGCGAAGAGTGAATCCACAAAATCCTTGGCGTCGAACGGAAGCAGATCGCCGGCCTTTTCGCCAACACCCACAAAGCGGACGGGCAATCCAAGTTCGCGGGAGATGGCCACCACAACGCCGCCCTTGGCGGTGCCGTCAAGTTTGGTCAGGACGATGCCGGTGACTCCCGCGGATTGGGTGAACTGCCGGGCCTGCTGCAGGCCGTTCTGGCCGGTGGTGGCGTCCATGACCAGCAAAGTTTCGTGCGGAGCTCCGGGCACAATGCGCTGGGCAGTGCGTTTCATTTTTTCGAGTTCCAGCATCAGGTTCTGCTTGGTGTGCAGGCGCCCGGCTGTGTCGACGATGACGTAGTCAGTCTTGCGGCTGGTGGCGGTCTGCAAAGCGTCGAACAGCACCGCCGAGGGATCGCCTCCGGCCTTGGTTTTGATCACTTCGGTGCCGGTGCGCTGCCCCCAAACCTCGAGTTGTTCGATCGCGGCGGCGCGGAAGGTGTCCGCAGCACAGAGGAGAACCGTTTTCCCCTGTCCGCGGAAGACTTGCGAGAGCTTTCCGATCGTCGTGGTTTTGCCGGTGCCATTCACACCGACAACCAGAATCACTTCCGGTGTGCCGTCCACGCGGGTAACTGGCCGCGAAGGAGTCGAGTTCAGAATGCCCAGGAGCTCTTCCTTCAACAGACGCTTTAACTCGCTGACGTCACGGATCTGCTTCCGATCGGCCTTGTCGCGCAGCTTTTCGAGGACTTCGTGCGTGGTAGTTGTGCCCAGGTCCGCGCCAATCAGCGTGGCTTCCAGATCGTCGAGCGTGGAGCGGTCAATCTCTTTGCCGATCGAGACGACTTCTTCGATGCGTTCGGCCAGGTTCTCGCGTGTGCGCGAGACAGCCTCCTTCATGCGCTCGATAAAACTCGGTTTCTGCTCTTCGTCCAGGCTGCCAAAAAGGGTCTGAATCATGATGGGTCCGCTACTCGATTATATAGGCCGGAAGGGAAGGGGTGCGGGAGGCGACGCTTAGGTGCGCGTCGTTTCGACGGTGAGAGGATCAGCGGGGGCAGATGGTATGGGTGCCAGAGGGGCGTGTTCCTGAACGACCGGTACGGCCGCCTTCTGAATACGAATGTCGCCGCGATAGAAGACGGCCAGTAGCGCCGTCACAGCTTTCGGATCGAGCCGCTGTCCGGATAGATTCTCGATGATGCGCAGTGCTTCGATCGGATCGTGCGCCTTCTGGTACGGACGATTGGTGGTGAGCGCGTCAAACGTGTCAGCGACGGCGATGACGCGCGCCAGCAGCGGAATTTCGTCACCCTTGAGCCCATAGGGATAGCCGCGGCCATTGAGGGCTTCGTGGTGAAGTTCGATGCCAGGAAGCATTTCGCGCAACTGTGGCACCGGACGCAGGATGTTCGCACCCTTGGTGGTGTGCGTCTTCATGATTTCGAATTCTTCCGGCGTCAGGGCGCCCGGTTTCTTGAGGATGCGGTCTTCAATGCCGATCTTGCCCACGTCGTGCAATTGCGCGGAGACACGTAAGATTTCGAGGAATCCGGGGTCCAGACCCATCTCGGTAGCGATCATCAGCGAGTAGCGGGTCACACGGTCGGAGTGGCCGCGAGTGTAGGGATCCTTTTCGTCGACCGCGCCGGCCAACATCTGGATCGATCCCATGAACAGCGCCTTGTTTTCTTCGGCGGCGCGTTTCAGGTCTTCGACGAACTGTTCCAGTTCCTCCGACATCGTGTTGAATGTCGTCGCGAGTTCGCCAATCTCGGTACGGGTTTTCAGGTGGACGCGTTGTGAGAAATCTCCTCGGGCAATGGCGCGGCTGGATTGTGCCAGGACCTGGAGAGGGCTGGTAATACGCCTCGCCGACAGAATACTTAACATCACGCTGACAAACACTGCCAGCCAAGCCAGCAGCCGGCCTGTGCGTTGCATTTCGTAAACGCCGCGATAGGCCTCTTCTTGCGGTTTCTGCACGACGACGGCCCAGTCGAGCGAAGTAACGGGGCTGTAGGTCCCGAGCATTTCCGTGGCATTGTCGCCGTGGAGTTTGAATTCGCGAGTTGCTGCCAGTTGGGCCTTCGAACCTTCATCGACGAAGCTCTTGACGATGTCGAAGTGGTTCATGTCCTGCCCGGTGGCGTACTGGGCGGTAGCAGAAGTGACGAGCCGGCCCTGGCTGTCGACCACATAGGGCATCAGTCCTGTCAGGCTGACTTGCTGGAGGCGCCGGATCAGATATTCGAGATCCACAACCGAGCCAATCATGCCCAGAAAGCGGCCGCCATACATGATCGGCGAGCTGACCAGCATTACAGTGTGGGCGGATTTTCCACCACCGACCACCAGTGGCTGACCGCTATAAACCCGGCCCTCGCGAGCGGCCTGGTACGCGCGCTCGAGTTCTCTTTGTAGGAAGGCATCGGGTTCGATGCGGCCTGCAGAAACGCCCTTCGCATCGGCATTCAACAGCGTTGCGTAGGCAATATCGTTCGAAGACGAAACGAAATTTTCGAGTAATGCGCGCAATTCGGGCGTTTGAATGTTTTGATCGCCGATATCGTTGCCGCTTTCCACCTGCACGGAGGAAGACAGATTGGCCAGCATCATGCGCAATGTTTCCTGATGCTGCGAAATATCATCGGCCAGCGAGCGTGTGACGGTATTCTGCAACAGCATTTCGTTGGTCTTAAGGCGTTCGCGGTTCATCTCCTCAATCTGCGCCGAGTAGAAATACATCGGCAGGACGCTAATCGCCAGCAGCACGCCAAGGATGACATACAGCAACGGGATGCGCGCGGGTATCGGCAGATTCAGAGGCAAAAGGCAGTCCTGTCGGCCCAAGCGCGGGGATGGGCTTGTCCGTCTAGAGATCATTCTAAGTTGGACAAGGCGGGTACCCTCAGGTGCTTAAGGTACAACTCACCGTTACCGAAGTACCCAAGCCGAGGTCACCCATGCGCGAAGAGTTCTTGGTTTAAACCACCGGATTCATCGCTTCACATTGCGAGTTGGGCACGTCACTCTGGTGATTCCCAAGCCACGCACTAGTGCGTTCCGTCACGGAGAATACGCCCGGCTCGTGATAAAAACCTTGCATGGCTCTTAAGTCGCCTGCGTCTGCAGGACCGACCATCACCGCGCAAGCTCCATGCCGTGCCGATCTTGCTGGCGGAACTGTCGACCTTTGGCCCTTATATTTATTTCATCCAGGCGCATTGACCCTGAACTTCGCCGTCGAAGTGCTGACGACATGCAAGATCACTCCGCTGACAGGAACGCGGATCGAGTTGTGCTCGATTGACACGGATCGGCAGGAAACGTTTGCGGACTTCTCAGAACTGGTCGCAACCCGCAAGCATCGCCACGCGCTGGCTGCGTGGGCAGTCAGGTTTTTTGCGCCGGAGCAAGGTTTCCGCCTGGAAACAGATTCGCAGTCCCCGGCTGGTGCGGGAATATCGGGTTCGTCGGCATTGATGATCGCGACATGCGCTGCGCTCGCCCGCTTTACGGAGCGCGACATCAATCTCGAGAAATTGCGGGTGATTGCGCAAAATATTGAGGCCCAGATCATTGCGGTGCCCACCGGCTGCCAGGATTATTATCCGGCGTTGTATGGCGGGGTGAGCGCGATTCACCTGGATCCAGATGGGATTCATCGTGCGCCCGTACCAGTGGCGCCCGAAGAGATCGAGATGCGTTTCCTCCTTGCTTATACCGGAGCGCCGAGACAGTCTGGAATCAACAACTGGGAAGTGTTCAAGGCACACATTAACGGCGACAAGCATGTGTTTCGGAATTTTGACAAGATCGTGGCCCTGGCGCGCGAGATGCACCAGGCCTTCCTCCGCCACGACTGGGAAGACGTTGCCCGGTTGCTGCGCGAGGAATGGAAGTTGCGCCGCACCAATGCTCCGGGAATTACGACTCCTCTGATTGACAAGCTGATCGCCGTGGCCCAGAAAAGCGGAGGCCGCGCGGCAAAGGTGTGCGGG
>Ga0265338_10008405_pt1 | contig 12538 bp, 8 predicted proteins | sample 42126metaG_FD_193579 | JGI IMG/M metagenome (GOLD analysis project Ga0265338, IMG submission 193579) | Rhizosphere microbial communities from Carex aquatilis grown in University of Washington, Seatle, WA, United States - 4-21-26 metaG | ecosystem: Host-associated > Plants > Roots > Rhizosphere >... | reverse complement strand
CGTTCTTTCCATACCGCCAATCTGTTATAGGGGCGATACACGCTGCTGATGGTGGGGAAGACTGTCGCAAAAAGCAGCGTTGCTGCCTTGCTGCAACGCCTCTTTCAAAGAGCCACAAGTAAACAGGCAGAATATAAACCCCGCCTGTTCGGTTGACTATTCCCGGATCAAAGCCGAGAAACTCGACCAAGCGGGTATGATAGGATTCGGAAGGCTGGCTCCTATTTTTTCCCCCCACTTCTCAATGGTGGCGTCTGAGACCCCAAGGTTCTGGAGCTTAGAGAGTTGGGTCATGGAAAGGGAAAGATCTATGCGCTTTTTACGGAGGTGGTTCGCCGAACGTCTTGGGAGAAACTGGGTAGCGTCTTAGACTCTGGAAATGCAGGGATTTTGAGGTTCGGCGGTGTCGCAAGGCCCAGTCACCAAAAGCCAATAGGCGGGGTGCCCGCCGTTCATTCGCTGCCAACGTCAGTTTGCATTCTTCAGTTGTTTTAACGCCGCGATTTGCGCCTGAAGTTGCGCCGTGATCTCCTGAAGTTTCCCGGTTTGCGCCGCCTGGGTTTGTCGAAGGTTTGTCAGGGCAGCCTGTTGTTCGGCTGCGATTTGACCATTCTCCGCCTCCCCAAGGCGCTCCTCGGCCTGCCTGACCCGAACGTCCATATCCTTCGCCGCCATCGCGAACTGTTTCAGTGCCGCCGCGCGGAGAATTTGCGTCCCGTCCTCCAGGGACAGGGAAGCATAATCGGGAACCGCCTGTTTGACGGCTGCAATCGTGGCGGCGTCCACCAGCGGATGGCTTGGGATAAAGGACCGGGCTGGCGCAGTCTCGTTGATGGGTTGCTCGGTGGCGGGCTGATCTTTCGTTTGGGAACTCAAATTTTCCGCATGGCGGTTGGCGGCGAAGTGAAACCAAAAGGCCGTCGCCGCGACGCCCAACGAAAAGGAAACCAAGGCGAGTATTATAATTCGAGCCTGAGCCCGTTCCCTTGTTGGCAGCTCCCTCGGGGGACCAACCTTGTTTACCAATGCCGGTCCCATGGCGGGCCTTTTGTTCTTGTGCATCTTATCAGAGTGTTTCAACCTGCCTGAGTCTGGTAAGACAGGCGAGGAAAATTTGTTCTCAAAGGCAGGCCAATCGTCGATTTTTGGCAAGCTTAGAACAATTCAGGATAAGCAAACGACAATATCGGAATAGCCCCAAATTCATCTCCATGGAAGGCTGCCATGGAGCAGATGAACGTCCGATTTCAATTTGCAACTCGCTTAAAATCAGCAAGCTGGCCAGCCGGCCATTGTCCGATTATTGTCGGGCATCCGACGGCAGTCAGGAACGTTATCTTGCATGAATTGCCAAGGCGACGGCATTCACAGTTTATGAACCCGGTCCTGACTTTGCGGGTCAGGCGCGCATCGCTTTTCATGCTCGCGCTGGCGGGAGTTGTCTTCCTGACGAGTTTGTCCGGTCGGGCGCAAGGCGTCCAACATCTGACCCTCACGCAACCCGGCGGCATGCCGGGAATGCCCGTGATGACCGGCATCCAGAAGACGACCAATGGAGTGCAGCTCACATGGGACGGTCCGTCGGGTTATTACCAGGTCTGGCACAAAATCCACCTGACGGATTCCAGTTGGTTGGCGGTCGGACCTCAAACCAACCTAGGCCGGATCGCTACCATCACGAATGTCCAGGATAACGACTTTTTCCGAGTGTTCGGCCCATCGCCGAGTTACGCCGGGGCCATGGCCTGCGCGCCGTGTCACGGAAATATTTATCCACCGGTGACAAGCACCGCCCACGCCAGCGCGTTCACCGATCCAGTGTTCATGACGCTGGGCGGCCAGACGAATCGTTCGTGTCTGGCCTGCCACACCGTCGGTTACGGCCTGCCGACGGGTTTCGTCAGCGCCTCTCAGACGCCATTGCTGGAAGGGGTTCAATGCGAAAACTGCCACGGCCCGGCCGGCAATCACACCGGCAATACGGTCAATCCGACGATTGTTCCGCGAGTGGAACTGGCCGCGCAGGTTTGCGGCGGCTGTCACAGCGCCCGGCTCGCCCCGGCGGAAGTGGTCGCTCATCATCCGACGTCTTTTTCCTTCGAGGACTGGAGCGCCTCACCGCATGGCGCCGTGGTGCCCGACGTGTTGCAGTCCATGGCGGCTTCCGCGGCCAATATCAGCAGTTGCGGTCGGTGCCACTCCGGTTCGGCCCGGCTCGCTCTGTTGGAAGGCCAAAACCCCGTCACCACGCTCACCAACGATTACAATGTCGCCATCACCTGCGCCGTTTGCCATGATCCGCATTCGACTTCGGTTTGGACGAATGTGCTGTATGGGGTGATCGCGTTCACCAACCAACTGACGGGGAATATTTCTTCCATTACCAACAACGAGCTCGGCCCGCTCTACACCAATCAACTTCGTTGCGCCCTGGCTTCGACCAATGATTTCTATCTGACAACCTCGGACGTGTTCTCGAACAAATACAATCCCACCATCAACGTTTGCGCCCAATGCCACAATGACCGCGGCGCGGCCTGGACTGATACCAGCCGTTCACCCCATCACTCGCCCCAGTACAACATGTTGCTGGGCACCGTGGGTGAGTTGGCGGCCGGTACCACCCCCGGCCTGCCCTCCGCCCATTCACGGCTCGAAATGCAATGCGCCGAATGCCACATGCAAACCGCCACGAATAATGCCAGCGGCCACACTTTCGAGGTGGCTTCGGATCAACTCTGTTTCAACTGCCATTCCGATCCGGCCGGGCTGGTTCAGTTCGTTTCCAACGATATCTCGAATCAAATTCAGCTGACCACGACCTTGCTAAACCTATGGGCCACCAATGCGGCGCCGGCGGCATTGCAGACCAATGGAACTGTGCCCTGGGAATACACGACGGCCGGCGATTTGTCCCCGGGCGGCTCCGGGCCAAACGCGACCGGGCAGGCGTTGATCCCCAATGACATCAAGAAGGCCCGGTTTGATCTGTACCTGGTTTTGTATGACGGCAGTTACGGCGTTCACAACGGCCCCTACGACATCCAGCTTTTGCAAAGCGCCCAAAACTGGGTGGACGGCCAACTATACCAATGAAGCCGTTACGAAAAATCACCGGTAAACTCATTGGGGAAATCGTCAACCGATTCTCCGCCGGAAGGGGCAGATGGCCGGCGTTGCTGGGCGTTGTGATGGCTCCGCTCCTGGTGGTGATTTCCTGCAGTACCGTCAGCCGCTCCGTGGTGCAGCTCCCCAATGTCCCCGGCGCCACCTACATCGGCTCCGACCAGTGCGACACGTGCCATGACAATATCTACAAGGATTTCGTCACCGCCGATCACGCGCGGTTGATGGCGCGCGGCACCAACGCGCTGGATGCCGGATGCGAATCCTGCCACGGCCCGTGCAGCACGCACGCGGAATCCGGCGGCGACACCAAGCCTCCCTATGTTTTTGCCTCCGGGCGATCCGAGACCAGCAGTTACGGGGCGCGTCTCGCGGTGCCACCGGCGCGCTCGGAGGAAACAGTCTGTTACACCTGCCACGCCGACGTGCGCGGGCAATTTAACCTTCCCAACCATCATCCGGTGCCCGAAGGCCACATGAGCTGCACCGACTGCCATGACCCGCACAAAGGCTCCATTTATCTGGGCGGTGGCACCTCGGCACTGTCGGCAAACGAGATGTGCCTGCGCTGCCATCCCGCCGAACGCGGGCCCTATGTGTTCGAGCACGAAGCCATGCGGGAAGGTTGCACCACCTGTCACAATCCCCACGGCTCAATCAACGCCAAACTATTGAACGTCCGGGACGCCAATCTTTGTTTTCGGTGCCATTTCCAGCAGTTAAACGGCGGCCGCGTTTACATCGGCGGCGTGGACCACACCGCCAGTTTACAGGAAGGCACCTGCTGGACGTCGGGTTGCCACGAAGCAGTTCACGGTTCCCAGGTCAGTCCGTCCTTGAGGTTCTAAACCACACTCCCCATTCCAATGAAAACAAAAAGGACATGGCTCACAGGGCGGATTCGGTGGTCCTGGATCGCTTTGCTTGGCCTTTGCGGGGGGCTGCCCGCACTTCGGGCGGCGGATACCAATGCACCGGCGGCGACTCCGCCGCCGCTGACCCCGGAACAAATGTTCGAAGGCGGCACCAATACCTACAGCAACTGGATCGAACCGGCCGTCGGCGGTTTCATTGCCTCAGGCAACCGGGCCCAGGCGGAGCAGAATTTTCAAAGCCGGACCGGGGCGTTTGGCGGCATTGCGGATTTTCATTACGGGACGACCTTCGGCAAGAACACCACCTTGTCGGCGGACGGACACGCCCTGTTTGACAACCGTGATTACAAGTTAAGCCTCGACCTTGAACAGCAGAACATCGGTTTTGTGCGTTTGAACTATGACCAGTTCCGCACGTGGGAAAACGGTGATGGCGGCTTCTACCCGCCTTCGGGCGCATGGTATCCGCAGTCGGATAACGCCCTGGCGCTGGATAACGGGACGATTTCCCTGGAAAGCGGATTGCGGCTGGCGAATCTGCCGAACGTGCCGAACGTCACGTTCAAATACACGCATACCTATCGGAAGGGAGACGAAGGGTCCACCAGTTGGGGCTACACGCAACCGGCGCCCAATGTGGACCGCGGGCTGAACCCCTCCTTTTATGCCATTGACGAGCATAGCGATACCTTCCAACTCGACGCGACCCAGCAAATCAAGGCCACCGCCCTGGGCGCAGGCGTGCGATACGAGACGGGCAGCCTGAATAATTCCCTGAACAGCGATCAATATCCCGGCCTCAGCTTCAATCAGGCAATGACCGATCAGTCGAGTGTCTCGTATGATTTGTTCAATGCGCATGCTTTCACCGAGACCTGGTTGAAGGACAACCTGATGTTTTCCACGGCTTATTCGTATTCGGACCTGCACAATGATTTCACCGGGAGTTACATCTATCAACCCGACTTCGGTAACGAATTCGATTACAACAACTTGAACGGGAATTCCTGGGAGCAGGACCACGTGGTCAACCTGAATTTGTATGCGCGGCCAACCCAGAATTTTTCCATCGTTCCTTCCGTGCGCATTCAAAAAGAGGATGCGAATGTGAATGCCGGCGAGATCGAGACCTCCCTGGGAACGCCGGGCACGAGTCAGGGCGACCAGAGCGATCTGGAGGTGAGCGAGCGTCTGGACTTGAACTATACCGGCATAACGAACTGGGTGTATTATGCCCGCGGCGAATGGACGGAGGGGAGCGGAAACCTGAACGAATACGGCGGCTTGATCCCGATCAATGCCAATACCGCGGTCGAGTCCGTTCAAAGCCAGATCAATAACAACCGGCTCTTCCAAAAATACAGCCTGGGTTTCCGATGGTATCCCTCGTATCGCGTCACGCTGGACGTCGGAGGTTACTATGAAAATCACGATTATAACTACAGTTTCCCGCTGGACAGTACGGCCAACAACAGTGGCTTCACTTATCCGGGCTACCTGGTGATGCAGAATTTTGAGACCTACGACGGAAACGCGCGGCTGACCTGGAGACCCTTGCAAAATGTGTCCCTGGTTGGCCGCTACGAGTATCAATGGTCCATCGTCCATACGCAGCCGGATCCGATTTCCGGCAGTGGGGACACGGAATCCTCCCGGATGATAAGCCATATCATCGCGGCCAATGCCAGTTGGTCGCCGTGGTCCCGGTTGTCCCTGACCGCCGGTATCAATTACGTTTTGAGCGAAACCAAAACGCCGGCTTCGGATTATGTCCCGTCCAGTCTTACCGCCGCGCCGGTTCTGGCCGCGCAGAACAATTACTGGACGGTGAACTTCGGCTCGTCGTTCGTCGTGGACGACAAGACCGACCTGAACCTCAGCTACAACTATTATCGGGCGGACAATTACGGCAACAATGCCACGGTGGGGGTGCCTTACGGCGCCGGCGCGGAGGAACACGGCGTCACCGCGGAAATGGTGCGGCGGCTCACCGAGAATCTCCGACTGAGTTTGAAATACGGTTTCTACCGCTACACTGATGAAACATCCGGCGGAAACAACGATTTTACCTCCCACCTGATTCTCGCCACGATGCAATACCGGTTTTAAGCCGGTGCGGTCGGCCACTTAAACAACGGAGACAAAGGCCGCGCCGTCGGCAGCCCTGTTAACGACCAGCGGATAGCGGTCACGTTGCAGGCAAAACGAAACGTCATCGCGCAATTCCGGAATCCCCAGCAACCGCCGCGCATTTTCTGAACGGCCAACCGCCGCCGCCAGATCGGATTTGGCCTGCGCATACGTGGCCCGCGCGATTTCCGCCGAATCCGAAATTTCGGGCGCGTCAGCGCCAGTCAAAAGCATTTCACATAACGCGCCCGCCGCCAGGACGTCTTCCAGGGCCGGATTCTCGTGCGTACCGGCGCAGACGGGCACAACCTGGTTGGGCCGGAGTTTTTTGATGAAGTCCACCGTGGCGGTCAGGTTCAGGAACGACGCGGCCAGGACCGTTTTTGCGCCCGCGCAGGCGCGCAAGGCACGCGTGCCGTTGGTGGTGGTGGAAACAATGGTTTTGCCCCGGACCATTTCCGGTGTGTATTCCCGCGGTGAATTGCCGAGGTTAAAATCAACGCCGCCGGTTTGAGCTGCACGGATCTTCACCCCGTCGCGTTCGCCGCCCAGCAGCACGTCCGGTTGCTTCTGCCGCCAGGCCAGCGCCTCGGCAATCTCACTGACCGGCACGACGGCTTTCGCACCGTTCTGCAGTGCGGTTACAAACGTGCTGGTGGCGCGCAGCACGTCGAACACCACGCACACGGCGTCACGCAAATCGCGGCGGGCCAGCGCCGGCAGTTCCGCCGGTGTCAGGATGACTTCAATTTTCATTTGGTATCGCGCGAAGAACGCGAAGAGATCGAAGGAGCGTCCCCCTTTTGCGACCTTCGCGGCCTTCGCGCGAGACTATTACAATTTCGTTCGCATGTAATGAAAAAGATATTGCTGCGCATGGCCCGCGTGCGGCCCGAAATGCGTGGCCACGAAGTAGTGCAGGCGTTTGGCCGTCACCTGCCGACGGGGAAAATAAAGACAGCGCAAGGCACGTTCCACCCAGACATCCACCGGAAATGCCCCGTCAAATCCATAGGCAAACAATAGAACGCAATCGGCGATTTTACCGCCCACGCCGCGCAATTTCATCAACTCCGCCCGCGCCTCGGCCAGCGACAAACGGCGCGGCCGGTTCAAATCAAATGTGCCGTCAGCAATCTGGCGGGCGGCGGTGAGCAGATGCGGCGCGCGAAACCCCATCTTGCACGCGCGCAGCTGCGTCTCGGTCAGACCGGCGATTTTTTCCGGTGACGGAAACGTGCAGCACGAACGGCGGCTGTTACCGGGAGCGCCGGCATCCTGCCGGCGAGTTTCTGCGCAAAAGGCGGATCCCGCCGGCAAGGATGCCGGCGCTCCCAGTGCAATCGGCTCGCCAAATCGTTCGCAAAGCAGCGCAATGATCTGCCGGATCTGGACAATTTGCTTGGTGGAGGACAAAATAAACGACGCCAGGCATTCCCACGGGTCCTGGCGCAGCACACGCAACCCGTGACATGCCTCAACCGCCGCACGCATCGGTGCGTCGTCGGGAAAACTTTTAACTACGGCGTCCCAATCGACCCCGGTCTGCAGAAACTCGCGGAGCCAGTCCCAGTCTTCGACCGGCGTAGCGGTTTCGGCGTGGATGCCGTCATCGGTTTGCGTCAACCGCACCCAATGCTTCCCCACGACCCCAACCCATGAATCCTGGAGCGCGGGCGGCCCGTCCGCGTGAGGCGAAAGTTGGGACTCGCGGGCGAGCCGCCCGCGCTCCGGCTGCCAGCGGAAGACCTGGCCGGAATCCAGCGTGGCCGCCAAATCATAATCGCGAACATGGAGAACGATCGAGGATGAGACGGCAGCCGCAACGTCCGCGGTGGCGGGTAGCTCGCGGACGTTTCTCACCTCGCACTTCGCACTTCTCATTTCAAATGATAGCACGCCCAGAGATGCACGCGATGAAACACGCGACCGTCGAGTTCGATGTCGTGCTCGCCCAGGTCCGTGACCGAGGCAAACTGCTGCAACAGTTTCTCCGGCGCCGGCGAGGGCGGCGGAATGTTGCCATACGAGATCGGCTCGCGCTTCAGCCATTTCCAAAACCAGCCGGGCTCCAGCGGATACGGGTCCACTTCACTCACAAAAACGGCGTTCTGTCCCTGGCGATGCCCGACATAGTTGTATTCCGGCCAGAAATAAAATTGATTGTGCGGTGTGTCGGAATCCATGGCATAGACCAGCGGTTCGTCCGAATGGATTGCAGCTTTCGCCTCGGGTATGTAGAACGAATACAACCCGGTGATGCCGTAGTGACTGCAAATGATAAATGCCGGAGTGCCGGGCGGCTGCAATTGCTCGCGTTCCGCCTCAACAAACGCGGCTTCCTCTTTCCAGGCCTGCAAACGGCGGGTCGGGTCTTTCGAAGGCGGCAATTCATCCCCGGTGATTTTCCCCACCAGTTTGCTTTGGTGCAGGGCCGCGAAGACGAAAAATCCCAACACCAAACCTATGGTTAAAAAGGGTTTGGCCAGGCGCCGCCGTTCGTTCCAATAGGCGACCATCAGGCAAAACATCGGCACGACCGCAACCGCAATCCAGTTGGGCAGAACGCGCGAATGAAAGGAGTAAAGCCAGTAGCCCAGAAACACCGGCGCGCCCATGCAGAACAGATATAGCCACAATGGCCGTTCGCGCCGCCATTTCCAAAAGCCAGCCATTGCCCACAGCGCGCCGATGAAGAAAACCGGGTTCAACAGGAATGCTTCCGAGAACACAAAATCCCAGAAATAACGCAAGGTCGGCTGCCAGCGCGAATGCAATCCCGCGTCGCCCCCCACGTCGTTGAGCGTGCTCCAGCCGTGCTGGCAGTTCCAGACCACCACCGGCAGGGTGCCGAGCGAGAAAACCAACAACGCCAGCCAGGGACCGGGCCGGCGCAAATGAACGCGCGCCTTCGGCGACAGTGCGAAAAGGACGGCCCAGCAGATGATTTGAAACGCGGCGGTGTATTTGCACAGAAAACCCAGTCCCATGGCCAAGCCGACGACGAGCCAATGGCGGGTCGCTCCGTCCGGTTGGACCGCACGCCAGCCGGCAATCATCGCCCACGTCCAACAGAGCACCAACGGCGGATCAATCGTCATCAAAATCGTGCCGATGCCGAGCAATGGCGTGGCGATGACGATGAGCAACAGCCAGAAGGCTGGACGGGCGCCGACTTCGCGCGCCAGAAAGCGCAACACCATCACGCTCAGAATCGCCGCGAACAGGGGCGCAAAAAAACGGACGCCGAATTCGGTGTCGCCGAACAGCGAGGTGCCGGCGAATTGAATCAGCGCGATGCCCGGCGGTTTGCTGTAATACGACAAGGCCAGGTGCTTCGACCAGACCCATTGATAAGCTTCGTCCTGGCTAAGCTGGATGGTGCCGCTGGCAAGGTACCCCCAGCTCGCGATCAGCATGATAAAAATCAGAATGTAGCCGAGGCGAAGCCACTGAATTTCCGATTTCCGATTTCCGATTTCCGATTTGGCTGCATCCGGTTCTGCCTTCTGCCTTCTGCCTTCTGCCTTCAGAAGCGATGGCAGCCGGGCGTGCCACATCGGAAACCATTTCCGTCCGGCCCAATTCCAAATCGATTGTCCCGCCACCACTCCGGCGGCCGCGTAACCGGCGCCCAAAATCATGCCGGCCAGGACGTCGCTGGGATAATGTACGCCGTTATAGACGCGCGAAAACGAGACTGTCAGCGCCACCGGCAGCATGAACCAGAGACTGCGGCGATAGAAAAGAAACAGCACCATGGTCATGGCGGACCAATTCGCCGCGTGCGCGGACGGCATGCTGCCGGAGTTGGTGCAACCCAGGCGCTCAACCACTCCGGGCAGCACCATGCACGGGCGCGGTCGCTCCACGAGATGTTTGATGGTGTTGGTCACCAGGGGATCGCCGAGCGCGATGACGAGAAAAATCATCAAGGCGCACAACCGCGCCCGGGCGCTGCCGAAGCACAGCGTGCCCACCACCACCGCCACGGCCAGCGGAACGAACCAGCGGATGACCCCGTCGCCGCCGCTCATGAGGGGCATGAGCCAGTCGCAGAACGGATTGCTTAACGAGCCGTTGATAAAGCGGAAAAGGGCCGTATCAATCGTTTGCAGCCAGTGCATTGGCGAGAGTGTAGCGGGAAATCAGGGGTTGGAAACTGAATAGCGTCCGCGAATAAGATTTTTGGCGCCGGAGGCGGGGTTTGCGCGACATCAAAAAACTTTGTGCCTCCGGGTCTTCATGGTTTAATTCACCGGCATGTTTTCATCGGAAATCAAATCAGTCCACTTCACCGGCATTGGCGGCACGGCCATGGCGTCGGCGGCCGGGGCCATGAAGGAAAAAGGATTCAGCGTCACCGGCTCGGACCAGAACGTTTATCCGCCCATGTCCACATTCCTGGCGGAGCGAAAAATCGAGGTGATGAACGGTTATGCCGAGCGGAATCTCGCACACCAGCCCGATCTGGTGATCATCGGCAACGCGATTTCGCGGGGCAACCCGGAAGCGGAGTTCGTGCTGGACCACAAATTGCGCTACTGCTCGCTGCCGGAGCTGCTCAAGGAATTTTTCATCCGCGGCAAACGTTCCATCGTCGTGGCCGGCACCCACGGCAAAACCACCACGACCTCGCTGTTGACGTGGGTGTTCGAGCACAACGGATTGAACCCGAGTTATCTCATCGGCGGCATCCCGAACAATCTCAGCCAGGGCGCGCGGTTCACGGACAGCGAATGGTTCATCATTGAGGGTGACGAATATGACACCGCCTTTTTCGACAAACGGAGCAAGTTCATCCATTACCAGCCGGAAGTGGCCGTTCTCAACAACCTCGAATTCGACCACGCCGACATTTTTGAAAACCTCGACGCGATCAAAAAATCCTTCTCCCATTTCATCCGGCTCATTCCCCGCAACGGCCTGCTGCTCGCCAACGGCGACGACCCGAATCTCGCGCCGCTGTTGACGGTGACCCATTGTCCGGTGAAACGGTTCGGCCTGGGTGAACACAATGCCATTCGGGCCGGCAACCTCCGTTATGGCCCGACGGCCACGGAATTTGAAATTCCCAGCTTCAAATTTCACCTGAACATGATGGGCGAACTGAACGCCCGGAACGCGCTGGCCGTCATCGCCTGCGCCAAGCATTGCGGCCTCAAAAACCACCAGATCCAGGCCGCCTTCGATACGTTCAAGGGCATCAAACGCCGGATGGAGGTGCGCGGCATCGCCGGCGGCGTGACGGTGGTGGACGATTTCGGCCACCATCCCACGGCCATCCGAGAGACCCTGCGGGCCTTGCGCATCAAATATCCGCGCGAAAAGATCTGGGCCATTTTCGAGCCGCGCAGCAACACCACGCGGCGAAATGTCTTTCAAAACGAGCTGGCCGGCGCGTTCGCCGACGCCGACGCGGTCGTGGTCGCCGAAATCGCGCGACTGGAACAAATCGCGCCGGAGGAACGGCTCAATCCTGAAAAACTCATGCAGGATTTGAAAGCTTCCGGCAAAGACGCGGCCTACCTGCCCGACGTGGAGGCCATCGTCGCGCACACCGTGAAGCACGCCCAGGGCGGCGACATCGTCGTCGTGTTCAGCAACGGCGGCTTCGGGGGCATCCACGGAAAACTGTTGCAACAGCTGGGCCGGCGATAGCTTAAAAAGCAAAAAGCTCCACCGGGATGATCGGCGGAGCTTTTTTTGTCTGGAAATGAATTATTGGTTAAACGTCACGCTGCCGGAATGCGTTTCGGTCTTTCCATTCGGTCCGGTCGTGGTGACCGTGTGGTCAATGGTGTTGTCATCCCGGCTGGTCGTCACCACGCGATCGGCGGTTTTCCCATTGGCGCCGGTGACCGTATCGGTTTTCGTGCGCGTGCCATCGCTGTTGACCACCGTGTTATCATACGTGCCGCTCTTGCCCGTGCTGGTGGTGTAGGCGCCGGCAGTGGTATGACCATCCGCGGTTTTGGTCACGGTTGAACGGGTGTCAATCGTGTTGCCGTTCTGGCGGGTGTATTGACCGTTCACGGTGGCGGTGCCATTCCCATTCGCGGTGACGGTTTTGTTCCAATCGGAAGTTTTGCCGTCGTACCCGGTGCGGCTGCCGTTCACCGTCAGGGTGTTGCCATTCCGAATGGCGCTCTGGTCAATGGTGGCCGTTTTCCCGTTCGGCGCGGTGGTCACGGTGGTACGGTCGGCCGTCCCGGCCTGACGATTCCAGGTCGCATCGGATTGCCGCGCCCAGACCCCGTTGCCCGTCTGGACGGTGGTTTCGCGCTGACTGGATCCGGGTTGCCGGTAAATATTCTGTTCGAAGGTGCCGCTGCGTCCGCGGCTGTTTTCAAATGAGCCGGAGCGGTAACGTTCTCCCGCGCTCACCGATAACAGACCGGCACCCA
>Ga0265338_10008404_pt1 | contig 12539 bp, 7 predicted proteins | sample 42126metaG_FD_193579 | JGI IMG/M metagenome (GOLD analysis project Ga0265338, IMG submission 193579) | Rhizosphere microbial communities from Carex aquatilis grown in University of Washington, Seatle, WA, United States - 4-21-26 metaG | ecosystem: Host-associated > Plants > Roots > Rhizosphere >... | reverse complement strand
AGAACTGTTCATCATGCTGGACAATGAGGAGGGAAAGTCGTTCCTGCTCGACGGATCGAAGGGCGCGAAATCTATTCTGGATGTTGTGGTTCGCGATACCGGAATGCCCGTCCTGGACTTTTGGCCCGAGGGTGCGGAACGCCAGGTCACCTTCTTCTACAGTGCTTGCGGCTGTCCAGTGAAGGTCTTGGCTCGCCGCGTCGGAGACAAAACGGTGCGCACCAAAGAAATGCCTGTCATTTTCCCGGACGATCCTGAGGTGGTGGCGGCCATTTCTCGATTGATGGGCTGGTAGTGCGTTTGGTGGCGCCTTGAGCGCTTCACGATAACAATCAACCGCTTTGAGCGGTTCCCGCTATCTCAAGCCACCGGCTTTGCCGGAGGTTATTGACTGGAACGATCAATAATGGCTGGCTTTCGATCACACTGATTTCCACCGGTTCCCCGCTCATACCCAACTTTTCCAGCCATTTTTTGATGGCGGCCTGCACATCTTCGACTTGTTCCTGGACAATTCAGAAGAATGTTGCTCTGTGCGTTTCTTCGATGCGCGGATTTTTGTCAGCACTTTGTATCAATTATCGCCGCAGTTCTGGGCGGAATATCGTCTCGTATAATACCTGAGCGAGGGTTTTGAGCAGTCCTTTCAATCTGTGGAACGGAATCTGCTTAATATAGACAATCCTAAAATGAAAACCAATAATAAGCTTGGCATCTTAGCAACCTCGTTCGCAACTTTTGTCTTAGTCATTCAGATTGCCGTTGGGACGGCAACCGCTGCTCCCATTTATATTTTATCATCGGGCAATTCCTCTGCGAGCATCGACCTTGGGAGCCAGACGGGGATGAACAATTGGACTGTGGATGGACAAAATCAATTGAATCAACAATGGTTTTGGTATCGCATTGGAAGCAGCGGGCCCGAAAAGTCCATTGATACTTTGGGCAACCCAACGGCAAATCGGATAAATTCAAGCATTCTGGACACCACCTGTATTGGTTCCCTGTTCAGTCTCGACATCCTTTACTCGCTGACGGGCGGCGCGATTGGAAGCGGGGTGTCTGATTTGTCGGAGACAATAAAAATCCAAAATCTTACCGGTGGCACTCTTTCGTTCCATTTCTTCCAGTATGCAGATTTCAACCTGGGCGGAACGCCGAACAATGATTCCGGCCAGTTAAACAAGACCTCGAAGGGATACAATGGAGTCGATCAAACCGATGGTTTCTGCCAGTTGGGCGAGGATGTTGATGCTATGGTCAGCCATCCGGCCACACACGCCGAATTGGCCAATGACAATTCGATTTTGAACAAGCTCAATAATGGGACCGCCAATACGCTCGATGGCAATATGTCAACGACCGGAAATGTCAAATGGAGCCTTGAATGGGATGTGAATATCGCGCCGGGTGATACCTATTTAATCGGCAAGGATTTGAATATATCGGGAGTGGTCCCGGTGCCTGAACCGTCTTCGTGGTCGTTGATCCTGCTGGGAATGCTGGCAGGTGTTGTGTGGAAGTTCCGCTCAACCCGGGCCTGCCGGAAATTCTTTCCTGTCCGTGGTCGTTAATCAGTCCGTATCATACCGGACTTTGACCCGGGCCGGCCAGGCTGGCGGCTCGGCTCGTTGCGGAGAAATTATCCGGCGAGGCTAGCTTTCAATCACGTTGATTTCAACCGGCTCGACGTTGACGCCGAGCTTTTCCAGCCATTTGATTGCCGCCTTCACGTCTTCGCGCTTGCCGTCCACTTCGAGACAAACAATGCCGATCTCGTCGGTCACACTCGCCTGCCGGATGTTCGTGACTACTTTGAACTTGCGGCCGAGTTGCCAGACCAGCGGCTCTTTTATGAATCTTGGTGGATACATCAGCCAAAGCCGCTGCTGCGTGGGTGAACTGGATTTGGTCGCTGAAACTTTTTTCTTTTTGGTGGCCATAGGATTTTAATTGTTTCTAGCCGCCTGCGATTGCCGGAATGATGCTGATTTCGTCGCCGTCTTTGAGCGGGGTCTGTTTGTTTTTAAGGAAGCGGATGTCTTCCTCATTCACATAAACATTCACGAAGCGGCGCACCTCGCCTTTGTCATCCACGAGCCGTTCCTGAATGCCGGGGAAGCGCGTTTGTAATTCGACTATCGCTTCCCCGATGGTGGCGGCGTTGACTTCGACCAGCTCCTCGTTGTTCGTCAACTTGCGGAGCGGTGTTGGGATTCGTACTTTTTTTGACATAAATTAAATCCATTTCTGGTAGGGCCGACCTGCTGGTCGACTTGGACGCGCACAACGCGTTCCACCCATATTACGCATTCACTTTTTCCTCGTTCGCCAGCAGCGCTTCAAACTCGCGCAGGCTTGGCTTGATTTCACGCGGCTTGCCCACATGGCCGGCGACGGCATCGAGCGTTTTTAAACCGTTGCCCGTCACACAAAGCACCGCCGAATCATCACGTGGAATTTTGCCCGAAGCAATCAGTTTTCTGGCCACGCCCACCGTCACGCCACCGGCGGTTTCGGCAAAAATGCCTTCCGTCTCGGCGAGCAACGTTATCCCGTCCCGAATCTCGTCGTCGGTCACGTCCTCCGCCGCCCCGTTCGTATCCCGCATCACCTTGAGCGCGTAGAACCCGTCCGCCGGCGTGCCGATGGCCAGCGATTTCGCGATCGTGTCCGGCTTGACCGGTTTGAAGAAATCAAGGCCCGCCTTTTGCGCGACGGAAATGGGCGAACAACCGGTTGCCTGCGCACCGTGAACGGAGTATTTCGTTTCCGCCACGAGGCCCAGCTTGATGAATTCCTGGTAACCTTTCTGGATTTTCGTCAGCAACGAGCCGGACGCCACCGGCACGACGGTATGCCGCGGCAAGCGCCAGCCGTATTGCTCGGCGATTTCATACGCCATGCTCTTGGAACCCTCGGCGTAGTACGGCCTCATGTTCACGTTCACAAATGCCCAGCCGAATTTGCCGGCAATCTCGGCGCAAAGCCGGTTTACCTCGTCGTAATGGCCTTTGATGCCGATGACGTGCGCGCCGTAAATAAGTGAGTTGACGATTTTACCCTGCTCCAGATCCGACGGAATGAACACATAAGCTTTCAATCCGGCGCTCGCGGCCTGGGCGGCAACGGCATTTGCTAGATTGCCGGTGGAGGCGCAGGCAACGGTTTCAAAGCCAAGTTCGCGCGAACGGCTCAATGCCACACTCACGACGCGGTCCTTGAACGAGAGGGTAGGGTAATTCACTGTGTCGTTCTTGATCCACAGTTCCCGAATGCCGAGTTTTTTCGCGAGGCGGTCGGCTTTGACGAGCGGTGTGAAACCGACTTGCAGACCGACGGTCGGGTCGTTCGCCACCGGAAGCAATTCACGGTAACGCCACATCGTCTTGGGACGCGATTGGATGGCCGCCTTCGTCAGCGACTTTTTGATGCGGTCATAATCGTAGGCGACTTCGAGCGGCCCGAAGTCGAATTCGCAGACGTGATTGGCCGTGAGCGGATATTCGCGTCCGCACTCCCGGCATTTCAGCGCCTTCATGTAACCAGTTTGTTCTTTCATAAAATTTCCTTCGGTAGGGCCGACCTCCCGGTCGGCCGGGACGCGGAGCACCGTGTCCCTACCATTTATATTTTCACTGAGGCAAACAAAAAGCCCCGACTCATGACTGAGAAGGGGCTGACAAAATGCACGCACACTTCTCATTTTCCCCCGACACTCGCCGGGGCTGGAATTGGCACCTGGTCGCTCCGAACGTATTCGGGGCCGGTTGCCGTGGCGTCATCGGGCCAGTCCCTCAGCCACTCTGCATGAGACCGTTGTATCAACGGATGCGGATATAATGATATAAGTGTAATCAGGTGTCAAAATTTTTTTTGGCATGGGAAAAACAGAAATTGCTGAAAACAGTTGACAAAATTCATTGTGAGCGTATAAATGCCAACGATTTGAGAGATTAGAGTAAGCAGTCGTCGGCACAAAGCAAATCATGGTTCCTCACCAATTAGTTGTGCCTGCGACGGCGGAAACCGCTTTATGTAGTGGTTTTTGCTTTACTTAATCCGGCAACTTTGGTTGCTTAGACCCAGTTCAAGAACATGTATCTCAAAAACTTGACGCTTTTTGGCTTTAAGTCCTTCGCGGATAAGACCGCGCTGAATTTCCAACCCGGTGTCACTGCCATCGTCGGTCCCAACGGCTGCGGCAAATCCAATGTCTCCGATGCCATCCGCTGGGTGCTCGGCGAGCAATCGGCCAAGGCCTTGCGCGGTGGCGAAATGGCTGACGTGATTTTCAACGGCACCGACAGCCGCAAACCGACGGGCATGGGCGAAGTGTCGCTCACGCTCGGCGGCGTGGGCGAAGAAAGCCTGCGCGCGGCGGGCGTCGAGGTCTCCTACGATGAAGTCACGCTCACGCGCCGGATTTTCCGCGATGGCAATAGCGAATATTTTCTGAACCGCACGCCGTGCCGGCTCAAGGACGTCCAGCAATTGTTCATGGGCACAGGGGTCGGGCGGACGAGTTACAGCATCCTGGCCCAGGGCCACATCACGCAGATTCTTTCCAGCAAACCGGAAGACCGCCGGGTCATCTTTGAAGAGGCCGCCGGCATCACCAAATTCAAGAGCCAGAAAAAAGAATCGCTGCGCAAACTCGAATACACGGAGCAAAATCTTTTGCGTGTCGCGGACCTGATCCGCGAAGTGAAGCGGCAGATCGGCTCGCTCCAGCGCCAGGCGGGCAAGGCGCGCCGCTACAAACAGATTCAAACCGAACTGCAGCACCTCGACACGCAATTCGCGCGGCACCAGTTCGACGTGTTGCAGGCGGAAATTTCCGGGAAGCAGGCCGCCGTCGAGAAACTGCGTTGCGAAATCGAGCAGGGTTCCGCCGACGTGCTGCGTTTTGAAAATGAAATCGCGCAACTGCGCGACCGGTTTTCCGAGCTGGAACATCAAATCGCCGCGCAGCAGCAGCGCGGACTGGAATTGAAGGGCGAAATGGACCGGCACGAAAGCCGGATTCAGTTCAACGAGGAGCGTCTGCGCGAATTGGCGTCGCAAAACACCAAGGCGCTCGCGGACATCACACAGGCCGAGGACCGCTGCCGCGCCGCGGAGGAGGAATCGGCGGCGGTCACGGAAAAATTATCCAAATCCGAGAATGCGCTGGCGCAGCATCGCCGGACGCTGGAGAAGAAGCAGCAGGCGTTGGCGAAGGTTGAAGAAGATTTGAAGCAACGGCAGGAATCGCTGCGCGAGGAACAGACGGCCGCATTTGCCGCCGCGCAGGATTTGACGCGCATTCGCAACGAAATCACCGCGCTCGACCTGCAAAAGCAGGGCAACGTCGTCCGGCTCGAAAAATTGTCCGCGGAGAAAATCCAGCTTGAGGAGGAACGCACGCGGCTGGAGGCGCGGTTGCAGGAATTCACCGCGAGCGTCGAGGTGGAAAAGCTGAACGCGCAGACCAAGCGCGGTTCGGTGGAGCAGCGGCAGAACCGTTTGCGCGAACTCCAGGTGGAGTTGCAGGCATCGTCCGCCGAGCAGGACCAGTTTTTGCAGGCGCAGGCCGAGAAACGCACCCGCCTGAAGGTCCTCGAACAGCTCGAGGGTTCGCATGAGGGGTTCAGCGCGGGCACTCAGGCCGCTTTGAGCCGGTCGCGCACAGTCCTCGGCTCGCTGGCCGATCGCATCCGTGTTCCCGAACAGTACGTTGTCGCCGTCGAAAACGCGCTCGGACATCACTTGCAACTGGTCCTGACCGAGCAGCCGGAATCCGCGCAGGCCATTCTGGCCGATTTGAGCGCGAACAAATCCGGTCGCGCCAGCGTTGCCGCGCTTTCCCTCGAATACACCAACGACAAGCAATTGTTTTTTGAGGGCGAAATGGCCCCGGGCGGCGGCCTTGAGGTGATTCAAAATGGCTTGCAAAACGGGCAAGTCATTCATGCTTTGGCCGTGGTCCAGGCCGAACCTTCCGTGGATAAACTCCTCAAAGCGTTGTTAGGCCGCACCTTCATCGCTTCCGATCTGGCCACGGCCACCGCTCAGATTCAAAACGGCCACGCGGGTTGCGATTTTGTCACGCTGACGGGTGATTTGCTGAGCCGGCATGGCGTTTACACCGGCGGTTATCTGAACGGCAACGGCAATCCCAAAGCCCCGGCTTCCATCCTCGGGCGCAAGAATCAGATCTCAGAACTTCACGGTGAGCTGACCGAAGTCCAGCTTCGTGTCGCCGACATGAGCCGCAAGCGCGGCGCACTGTTGAGCGAACAAACCGAGTTGCAGGCGAGCCTGCAGCAGGCGCAAACGGAATTGCGCGAGCAGGAAGTCGCAATCGCCACGCGCGAAGGTGAGTTCAATGCGCTGCAAAATTCCAATCGGCTGTTGCACCAGAAAATTGAAACGGTGATTTTTGAAATTCAAAGCCTCGCGGCGCAGGAGCAGGAGGGCTCGCAGAAACGCAATGCTTTGGCGGCGCAATTGAGTGAACTCGAAGTCCATGAACGCGCCGGCCAGGCCAAGGTCGCCGCGCTCACGGCCGAATTGGAAGATCTTCGACAGCAGCGCGACAGCGCCAACATGGCGCTCACCGAAAGCAGGGTCGCGTTCGCGGCCGAAGAGCAGCTTTCGGCGTCGTTCCGCCAGCAGCAACAGGCGTTGGAGCAGCGCATCCGCGAGCTTTCCCAGGTCATTGAACAACGTCGCGGCGAGTGTTCGGCGTTCGTCACGCGCAAGGAACAGGCGGAATCGGAGATTCAGGATTCGCGCAGCCGAATTGAGCGGTTGTCGCATGAGCGCGAGCAGGTGAACGCGCAAGCAGCCGAATTGCTTTCGCAGAAACAGGCGCAGGAAACCGACATCACGGCACGCGACGAAAATTTACGGGGCCAGCGCGGCCGGCTGACGGAATGGCAGAACCAGCGCGGCGCGTTGGATGTGGAACTGGCCCAGAAAAACATGTCCGTGCAAAACCTGCGCGAACGGATTCAGCAGAAATACCACGTCAATCTCGACGACGTCCGGAGCGAATGCATCACCATCACGTACGCCGATGAAGGTCCGGCGAAGGTGCATACGCTTACGCCTGAGGAAATGGCGGCGAGCGGCGCGGCCACGGATTGGAACGCCGTGGCGCAGCAGGTTGAAGCCTTGCAAACGAGGCTCGATGAAATCGGGCCGGTCAATCTGGTGGCGATCGAGGAATACGAGGAGACCGAGCAGCGCTATCAATTTTTGAGCAAGCAGCACGACGATCTGGTTTCAGCCAAGGCGCAATTGCTGGAAATCATCAACCGCATCAATGTCCAGACCCGGCAGATGTTCGTTGAGACGTTCGAAAAAATCCGCGACAATTTCCGCCGCATGTTTATTGAGGTTTTTGGCGGGGGCAAGGCGGACCTGATTCTCGTGGACGAAAACGACGTGCTGGAGAGCGGCATTGACATCGTGGCGCGGCCTCCGGGCAAGCAACTGCAAAGCATTTCGTTGCTGTCCGGCGGCGAGCAAACCATGGTGGCGGTGGCCTTGATGTTTTCGATTTATCAGGTCAAGCCCAGCCCGTTCTGCGTGCTGGATGAATTGGACGCGGCCCTGGATGAGGCCAACATCAACCGTTTTGTTCACCTGCTGCAGGGATTCATCAAGGATTCACAGTTTGTCATCATCACACACAACAAGCGCACGATTGGCATGGCCAGTGTGCTGTACGGCGTGACGATGCAGGAACACGGCGTCAGCAAGATCGTCAGCATGAAATTCCACAAAGATGCTGAACAAACGGAAGTTCCTGAAACTGTGTCGGCAAATTAAAAGGTAGGGCCGCGTAGCCGCGCGGCTTCAAAACCCAATCAGGTTGACGACGCAGCAACGCCGCCCTGCTTGGGCAAATTCACCACGAATAATGCACGGTGTAGGTCACCGTCCGTTCCTCGTCGGGCTTGACCGGGATGCGGAACTCAATCGTCTGGGCATCCTTTTTTGTGAAGTCGTCTGACTTGGCGGTAATCTTCCAATTGCTCCAGCGGTAGAGATGTTCGACGACGCGGGCTTCGATCGGCTCCTTCTTGTGGTTGCGAAGTTTAATTTCAAAGGATTCGTCCAACCACTTGTCACCGGTGTCCACGTGGAAATTCGTTTGTTTGCGTTCGCCCACGATGTCGAAGGCGTTGCCGGTGGTCACGCGGATGGTTTCGTTGCGCGGGGTGTGGTCAATCTCGTTTTCGCCGACAAACTGTAACTGACCGTCGGCGTCACGGCGATAAAACCGCAACGTGCCCTTGGGCAGCGCGATGCCGAGATGGTTGGTCTCCGCGTTTACAAATTCGCGCATGACCGCGACTTTTTTATTGCCGCCGGCGCCATAACCCTGGTCGTAATTCAATCCGCCGTAAAACCGGTAATCCGATGCGCCGTCATAAACGTAGATCGTCGGCGCGAACACTTTTTCGGCATGGACGAATTCGACCTGTTTCGTCTCGTGGTCGTGAAGCGTCGTTGGCCGCGCGATGCTGTAGAGATGGAACTCATCAAAGGCCTTTTCGGTAACAGCGGGACCAGCTGCTTCATCGGACAGCATCGCCTTCCTCGCCATCATGAAATTTATTTGCGCCGGTGGCTGGATTTTATTCACGTCCCCAGCCATCAATTTGATGCGGGCGTTCTCGAAAGTTTTGCCGCTCTGGTTGTTCATGGTGATCCAGCCGACCAGGTCCACGTAGTCGCCTTTTTCAGGCGAGACCAGATTGTAGCTGGCGCTCCAATCGAAACCGCCGGTGACGTAGCCGACTTCGGCGTTAAATTTGCCCGGCCGGTCGGATTGGAGCAGCCAGTTCAGTGTGGGCTTGAGCACTGTGTCGTCGCCCAGATCAGGGAACAACGGCTGGCCGGGCAGGCTGAACTGCATTTTGCCGTTCACTTCGATGATGGGCTGTTCCGGATTGCCGCCAGGCACGTAGCCGCTGCGGATAATTTTGCCGGGGATAAGCTCGCGCACCTGAGTGTTATCCTTAAGGCGGGTGCTTTGAAAATCAATCGTCTTGCCTTCAAAGAGCGACAGCAGCAATTCCTGCGAGACGGGATCATTGCGGTAATTTTGTTCGAGGATTTGGAGGGAATATTTGCCGCTGGGATCGCGCAAGATCACCGAATCCGGCTCCACCTGCGCGGTGGCACCGGTGTAGCGGACGGTGTTGACGCCGGTCTGGAGTTCGAGCGGCACAGTATCGCGCACGACGGCGAAGTTCTGGTTGTAAACGGTGAGGGCCGGTTGGGCGATCACGATGGCCGGAGCCAGCACGGCGGCCAAAAAAAGAATCGAGGTCAAATTTTTCATAATCGTTTTTTATCTCAAGCCCGATGGGGCTTTCTTATTCAGACGGGATGGACGCTGGAATACTCCCGCATTTGCATCGTGACAAGAAGTTTCAACGATCTGCCGGATTACCGTCCGGAGGGGCAGGGTGGCTGGATGAGAAAAAGCCGAAATGGTGAAGGCTGGCCTGTCTTTCCTTGCCTTCAAACGCGGAAAGGTTGGCCTGCCAACCATAGCTCGTTCTGACGAGCGACGGTTGGTGCCGGTGGTGAGACTCGAACTCACACGACTTTTTACGGTCCCAGGATTTTAAGTCCTGTGCGTCTGCCATTTCGCCACACCGGCGGTTTAAACGCAAACGCTAGCCCTGATTCCCCACGATGAAAAGTGCGAACTTTACGACAAGGTTGGTTTCCAAAAAATATTCAAAATGTTTTGAAAGAATCATTTCTTTCCCGCGAGTTATTGGTGGAAGAGCTGTATGGGTGTAGCTCTTGGGCAAAATTATGCAAACGACCATGAAACCTCGGCCATTCCGGGTGCCATCATAGGATTGTCCATTTAGCAAAAAAGAAGGAACTGCTATGTTTAATCGCATGCCACGCGTCTTGAAAAATATGAAGACAAACCCTTCGACGAAACGTGCCTTCACCCTGGTTGAATTACTGGTCATCATAGCCAGCGTTGCCATTCTGGCGGTGATGTTGCTGCCGGCGCTGGCCAGGGCGAAATACCCTTCCGAGGTCATCAATTGTGTATCCAATTTCAAGCAGTGGAGCGCGATGGCCAACGTTTATGCCAACGACGATTCGCAGGGTGCAATGCCCTCGTTTAGTCTCGGTGCATCTGGTGGAAATCCAACGGACGTTTCTGTTAATTTCGAAACGAATCTGTTGCCCTATAGAATAACGGTGGCCATGAATTTTTGTCCCGCAAGACCGTCGGATTTAGATAGCGCGCAATATTGGTTTCGCGCCAACTTCCATCGTGACATGATCACGATTGGGGATCTTAATTTGTGGTTTACCGACTCCGCACATCCTACGCCCTCCCCCGGAGGCAGATCAACCGGAACTTATGCTAAACTTCTACATGACTGGTGGGTGCCGCGATGTGCAGCCCTGAATAATAATTGCTATCCTGTACCGGGCGTGACCGATCTGAATAGAAGCGGCAAGTTCCCGGCAGGGTGTCTTGGCTGGCCTTCGAAGATGAGCGACAAGACGGTGGGCGTTTCTCCTATTATCAGTGATTTGGCGGAAATCACGGGCGCGTACGACACCAATGTCAGCGATCTCAAATCTGCCGCACCACCTGCAATAGGCAATGCTCATTTTTACAACGGTTCTCTCAATTCGATTAATCTGGGTTTCGCTGATGGCCGTGTGGAAACACACAACCCGTCGCAGATCCAATGGCAATATACCGGCAATCTGTTTGGCGAGAAGGACAGTTACTTTTACTAAACCCGGGAAAAGTGCGAACCTGCGTCCTGGTTTTATTGAACGGCAAAGCTGCCGGAGCTGGTCACCGGCGGATCTGCGGAAGCGTCATAGAATGTCACAAATGAATTTCCCATTCCCTGAGCTGTGAAAGTGGTTTGGACATAAGAAACGCTCCCGGCCAGCACGCCGCTATTGTAAGTCAATACCAGCATTCCGCCCAGCGGTCCATAGGGTGTGAAAGTGTAAGTGCCTGACGACACGCCAGGATTGCTGGAACCCGTTTCGTTCTGGCTAAAAGTTCCGCCTCCATTAAACGTCATCACGTCACCAACCCCGTCCGCGTTGGTCGAGTGAAGGCTCTGTCCAGTCAACGAGGCCGGAACCCAATTGGTCGGCGGGGTCCGGAAGCTGATGGCCACAATGATGTTGCTGCCACTGTTATCCTGATTGTTCAACACGCAGAAATTTGGCGCGATAAACGTCAGAGTTACCGGCGCGACCGCGTTGGCGACGGTTGGCGGCGCGGTATAGGTGTAACTTAACTCGGCGCTATCGGCGCCTGATTTGGTGTAAGTGTAGGCGCCCACACCATTGGCGTAATTGGTAGTGAACGAATTTTGGCTGAACGTGGCGGTCCCGAAATTCATTTCAAATGAGCCGTCCGGTTGTGTCACCAACGCCGCCGTGCCGGCCAATGAAGCTGGCGCGTTTCCGCCGGGAGATTCCGACAACATCGCAAATGCACCCGTACCGGTCGTCGGCACGCTGTTGGAGCGGTCATAGACGGTGGCATAATACGCGCCGTAATTGGTCGCGCCAAAGGTGAGTTGCATGAAGTTTGTTTTATTGGGTTGTGTAATTGTCAGCAACGCTCCCAGCGGGCTGTATTGCTTGAACGTGTAATTCCCGTTCGTCACCTGGCCGGCAGAGTTGGTGATGGTCAGTGTGGCTGCCCCGAACGCCGCGGTGGTCATCTGTCCATCGGCGATCAGCGCCGAGGTTTTTCCATACACTGAGGCTGGAGCCCAATTGGACGCCGACTGGAAGTGGATTGTTCCGGTGTTCATCACGTTGCTCTGATTGTTGAAGATGCACTCGTTGTTGGTGATGAATGTCAGCGTCACAACCATCCTGGTGCCGGATAAATTGGGCAGAGCGGTGTAGGTAAGGGACAATTGCGCCGTGGCGGGGTTGAGCTGTGTGTAGGTATAATTGCCGACGCCGTTTTCGTAGTTGGTATCACTCGAATTCTGGCTGAAGGTGCCGGTGCCGAAGCAAAGATTAAATGTGCCGCCATTGTCTTCGTTGACCGCTCCCATCAACCCGCTAAGCGAAGTTGGCGCCGTTGCATATGTAAGACTTACACTGTTGGTCGGCGAGATATTTCCGGTGGTATCCACGGCATAGGACCGAACAATGTTGTTGCCTGGTGCCAGGCTGAGATTGGCGGTCCAATTGGTCCAATTGTTGCCGGTTGTCGCCGTTGCCCAGCTCGAACCGTTCAACGAGTAATACACCGCGGCGACGGCGACATTATCGCCGGCTTTGCCTGACATCGTGAATGCCACATTGGTCCACTGCTGGTTGAGGGTAGGGGTGACAATGGTGACGGTCGGCTTGAGCACATCCACGAAATTTGCCGTGAACGTGAGGTTTGTCTGCATGGTGAATCTCAGGACCGTGCTGTTGGTCGTCATGCTACCCGTCCAATTGGTGAAACCAAACCCGTAGGTCGAGGCCATGGCGGTCATCGTATAATTCTCATTGATCGC